>Ga0310124_10000373_pt1 | contig 30716 bp, 26 predicted proteins | sample CB11b_AW_Bot5_MG_FD_203507 | JGI IMG/M metagenome (GOLD analysis project Ga0310124, IMG submission 203507) | Marine microbial communities from Western Arctic Ocean, Canada - CB11b_AW_Bot5 | ecosystem: Environmental > Aquatic > Marine > Oceanic | place: Canada: Western Arctic Ocean | collected...
CCTCAAATTGGTCCCAACCGACGGCGATCTGGTGAGGACCGTGAGAAGCATCGGGGTCTCGTTCGGCGACGAGTGAGACTACCGGCCGCCGCGCCCTCCGTAATTTCCGCCACCTCCGAAGTTTCCGCCACCTCCGAAGTTTCCACCACCTCCAAAGTTTCCACCACCACCCGGGAACCGATTGTTCACGACATTGTTGAAGATCGAGCCGAACTGATACGACAATCCCACGAAGAAGCTGTACTGTTTGTCTGTAGGCGCCCGCCTGACCCCGGTCAGAAGCTCCTCGTCGGACAGTTCATCCAACGGGAGATACAACTGGTCGGCCACCAGCGAATAGTTTCCACCGAAGCTCAGGTCGAGACCGCGCGTGATCCTGAAGGAGACGAATCCGCCAATGTTGAGGTTGTTGCGTTCGAAGTCGTGGAAATAGTGCGATCCCCGGATGTTGACCCTGACATCCCCCCAAGTCTGTCGCTGCGAGACCGCAAGCGTTAAGGACTCCTTATACCGCGTCTCATTGAGGTGATCATCCACCGTGATCTCGATGTAGTCGAAGTAGGCGGGTCCGACCTCGTAAAAGGCGGTGAGCGATCGCCTGGTCGCTTCGTCGTATGGGAAAAAGCTGTACTCGAGCGCCGGATTGATCTCGGCCGCAAAATTCTGATTCTCCCTGACGTTGCGACCGACGCGGGATGTGAACCCGAGTGACCAGAAATCGGCCACGGAGTAAACGACTGTGGAGTTGAAATTCCAGTCCGTGCGCCGGTCGACGAACTTGGAGCCGTCGGAGAATCTGGTTCTTTGGAAGTTGTAATTCATGAACCCCCCGTAACTCTGCTTCCAAGTCGGGGTGACTCGGGAGGCGTTCATCCCACCCGAAAATCGACGTGTGGCTCGGGTCTCTTCCCCGTTGAAATTGCCGTTTCCGTTTACACGAAAAGTCCAAAGGTGCCAGGGATCGTCGACCTGCTCCGAAGAGACCAGGCCAGCCGAGCGGTTCGCACCCCCACCCCGACTCGTCTGTAGACTGACGATGTCGCGGAAGCCCGCGTATTGAGCGAATCGCGCGAAGGCCAGTCCAAGAGAATGGGACACACCGTCCAGGCGCTCGCGCTGAGTATCGGTCGACAGCGCCTGATAGAGGCTTTGTTCTACGTAGTCCGCGTACGCCTCGCGCCCCGTGGCGTCGATCACGTACTCCCGGCCGTTCGCGCCCGTGGTCTGGCTAGTCATGATTACATGGAGATCGGCGTCCTGCTGGTCGCGAACCCAGGTCACCCACGGAATCTCGGTTCGATGATACGTGTTGTCACACTGGGGGCCCTGGCAGTCTAAGAAGATTCTCGGAGCCTCGGACAGAGCCCGGTCGCCACCCGGACCCTGCCCGAGAAGCGCCGGCGCCCCGACAAAGGCTCTCACGGCCATCAGGGCCAAGGCTATGTATAGAGGCATGTACTTGTTGGGCATTCGCGTGACTCAAATGTGAAGGTTTCTCAGCTCTTTTTTCATGATCAGTGGGATCTGGGGCCGGAATACCGAGCTCTCCCAGTGCTTCTAATCTAACACGGAGAGGGGCAGCTAGGGCCGCCTGGGGCTGGAGACTGACCTGCGGTGGGCGATGGAACGCGAGGAATTTTGCGTCTTCTACCAACCGATCGTGTCTTTGACAAGCGGTGAGATTACCGGCGTGGAGGCACTGTTACGGTGGGAACACCCCCGTCGCGGGCTGCTCCGAGCCACCCGAGTTCCTCTCGGTCGCGGAAGAAACCGGTCTGATCATCCCGCTCGGCTTGTGGGTGCTCAAGCACTCCTGTGGTCACCTGCGAGGGTGGCAGGAGCAGATCTCGATGGAATCGACCCTGTCCCTGAGCGTCAATCTGTCCGGCAAGCAAGTCTTGTGGGAGGATATGGCCCAGCACGTAGAGCGTGTCCTGGAGGAGACGGGTGTCGACGGACGATCGCTGAGGTTGGAGATGACGGAGACGGTGATGATGGATGACGCCGATCCGATACTCAGAGTACTCGCCGACCTCAAGAAGTTGAACGTCAGCCTCGATATAGATGCGTTCGGAATCGGGCACTCCTCACTACGCTATCTTCATCAGTTCCCGATCGATTCCCTCAAGATCGACCGGTCGTTCATAGCGAATCTCCACACGCGCAGCGAATCCCAGGAAATCGTACGTACACCCCTGGCGCTGGCCCAAAACATCGGCGTGCGCGTCGTCGCCGAAGGCGTCGAGACCCCCGACGAGTTGGACCTCTTGAAGAAACTGAACTGCGAACTCGCCCAGGGGCACCTCTTTTCGAAGCCTATCCGGCATGACGAAATAACCCCGTTGATCGGAAGCAAGCGCTACCCTGTGTAGGATCCCGAACGCCTGGGACACCACACTAACACACACCACATCAGAACATCGTGGGTGCCCGCAATTCTGAGAGGGTCATTTCGTTCGCTTGATCGATCACGCTCAAGAAGGCCCGCGTTGCTCGCTCCATACCCTCGGCGGGGACCAGCTCAGGCGTATCCAGCGTCGTGTGGTAGATGACGTGGTCGATGATGTGGAATCCGGGTGCTTGGCTGGTCAGCTTGGGCCGGCCATCCATCACGGTGTAAGTCGCAACGCCGAAGGCCCGCAGCGTACCGTTGACGATATCGAGGAATCCAGGACTTCCCATCGCGTTCCATCGAAACGCACCGATCGTGTTCGACGTCATCAGGTCATCGTTGTACCAGTACAGCTGTGTCTGGGACGGATGCTCGAGCGTGAGCGCCATCGCCACGTTGGCCCAATTGTAAGTGCGTTCCCAGGCCCTCAACCCCGTCTCACCGTGATGGTGGTCCGGAAAGAGGACGAACAGGAGCGTGCGGGGACGGTCCTCCCGTGGCATCGCCGCATAGTGGCGAGCGATCTCGAGTGCGCTCGCCATACCGCTGGCGTTGTCCATCGACGCTTGAAAGAACCCGTCGGTGTGGGCGGCGATGACGATCTCTTCGTCGGAGGCTCCGGGTAGTCGGGCAAAGACGTTCGCGGTCGACACGTTCTCGCGGATTTCAATGTCGAGTCTCAGCCGCATCTCCACGGTCGCACCCGTGCCCAAAGCGTCCCGCAACGCGAAACCGTCGTCCTGGCTGAGGGTGATCAGCGGAACACCATAGTCAGCCGAGGGCGCGCCCAGAGGATTGAACTGGGCGTTGCCCGGAACGGCCATGACGTTGACGATCATCGCCGCGCCGAACTCCGAGGCACGCGTGTTAGCGCCGAACATGCCGGCCCGGTCACTCGCAGAATGACTGCGTCCGCCTGGCACGAACGTGCTGTAGATGATCACGGCCTTGCCTTCGACATCCCGGCCCAGGAAATCGGGTTCAGCTCCCACGCCAACCCAGATGGCTTCCGCGGTGATGCCCTGGGACGTCGTCGGCGCGGTCTCGCCAGCCGGAAACGCAGTTGGGAGAGGGACGGTCGTCCCACCCACCGTGTAGGAGGCCTCCCAGAAGGTCGCCGACCAGTCCCGTGGTATCGTGTGGGGAACACGCTCTGTCTCAAGACCGAGCCTCTCGAGCTCGTCGATCATCAGGTTCATCGTCATGGCATCGTACGCGGTCCCGGGAAGGCGGCCCCAGTACATATTGCCGTCCGCCTGGCTTTGCAGCGAGATCGCCGAAAACCTCCGAACCCACTCCTTCATCCGGTCCCCATTCACATCGGCATAGTCCATCTGATCCGGCCGAAGGGGCCAATCCGGGTAGTTGTCGTCCGGAATGAACAACACGTCCCCGTCGCGAGGCAGGCCCAGTCCATAGGTCCTGTCGACTTGCCGGTCCGGGGTCTGCGCCATCGTCGGGGCGGAGAAAACCAGTGCCGCCCCAACACTGGCGGCAATCGCCGCGTACCTCACAATCGCTACGGGTCTCATTGGTCTGCCCCCAGTATCTAACCCAGGTGAAAGAGCCGCTCCCGCATTCGAGCCGAACGATGCTGAGCAAGTATATGGCCTGGCGGATCTTGATGCCCAGGATCCACCCCGTACCCCAAGACTGTACCCCGAGCCACCGGGGGCACCCACGTCGTTGACGGATGTCGAGCCGGACGCCTACTATCACCGAATTACCTGTCCGTACACCACTCCTGAGAGGCTGACGATGCCCACCCACCTCCCCCGCCGACCCGCGTTCATCCGGCTGTTTGGATCGAGTCTCGTGTTTTCGCTCCTTCTTGTCGGGGGCTTCGCTCTCTCAGTGTCCGCGCAGGAGAGAGGCAATCGCGACGGCGAGTGGCGCTACATCTGGGGGGACGTGTGGAGCACTAGGTATTCTCCCCTCGATCAGATCAACGCCGACAACTTCGAGGATCTCGAGGTCGCGTGGTTCTGGAAGGGAGACAACTACGGACCCAGAATGGACAACGTCGGGAGGTCCACCCCGATCTACGCCGACGGAATCGTGTACACGGTCGCCGGTCGCCGCCGTACGGTTGTCGCGATCGATCCGGCCACAGGTGAAACCCTTTGGACATTCCGGGAGCCGAACACGGAGCGGTGGGAGAACTCACCCCGCCAGAACTACGGCCGCGGCGTCGCCTACTACGAGATCGACGGACGGGGCGTGATCTACGTCGTCACGCCCGGATTCTTCCTACACGCGCTCGACGCGAAGACGGGGTACCCGCTGGCGAACTTCGGGGGTCAGATCCCGATCGACGGGTTCCCTGAGACCGGGACGGTCGACATGCTGGCCTCGCTCGGGCACGACTACAACGTGTACTCTGGGATCGACCGGGCCAGAGGGGCCATCACGACGTCGTCTCCGCCGATCGTGGTGAACGACGTGATCATCGTCGGGAACTCGGCGCACCCGGGTGGCGGCGGACAGACCAGGATCGAGAACGTACCCGGTGACATCCAGGCGTTCGACGTAAGAACCGGTGAGCACCTGTGGACCTTCCACACCATTCCTAGGGCCGGCGAGTTTGGAAACGACAGCTGGCTCTCAGACGCTTGGTCATGGAGTGGGAACGTGAACGCCTGGGCGCCCCTCTCGGCGGACCCTGAACTCGGCATGGTGTATCTCGCTACGGACGCGCCTACCAACGACTACTACGGGGGTTTCCGCCCGGGGAACAACCTCTATGGCTCAAGCGTGCTCGCTTTGGACATCCAGACCGGCGAACGCGTGTGGCACTTTCAGACCGTCCATCATGACATCTGGGACTGGGACAACCCGGTCGCACCGATCCTGGTCGACGTCACCGTCGACGGGGTGGCGATACCCGCGGTTGTACAGACGACCAAGCATTCGTTCGCTTTTGCCTTCAACCGGGAAACGGGCGAGCCGCTGTGGCCGATCGAAGAAACGCCGGTGCCCGCTGGGAACGTGCCGGGAGAGTGGTACTCTCCGACACAACCATACCCCACCCGTCCCGCCGGTTATGAGCTCCAGGGACTGTCGGTGGACGACCTCATGGACTTCACGCCTGAGCTCCGTGAGATGGCGATAGAGCAGATCAGCGACATCAATCTGGGGCCGCTCTTCAATCCGTACGTCTATGCTGGCAACCCGGAAGGCTGGCGGGCAGTTGCGCAATGTCCGAGCGCCACGGGCGGTACCAACATCCCGGGGGGCACCGTCATGGATCCGGAGACCGGCATCATGTACGTGGCCTCGCGGAAGGCGTGTAGCGGAGGCCGTCTCGCTCCCGGATCGGAGCGAGACGGGGGCGGTCCAGACGGCTTGGGTCAGACGGTGGTCGATTTCGGTAGCGGGGGGGGCGGCGGCTTTGCTTCCATCCAGGGACTTCCGATCTTCAAGCCGCCGTATGGCCGAATCACGGCCATCGACATGAACACCGGTGAACATCTTTGGTGGATCCCCAATGGGGACACTCCTGAGCGCATCAGGAACCACCCGCTACTCGAGGGTGTCGACCTCACCGACGTCAACACCGGCTTCCAAGGCAACGCCACCGCGCTCGTTACGCGGAGCCTCCTGATGTTCGCCGAGGGCCGGGGCGGGCAGGCCGTCTGGTTCGGCGTGGACAAGATGACGGGTGAGAGGATCGGCTCAGTCGAGATTCCGGCGCCCACGAGCACCGCCCCGATGACCTACATGCATGACGGCGTGCAGTACGTCGTGCTGCCGGTCGCCGCCGCGGCGAATGGGATCTTGCCGTCGCTGGTGGCGCTACGTCTACCACAGGAAGAATAGGAGCCTTGTGGTAGACGCCCACTGAAGCGGTGAGTCGACTGACGGGGCGGGAAGAGACCGCCGTTACATCGCCATGAACATCGTCATGCCGCTGATCGAGACCTCACCCACGAAGATGTTCCCGTCGGCATCTACCGTGACGCCTTCGCCGATCGTCCCGTAGGGGCTGTCGGTTTCGTGAGGGGGGATGAAGGCCTTGAGAGAGCCGTCCCTGGCGTTCCCAATATAGACGCCACGCCGCATGCCCGGATTCCGCTCGTCTCCTGATTCCGAGTCCAGCACGTACATGGTGTCGGCGGCGTCAATGAACACGTCGTTCGGGCGCCCGAACTGATCCCACTCGTCGACGAAGTTGTACTGCGCATCGAAAACCTGGATGCGACTGTTACCGCGGTCCGCGACGAACAGGCGGCCCTGCGAATCGAAGGCCATCGCGTGCGGGACTCTGAACTGTCCAGGGCCGCTACCGTGCTCTCCGAAACTGCCAAGGAAGGTACCGTCGCTGGAGAACCGGGAGATGCGCCCGTGCGGGCCTTGAGCGGAATGGCCCTCTGAGACCAGAATCTCGCCGTTCGGTGCGACGATCACGTCGTTGGGCTGGTTGAGGGCGTCGGGCGGCTCGCCCGTGGTCCCAGGCGTCCCGAGCACCATCAGAACCTCCCCCTCGGGGCTGAATTTCACGACCTGATTGCCCTTCTTCGCAGCGTCCGGGGCCTCCTGAAGCTCCGCTTCGCGCGCCGCGCGACCGTCGGTGACCCAGACGTTACCCTCCTGGTCCACGTACATTCCGTGCGGCCGGACAAACATGTCCGCGCCAAAGCTGGCCAAGAGCGTCCCATTGGTGGCGAAGCGCAGCACGGTGGGAACGTCCGACGTGACGCAGTTATCCGCACCGCACCGCTCGAAGACCCATACGCTCTCGCCGAGAGGGTCGATATAGACCCCACTCACCCTGCCCCACTCCCGGCCTTGGGGAAGCACTCCCCAATTGCGATGAGTCATGTAGGGACTTGGAAGGCCGATCGGCTCGAGCATCTCAGTGGCTGCGGCCATCTCCGAAGCCGACGCGGACGTCGAGGATGCCTCAGCGTCACTGTCGGACGCTGGGCCGCATGCGGTAGCCGTCAAAGTGATCGCCAGCAAAATCGCAGAACCCCTGATGCGGGTGGGGACTGACATCGTGTACCTCCCTATTCGTTGGGCCGTGTGGCGAACAGCCTCTGTGACGGCGTGCCGTCGATCGCCTCCGATGGGCCTCACCATAAGGCGACTGCCCTCAGTCCGGCAATCGCCTGCCGGGCTCCCCGAGGACCCGCATTCTTGGCTTTCAGGCTGCCGATCAGTCCTATCCACGGAACCGGGAGGCGCGCCAGGGTCGCCATTTCATTCAGGAGGACCAACCGGAAATGATCGGCCGCACTCTCGCCGACTGGCGACGGCGTATTGGGCGGGACTGACCGTTTGCCCAAAAGCGACCGCACGCGTACACTTATTGGTTAGGGTAAGCTCTTGGTGGGAACCGCTGCTTACATCGGCAAGCAGCTACATCAGCAAAAGGAGAACACGATGGGAAGCGACAAGTCCTGGCAGTCTCGGTACGTGTCAGCCTTCTTCGGGCTCCCGCTCGCTCTCGCAATGGTGCTTTCGGTACCGATGCAGGGCATGGCGCAAGGACCCGGGACTGAGAACGGTGAGTGGACCTACCTCGGTGGCGACGCGTGGCACACCCGGTATACACCGGCCGATCAAATCAACGCGTCGAACTTCGAAGATCTGGAAATCGCGTGGCAGTGGGACGCAGCCAGCTTTGGGCCGAGCACCCCTCGTGCGACTCCGACCTACGTTGACGGCAGGCTGCTCACGGTCACGTCGGACCGTCGCAGCATGGTCGGCCTCAACCCCGCCACGGGTGAACTGCTGTGGAGCTTCACTGAGCCGAACACGGCCCGGTGGGAGTATTCGATGCGGGCCGGCTACGGCAAAGGCATCGCGTACGGCGAGCGTGACGGGCGCGGCGTCGCGTTCATCTCGACGCCGGGCTTCTTCCTGCACGCGCTTGACGTGGTCACCGGCGAGCCCCTCGCGAACTGGGGTGAGGCAGTTCCCATCGACGGGTTCCCCCCGACCGGTAGCGTCGACCTTCTGGCCGACTTGATCGACGGCTGGGGTCCGTGGGAGAACTGGAGCCAGCCGTACGATCCGTACGCAGGACTCCCGTTGGAACTCGGGTACATCACGACTTCCTCGCCGCCGATCGTGGTCAACGGCACCGTGATCGTTGGCAACTCCGCTGAGCAGGGCTATCACCAGACGCGCATCGAAATGGTCCCGGGTGATATCCTCGCCTACGATGCCGACACCGGTGAACAGAAGTGGAAGTTCCACGTGATCCCGCGGCCCGGCGAGTTCGGGCACGACACGTGGGAGAACGATGCGTGGTCGTGGACGGGCGACGTCTCGTCCTGGGCGCCGATGGCGGCCGATCCTGAGTTAGGCATCGTCTATATCCCGACGAACGGTGCCACGCAGGACTTCTACGGTGGCTTCCGCCCCGGCGACAACCTCTTCAGCACGAGCCTGATCGCGCTGGACGTCGAGACGGGCGAGCGCGTGTGGCACTACCAGATGGTCCATCACGACATCTGGAACTACGACACTTCGACGGCCCCTGTCCTGATGGACGTGGTGGTCGACGGAGAGACCATCCCGGGGATCTTCCAGACCGGGAAGCAGGTCTTCGTCTACGCCTTGGACCGCAGGACGGGTGAGCCAATCTGGCCGATCGAGGAGCGTCCGGTTCCGCAGTCGAACGTGCCCGGCGAGAAGCTTTCTCCCACGCAGCCGTTCCCGACGTGGCCACTGCCGTACGACCTGCAGGGCCGTCAGCCGGAGCACTTGATCGACTACACGCCGGAGATCCGGCAGATGGCGTACGAAGTCGCTGAGGCCGGCAACCACTTCGCGCCTCTCTTCAACCCCCCGACGAACGTGGGTAACCCACAGGGCGACGGGCCGGCACGGATCTGCCCCGGCGGTGGTGGTGGAACCAACATTCCGGGACCCACGGTAGCCGATCCGGTCAATGGGATCCTCTTCGTCACCTCAGGGAGTGGTTGCTCGTATGAGTTCCTCGAGGCCGGCGTAGATTCGCCGATGGATAACGACCAAATGACGGGCACGACACTTTCCGATTGGATCCGAGGCGCGCAAGGTCCTCCGCGGGCCCCTGAGGACGTCGACGGCCTTTCGATCTGGAAGGGCCCGGTGGGCCGGATCGTCGCGATCGACATGAACACGGGTGAGCATCTGTGGATGATCCCGCACGGCGACGCGCCGCAGGAAGAGCAGGACATGTATAGGAATCACCCGCTGCTTCAGGGCGTCGACAACGTGATGACGAACCGAGGCCGGGGAGGCCGAGCGCCCATGGTGGTGACACCCACCTTGCTCCTCGCTGCGGGCCAGACAGCAGACGGCGCTTGGAATCTGTTTGCCATCGACAAGCAGACCGGCGAACGGGTCGGAGCGGTTCCGATTCCTGGATCATCCAGGTACGGAATGTCCAGTTGGGTGCACGAGGGCAAGCAGTACGTCATCATTCAGCTAGCGGACGGTCTGGCGGCGATGGCGCTGCCGTAGATACGTAGATCGATACGGATCTGCTTACGCGGATTCGCAAGAAGCCCCGGGGGAATCGATCCTCCGGGGCTTCTTTGTTGGGGTCGAGCGGGATGGGGTTTGATTGCCGAGTGGGTTTGGGGCGGGTAATCTCAATGGCTGGAACAAGGCTCTTTGCCTGCGGACCCCGCTCGAAGGCTATTGCGCGGAACACCGCACTTCTTCAACAGCCCTCTAAGTCCTAACTCAGCACAGGAGAGCACGATGGAACGAGACAAAGATTCGAGATCTCAGCGTTCCACCCCCTTCTTCTCCACAACCATGACCTTCGCCACGATCCTTTCGGCGACCTTCGGCATGATCCTCTCCGGACCGACCCCGAGCGCAGCACAAGGTCCAGGAACTGCGAACGGTGAATGGACGTTCCTCGGTGGGGATTCGTGGCACACACGCTACGCGCCCGCAAGCGAGATCAACGCCTCTAACTTCGAGGACCTGGAGGTGGCGTGGAGGTGGAACGCGTCCAGCTTCGGGGAGAGCACCCCGCGTGCCACACCATCTTACATCGATGGGAAGCTGATTACGGTCACGGGGGATCGACGTCATGTCATCGCCCTCGATCCGTCCAGTGGCGAGTTGCTCTGGAGCTTCACTGAGCCGAGTACACCACGTTCGGAGTACTCCATGCGGGCCGGCTACGGCAAAGGGATCGCATACGGGGAGATCGACGGGAAGGGAGTCGTCTACATCTCCACCCCTGGTTTCTTCCTCCACGCGCTGGACGCAGTGACGGGTGAGCCACTCGCGAACTGGGGGGAGGCCGTACCCATCGACGGGTTCCCGCCTTCGGGAAGCGTGGACCTCACCGCGGACTTGATCGAGGACTGGGGCCCGTGGGAAGACTTGAACCAGCCCTACGATCCCGCACAGGGGATTCCGTTGGAGATCGGCTACATCACAAGCTCGTCACCGCCGATCGTGGTCAACGACGTGGTAATCGTCGGTAACTCAGCTGAACAGGGCTACCACCAAACGCGTCAAGAGATGGTCCCGGGCGACATCTTGGCGTACGACGCTCGCACCGGAGCATTGAAGTGGAAGTTCCATATCATCCCCCGGCCCGGGGAGTTCGGGCACGAGACGTGGGAGAACGACGCGTGGCAGTGGACCGGTGACATCTCGTCGTGGGCGCCGATGTCGGCCGATCCGGAGCTGGGCATCGTCTACATCCCGACGAACACGGTCACCATCGATTACTACGGCGGCTTCCATCCCGGGAACAACCTTTACAGCACCAGTATCATCGCCCTCGACGTAGAGACCGGTGAACGAAGGTGGCATTTTCAGCTGGTCCATCACGACATCTGGAACTACGACACGCCCGCCGCGCCGATCTTGATGGATGTCACCGTCGACGGAGAGACCATCCCGGGCGTGTTCCAAGCCACCAAGCAGGCGTTCCTCTACGCCTTCAACCGGGAAACGGGCAAGCCGATCTGGCCGATTGAGGAACGTCCTGTACCGCCGTCGAGGGTGCCGGGTGAGCAGGCGGCGACGACGCAGCCGTTCCCAACTAGGCCGGCGGCGTTCGAGCGTCAGGGCCGTTCCGAGGATGACCTCATCGACTACACGCCCGAAGTTCGACAAAGGGCCTTAGAGATCGCGCGGGACAACGACCTGTTCGTGCCCATGTTTAACCCGCCCGCAACTGTCGGAGACCCTGAGGCGTCTGGACGGATCTGTCCTTCGGATGGCGGCGGCGTGAATATCACCGGTGCCCCCGTCGCGGATCCGGTCGCGGGCGTGATGTTCGTCTCGTCAGTCAGTTCGTGCGGCAACCTTTTGGTCGCAGCCGCCATCGCCTCACCGCTGGACGGCCCCCATCAGACGGGGGTCACCCAATCCGACTTCTCTGCGTACCTGGGCAGGCCTGGCGGTGGAGGTGCTGATCCGACCCTCGACGGCCTTCCGATCTGGAAGGGCCCGGCAGGCAGGATCAGCGCGGTCGATCTAAATACCGGTGAGTACCTCTGGGTGATCCCAAACGGTGATGCACCACAGGAGGACCAGGATTTAATCCAAAATCACCCGTTGCTTCAAGGTGTCGATAACGTGATGACGAACCGTGGACGAAGCGGCCAAACGGCGATGGTTGTGACGTCCACGTTACTCTTGGCTGCCGGCCAAACAGCGGACGGCGCCTGGAACCTCTTAGCCATCGACAAGAGAACTGGCGAGAGGGTGGGCGCGGTACCTATTCCCGGACCGACTCGCTACGGGATGTCGAGCTGGGTGCACGAGGGCAAGCAGTACGTCATCATTCAGTTGCCGGACGGACTGGCGGCGATGGCGCTGCCGTAATGCATTAGCCGGATCTCTTCACGCCGAACCGCCAGAAGCCCCAGTGGAGTTCGATTCCTCCGGGGCTTCGTTCTTACAGATTGCCGCCGAACACGAAGGCACGTAATGTCGTTGGCTGGAGCGAGTTCTCGGCGCACGTCCACCATCAGACTTCCCAAGCGTTTGAATCAGCAAAGGAGAGCACGAATGCAACGCGACAACTCCTCGCGATCTCGTCGTCCGTCGTCCGTCAAATGGTTCCTGGCATTCGGTGCCGTGCTCGCGCTGCCCCTGGCCAGCGCGGCTCAAGGGCCTGGGACCGACCGCGGTCAGTGGACCTATCTCGGTGGTGACGCATGGCACACACGGTACACGCCCGCCGATGAAATCAACGCGTCGAACTTCGGGGATCTCGAAGTCGCGTGGCGGTGGAACGCGGCCAGCTTTGGGCCGGCCACGCCTCGGGCGACGCCGTCCTATGTAGACGGACAACTGATCACGGTCACTGGAGACCACCGGGCCGTGATCGGGCTCAATCCTGGAACTGGAGAGCTGCTGTGGAGCTTCACCGAGCCGAACACCCACCGGCGGGAGTACTCCATGAGGTACGCCTACGGCAAGGGCATCGCGTACGGCGAGCGTAACGGGCGGGGGGTCGCTTACATCTCGACGCCAGGCTTCTTCCTGCACGCCCTGGACGTCGTGACCGGCGAGCCCCTGGCGAACTGGGGCGAGGCCGTTCCGATCGCAGGGTTCCCGCCCACCGGCAGCCAGGATCTCTTGGCCGACTTGATCGACGGCTGGGGCCCGTGGGAGAACTGGAACGAGCCGTACGATCCGTACCAGGGGCTCCCGCTGGAGCTCGGATACATCACGTCTTCTTCACCGCCGATCGTGGTCAACGGCACCGTGGTCGTCGGCAACTCCGCTGAGCAGGGCTATCTGCAGACACGCATCGAAAACGTACCGGGCGACATTTTGGCCTACGACGCAGATACAGGTGACTTCAAGTGGAAATTCCACGTGATCCCGCGGCCCGGCGAGTTCGGGCACGAGACTTGGGAGAACGATGCTTGGGAGTGGACGGGCGACGTATCGTCGTGGGCACCCATGTCGGCGGATCCCGAGCTCGGGCTGGTCTATGTCGTGACGAACGGAGTGACGATCGACTACTACGGCGGCCACAGTCCTGGTGACAACCTGTACAGCACGAGCATCATCGCGCTGGACGTGCAAACGGGCGAGCGGGTGTGGCACTACCAGATGGTGCATCACGACATCTGGAACTACGACACGCCCACGGCTCCGATCCTGATGGATGTGAACGTGGACGGTCGGGAGATCAAGGGGCTTTTCCAAGCGACGAAGCAGAACTTCCTGTACGCACTGGACCGTGAGACAGGGGAGCCGATCTGGCCGATTGAGGAGCGAGCGGTGCCGCCATCGAATGTTCCCGGCGAGAAGCTGTCTCCGACGCAACCGTTCCCGACGACGCCGGCTCCGTATGACCTTCAGGGCCGAAGTGAAGAGAACCTGATCGACTACACGCCCGAGATCTATCAGCGGGCGCTCCAGGTCGCGCAAGCCGGAAATCTCTTCAACGGCCTATTCGACCCGCCCAGGACCATCGACGATCCCCTTGGACCCGCCTGGAACTGTCCCGGTGGCGGAGGGGGTGTCAACATCACCGGACCGCCCGTGGCCGATCCGGTCGAGGGGGTGATGTTCGTCACCTCAACAGGCAACTGCTTCCGGCTGCAGGTGGAGCCCGGAATCACCTCGAACATGGATAGTCCCGAACAATCGGGAACGACCCACTCCGACTGGGTAGCTGTGGCCACCAGCGTTCCTGGAGGCGCCAGAGCGGTACTCGACGGTCTGCCGATCTGGAAGGGTCCGGCCGGCCGGATCACCGCGATCGATATGAACACCGGTGAGCATCTCTGGATGATCCCCAATGGCGACGCGCCACAGCAGCAGCAGGACGCGATCCGAAATCACCCGCTGCTTCAAGGCGTCGAGGGTGTGGAAGTGAACCGCGGACGTGGTGGATCAGCCGCGATGGTCGCGACATCGACACTGCTCTTGACTTCGGGTCAGACCGCGGACGGCACGTGGAACCTCTTTGCCATCGACAAGCAGACCGGCGAACGCGTGGGAGCGGTGGAGATTCCTGGGCCCACCCGGTACGGGATGTCCAGCTGGGTGCACGAGGGCAAGCAGTACGTGATCATACAGCTGGGAGACGGTCTCGCGGCGATGGCGCTACCGTAGCGCCTTAGTCAGGATCCTCTTCGGTGGATCCCAGCGCCCCGGGGGGACTGAATGCCTCCGGGGCGCTACCTACCGCCCGCCCGGGAACCGGTTGTTCACGACGTTGTTGAAGATCGAACCAAACTGGTACGAGAATCCGAAGTCCAACGACGCCTCGAAGTCGGTCTGCTGTGTTCGGAGTTCCAGCAGCCTCTCTTCGTCGGTCAAGTCCTCCCCGGACAAGAAAAGTTGGTCGGCTACCTTCGAGTACCGGGCGCCCAGATTCAGATCGAGCCCGCGTGTGATCCGGAAACTCAGATTCCCCCGAAGAGAAACATTGTACAGGTCCTTATCGTGAAGATACGACGACCCGGACAGTCGGATGCTGGCGTTCCCCCAGGCTTGTCGTTGCGAGAAGTCCAGTGTGAGCGCCTGTTGGCTGTGGAGTTCTTCGCTCCGTCCAAGAAGCGTCTCCGCAATGTACTCACGGTACACCGGACCAATTTCGTAGAACGCAGTCAGTGAGCGACGGGTGGCCTCTTCGTACGGGAAGAAGCTGTACTCCATCGCCGGGTTCATTTGGCCCCAGAAGCTCTGGTTATTCCTCGTGTTGCGGCCGACATTCCCCCGGACGCCGAACGACCAATGTTGGGCGAGCGCATAGACCACCCTCCAGTTGACCCCCCAGTCGTATCGGTCGTCGACGAAACGTGAGCCGTCGCTGAGCTCGAACTCCCGCCTTCTGTTGTTGATGTTTCCGCTATAGTTCTGCATCCAGGTGGGCGACACCCTAGAAGCGTTGAAACTGGTTCGAAACTGCCGGCTTTCCTGGTTCGACTCGGCATCCATGCTACCGCTCGCGTTTACACGGAAGATCCAGAGGTCCCAGGGGTCCTGCACCTGGTCCGCCTGGACAACGCCCGCCTGTGCCGCAGCGTCCGTCGTGTTCGCTCCGCCGGTCGGGCCGATACCGTTGACGGTGACCACGTTCCGGAATCCCGACGCCGTCGCAAAAGAAGCAAAACCGAGACCCAGCGTGAGCGCAATGCCATCGAGCTCTTCCCTTTGGGTGTCGGTAGGGAGTGACTGGAAAATGCTCCGGGCCTCATAGCCCTCATACGGCCCGCGCCCCATGAAGTCGAGCAGGTACTCCCTCCCACCTACTCCGGTGTTCTGGCTTGTCATGATCACGTGGATATGAGCGTCCTGCTGATCCCGGACCCACGTCACCCAGGCGATCTCCGTACGGTAGTAAGTGCCGTTGCACTGCCGCCCGCGGCAGTCGAAGAACACCCGAGGAACAGATGGCCCCTCCTGCGCCTCCGCAGGGGCGGCCCAAAGGCTTGGGCCCATAGTCAGTACCGCCAAGAAGAAAAGGAGCAACTGGCATCTATTTTTTTCCTGCATCCACCATCCTTCGTTTGCTGAGGGCCCGGAGGCCCATGGGTCCGTGCCTACTGTCTCGACACCGGAGAAAGAGACGTCGTTGAGAATCCAAGAGGCCCCGAAACCTGTACCGCCTTCGAAAAGCCTAACACTCCGAGGCCTTGGGTGGGTACGCCGGGTCCCCTCGGTAGACTCGTCAGGCCGCCGAGGTCGCGAAGTCGACCGCCTCGGCCAGCTTCAGATCCCTCTCCGTAACGCCATCGGCGCTGTGGGTCGTAAGCGAAAGACTTACGGTCTTGTAGCGTATGTCGATGTCTGGATGGTGATCGAAGTCGTCTGCGAGGCTAGCACACGATTCACGAATATGATGGCGTCACGAAAGGAGGGAAAATCGAAGTTCTTGGCAAGATAATTCCCCGAGCGTTTCCACCCGTTTCGGCTCTTCAGCCATCCCTCGATAGACTCGTCGTTCATCTTGTGGGTCATCTAGTTCCAAGGTTCCGGCAACTGCAGGCAAAGCGGTTGAGGGTTGTTGACTTAACTGAGAGACACCAGACCGTTCCGGGGCTTGAATCGGCCTTCGATCGTATGTATTCTTTCGCCCTCGTCGCGAGAAGCCACGCGTTTGCCCCCATCGTCTAGTGGCCTAGGACACCTGGTTCTCAGCCAGGAAACCGGGGTTCGATTCCCCGTGGGGGTATGAAGCAGGTCGCTTAGCTCAGTTGGTAGAGCGCTACGTTCACATCGTAGAAGTCACTGGTTCGAGTCCAGTAGCGACCATCAGATCCGGCAAGGGATTGCCATATTTTTTTACCCGCCGGGGCACCGCTCGATGGGGTCGATTTGACGCGGTAACCGTCGGAGGCGCTGCGGGTGCCTTGGCTCGATATTGGCTGTCGGGGTGGGTGGTGGTGGCGTTCACGGGCTTCTTCCCGCTCGGCACACTTGTAGTCAATATCCTGGGATCGCTCCTGTTGGGGTTCGGGATGCAGGCGATGGAGGCTTTTCCCGTGAGAGCTGAGTTCCGGACGATGCTGACCATCGGTTTTCTCGGGGCGTTCACGACGTTCAGCACCTTCTCCTACGAGACCGTCACGCTCCTTCGTGATGGGGACTGGACCCGGGCTACGCTCTACACCGGACTGAGCTTCGCGCTCGGGCTGACCGCGGTGCTCATCGGGATCGGGGAGAGCGACCCCTGCGACCAGGAGGCTCACAAAGGCCGGCCGTTATATGAAGCCCTTCTCCTGTTCTTCCGGGACAGGGATTCGCGGGGGCGAACGTGGTTCGCGGTGTGGCTGGGTTCGGGGCGAGCGCCCGACTCCATACCGATCGTGTGCTCCGGCTCTCGACGGACCTGCCCGTCATCGTCGAGGAGGAGGCCCGCATCCAGGAGATCCTTCCCGAACTCGATGCCATGATCGGTGGCGGCTTGGTCACGTTGGAGAAAGCCTGAGTCATATTGTACCGATCGGGTGGTGGTTGATTAGGTTCGCGCGCCGGACGGCTAGAGCGGCTATCTTAGCCGGCCTTCCCACGTTGGCTTCGTGCGTGGGGGCGGCGTCACGGTCTGAGGTCGTGTCGTTCCTCGAGGCCGTGCAACAGCCCTTCGACCTGCAGGACCGGACTTGGCTAGGGATTCCCGCGGCGCTGATTTCCCACTTGGTCGTCTCGGGTCTCCTCGGCGGCGTGCTCGCCTGGCTTTGGCGCTCCAGAGCCGCTGGAATCCTCCTTGGGATCCTGATTCTGACCAAGGAGGCCGTGGACTTGATGATCATCGCCCTCTACCAACCCGTGACCTAGGCCTATGCGTCCGGCTCGGTCGTGGATGTCCTAGTCTCGGTCGCCGGGGCGGGATTGGGTCTCCGGGCCGGTAGCCGGGCACGCAATGCTTCTAGCCCAAGGGCGACCTAGGGGGCTCGTCGGCGTCGAGGAAGCGGGCGGCGAGATCAGGCGTCGGCGTCATGCACGTGTCTCGTCGGCCGAACCAGCGGTAGCGATGGCGCGCGATCAGGTTGTAGACCGCATCCCGGATCGGACGGGGTGGCACCATTCCCAGGCGGAGCAGCGCGAACTGAGAGCCTAGCCCTCGCGTAATTCGGAGAGCCGCGGCCGAACGGACATGTACGCCGTCTGAGTCGAGCAGGACGATGCTGTCGGGGAGCGCGTCGATCTCCCTCTCCTCCATGACCTTCCCCAACTCTCGTCGAGCAGCATCCGACTGGAGGGTGGCGAAATCGAATCGCCCCTCGTTGTCGTGCTCGATCACCCACTGGATCGTAGAATTACAGAGGTTGCAGACGCCGTCGAAAAGAATGACAGGCCGTTTGACGAACATCTCGGATTGGGTTCCTTTCGACTCCGGAACGGCGAAGTCCAGGGTCCGCGCATGAGTCGGCGCACTTTGGCTTTGGACCGATGCCATGCCCGGAAGATGCAGAAGGCTATACCAGGGTCAAATAGGGAGCAACCGTGCCTTGTGGGGACTCCCTGAAACAAAGGACAGGGAAATGAAAACCACGCTGCTCAACGTGCGTCGCCTTGCGGTGGCCGCGACACTACTGGGAGCCGTATTCTCGCCGTTGAACGCTTCCGCCCAATCTGAGCTCGACGCCTCCGAGGCTGAGGCATTCATCGGGGCCTGGACTATCGCGCTGAATACGGACTTTGGCGCGTTCGACATGGACCTCAAAGTCGAGGATCAGGGGGGCAAGGTCGCGGTCACCATAGGGGCGCCCACCCAAGGTAGCATGGCGAACGTGACCGACATTACTCGGGCCGGTGAGGGCCTGGTCCTGGCGTACGAGGTAGACGCCCAAGGGCAGCCGTTCCCCATTTCCGTGACCCTGACACGCGACGGTGAGGGGCTCACGGCCGCGTTCGACTTCGGTGGACAGTTCAGTGCCAGCGGGACCGGTACGCGGGCGGACGGCTAGACCGGCAGGGGAGGGTCAGCCGTCCTCGAGCAGGTGCTCCTTGATGTAGGCGAGCTCCTGGCGGGCCCACTTCCCGTACGTGGCCACGGGCTGGCGCTCCAGGTATCGGGCGAGGTCGGGGGCGGCCCTCGCTGGATCTCCGAGCTTCGTCGATAAAATTTCGTGGATCTCCCTGATGGCCAGAGACTCTCCATGGGGGGTGAAGCGCGCGGTCGCCAAGACCGTGCGTAGAATGGCGATGGCTTCCTCATGCTGGCCAAGGTTCGCCAAATGGTCTGCGCCTGAGCCAAAGACGAAGTACTCCATCCTGAGGCTGTAAGTCATTCCGACACCGAAGGCGAGGGCCACAGCCGGGACGACGGGGGCGCCCAGGACACTGGTGAAGAAGAAGATGAGGCCGCCGACCACGCCTACCTCCCACACAAGCGCCGCCCAGGCACCAAAGCCGAAGCGGTCGGCCATCGCCGCCACGACCGGGAGCAGCTTGTGCTCCAAGTAGAAGAAGAGCCCGAAACCCGTAGCCCCCAAGGCGCTCCATAACAGCCGGGACCCCTCGCCGATGGAGGGAGCGGAGAAGAAGCCCCAAGTCATGCCCGCCAGAAGGACAAAATGCATGATCAAGAGAAGCTGACCGCGACGACGAGCCCGATGAACAGCGGACTCTGTCCAGAGGAGACGGAGGACCAGCTTCTTCAGACGGGAGACTAGGGCTTTCACAGATCATTCAATATCGGGCGATCACTCCCGAGGGAACGTTCCAGGGCCTACGAGAAGTCCACCCCAAAGAAGATCACCGCAATCAAGATCGCGGCCACAGCGAGTGGTGCCACATAGCGCATGAAGAACCGCCAAGCGCTGTAGTGGAACCACCCGGGCGTAGTTTCGTCCACCAACTCGCTCTCGGTCGCTTCCCGGTTCATGAACCATCCCACGCCCAGCGTGATCAAGAGCCCGCCCAGGGGAAGTGCCCAGTTCGAGGCAAAGTGGTCGAGCGTGGCAAAAACCCCCGCCTTGCCATCGAAGATCTCGAAGGTCGAAAGGCCGGGAACCGCGCCGAAGGAGAGCGCCGAGAGCACCGTGAAGATGAAGATGGAGCCGCCGCTCACCAACGTCGCCTTGGGTCGGGCCATGCCCCGTTCATCAATGAAGTAGCTCACGACGACCTCCAGCAGGGAGATCGTCGATGTGAGCGCGGCCAGCGCCACCAGCAAGTAGAACATGGGCCCGAGGACCACCCCAAAGGGCACGACTTCGTAGAACAGCTGCGGCAGGGAGATGAAGAGCATGCCGGCGGTGGAGCCGCTCACCTGTTCATCCATTCCCGGGACCGTGAAAATCACCGAGAACATGATGATCGTGGCGAAAATGGCGATCATGGTATCAAGAAACACGATGGCTCCGGCGGCGCTTACGAGCGAACGGTCCGGGGACACGTAGGAGCCATAGGTGATCATGGCTCCCATCCCGAGAGACAATGTGAAGAACGAGTGGCCCAAGGCCTCGAGAATCCCACTGGGCTCCAACTCGGAGAAGTTCGGACGGAAAATGAAAACAAGCGCCTCACCGGCCCCTTCCATAGTCAGGGCACTCCCCACAAGCAGGACCAGAATCACGAACAAGATCGGGAGGGAGACCCGCGCCACCCGTTCGATCCCGCCGTGTACGCCGAAGTACACGACCCCAACGGTGGCCACCATGAACAGGCCCGAGAGGAAGGACTGGAGTCCACCGTTCCCGATGACCTCGACAAAGAGGTCGCCCGTCTGGAGGCCGGCGGGAAAGCCCCACACGCTCCATCCGACGGTTCTCACGAAGTACAGGAGAGACCAACCCGCCACGACCGCGTAGTAGCTGAGGATGACGTAGCCGGCCAAGACCCCCCAAGCGCCCACCCAACCCCACCAAGGCCCGATCGCCTCTTTCAGCGCGCCCACGGGACTCTTCTGCGTCTTACGCCCGATCAGGAGTTCGGCCATCATGATGGGCAGGCCCACACCCAAGATGCATATGAGGTAGAGCAGTACGAAGGCGCCGCCCTGGTTCTCCCAGGCGATGAACGGAAATTTCCACAAGTTGCCCAGCCCGATGGCGCTGCCGGTCGCCGCCAGGATGAAACCCACGTTGGAACCCCAGTGCTCGCGGGGCTGGCTCATCGATTACGCTCCGTTGTCAAAAGACGGACCCGGCAAAACTGCGGGCCTGGTAGAATCGGAGATTCGGGCCCAACATATCTGCGAATTTGAACTTCGGACAAGCGAGTGAGTAGAGTTCGGGCATTCCATTACTTTTCCTCAGTTGGGTGTTGGAGGTACGTTCGGTCCATGACGATGACACGCAAAACCCTCGTGTGGGTGGTCGGCTTGCTTGCGGCCGCACCTCTCTCGGCTCAGGTCGGACCCCAGGGAAGTAGCGTCGTCAAGGTCGGGCTCGCCCTTCGTCAGCTCGACGGTGTGAAGCGGGTCTTGATGATCGGTGCGCACCCGGATGACGAGGACTCCAGCCTTCTCGCGACACTCGCCCGGGGCATGGGCGTCGAGACGGCCTATCTCTCGCTCACTCGGGGAGACGGCGGTCAGAACATCATCGGGCCCGAGTTGGGCGAGGGTCTCGGCATCATTCGCACCGGGGAACTCGAGGCGGCCCGTGATGTGGACGGTGGACGCCAGTTCTTCACGCGTGCCTTCGACTACGGCTTCTCGAAGAGCGCCGATGAGGCGTTCGCCCATTGGCCGCGGGAGGAGGTCCTCAGGGACGTCGTCTCGGTGATCCGCACATACCGTCCCCAAGTGATCATCTCGGTCTGGTCCGGCACGCCTCGAGACGGACACGGGCAGCACCAGGCGAGCGGGATTCTGGCCAATGAGGCGTTCGATGTCGCCGCCGATCCCGGGCGTTTCCCCGATCTGCAAGGGATCACCGCGGAGCCGTGGAGTGCGGCCAAGCTCTATCACTCGGCCCGGTTTCGTGGCCCGGGATCGGGCGAGGCGCCATTGACCATTCAGACCGGTACGTTCGACCCGTTGCTCGGCCGCTCCCACCACCAGCTCGCCATGGAGGGCCGAAGCAAGCACCGCTCGCAGGAGATGGGCGCAGCACAAGCCCTTGGAGCTCGTACCTCGGGCCTCCAGTTGGTGCAGAGCCGTGTCGGCGGGATCAACTTCGACACCGGTATTTTCTTGGGGGTCGATACGACGTTGGCCGGCCTCGTCGACAGGCTCCCGGAGGCCGCCGCGCCGGCAGTGGGGCGCGCCATCGCTACGTATCGGGCGGCGATTCAGGAGGCGACTGCGTCTCTCAACGCCGTCCAGCCCAGCCGAGCCGCCGGTCCTCTGGGACGGGCCTACTTGAGTCTAGAGTTTGTTTTCGGGTTGATTCGTGGGCTCGGGGACTCCGCCGTGCCGCTCGCGGAAGCTCTCGCGGTTCGTGCCGGACTGGTGCGGTCCGCGCTTCTCAACGCGGCGTCCATCGTGATCGACGTGCGAGCCGGGGACGCTCTCGTAGTCGCGGGCGAGGACGTGAGCCTGGACGTCCAACTCTGGAACGGGGGGCCGTTCCGCATCGATGGAGCGACGCTCCGGAGTGCGGGGGGGGACCAGAACGTGAGTCTTCCGGCCGTGTTTCTCGGCACCGAAGGCCAGACGGAGGACCCTCAAGCTCTCGAGCCCGGCGCGATCACCCGCTGGAGCTACAACGTTCGGCTTAGGCAGGGTCTTGCCTCTTCACGTCTGTACTATCTGGGCGTGCCCCGTGATGGGGACATGTACCAGTGGACCGGGGATCCGGGCTCGGAGGGGCTTCCGAGGAACGCGCGCCCACTGCTTCAGGCGGTTGGAGAGATGGACATCCACATCCCTGAGGTGGGACGGCCTATTCACGTGGTGTGGGGGGGGGACGCCGAGTTCGTGGGAGTGGACGGGGCGCTCGGGGAATTCCGGGAGCCGGTTCTCGCCACGCCCGCGGTTTCAGTTGCGATCGAGCCGGCGGTGATGGCTTGGCCCGAGAGATCCGGTGAGTCTCGTCCGGTGACGGTAGTTCTTCAGAACGAAGCAGTGTCGGGGTCGTCGGGCGATCTCGCGCTCGAGGTCCCCGAGGGGTGGGACGTCACGCCCACGAGTGTCCCATTCGATCTTCAAGGCGAGGGGGCGAGCCGTGGATTCAACTTCGAGGTGAGCCCCGTCGGTGCGGCGGACTCGGGCGAGCACGTATTCCGCGCGGTGGCCACGCGGGACGACGGCGTGCGCTTCGATGAGCGGGTCGACGTCATCGACTACCCCCATGTGGAGCGGACGCTGTACATACGCCCCTCCGAAGTTCGTGCCGTGGTGTTCCCGGTTCGGATGCGGGAGGGCATTCGGATCGGCTATATCATGGGTTCGGGGGACGACGGCCTCGAGGCGCTGCGCCAGCTTGGGGCCAACGTCGAGGAAGTGGGCCCGGATCGGATTCGCGAGGGGGATTTCTCCGGATACGACGTGCTTGTGTTGGGCATCCTCGTCTACGAGACCCGTCCGGACGTTGCAGCCGTGAACGACCGCATCCTCGCGTTCGCCGAGGCCGGCGGCACGGTCATCGTCCAGTACAACAGATACGGGTACCCGCAGGGTGGCTTCGCTCCATACCCGGTCAGCATGGGGAGCGGCCGCTCGGCGCCACGAGTCACCGATGAGAACTCTCCCTTCGCCTTTCTGGACCGTGAGTCCCCGGTGTTCACTTCGCCCAATCGTATTGGCGAAAAGGACTTCGAGGGGTGGGTCCAGGAGCGGGGTCTCTACTTCTTGGCCGAGTGGGACGACCGATTCACGCCTGTGCTGGAATTCAACGATCCGGATGAAGAGCCCGCTCGGGGGTCGCTATTGGTGGCGCCGGTCGGCCAAGGGCTGTACGCCTACGTCGCCCTCGCCCTTTTCCGCCAGCTCCCGGCCGGAGTCCCGGGAGCGCACCGCCTATTCGCCAACCTCGTGTCGCTGACCGCCGAGGACTGGAATGCGTATCAGGCGCGTCGCTAGCTCCACTGTACCTTCTTCAACAGCCTTCTAGGCCTCCGCGCTCCCGATCCTGCTCAGCGTCACACCGACGAGCAGCACCACCACCGCACCGATGACGTTCTGCCAGAGGAACTCGATCGTCGTGCCGAAAGCGACGAAACCCACGGTCGCCATCCCGATGATAAGCCCGTAAAACGCTCCGCGCGCTTTGGCTCTGGGCAGCATCGCCAGTAGAAAGACACCCAATATCGAGCCGTAGAAGAACGATCCGAAGCGGTTCACGACCTCGATCAGCGAGCCCAGCGTCGCCGCGTACGTGGCGACCACACACGCGAACACCCCCCAAAACGCGGTCGCACCCTTCGACACGGCGAGATAGTGTGCGTCGGCGGCGTCGGGCCTTATCCAACGCCTGTAGAAATCGATGACTGATGCGGTCGAGAGCGCGTTGAGTTCGGCGGCGATGCTCGACATCGCCGCGGCGAAGACCCCTGCGATGAAGAGCCCCGCGAGGCCGATGGGAAGCTCGGACAACACGAAGCGGGGGAAGATGTAGTTGGTGTCCCCCGAGGCCTCGCCGGTGACGTCTTCGACCATGGCGAGCGCCTCGCCTCGGATGGTCTGGATGTCGGCCTCCCGGGCGACGAACGCCTCCATGGCCGCGGTAGCATCGTCGCCTGCGTCCGCGACCGCCCGCGCCGCCGCCTCCCGAAGCGTGAACGCCTGAGCGTAATCGTTCTGCAACGCGTCGTACGCGGCGCCTCGCTCGGCGACCACCGCGGCTTCCTGTGCCGGATTGTAGAGCAGAGGCGGGCGCACGAACTGGTAGTAGACGAAGACCCCGACGCCGACCAGGAGCACGAGCGCCTGTAGCGGAATCTTCCAATAGGCGCTCATGAGGAGCGAGCTCTTCGCCTCACCGGCGGACTTGGCGGCGAGATAGCGCTGCACCTGGCTCTGGTCGGTACCGAAGTACGACAGCATCAGGAACGTCCCGCCGATCACGCCCGACCAGAACGTATACCGCTCGCTCAGGTCGAACGAGAAGTCGAACACTCTCAGCCGGCCGGTCGCCCCGGCAATCCTGAGCGCTTCGTCGGGATTCACGGGCATCTGTATGATGAGCACGATCATGATCGCCACGAGCGCGATGACGATCAGGACCATCTGCTTCACGTCGGCCCACGCGACCGCTTGAACCCCGCCGATCATCGTGTAGATCACTGTGGGGACGCCAATGAGGGCCACCGCCCACACGAGAGGGATCCCGAAGACCGCACTGAGGACGACCCCGGGAGCGGCCATGATGGCCCCAGCCGAGAGCCCCCGAGAGATCAGAAAGAGGAACGCGGTCAGCGAGCGCGTCCTCGCGTCGAAGCGGCGCTCCAGATACTCGTACGCGGTATAGACGCCCGACCCGTGCAGCAGCGGGACGATCGTCACACCGAGGATCACCATCGCAAGCGGGAGCCCCAGGTACAGCTGGATAAAGCGCATGCCGTCCGTGGCGCCCTGACCCGGAGTGCCGATCATCGTGATCGCCGAGAGCTGTGTCGCCATCACCGAGAGACCCACGACCCACCACGACAGGCTCTTGTTGGCGACGAAGTAGCCCGAGATCGTGTCGGTATCCTTCGACTTCCGTATGCCGTCGACGACCACCCAAACCACGTAGACGACGACAATCAGCCAGTTGATCCAGTGCATTCGGCTCAGCTCTCCTGAGCGAAGATCGTGCGGCGGAGACCCCGTAGAGCACCCCGTGGAGCACCGGTCATGGTTGGTAGCGGAGCTGCATCAGCAGGAGCAGGCCGAGCGCGACGACCTGAATGATGATCACTCGGAGAAGCGTGGTGCGGAATCGCGAGCTTTCGGAGCCTTCGCTGGGGATCTCTTCGGGCATTGCGGCGCGGGGCTCAAGGAATAGGTATGGCGGAAGGCCTGTTCACCGGTCGGCATAACGTGAGGCGCGCGATCAGACCGGTCAACATGAGGCGTACGCGAGCGTTCGGCGCGGAGCTGACTTCGAGTTCCGCCATTACCCGGCACACTCGCGTGAAGCTCTCAGCTCAGACATGTTCGTCTTGCTCCGGCGCCTCTTGGTCTTGCTCGTGCGCTCGACGGGTCTCCTCTTTCAACACAGCGGCCCCCGTGCGTTGCCTCCTAGAGGTCGCTCAGCAACAAGCCGAAGGCCGCCACACCGATCCCCGCCAGGATCGACATCAAGACCGCCGTGTCCACCAGCCCCGAGCGTGTGGCCTCAAGAGGAACGTCGAGAGGCGTGATCACCTCGAGGACACCGCGCACGTCCCCCACCTTCCAGTCGACCTTCGGGCTGTCGGGATGCGTGTTGTGGCAATCGACGCAGGCCGGACGCATCAAGTCGGCGGTAGCATACCGGAGAACGTCTCGTTCCCCCATGGTCTCGAAGCGATAGAAGGGCTCCTCAGGATTCAAGGTCAGGGCCTCCCGGGCGAATTCGTCGGTGAGCCCTCCGCTCTCCTCTGCCCACGGAAATGGGTACGCCCTGTAGAGACGAGACTCCGCGCCCGATCCGGTTCCCAAGCATCATGCTCAGCGTCGCCGGCAGCGGGATAGCTCCATCTTGAAGAAAGTAGTCGTGGGTTATCTCGACGCCGGCGGGCCGAAGGCGCTCCAAAACCTCCGACATGTAGACCGTTCGGAACTCGGCAACGGTCCCCGTCAGTAACTCAGCGTTCTGTGTCGCCTGCGTGGTCACGAGGAGCGACTGAACCACTCGCACGTGGGCCAGGGTCGAGGCGACGACGGCGACGAACACCACCACCACGACGGAGACAGGCCGCTTCGCGAGGAAGCGGCGCCCGGTCAGGATCACTCCGGTTACCCCTCGCTCGCTCCGACGCGCTCCTCAAGCCCAGGATCCACATTATGCTGAGAACGGCATGCACGCTGGCAGCGCGTCACTACTTCATCGACTGAGAGTTGCGAAGGCGGGTAGGGGCCGTCTATGATTTCCGGACCGCGGACCGCGGACTCGACGGGTTTCCCGGGCCATACGTGCCGGGGACGAACACCCGAACACCCAAGATGGGAGCCAAGATGAGACAATCGATCGAGGTAGTTGCCGCACTGGCTATGATGGCCTTCTTGCTGGTTCCCTCCGCAGCGAGCGGGCAGAACCAGCAGCAGCCGATGAGCTTCTTCATCACCAGTGTCGGTCCGGGAGACGGGGCGAACCTGGGAGGCCTCGCCGGCGCCGACCGCCACTGTCAGAGCCTGGCGGCAGCTGTAGGCGCTGGGGACCGGACCTGGCGCGCCTACCTCAGCCTGGTGGCGGGAGGAGGCCAGCTGGCGGTGCACGCACGGCACCGAATTGGCGACGGACCCTGGTACAACGCGAACGGCCAGATCATCGCTGCGAACGTCGCCGACCTGCACGGTGACTTCGAGCGCGACCGGAACAACATGAGGAAGCCGAACGGACGCGATGAGAATGGCAACGTGGTAAACGGCGTGGGAGATCAGCCCAACCAGCACGACATCTTGACCGGCTCCGATTCCCACGGGCGTGCGCTCGCCGGCGCTCCGAACACCGCCACGTGCGACAACTGGACGAGCAACGGAGAGGGCAGAGCGATGGTCGGACATTTCGACCGTCTCGGGGGCGCCAACGCCTCTTGGAACTCGGTGCACCTGAGCCGCAGCTGCAGTCAGCAGGACCTTGTCGCCACGGGAGGGAACGGACTTTTCTACTGCTTTGCGATCTGATCGGCGCCGACTATAGACAATCCGTCCGATAAAGACGAATCCGACATTGATCTCGATCTCGGATTTGGAAAATTCGTTTCGTCGAGGAGCTGGCGGCGCCTCCTCAACCGGTGCGGCACACTCAACGTGCGCCGCACCGGCTTACTGGGTGTGGATTTGGCGTGCGTTCACGACGTCCTGCCAGTGCCCTTGGGCCGACATGGCGGCGCTTGACCTGCGGAATCGGTATCGCGAACGCGAGCTCATGGACGCACCCGGCCTGGACCCCACGCAACACGTCCAGGCACTCCAGGCGCTGGCGAGGGTGAACCGCCTCTCCGGGGTGGCAGCACGGGTCTGGAAGGACGTCCTCCACATGAGCCGGGAGCACGGCGTTCGAGCCAAAGGCGGGCCGCTGCGGCTTCTGGACGTGGCCTGTGGCGGTGGAGACGTGATGTTGGATGTGGCCCGCCGGGCACGGGCAGCGCACGTTCCGCTCGAGGTTCACGGGTGCGACGTGAACCCCGTGGCGCTGGAGCACGCGCGCGGCGAAGCAGCACGGTGGGGCCTGGTCGCGAACTTCATCGAGAAGGATGTTCTCTCGGAGGAGCTTCCAGGGGGGTACGACCTCGTGTGCTCGTCTCTCTTCCATCATCACCTTTCCCGTGCGGAAGCAGTGGACCTTCTGAGGGGCATGGCAGCTGCGGGCGGCTCCGTTTTGGTACAAGACCTATTGCGGAGCACCGTGGGATATCTGCTGGCGTGGACAGGACTCCGGCTCCTGTCCAGATCAAAGGTCGCTCACGTGGATGGCCCCCTTTCGGTACGGGCCGCGTTCACCCTGTCGGAGGTCCGGACCATGGCCGCGGAGGCCGGGCTCGCGAAGTCGGTCATCCACCGTGGTTGGCCCGAACGGTTCATCCTCAGATGGAACGAGGCGTGACCGACGGCGCTGCGGCGGGAGCGGGGGCCGGGAGCGGCCTGGGCGGGAAGCTCTGGGACGTGGCCGTGGTGGGCGCCGGGCCCGCCGGCGCCATGGTGGCGCTGGAGCTAGCCCGAAAGGGGTGTGCGGTCCTGCTTCTGGAGCGCCAGCCGTTCCCCCGCTGGAAGGTCTGCGGAGCCTGCATGAACGGGGCTGCGCAAGCGGCACTGACCCAAGCGGGCCTCGACGGGCTGGTGCCGCGCGCGAGGGCACCTCGGCTGACGGAGCTTCGTATCGCGGGCTGGGGCAGGACGGCGACCGTGCCCCTCCACGGCTCAGTAGCGTTGTCCAGAGAGGCGCTAGACCAGGCGCTGGTCCGGACCGCGGTGGATGAGGGTGTCGTTTTCGCAGCTGGAGTCTCCGCGGAGTTAGGGCCGGTGAGGGACCGTGGACGCACCCTCACGGTACGGGGTGACGGCGGGGAACGCAGCGTCCGGGCGCGGGTGGTCGTCGCCGCAACCGGGCTCCACGGTCTACGTGTCCCGGCCGTGGCCGGTCCCGGGCCGGTCGCCACGGTTCAAGCGGGTTCCCGTGTGGGAGTGGGTGCGGTGCTGGAGGGCGGTGGCGCCGGCTACGGTCCCGGGGCCGTCCACATGGTGGTCGGGTCCGCAGGATACGTCGGCCTGGTGCGCCAGGAGGATGATCGCCTCAACGTAGCCGCCGCCTTCGACGCCGAGTGGCTGCGCCGCCACGGATCGCCTGAGCATGCGGTTCGAGCCCACCTGGAGGCGGTCGGCATGCCGGGACTCCCCGATAGCGTCCACCGCGGATGGAGAGGCACACCGCCCCTCACACGACGGGTCTCTTCGCTGGGGGAGGAGCGCCTCCTTGTCGTGGGCGACGCTGCAGGCTACGTAGAACCGTTCACCGGGGAGGGCATGGCATGGGCACTGTGGGGAGCGCTCGCACTGGCCCCCTTGGTGTGTGCTGGAGTGGCGCGCTGGGACCCGGCGCTGATACGCCGGTGGAGTCGGATGCACCACCAACGGATTCGACGCGGGCAGCGGGTGTGCGGCATGGTGGCCTGGGGCCTCCGGCGGCCCTGGATGGCGCAGATGGCGCTACGTGGGTTGGGGGCAGCACCGGGCGTCGCGCGTCCCCTGGTGAATCACACGTCGGCCGTCACGTACCTTCGAGGAGAGAGTCCATGGTGAAGCTCCGCTTGTCAGGTATGGGCACGGCCGTCCCGCCCGGGGTACTGAAGCAGACCGACGCTGCGGAGGCCAGCCGTCTCTTCTGTGGGGCGAATGGCAGGCGCGCGCGGGCTCTCGGCATGCTCTATCGCCGGTCCGGGGTGGAGAGCCGTAACACCGTCGTGGTGCGGGCCGAGCAGGGAAAGCTGCAAGAGCGAGTGCCGTTCTATCCGGCCGCCAGCGGGCCGGAAGATCAGGGCCCCACTACGGGTCAGCGAATGGCCTCGTACGAAGCCGAAGCGCCTCCGCTGGCCGAAATGGCTGCCCGGCGAGCTCTGGAGGACGCCTCCACCTCCGTGGACAGCATCACCCATCTTGTCACCGTGTCGTGTACGGGCTTCTTCTCCCCGGGTCTGGACGTGGCCCTCATCGACGCCCTGGAGCTACCGCGTACGGTGCATAGAACCCACGTCGGTTTCATGGGATGCCACGGTGCGCTCAATGGGCTGCGGGTCGCCGCCTCGCAAGCTGGGGACTCGCAGGCCCGGATCCTCCTGTGCGCGGTCGAACTGTGCAGCCTCCACTTCGCTTACGGATGGGACTCGGAGATGTTGGTGGCCAACACCCTGTTCGCGGACGGGGCGGCAGCCGTAGTGGGTGTGCCCGTGCTGAATGGCGAGACCTCCGGGTGGAACGTGCAAGCCCAGGGGACCTTCCTCATGCCCGACTCCGTCGACGCCATGTCCTGGCGCATCGGCGACCACGGCTTCCGCATGAGGCTGTCGGCTGAGGTCCCTGAGTTGATCCGGACGAACCTCGGCGGCTGGCTGGGCGGTTGGTTACGGCAACAGGGGCTCGCGCTGGAAGACGTGGGGAGTTGGGCGGTACATCCCGGTGGGCCGCGGATTTTGGACGCGGTGGAGGACGCCGTAGCCCTGGAGAACGGCTCCCTGGATGTGTCCCGGGACGTTCTCCGGGGCCATGGAAACATGTCGTCCCCAACGGTGCTCTTCGTACTGGAGCGGCTCAGAAAGGCGGACGCCCCGCTACCGTGCGTGGTGCTGGCCTTTGGCCCGGGGCTGGTCGTGGAGGCCCTGCTCGTGGTATGAGAGTCTCGATGGCGACCTCGGCCTGACGGCCCCT
>Ga0310124_10000374_pt1 | contig 30679 bp, 16 predicted proteins | sample CB11b_AW_Bot5_MG_FD_203507 | JGI IMG/M metagenome (GOLD analysis project Ga0310124, IMG submission 203507) | Marine microbial communities from Western Arctic Ocean, Canada - CB11b_AW_Bot5 | ecosystem: Environmental > Aquatic > Marine > Oceanic | place: Canada: Western Arctic Ocean | collected...
CGTTTCCAGGCCTGGATGGGCATCGACGCCCTGGTCGGACGCCGCGGGAATGTGCACGTGGTGATTTCGGCCGACGGCAAGACGTTGCTCGAAACCGATGTGAAGGGAACGGACAAGCCGCGGCTGGTGGACCTGGACGTCACCGGAAAGCGGGAACTGCAGATCCTGGTCGACTTCGGCGGCGATCTCGATATCGCCGATCACCTCGACCTGGCCGACGCGAGGTTGATCCGCCAGAAGTAACCGGGAGTCGGCAGCAGTCGTCAGGAACAGCGCGGGCGGCATGTCTGGCCGGCGAATTGGCAACAGGGAGGCACGGGCGACGTGAGACTATTGAGACGACTATTGAGACGAGTGAGACCATTAGCAGATCGAGACTGGCTGTTGGGCAGCCGGGCCTGGCTGGTGGTGTTGGTCATCCTGGCGGTGCTGCCGCGGGTCAGCTTTGCGGTTGATCCGGCGGTGCTGGCCGCCGAGGCCAAGCGGATTGGTGTAGCGTCGCGGCTGGCCACGAGCGTGGTGGCGATTTTTTCGCGTGGCGGTCGAGGTGGAGGATCGGGGGTGCTGATCAGCCCCGACGGGTACGCATTGACCAACTTCCACGTCACCCGCGGAGCCGGCACGTTCATGAAGTGCGGGCTCAGCGACGGGCAACTCTACGACGCGGTCATCGTCGGCATCGACCCCACCGGTGACGTGGCCCTGATCAAGCTGCTGGGTCGAGACGATTTCCCGCATGCGACTCTCGGTGACAGCGACACGTTGAAGGTCGGCGACTGGACCTTCGCCATGGGCAACCCGTTTCTGCTGGCGACCGACTTTCAGCCGACGGTGACCTATGGCATCGTCAGTGGCCTGCACCGCTACCAGTACCCCGCCGGCACGATCCTGGAATACACCGACTGCATCCAGATCGACACGTCGATCAACCCGGGCAATTCCGGAGGACCGCTGTTTTCGGCCGGCGGCCAGCTGATGGGGATCAACGGTCGAGGCTCGTTTGAAAAGCGTGGCCGAGTCAACTCGGGCGCCGGCTACGCGATCTCGATCAACCAGATCAAGCTCTTCATGGATCACCTCCGCAGCGGGCGAGTCGTCGATCATGCCACGCTGGGAGCGACCGTGACGACTCGTGAGGACGGCGCGGTGGTCGTGGACGGGATTCTCGACGAGTCGGAAGCGTACCGGCGGGGACTCCGCGAAGGGGACGAGATCATCTCGTTTGGCGGACGATCGGTTCGCAGTGTCAACCAGTTCAAGAACATCCTGGGCATCTATCCCAAGGGGTGGAAACTGCGGCTGGTCTTCCGCCGCGAGCAGGTTCGCACCGAGACCCTGTTGAGGCTCAGGGCTCTGCACCGCGCCAGTGAACTTACCGGATCTTCCAAGCCCAAACCCAAGCCGGGTCGCAAGCCGAAGCCCAAGCCGGGCGGCAAGCCGAGGCCTCCGACTCGAAAGCGACCACCGGTTGCCAAGCCGCCGGAGAAGTACAAGCACCTGCATGTCAAGAAGCGTGGGTTCGCCAACTACTACTTCAACCAGCAGGAGCAGAAGCGGGTCCTGTCGGGGATGAGCCGCCTGGGCGATTTTTCCGGGGCAGCAGGTGCCTGGGTCCTGGCCGGCAAGACTGCGGCCGGCGACGCCTTCCGGCTGACCGTGGCCGATGTCGGCGTGGGGTTGTCGTGGAAGCAGAAGGCGTATTTCCAGGAGCTCGACAAGGCGTCCGAACCGCTCGACGAGCCCAAGGGCAGCGGCGGCCTGCTGTACGCGATGCACATGTGGAGGAGTTTCCTGGCGAAGCGTGAGAAGGGTTTTGGCGAGTTCTTTTACCTGGGCAGCGAGCCTTTGGACGGAGTCGGGGCCCGAGTTGACGTCATGATCAGCGAACTGGGCAACGTCCGCTGCCGGTGGTATTTCGACCGCAAGCAGGGACGGTTGCTGGGGTTTGACTCTCAGCGTGTGGAAGAGACGGACGAGTGCGAGATTCGGTTCAGTGGCGACATCGATCTGGACGGCCGACACTGGCCCAGGACGATTCGGGTTAGTTCCGCGGGAGGGGTGCTGGCGAGTTTTGGAGTCGAGACGGTGACGATGAAAGCGGGGGCGGCCCAATGATCCACCGGATCCTGACCATTGTGTCGCTGCTGCTGCTGAGCCTGACCTGGTGTCCTTCGATTGCACATGGCCAGTCGATCCAGCCGACGATCCAGAGGGTCCAGCAGCGAACGGTCAAGGTCTTTGGAGCCGGTGGGATCCGACGGCTGCACGCCTACAGCACCGGGTTCGTGGTCTCCCGGCAGGGCCACGTGGCGACCGTCTGGAGCCACGTGCTGGACACCGAGGAATTGACGGTGGTGCTGGCCGACGGACGAAAGGTTCGCGCCAAGGTCCTGGGAGCCGAACCGCAACTGGACCTGGCGGTGCTCGAGTTGCAGGACAAGGAACTGGACTTGCCCGCCTGGGATCTCGAGGCTGACGTCTCGGACGCCGGGCCGGGCACGCGGGTGCTGGGTTTCAGCAACATGTTCCGAGTGGCCACCGGTGACGAGATGGTCTCGGTGTTGCACGGGGTGGTGGCTGCGAAGGCGCCCCTGGCAACTCGCCGCGGAGCGTTCGAGTCGTCCTACGAGGGCACGGCGTTTATTGTCGACGCGGTGACGAACAACCCCGGAGCCGGTGGAGGCGTGCTGGTGACTCGAGCCGGCCGGTTGTTGGGGATGATTGGCAAGGAGTTGCGGAATTCCGAGAGTAACACCTGGGTCAACTACGCGGTGCCGATCTCGGAGTTGAAGCAGCCGATCCAGCAGATCATCGCCGGAAAGTATCGAGCGCGTCAGCGAGATCCGGACGAGACCAATGCGGTGGCCCGGTTCCGGCCCCTGCAATTCGGCATCGTGCTGGTGCCCGACGTGCTGTTTCGGACCCCGGCATTCATCGACGGAGTGCAACCGGGGTCGGCCGCTGCCCGGGCGGGACTACAGCCGGATGACCTGATCCTGTTCATCAATGGCGACCTGGTGCAATCGTGCCGAGTGTTCAAGCAGAGCCTGGGTCGCATCGACGCAGGCACAGTGTTGAAGCTGACCGTGCGACGGGGAGACAAGCTGCTGCCGGTTGAGTTGCCTGTTCCAGAAACACCCGATACGCCGGAAACACCCAAGAAGCCCGAGAAGCCCGAGAAGCCGGCGACGGCGGGGGACACGAAGTGATGGTGGCGAAGTGCGGACGCGGAAGAATGAGTCTTTGGCTGACGATCGTGCTGGTGCCGTCGGTGTCGCTGGGTCAACAGCCGGCCGCGAATCTCGAGTCTCTTGAGGAGCAGGCGTTCAAGGAGGCCTCGGCGGTGGTGGCCCCGTCCGTGGTGCGGATCCAGACTGTCGGAGGTCTCGACCGGGTTGGCCGGGTCCTGACCGGCACGGCGGCGACGACCGGAGTGGTGGTGTCGGCTGACGGCTACGTGATTTCCAGCGCCTTCAATTTCGCTTCGCGCCCCGCCTCGGTCCTGGTCACTCTCGCCGATGGACGTCGTTTTCCGGCCAAGATCATCGCCAACGACTGGTCGCGGATGCTGACGTTGCTGAAGATCGAGGCCGAGGGGTTGTCGGTGCCCCGGGTGGCGCCCCGCGACGGATTCCGGGTCGGGCAGTGGGCGATCGCGATGGGCCGGACCTACGAGAGCCCGTTGCCGAATCTCTCGGTTGGCATCATCAGTGCCCTGGACCGGATCTGGGGCCGGGCGCTTCAGACCGACGCGAAGATTTCTCCGGCCAACTACGGCGGCCCGCTGGTGGACATCCGCGGCCAGGTCATCGGAGTGCTGGTCCCGCTCTCGCAACGCCAGGCCGGGCGGACGGCGGGAGTCGAGTGGTACGATTCGGGGATCGGGTTCGCGATCCCGATGGCCGACATCCTGGGCACACTGCCTCGGTTGAAGACCGGCACCGACCTGCTGCCCGGCTTGATGGGCATCACGCTTCGGGCCGGCAACGTCTATGCCAGTGCGGCGATCATCGACCGAGTGCGTTTCAACTCGCCCGCTGAAAAGGCCGGCCTGCAACCCGGCGACGTGATCGCCAACGTCGACGGACAGCCGATCCGCCGGCTGGTGCAGGTCCGCAACGTCCTGGGCAACAAGTACGCCGGTGACACGATCAGCGTGGTGGTTCGGCGTGGCGAAGAGTCAGTCGAGCAGAAAATTCAGCTGATCGGGAAACTCGAACCCTACACCCCCACCTTCCTGGGGATCCTGCCGGCTCGGAGGAAGCAGGGCGAGGCGGCCACGGGGGTCGTGGTGCGAGGGATTTTGCCTGAGAGTCCTGCGGCGATGGCTATGATCCGACCCGGCGACACGGTGGTGCAGTTGGACGACACCCCGGTCACCGACTCGGCAGGTCTCTTCGATGCGATCAGCCGCAGGCGTGTGGGCGCGGATGTGACGGTACACGTGGATCGCAATGGAGCCCGTCAGAAAATCTCGGCCAAGCTCGCCGTGCTCCCCACCCAGGTGCCCGCGGTGCTCGAATCCCAGATCATTGCTGCTCCGGATCCGAAACCGGCCGACCTGCCGACGATCGGCCGCTTCAACAAGGACCTGGCCGGTCACGACAACAACTTCTGGGGCTTTGTGCCCGAGACCTACAACCCGGCACACGGGTACGGCCTGGTGGTCTGGATCCACCCCGGCAGCGACACGATGGAGGCCGATATCTACGACCTCTGGAAGCCGATCTGCGAGCAGCGGGGCCTGATCCTGGTCGGTCCGAGGGCCAAGGAACTGGCGGGTTGGAACCTGAACGAGGCCGGTTTCATCGAGGCGCTGGTCAAGGAGATGCAGCAGAAGTACAACATCGACGACCAGCGAATCGTGCTGCATGGCTACTCGAACGGGTGCCGGTTTGCCTACCACCTGGCGTTCAAGTACCGGACGCTGTTCCGCGGAGTGGCCGCCTCATCTGAGCCTCTGAAGGTGACCCCACCAGAGAACCGTCCCGACCTCCGCCTGCAGTTCTTCCTCTCGTGCGGCGATAAGGACAATCTCTACCGACGCGTCCAGCAGACCCGCGGTCGACTTGCGGCGATGAAGTTCCCGGTGACGCTCTCGACCGAGCCCGGTCTGGGACACGAGTATCCGACGCTCCCGGTGCTCGATGAGATCGGGCGGTGGATCGACCTGCTGGACCGGATCTAGTCAGCTGCGGCCGGCTGCGGTGTTGGCTGCGGTGTTGTGGTCGCCTGGGGGGGACGGCGTGCTTGCAGCAGGAGTGCGGCGGCCATGATGGTGACGAGGCCGAAGCCGAGTGCTCCGGCGCTGCCGGCCAGCCACCAGCTCAATCCAATCACCAGCCAGGCCAAACGGTCGTTTCGGCGGATCCACTGCTTGGGCCGGGATCGTTGTAGCCTCGGGAATCCCCATGCGATCAGGCCGGCCAGGGTACCGGAGATGAGGATCTGCCAGGCGATCCACCAGGGCGACGTTGGGTTGGCTGCGGTGTTGGCTGCGGTGTTGGCTGCGGTGTTGGGTGAGTGGGATGGGGCGGTCTTTTCGGCCCGTGTGGCGGTGTCCGGGCTGACAGTCGCGGTTGTGCTGCGTGACAGGCTCCAGTTGGGTCCATCGAGTCTCCAGAGCGTGGCCCGTCCATCGGCATCGAACTCGTTGCGGACGAGGTTTTCGGGCCAGGCATCCAATCGCGTGACATCGCCTTCGGGGACCCATTCGATCTGGCCGGGCAGCACCAGCAGTCGTTGTCGGATTTGTCGTCCCGAGACGAGTGGCAGGGGAGGAGTCCAGCGATCGGCGGCGGGGACATCGGGGAGTACAGCATCGAGCGTGATGCCGCTGACGCTGTGGAAGTCGGCCTCGAGTCGTCCCTCTGTGACCGACTGCGAGTCGGGTACCGGCTGCCAGCCGAGCGGGTTTTCGGCTCCGTTGACCGCCAGCAGTGCTGATTCGATTCTGAGCATCAAGGGTCCGTTGGGCTGGGGCCCGGGCAGCGGCAGGGTTCGCGCCTGCATCAGCCAGGGTCCACTGGGCCCCGGCTGCAGGCGAAAGACCAGTTGGATCGGTGCCGGCAGTGCTTTGCGGCTGACACGGAGTTGGACCTGTCCGGAGTTTTCTGGCAGAGCGAACCGTCCGGCGAGTACCTGGCGGGCGTCGACGGGCGAGTTGGCATCGTCGGTGGAAGTCAGTGGCCGGGCCCCGATCACCTCAACGGCCAACTGCGGGGCGTGATAGAGGCTGAGGGTACTCGAGGTCGTTTCGGCGTCATCAAAAACCAGCTCGGGCAACACGACGTTCTGGGGCCCGGCAAGAGGCAGCTCGCCCTGGATCGTGATGTTTTGAATTCCCGCCTGCGACTCGGATTCGGAGAGGTTGGCGTCCTTGAGGTACAGTACCAGCCGATTTCCGACACGGGCACTGCGGGCCAGGCGTTCGGCTCCGTCCTGTTGCTGAATGCCGACGGAGGTGATCTTGAGGCGAGGGTCGATGGTCAGGGAATGATGAAAGACCGAGGATCCGGTCGTGCGGGCGGTGGCGGTGATGGTCAACTCCATCCGCTCGCGACCGATGTGCAGAAACTGCTCGACCCGGACAACCCGCCTGGGTCTTTGCGGCTGGATTTCGAGGGGTAGGGCGAGCGGTCGATCGAGCGACCAGGCGAGCGTGGCGAGCGACTGCGGTGCGGCCTGGAGTGACGGGTCAGCCGGGTCTGGGGCGTCTGAGGGTTTGGGCGAGTTGGCCGGTGAGTTCGGTGCCAGAGGATCGGGCTGGTCGGACGCTGCGGCGATCCAGTCTCGAGTGAATTCCGCGACATCGATGGCGGTGGCTCCCGGCGGTGCCGGGGCGACTCCGGTCAGTTGGAAGCCTCCGGCGGGGTTGAGCCCCAGTCTCAGCGGTGCGGCGACGACGGGGACCGGTGGTGCGCCGTGTGCGAGCGTGATGAGGGGTTTGAGGGTGAGTCGCGAGTTGTCGGCGGTCAGTGGCAGGCGTCCGACGAGTCGGATTTCGAAGTCATCGGTCTGAGGTGTCGCGAACTCCACGACAAGCAGTTGGCGTCCGGTCTGGTTGGGGAGTTTTCGGATCGTGAGCAGATCGGGTGCGGAGATGTCTCCGGGGCGGAACATCAGTTGTTCTGGCAGTGCGAGCGTCATGAAGTTCAGAGGTCCGCCGCGGACCTGGACCGGCAGTCGGTATTCGAGCTGTGATTCGAGCGGGTGTACGACGACCCGGCAGAGCGGAGCGACGGTGACGGTCGGCCTGGGAGTCACCACCACGGCGGCCGGATTTCTGGTCCATTCGATCCTGAGTCTTCGACCGGCACCCAGCAGGAATTGGTCTGCCAGGGAATCGACGGCGATCGCTGCGGGTACTGCGACTCGGGGCGGATTGGCCGGCAGCAGTAACTTGAGTTTCCCGGCCAGGACGCGTGGAATCGACAGGTCGATGCTGCCTCCCTGGGGAGTTGTCTTCACCGTGGGTCTGAGGTCGAGTTCGATCTGGTCGACTCGCGGGGTATCCGAGTCCGAGGGCGGCAGGTCCAGCAGCAGGGTCTTTCCGTCGTCGGCTCGAGCCAGCGGGTGTCTCTGGGAATTGACCCGGCAGGCATTGGGTCCGAGGTTGACTCCATCGACGGGCAGGGCCACTCGCACGGGGGCGTCCCGGGCGGTGACGACCGCTTCGATGGTGGCGTTCAGCCCGATCGAACCATCGGGTCGGAATGTCGCGGTGTACTCGGCCTGCCGCAGCATGACTTGACTGTCGATATCACCCAGCCGTAGCTCGACTTTCAGGGAATCGAGCAGGTTGGGGCGAACGAAGGCGAAGGGGACCACGCCCGAGGGTCGGCCATCGGCATCGACGGGCAGCAGCACGTCGGGCCGACCGGCCAGCGGTGGTTGCGGCGGTGCGGGTGTTGTCTTGGGGGGGTCCTGTGCGACGGCGTGCGAGAGTCCGGCGAGGGCCAGCAGGATGCCAAGCCCGGTCGGGATGCCGCGGTAGGTCCGCGTAGATCCCAGGGACTCCTCGTCGATGTCCTCGGGGGAGATCGGCCATTCCGAGAACGGTTGTCGGTGCCACAGTGATGCGGGGAGCAGCAGCAGGAGCCAGCAAGCGGCCAATGCGGCGCCGGTCATCAGGGTCCAGGGAGCGGGGATCCACCAGCTCAGCAGGATCAGCACGGCGAGGCCCACAGAGGTCCAGCGTGCATCGAATCGCCGGCTGGCCAGGCGGCAGAAGCCTCCGCTGATCAGCACCACCACCAGCACCAGCCAGCTCAGTGCCGCCAGGCGATCGTGTCGGACCAGGCTGACGGGCAACTTCGAGGGAGCTGATTTCAGGCTGGTCCGCCGCCTGTCCCAGTCGCCGGGTTCCGCGGCGGTCGTTTCTGAGCCCTGGACCAGCTGCCACCAGTCCCACGGCGAGAGCGGGTTGAAGATCGCGTGATGCGGTCCTCGACCCAGCGGTCCCAGCAGCCGGGCACTCCAGTGTCCGTTCCGAGACATGGCGTCTTCTTCGAGTTGACCGGGGGATGCGGACACGACCTGGTCGGGGGGGGCCGCCACCTCCCATGTGAACCCGACATCCACTTCGAGTTGAGGAAAGGGGATGGTTCGCTCGGAGACCAAAAACGCGGTGGCTGCGGGAGTGGTGTATCGAATTTCGATGCTCCGCAGCACTCCCTGTTCGAGCGGAGGAATCGAGACGCTCGGACCATCCGATCCGGCACCGGCCGCCTGCCCGTTGACCAGCACGGCTTCGAGTCGTGCCGGAGCGGGCAGTCGGAATGGGAATGCGCGACGATAGCTGCCGCCGGAGAACATGATGACAGCCGAATGGTGATCGAGATCGGCGTCGATGGGTGCCAGGTGGGTGAGCACCCGCATCACCACGGCTTGCCCACTGCCAGTCTCGCTGTCTCCGGCTGCGGGCTGGTTTGCGGGCTGGTTTGCGGGCTGGGAGGTCTTGCTGTTGGGGTCGACGGGGGTTTCGGTGAGAGGAGTGGAGGTGGTCGGCTTGTCGGGCGGGGTGGCGGGGCTGAGCGGTAAGTCGGGATCCGACGGTGTGTCTGGTGACCAGCGGAACAGGCCTCCCGCGGCCGATTCCGTCACCGCGTCGAAACTGGCAAACCCCGGCCACGGATCTCCCAGGGTTTCGGCCCGTATCACCTGCAGGCGTCCGGAGTTGTTTTCGCCGAGCCGGGTCCCCGTCAGCGGCACCGCCGCGGCCAGGACCAGTCGGTGTCGATCACAATCGAGCGGTTCGACCAGGGGCAGGTCGCTGGCATCGAGTTGGGTGCCGGTGCGGCTGAGTTGTATCAGCAGTGGGCGGGTCGAGGTGGTGTCGACCGCATCGGACCACTCGATGAACAGCTGCTGGCGGTTGCCGGCAATCGCGATCGTCCGCCATTCGATCCGAACCGCGGGGTCAACCGGACGCAGATCGACGATATTCCAGCCGGGGGCCAGGACCGCGCGCGTGGAAAACGAAGCTCCCGAGGTGGCCGACCAGGCGATTTCCGCCGAGGCGATCCAGCCCGACTGGCTGCGGTCGATCCGGGCCAGGACATCGGCGGCGAGAGATCGTCGTGGCTGGCCGATGACGAGTTGGAGCGAGGTGTTGGCGGCGATTTGGCGGAACGTGAAGCGGCGTCCTCCGACGGAGTCGGCCGTCTGTTTCCAGCCCACCGCAGCAAACGTCTTCAACTCGAGTGGTTCTCGGACGCTGAGCGTGAGGTCGGGTTGAGGGGCTTCGAGCGAATTGCCGATTGGCCGGGTGCCCGAGACCGAGACGAAGGGCAGTTTCCAGGCCTCGCCAGGCCGGATATCGGTTTCGAGCGTGACCTGCAGAGTTCTCGACGGGCCGGTCCTGGCGTGTGGCAGAGGGTCGGGCAGGGTGATCTTCCAGGACTGCGGTCCCGTCGAGGTCACACGGCGGGCCCGCACGCTTGCTCCGTCGTAGAGAATCGACTCGACCCGGACCTGGGCCGGCATGGTCAGAATCAGTTCGCGGGTTGCCTGCCCCGTGCGTTCGAAGACCAGTTCGGTGACGATGCGGGCTCCGCTGACGGCGATTTCACAGCTGGTGGTTTGCCGCAGCAGGAGTCGTGTGGGCGAGACCGGGGCGGCGGTGGGTGCCTGGTCGACGACGAGTTGGCAGCGGGTGCGTTGTCCCAGGTCGAGCCGGACCCGGCGGTGCCGTGGGGGAACAGCGGGCAGCGTGTTGGCGGTGCCGCGGGAGATGTGCCCCTGGGAAGAGCTCAGCCGGTACTTCGACGGGAGATCGAGGACCAGGGAGGTTTGTACGGCGGGGGCGAGCGGGAGGTCGAATTCGACGAGCGAGACGATCTTGCGACCGGGCAGCGACCACTGTCCGGTGACTGTGGTCGTTCCCGGTGGTGCGACGAGCACCACGTTTCCGGAGGCGGTTGTACCCCACGAGGGAGTCTTGCCGTCCTGCTGTAGCGACTCGATGGCCAGCCCCAACGGCGCCAGGGGCACCGTCACGGGTGCCGGGGTGTTGTTGACCAGCTGCAGAGTCAGTCGTCCTTCGCGGAGCCGAATGCCGTCGATGCGGGCCGAGTAGGTGGCAGACTGGATCCAGGCGGACCGGGGCCGGGACCTCAAGCGGGTGATGTCGCCCAGCAGTTGGAAGTACTCGCGGCGGGGAATCGCTTGCCAGGGCCCGGCCGGCCAATCGGCGGCACGCGACTCGTCGACGGCGCGCACCCGCGACGTGTCGGTGAGCAGTTGTTGGGCAAGGGCCTGGGGACCGGGGCCGGCCAACACCCAGGCAGCCAGGGTCGACCACAGCCACCAGGCCAGTGATCGGCGTGTCATCCCTCTACCCCCGAATCCAGCTGAGCCGCAACTTCGGGCTCCTCGAGGGGCTGTGGCGAAGGTGGTGCGTGGATGGCGGTCGAGGGGGGTCGGCCGGTGGGGTGGGCGGTGCGGTGTGCGGCGGGTTGGGCGGCGAGGCTGATTTCTCCGGAGGATCCGTGGAGTCGACTTGAGGCGGTGAGTGACACCAGGTCGATCGAGAGGCGTCGGCCGAAGCGTCGATGCAGGATCGTCGCCAGCGTGGCCAGGGTCAGGCCCAGCACCGCCGGCTGCAGCAGCAGCGTGATCGGTTCGGCCAGCCACAATGCCGAGACGGCCACGACGAACCCGACGGCCAGGAACGTGATCGCATGCCGGGTAGCGGGGATGTAGAGCAGCACGAGTCCGGCCAGCAGGGCCAGCCCGGCGCCCAGCAGGACCAGGCTCCATTGCGAGATCGAGCGGATACGGAATGGGTCGGGCGGACCGTAGTTGGTGAACACGTAGGCGTTGCCGAGTGAGGTTGCCGGCAGGTTGGGTGAGTGACCTGGAACGGCGAGCCAATCGGCGGCGCGTTCGAAGCCGGCGTCGGACTCGCGTCCGAAATGTAGCATCTGCCACTTCCAACTGAAGCGGGGTGCGTGGCCACGTGCTCCGCTGAGCAGATGCTGGCCTCCCGGGAGATGCACCTGCCAGAGTGTCTCGGCCACGTGGACGGTTTCGGCCAGCCGCGGAGCCACCAGGTTGTGCCGTCCCGAGAGGATCCCGGTTTCGGAGTGGCCGCTGACCCGGTAGTCGACCTGCAGCAGGTGTTCGGTTCCCGGAGCGAATCTCGAGACATCGAGTCGGAACTCGGTGCCACCCTCTGGTGTGACGGTTTGACGGAAGTGGTCGCTGGAGAGCGGTTGACCGTCCCAGCTGAACACCGGCGGGCGGTTCATTCGAGCTTGGGACGGGAACGTCAGTGCGAGGGTCGTGATCTGTCCCTGGATGTGATAGCAGGCCCAGGCCTGGGCGATTCCCTTGTCGACATCCTGGATCACCTGGGCGATGACGACACGGGGCACGGTGAAGCGGTGCGAGTCGGCCAGGTCGCCCAATCGCAGTGCGAGGTCGACCTGGGGGGGCGATCCGGCGGCTCGCCAGACCGGCCGATTCTCGAGGTCGAGTTCCGACTTCCAGGTCTCGGAGTCGAGCACCACATCGATGCCCCCTCCCCCGGTCAGCTCGAAACGGGTCGATGCGAATTCCGAGTCCGTGCTTTGCAGCAGCGGGATCGGGACCGGCACGGATGTGATCGCGTAGACTTGGGGTGCGGGCAATTCGAAGTCGGCCAGGATGCGGAATGACCCGAGTCGATCCTCGTCGAGTTGAATGTCGGCCTGCTGTTGGGTGCCGACCTCGATCCCCGGTCGAGCCTCGAGCGGGATCGGATCGGATCCGGAATCGGCCTGCAGTCGGAAGGCGATCTTCACGTCCTGCAGCGGCCGGGGGACCATCAGCTTGACCGTGCCAATACGAGCGTACTGGACCCGGTAGACCATCTCCTGGGTGACCAGCAGTTTGCCGTCTGAGTAGCTGGCGACGACCGAGGAGTCGGTGCTGATTTGCCTGGGCTGGGGAATCACTCTAGCCTGGAAGTTGGCGACACCGGGTGCGAGCCGGAAGTAGTCGTCGGCTCCGACGAGGCCGTCCTTGAGTTCGTCGGGGAGGGTGATCAGTTGTTTGAGTTGTGCCGAGAGAGGTCGGGTGGTGGTTTCGTTGGCGGCGGTGAATTCGCTGTCCACGTTGATCGCTCGACCGACAACCAGAATCGGTTGCGGGGGAGTGGGTGCCTTGAGTTCCGGCAGAGTCAGTTCCACGGCGTCGCTCCCGCGAATCGCCCGGCTGGCCTTGAAGCGGACGGCGAAGCGTCCGTCGGCGGAACTCTGCCGCGCGGCCAGCCCGACTCTCAACACCTGGCCCTGATCGTCGTAGCGGAACTGCAGCTCGGGAGACTCGGCGGCGGCCACCTGCCAACCCTGTTCGGTCCAACCCGGCCAGTGAAATTCGAAGGCTTCGATCGCGCCACGGAAGACCTGGGCCCTGGGGATGTCGATGACCAGTTCGGCGGTCGATTCTGAGAGTTTCAGGAACAGTTGCGGTTCGGCGACGAAGCGGGGTTGGATTTCGACGAGATCGAATTCGAGGCGGAAGGGCTGTCGGAGGATTTCCCAGGCGCTGGCGACGTCGTCGCCGAAGAGCGTGGTCAGGATCGGGGTGCGGGGCAGGCCACGTACGTTGATCCGGTGAACGAAGCGGCCGAGCTTGCGTGTGCTGCGGTAGTTGTCGAGCAGCTTCAGGACGACGTGGCCAGTCTGGTAGCGAGCCCCCTCGACGTGGAACCCATCGAGCACCAGCGGTTTGCCTCCCGAGGGAAACTCACCCTGCAGCGTCCAGTGGATCTCGATCGGTTCGCCGGCGGCATCGGTCGTCCCGTCGACCAGCGGCAGATGAACTCGGCCGGGTTCGTCGGGGTCGATTTGCGGGTCCTGGATCGCGTCGCCCTTGACATCGACCAGGCGGTAGCCGGTGGGCAGGTCGACGGTAATCGTATCGGGGCGTCCCTTGAGGACTCGGATCTGCTGCAGCGTCTTGAGCACGACGGCGTCGGTATTGGGTTCGACGGCGACGGCGATCGAGGAGGCCAGCACGGTATCGTCGTCTTGTGTGGCCGTGGATCTCCACGCCAGATCGACGCGGTCACCGACTCCATGAACCTCGATCCGCGTCGACCCATTCTCAGCGGCCCGGGTCGCAGCCTGTCCGTGTCCTTCGGCTGTGCTGACTCGCAGCGGGTCACCGGGAACCACCAGCACCAGCCTGGTGCCGGCGGCCGGGGGTGTCGGCAGTGCCAGTTGCAGCCGTCGGCCGGGGTGTTCGCGGAGCACCGGAACGTTGAGCCGAAAGGACAACTCGTGCAGGCCCTGTCCCTTGATCCACCAGCGGAGCCCGTCGCCCGGGTCGGACTTCCTGGTGTCCGGTCGAGATTGTCCTGGTCCGCGGTAGGTAACCTTGGATGCGAGGACCGTGTTGCCGGTCCTCATTCTGAGCACCACCGGCACCCATTCGTCGGTCCGCTGTACGCGGATCTCGACTTTGGCGTCCAGCACCGCGCGGTCACCCTGGACACGACCGTCGAGCGAGACACTGGTGACGTGCAGCGGGGGGGCCTGCTGGTTGGTTTGCCAGCGGAGGAATTCTTTCCAGATATCGCCCGGGACCGGGACTCGCTCGCCGTTGGGACCCGGCAGGAAGATCCATTCGCCGTCCTCGGTCGTCCGCGGCTTAGCGGGTGGGGCCGGTTTGGCGGCCGGAGGTTTTGGGCTGGTCTTGCCGGGTGCCGTTTTCTGCGCAGCGGCGGGGCGGGCCGCCGGCCGGGTCGTCGGTTGAGCCACTGCGGCGTCGACGGCCAGGAGGCAGACTGTCAGGAGCAGCCAGGGGCTCCCGGTTGTGAGACGCAGAACGCGTCGCGGCGAAGAGAATTGCATGAATGGGGACCCACCTGCTCCCATGGTATCCGTGCCCCATGGGGCACGGAAGCACCAAACTCGACGCCTCACCACAATTGCCCTCGAGCCGGCTTTGCGGAGGTGTCCGGGGGTTGGGATTACATCAATCGGGAGAGTTGTGCGTGCAGGGGAGTGCCGTTAGTGGCCAGCAGGTCGGCGACGTCGACATCGAAGAGGCCGTCATCGAGCGAGGTCACTGAGCCACCGGCCTCGGTGACCAGCAACGCCCCGGCTGCCATGTCCCAGGGCTTGAGCGTGGTGGAGAAGAAGGCATCGAGACGTCCGGCGGCGACGTAGGCGAGGTTGAGTGCTGCCGAGCCGGTCCGCTGGGTGTGTTGTGCCGAGACGAGGACTCGCAGGAACCGGGCCACGGCGGGGTGATCGGCCGAGTCGAGGCCCACCGGCAGGCTGGCGGTCACCAGTGCCGAGTCGAGATCGGTGACGGTTTGGGCCGAGACCGACACGGGTGTCGAGTTCAATTGCGTCCCCTGGCCGCGGGTCGCGGTGAACAGCTCGTCGTGGCTGGGATCAAATACCACCGCCACGGCCAGTTCGCCCCGGTACTCCATCGCGATCGACACGGCGAAGTAGGGGACCCCGTGCACGTAGTTCCCCGTCCCGTCCAGCGGATCGATGATCCAGCGGAAGTCTCGCTCGGTTCCCTGGTCGATCAGGCCTTCTTCGCCGAGCAGTCCGTGACCGGGGAATCGGTCCTTCAGCAGTTCCTCGATCGCCTGCTGGCTCTCGAGGTCCGCCTCGGTGACAACGTCACGGCGGCTCTTCTCGGTCACCGTGAACCGGTCTCGCCACGACATCAGGATCTCGCCGGCGAGTCGAGCGGCCTGGATGGCTGTTTCGAGAGCTTCGTCGAGGCCGGCCTGCTGGAAATCCGTTTCCGCCACGTGGTGCTCCGCTTCGAGAATCGCCGATCGGCCACCAGGGTCGGTCGCTGAAGGCTGCGGCGATTCTAGTCTTGAGCCGGCTGGTTGTCGTCGCCGACCTCGGGATTGACCCAGCAGGGCAGTGGCTCTGAGGCCAGTCCGGCCAGCAGGTTGTTGGCGGCGATCTCGGCCATCCCGTTCCGGCTGGCGATGGTGGCACTGGCGATGTGCGGGACGACCAGGCAGTTGGGCAGCGACAGCAGCGGGTCGTCGGCGGCGGGAGGTTCGGGGTCGGTGACATCGAGTCCGGCGGCGAAGATCTGTCCGTTCTGCAGCGCGTCGTGGAGATCGCTGCTGACGTGCAGCGGTCCACGGGCCGAGTTGATGAAGACCGCGGTGGATTTCATCATCTCGAATGCCCGGGCATTGAACATGCCGGTGGTGGATTCGTTGAGATCGACATGGACCGAGACGAAGTCGGATTCTGCGAGCAGGGTCTCGAGATCGACCTGTCGCGCCTCGAGTTCAGACTCGGCCGCTTCGTTGGTGTACTGGTCGTGATACAGCACGGGCATGTCCCAGCCGCGGTGGCATCTACGGGCCATGGCGAAGCCGATGCGGCCCATGCCGACGATGCCGATGGTCTTTCCGCAGAGGTCCAGCCCGATGTGGCCTCGCGGTTCCCAGGTCTTCCAGGCTCCGTCGCGGACGTAGTCGGCGGCCTCGACAATGCGGCGGGCGGCTGAGATCAGCAGGGTGAAGGCCATATCGGCGGTGGCATCGGTCAGCACGCCCGGCGTATTCCCCACGCGGATGCCTCGACGAGTCGCCTCGGGGACGTCGATGTTGTTGAAGCCGACGGCGTAATTGCTGACCACGGCCAGTCCCGGCCCGGCGGCATCGAAGAACTCGGCATCGACCCGTTCGGTCAGCAGGCTGAGTACTCCGTCGCATCCGGCGATCTTTTCGAGCAAGACGTCGCGCGAGGGCGGCAGTGGCTCGGTCCAGATCTCGGCATCGCAGGCGTCCTGGACGATTTCGAGACCGGCATCGGGGATATTTCGAGTGACAAAGACGCGGGGCTTGGTAGCTGAGGACATCGTGGAGACCCCTGGACGAGGGCGGTGTGGCCGAAGTACGTGTCGACTCCGTTCGCCTCCTGCAAGACATCCTCGCGGTCGCAATGACTGAGGACATCTCGGCCCGGTAAGAGCGGCCTGCATGCCGCGTGGGCACGTTCAGTCTAGCCCGTAGAAGTGACCTCTGGCAATCACCACATCGGTCTAGCGGCCGTCACGGATCATCTCGCGGGCGGCATTGCGTCCACAGGCACCCATCACGCCGCCACCGGGGTGAGCCGCGCTGCCGCAGAGGTACAGGCCTTTCAGGGGTGTGCGGTGATCGGCCCAGCCGGGCACCGGCCGCAGGTTGAACAGCTGGTGCAGCGGCATCGCCCCCTGAAAGATGTTGCCTCCGGTGAGCCCGAAGGTCGACTCGAGGTCCACCGGCGAGAGGACCTGGTGGTGCAGGACGGAGTCGGGGACGTTGGGTGCGTAGAGCGCGATTTCGGCCAGGCACCGCTCCAGCAGCAGCTCGCGGGATCTCTCGTCCCAGGCACCATCGGCCAGTTCGTAGGGCGCGTACTGTACGAACAGCGAGAGCAGGTGGTGTCCTGGCGGTGCGAGGGTCAAGTCGACCGAGGTGGGGATCGTCATCTCGACGATCGGCCGCGACGAGATGCGGCCCTGCCGGGCGTCGTCGTAGGCGGTCTCCAGGTACTCGCAGCCGGTGCCAATGTGGATGGTACCGCGGTGTTGCGGCCCGACCTCGAGGTGTCCGGGGCAGCAGAGGAAATCGGGCAGTTGGTCTACGGCGAGGTTGATCTTGGCACTGGCGCTGGAGTAGTCGATCCGGTCCACGGCACGCACAAAGCCGTCCGGGAGTGCCGATTCGGAGACCAGCCGTCGAAAGGTCTGGTGGGCATCGATGTTGCTGGCGACCCTGGAGGCGGCGATCGGTGTGCCGTCGACGACGACACCCGTGACGGCATCGCCCTGGTTCTCGATCGACTCGACCGTGCACCCGGTGCGGATTTCAACTCCTCGTTCGGTCGCCGCGGCGGCCAGTGCGTTTGCGAGTCCTCCCATTCCGCCTTCGACGTAGCCCCACACGCCGCGTGCGCCGCCGGCTGCGCCCATCACGTGGTGCAGCAGCACGTAGCCGGTGCCTGGTGCCGAGATCGGTTGAAAGGTCCCGATGATCGCGTCGGTGGCCAGGGTGCTCTTGAGCACATCGGATTCGAACCAGCGATCGAGAATCGGCAAAGCGGCCCCGGTCAGCAACTCGATCGCCTCGGGCAAATCTTCGCCGAGCTCGCCGAGTGCTTCGTGGAGTGACCAGGCCGAGCGGGCGTCGCGGATCTTCGAGAAGATCCCTCGTCGTCGCCACGACTTCGGCAGCGGCAGCAGGTTGGGGGCGGTGCGGGTGAGGACCGGTTCGAGTCGTTCGGCGATCCGTTCCAGCAGGGCTTCGTAGCGTGGAAATGCCTCGGCGTCGGCCTCGGAAAACTTTGCGATCTCGCGTCGATTCGAATCGCTGTCGGGTCCCAGCAGCAGGTGGCGACCATCCTGGGTCGGGGTAAACGACGACGGGTTTCGAGGCAGCACCTTGTAGCCGTGGCGTGCCAGCTCGAGATCTCGTTCGATTTCTGGCAGCAGCAGGCTGACGACATAGCTGGCCGTGGAGACCCGGTAGCCGGGCCAGAGTTCCTCGGTCACGCACGCTCCGCCGACGGTGTCCCGGCGTTCGAGCACCAGCACTTTCCAACCGGCGGCTGCCAAGTCGGCCGCACAGACCAGCCCGTTGTGGCCGGCGCCGATGATCACGCAGTCATACGGCGGCGTCATGACCGGTCTCGGCCTGCGTCAGCTCTGAGGCGTCCACCAGAGAGTCTCCCACCGCGGCCTCTCCGGTCACCTCACGCCCCAGCCGATAGGCGAGGTTGCCGAGGTGGCACAGCGTGCTGCTGGTGGATCCGATGTCGATGTCAGCGGCGGGTGCCTGGCGTGAGCGGATGCAGTCGATGAAGTTGGCGACGTGGTCGGCATCGGCCCGCAGGCCATCGGAGTGGGGGGCCTGGCTGCGGCCGTAGATCTTGTAGCCGCCGCGGTCGATGATCAGGGTCCCCAGTTCCCCGTAAAACGCCGTCCCCTCGCTGCGACCCTCGGGGCCTCGAGTGCTCCACAACCGGTGCTCCCAGGCGATGGTGGCGTCGGGATAGTCGAACTGAACGCAGAGTGTATCGGGGGTCTGGCGGTCGTCCTGGAAGTGATAAATGCCGCCGCTGGCCGAGGTGCGGGTGGGAAGTTCCAGGCCCAGCCCCCAGCGGGCGACATCGAGCGAGTGGACTCCGTAGCGGCCCAGGGCTCCGGTGCCAAAGTCCCAGAACCATCTCCAGCTGTCGTGAAACCGCGCGGGGTGAAATGGGCCAGGTGCGGCCGAACCCAGCCAGGCGGCGTAATCGACTCCGGCAGGGGGGGCGGTCTCGGACCGGGTCCCGATCGACTTACCGCGATGTACGGTCCAGGCACGGGCCAGCCGCACCCTGCCGATTTCTCCGGCATGAATCAGCTCGATCGCTTCGCGGAAGTGGCCGCCGCTGCGTTGTTGCAGCCCGCACTGGATCACGCGGCCGGTGTCACGGGCCACCTCGACCAGCTGCCGTGATTCGTCGATGGTCCTGGAGACCGGTGCTTCAACGAAGACGTCTTTGCCGGCCTGGCAGGCCAGTTGGGTCATCGTGGCATGGTGATGGTCGGGCGTGGCGATGACGACCGCATCGAGGTCGGTACGGTCGATCACTCGCTGGAATTCGCCGGAGTGCTCGGGAGCAAACCCCTGTGCTTCCATCAACCGCGGCGTGGCGGAGTCGAGCACTCCCGGATCGACATCGCAGATCACGGCCACATCGGTGTCGCTGCGGCCGGCGAGCAGCGTGGCGAGTTCGAGTCCACGACGTCGGACTCCGATGACACCCACCGCGACGCGTTCGGCCGGAGACCCGGAGGAACGAGCCGGGGCCAGTGCGACCACTCCGGCGGCCGCAGCACCGGCCACCGCGGCGTTCTTGGCGCTGTGGCCGAGGAATTCACGGCGACTGAGGTCGTCGTGGGCGTCCGCCGAGGGCGGTACCAGTGGCGGGGTTCGAGTCGACTCGTTGACCATACTGCCAGTGTAGCAATGCGGTTCGGGCGGCCGCCAGTGGCGGCTGGCCTGACGGATCTTGACAGCGGTTGGCGATTGTGAGACGAACCCGTCGCGGGTCGGCATCTGGACCGGGCACGTTTTTGAAACGGCACAGGAAACGGAGAGGGAGTTCGAATTGATGGACGGACTGAGACGGACGATTGCCCGCTGCCTGGGCCTGGGCGGGGTCCTGCTGGCGACGCTGATCATCTCCGCCGGCATGCTCGCCATCTTCTCAGCCGCCGGCGACCATGCGGTCGAGACGGTGATGAAGGTCGTCGCCTCGGTATCGCTGCTGGCTCTGCTCGTCGACGGCGTGGTGTTGCTGGTGGCCGTCGCAATGACCGTCTCGGGTTCCGGCGACGAGTCGTGAGGCGAGGCGAGGCGGGGCGAGTTGTCGTACGGCCTGGCCCGCCTGGGGCGAGCTAGTCCCAATCGAGCGGAGCCTGCCAGGCCTGTTTGAGGTCGGCGAGCCGGGAATCGATCAGCAGGTGGCCCTCGCCGCTGCGGATTTCGAGCCGATCGTCCTGGCAGGTGGTGCCGACTTCGACCACCGGCTGCCCCGCCAGGGCCTCGCGGAAGGCCTCTTCAGACTCAGCGGCCACCTCGACCAGGAACCGGGTGGGACTCTCGGAGAACAACAGCACGGCCTCATCGAGTCCGTCGCAGGCCTCGGCCATCTTGCCCAGGTCCAACGTGGCACCGATTCCGCCGGCGAAGGCCATCTCGGCAACGGCGACCGCGAGTCCTCCTTCGCTGAGGTCGTGGCAGCTGCGGAGTGTGCCGGCGGAGAGGGCTGCGTGGAGTCCGGCGAAGAGCTTCGGGGCGTTTTCCAGGTCGACTCGAGGCACGGCTCCGCCCGAGAGCGAATTGACCAGTGCCAGGTGGCTGCCTCCGAGTTCAAGGCGGGTGCGACCGACCAGCAGCAGCTTGCTGTCGGGCTGCTTGAAGTCCATCGAGACGATCGCGGTGATGTCGTCGACCTGTCCCAGGGCGCTGATCAGCAGAGTGGAGGGGATGGCGACGCTTTGTCTCTGGCCCGAGGCGTCATCCCATGCGAATTCGTTGTTGAGGCTGTCCTTGCCGCTGATGAAGGGAGTGCCGAAGGCGACGGCCGCGTCGTAGCAGCCCAGGGCGGCTCGAACGAGAGTCCCCAGGGTCTCGGGGCGTTCGGTGTTGCCCCAGCAGAAGTTGTCGAGGATGGCGATCCGGGTCGGATCGGCTCCAGTGGCGATGCAGTTCCGCAGTGCTTCGTCGATCGCGGCAACAGCCATCCAGTAGGGATCGAGGTCTCCGTAGTGGGGGTTGAGTCCACAGGAGACGACGAGGCCGCGGTTCGAGTCGAGGTCGGGACGAACGACTGCGGCGTCGGAGGGTCCATCGTCGGCGGCACCGACCAGGGGCTTCAGCACGCTGCCGGCCTGCACCTCGTGGTCGTACTGCCGGATGACCCACTCCTTGCTGCAGACATTCAGCGACCCGAGTATGCCCAGCAGGTCCTCGTCCCAGCGGTCTCGCCGGGGCAGTTGCAGTTCCTGTACCGGTGGCGGAGTGTAGACGGCTTCGCGGATGACCGGAGGTCTTCCGTTGTGGAGGAACTCCATGGTGAGTTCACCGACGGTGGTGCCGTCGTACTTGAGGACCAGGGAGTCGGTGTCCTGGAACTCCCCGATCGCCGCGGCCTCGACACCCTCGGACTCGCACAGCGAGCGGAATTCGTCCCAGTTCTCTGGTGGCACCGACAGCACCATGCGTTCCTGGGCTTCGGAGATCCAGATCTCGGTGTACGAGAGTCCCTCGTATTTCAGCGGGGCGCGTTCGAGCCAGACTTCGACCCCCAGATCCTCGGCCATTTCACCCACCGCGCTGCTGAAGCCTCCGGCTCCACAGTCGGTGATCGCCGTAAACAGCTGACGATCTCGAGCCTCCAGCACCACATCGACGACCATCTTCTCGGTGATCGCGTTCCCGATCTGGACGGCTCCCCCGGAAAGTTCCTCGCTGTGATCGGTCAATTCCGCCGACGAGAAGGTCGCTCCGTGGATGCCATCGCGGCCGGTGCGGCCTCCGATGGTGACCACCAGGTCTCCGGGTCGAGCGGCCTTGGTCGAGAGTCCCACGGGGATCATGGCCACGTTGCCGCAGAAGACCAGCGGGTTGCCCAGGTAGCGGTCGTCGAAGCAGAGTGCTCCGTTGACGGTGGGGATGCCCATCCGGTTGCCGTAGTCGCGGACTCCCGAGACGACGCCGCGGATCACGCTGCGAGGGTGCAGGACTCCGGGTGGGAGGTCATCGACGGAGGTGTCGGGAGGAGCGAAGCAGAAGACGTCGGTGTTGCAGATTGGCCGGGCGCCCATGCCAGTGCCCAGCGGGTCGCGGATCACTCCGCCGATCCCCGTGTTGGCTCCGCCGTAGGGTTCCAGGGCCGAGGGGTGGTTGTGCGTTTCGACCTTGAAACAGACATCGAGCGTGTCGTGAAACGTCACGATTCCGGCGTTGTCCTTGAAGACACTGACGCACCAGTCGTCTGCCCCCAACCGTTCGCGGATCACCGCGGTCGCCTCGAAGATGGTCTCCTTGAGCATCTGGTCGAAGTGACGCTCGGTCGATTCGTCGCGGTAGTGGATCCGTCCGCCGAGCGTCTTGTGCGAACAGTGTTCGCTCCAGGTCTGGGCGATTGTCTCGAGCTCGATGTCCGTCGGGTCGCGTCCCAGGTCGACGAAGTAATCGCGGATGGTCTGCATTTCCTCGAGCGAGAGGTAGAGCTGGCCGTCGCGGCTCTGGCGGGTGAGTGCCGAGTCGTCCATCTTGCGAAGTGGGACCGATTGCAGTTGGAATGCGTAGTCGCTGCCGACGTCGATCGAGTCCATGGCCAGGGGACCCTCGACGATGTGCTCGATGGCGTCGTTGGCGAGCACCCGTTCGGCGAGTCGTGCGAGGTCTTCAGGTGAGGCGTCGGTGTTGACTCGGTACTTGCGGCAGGTGGCGACCGCCTCGGCAACAAGCCCCAGTTCCTCCAACGCCTTCAGAGCACTCTGGGCGACATTGTCGGTGACCCCGGGCTTGAAGAGCACGTTGAGCAGCCGGCTGCCGTCGCCGGGGGCCTGGTCTGGTGAGTCGTCTGGTGAGTCGTCCGCGTCGACGGCTCGGATGGTCTGGACCTGGACGAGTTCATCGACGAGCAGGCTGCCGGCGGTTTCGGCAACGAGCGTGCTGTCGGCGTCGGTCTGGATCAGGAAGCTGTTCGAGGCCTGGACATCCCTGAGCGTGGTGATGCCCAGGTCGCGGCTGGCCGAGAGTACTCGGGCGGCCTCGCGGTCGATTTCGTCGGCCGCGGGTCGGACTTCGATTTCCCAGAGCATGCCATCCCTGGACGGGTCGGGGTCGGTCGCGACGGCGGGTCGGGAGCACCTCCCGGCTCAACCCAATCCGTCGCGTTGTCTTTTGGCCTCTTCGAGCAGCTTTTGCAAGGCAGAGGGATCGTCGTGTTGCAGCGAGTCGGCGAATTCTCTGAGCCGGGCCTGCAGTTCTTCGAGAGCGTCCTGCACCGGGCGGGCGTTCTGGGTGAGAATCGGGACCCACAGCCCGGGGTCTCCCGCGGCGATGCGGGTGGTGTCGCGAAAGCCGCTGGCGGCGAGTTCGACGTCATCGGTCTGCAGCGTTCCGGCCAGGGCCGCGGCGACCAGGTGAGGCAGGTGGCTGGTGCGGGCCAGGGCCCGGTCGTGTTCGCCAGGCGTCCGTCGCACGACCGTCGATCCCAGCTCTCTCCAGAACTGCTCGACCCGCCGGGCCTGTGTCGGCTGGGCAGAGTCGGTTGGTGTGACGACACAGACGCGGTCCTGGAACAGCGTCGGGTCGGAGTGCTCGAAGCCTTGCAACTGGGAACCGGCCAGCGGGTGCGACCCGATGAACGCGGGCCCGTCGGCACCGCACAGGTCAGCCAGTTCTTCGCAGACGAGTTGCTTGGTGCTGCCCGCGTCGGTGATCAGTGCGTCGGGAGCCAACACTTCAGCCAGCGCCCGCACATCGGTACAGATTCGGTCGACCGGTGTGCAGACCACAGCGAAGTCGGCCTCAGCTGCGGCCGCGACCGAGGTCGATCCCTCGTCGATCAGCCCCGCATTGACGGCCCCGGCCAGCCGCGACTCGGTTCTGCCGATGCCAACGATCCGGTCGGCCAGCTGACGCAGCCGTGCCGCCGCGGCGATCGAGCCGCCGATCAGACCGACTCCGGCAATGACCAGCGTGCCGAAACGGGGTGCGGGCGGTGAAGCGGGCTCGGACATCAGCGGGTCGCAGAGCGGGGAGAGCGGGGTCAATGAGGGGATCGTACCCGACGGGCCGGACCGGTGACAGCAGCAGAATCCGGGGAAGCGTGATCATCGCGAGGCTGCGATCGATCGCTTGCGGCGTCGATTCACAGCAGCCCGGGGATCGGAGTGCCTTCACAATAGGCCATGGGTCGACCGATCGGCGTGATGACTTCCTTACCGAATTCGACACCCATCCTTGAGATCACGGTGGCAAACAGGTCTGCGATTTCGACCGGTTGATCGGGCTTACGTCGCTTTCCGGTGGGATCGGTCGCTCCGAGCAGCCGTCCCGCGGCCAGCCCTCCGCCTCCGACCAGGCAACTGAATCCCTGCGGCCAGTGGTCTCGTCCGTCGAGTGGATTGACGGTGGGGGTGCGTCCGAACTCGCCGAGCACGAGCACGATGGTCGAGTCGAGCAGGTCGTATTGCTTGAGGTCGGTGATGAGTGCAAAGAGGGCGGGATCGAGGGTCGCGGCCTGCTCGCGGTGTCCTTCGAAGTTGTTGGTGTGAGTGTCCCAGCCGGGCAGGGTGACTTCGATGGCCCGGACTCCGGCCTCGACGAGCTTGCGAGCGACCAGGCAGCCTCGGCCGAAACGGGAGTCGCCGTAGAGATCGATGGTGGAGCGGGATTCGTCGTCGATCTGGAAGGCCTTGAGCTGATCGGAGTTCATCATGGCCAGGGCCCGGTCGACCATCAGTTGGTGCTGGGTCCCGCGGGTGGCGGCCAGGCGGCCACGACTGAAGGTCTGGCTGACGACCCTCAGGCCCTCGAGCCTTCGGTCCTGGCGCGCGTCCTTGATCCGGGCGGTAATGTTTCTCAGTTCCTGGCCGGGGTTGTAGATCTTGTAGGCGTCGTACTGTGCCCCGAGGAATCCGCCTCGAGCCGGCCGGGGTCCGCCACCGAGGGAGACGTGTTGAGGGATCTCGATCGTCTTGTCCCAACGTTCCTTGGCAAGGATCGCTCCGAGTGAGGGGTGAGTCAGCGTGCGGTCGGGACGGTAGCCGGTCTTGACCAGGTAGACTCCACGCTGGTGATCGCCCTCGCGAGAGACCAGCGAGCGGATGACGGAGAGTTCGTTGATGATCTCGGCGGTTTGAGGGTAGTCGGATGCGATCTTGAGTCCCTTGAGTCGGGTCTCGATCGCGGTGGTTTCACCGCCGATCCTGTGTCCGGGATGAGGGTCCCAGGTCTCGAGCTGGCTGGGTCCGCCGGCCAGGAAGAGCGTGATCAGCGAGGTGGGCCGAGTGGGTCCACGCCGGTCTGCGGATCGGGCATCCAGAGCGGGCAGCGTGAAGCCGAGTCCGAGTCCTGCGAGGCTCTGCTGGAGCCAGCGACGGCGTTCAATGGGTGGGCCGGTGAACATGGGTCTGGTGATGCCGGGGACTCGTGATGCCGGGGACTAGTGGTTCCAGGAAAACTCGGGAGAATTGAACAGTGTCCAGAAGATGTCCTCGACGGCCAGCTCGCGACGGCGGCCTCGCGTGTCGGCCAGCCACTGACCCATGACCTCCTGTTCGTCGTCCGACGGCTGTCGTCCCAGGCAGACCTCGAAACAGGTCCCCAGGCACAACCGATCGTTTCCCTGGGTGGCTCGAGCGATGGCGGTGGTGGCCCCGAATGCTCCGGGCTTGATCAATTCGCGAGCCAACTGCCCGTTCATTCTCAACAGCGCCTGGGGAATCGTCCCGGTCTGTTCGGACAGTTCTTCGTCTCCCAGGTCACCGTAGTCCTGGACAAAGGACTGTTCGGAGAAGAACCTCCGGGCGCGGGTGAAGAGGTGCGAGTGCCGGTCGATGGTTTTGATCGAGGCGGTCTGGAGCATGGCGCCGATGACCTGTTCGGGGCGGAGGCGGAGCACCGGGAACACGGCCCAGGCTTCCTCGTGCCGGCGGAGTTCTTCGAGTGGCAGCTCGAGGGTTTGAGAATCGTGGGGCACGTGAGGTCGGGAGTCGAGGCGGAAGGGGCGGCTGGCGGCGATGGCGTGGATGAGCCACTTGAGTTCACGATTGTGTGAGCGGAAGTCCTCGGAGAGCAGGTCGAGGGCCGCGGTGGCCGGGTCGCCGGGGTCGGGTAGGTCGTTGACCGGCGAGGAGAAGGGGCGGCCGAACATCTGGCCCCAGACGCGGTTGACGATCGCCCGATCGAATCTCAGGTTTCGCCTGTCGGTCAACCACTGGGCCAGTCGCCGCCTGGGAGTGCCCTCACTGGGCAGCCACTCGCTGCCGAAGGGCACCCGGGGCTCGACCACGCGTGATGTGCCGGATTCGTGATCGGTGACTTCGAACTGGACCGCCAGGTTGTCGTCGACTCCCAGCGGAGAAAACCGCACCGGAGCATAGAAGGCGGCCAGGCCTTCGAAGTGGGCCTGTTTCCAGCGGGGATCAAAGAAATGGTCGTGGCACTGGGCACAGTCGATCCGCTGGCCGAGGAAGGCTCGGATGGTCCGCCCGGCGAGTACTTGCTCGTCAATCTCTTCGTCGACCTGGGCAATCGTGATGAAGTTGGTTGCCGGTTCGCCGGTGGGCAGTCCCTGTGCGGTGACCAGTCGAGTGACGATACGGTCCCAGGGCCGGTTGGCGGCCAATTGCTCGGAGAGCCACGCATGGAACCGGTCTCTGCGAAACGCCAGGAACGGCCCTTCCTCGGCTCCGACCAGTGCCCGTCCGAGTCGTTCGGAGAAGTAGGTGGCGAAGCGGCTGTCATCGAGCAGTCTCTGGGTCCAGCGTTCGAGTCGCCTCTTTTTGGCGTCGGCCTCGAACTGCCTGAGTTCCTCGAGCGAGGGCACGGTGCCGTGCAGTGCGAGAGAGAGTCGTCGCAGTACGGTGGCTTCGTGTGCGGGTGCCGCCGGCGTGATCTGTTCGCGGGTCCAGCGGTCCTGGAACCACGCATCGAGTCGCTCGGCGGTCTGCTTGGCCTCGAAGCGATCGGCGAGTCGACGGGGGGTGGAGATGTCACCGGTCGGCCGCCCGGCGATCGCCTGCACCAGCGCCAGCAATCCGACGACGACCAAGAGCAGGGGAATCACTCGACGCAAGAGCTTCATGCCCACATTCTCCAGCGTCGGCGGCGAACTGGCAAGACGATCTGGCTGCCGGAGACTGGTCTGGCCGTTCTGGCAGCGGTGAGAGTAGAAGAGGGATGCGGCCTGCGGCGTCGAATCTCCGGCGGCATGGCAACCCTCCACCGCAACCGGCTCCTCAGATGACTTCGGAACAAGCCGCCCTGGTCCCGGATTCGTCGCCGGAGGTGGTCACCGACGGGCTGGTGTTGTTGCCCGAGGACACTCTGGGCGAGGTGTTGCGGTGTCCCAACCTGCTGGAACATCCGCTGCGAGCGACCGCCTGGGTAATCCGCATGCTGTTCGGCCTGTTCAGCCTGACGTTGTTGCTGGCGGTGATCGCGGCGATCCCGTTGGTGAACGTTTTGGCCCTGGGGTACTTGCTTGAGGTCGAGGGTCGTGTGGGTCGCACGGGCAGATTGCGGTTTGCGTTTCCGTTGCTGGAGATTGCTCCCCGGTTCGGAGCGATCGTGGTGGGACTGGCCGGTTGGCTGCTGCCGATCTGGTGGTTGACCCAGGTTTTGGCCGACTACCGCCTGATCGCGCCGCGGGGCGCCGCGACGGTGACCCTGGCCTGGTTGCACGGGGTCACGGTGGTGCTGGTGACCGGTCACCTGCTGTTGGCGTTGTCGCGAGGCGGGAGCCTGGGCTGTTTCGTGCGTCCGTTGAAGAACCTGCTGTGGTTGATCGGGGAACTGAGGCGGGGGGGGTATTTCGAGCGTGCCGAGGGTCAGGTGATGGAGTTCGTGACCCAGATGCGGATCGGTCACCACTTCTGGCTGGGTCTCCGCGGTTTGCTGGGCGGACTGCTGTGGCTGGTGCTTCCCAGCGCCCTGTTCGGGGCTTATCACCAGGTCGACAACGTGGGCCAATTGGTGGTGATGCTGGTGGGCGGACTGAACCTGGTGCTGGTGCTGGCGTGGGTTCCGTTCCTGCAGGCGCGGTTGGCGACCGAGAACCGGATGCGGGCGATGTTCGAATTGGGTGCGATCCGCGAGTTGTTCTGCCGGTCTCCGATGTGCTGGTTCATCGTGATCGCGGTCACCTCGGCGCTCTCGCTGCCGCTGTACCTCTTCAAGATCTACCTGCTGCCTGCCGACGCGATGTGGATGACGACGCTGGTGTTCATCATGACGATCTATCCGTCGCGGCTGATCACCGGCTGGGCGTATCACCGTGCCACGAAGCGACCTCGTCGTTCCTACCTGCTGTGGCATTGGTTCTGGCGGCTGGCGATCTTGCCGTTGTTGGGCTTTTACGTCTTCCTGCTGTTCTTCACTCCGCTGTTCAGCGAGCACGGCAGGCGGGTTCTGTTCGAGCATCACCTGTTGCTGTTGCCGGTGCCGTTCTAGCGTCCAGTTGGGCCGGAATCTGGGCTGGGACCTGGGCCGGAACCCGGTGCGGAACCTGGTCTGTCAGCGAGTGAGGTTGCGTCGTGGCGGGTGCTCTCGGGCTAGTGGCGAACCCGTCGGGGATCGCTTATCATCAGCGGCTTCAGCGTGGTGAGGCGTTGTAGAGTGCCTCACCGGGGCCTCGGGAACTCACTCGTAGCAAGAACCGACAGCGATGGCCGACGTAACGACTCAGAACATCCGCAACGTGGTACTGGTGGGGCATGGCGCGACCGGCAAGACGACTCTTGCCGACCTGCTGCTGTTCAAGGCCGGGTCGTCCTCGAGGGCCGGATCGGTTGACGACGGCAGCAGCCTGTTGGACACCGACGACGAGGAGAAGGACCGCAACTCGAGCATCAGTTCCACTCTGATCCAGTTCGACCATGCCGGCACACGGATCCAGTTGATCGACACTCCGGGGTTCCCCGATTTCAGCGGCCAGATGATCGGGGCTCTGTCGGCGGTCGAGACTGCGGTGGTGGTGATCAGTGCGAGTGCGGGGATCGAGGTGAACACACGGCGGGCCTTCCAGGCGGCCGGAAATGCCGGGCTGGGTCGGATGATCCTGGTCAACAAGTGCGACATGGACAACGTGGACTTTGCCGGCCTGATCGACGAGATCCAGGAGGCCTTTGGTCACGCTTGCGTGCCGTTGAATGTTCCGGTGGGCACCGGCGGAGACTTTTCGGGTGTGATCAGCACTCTGGAGGTGCCCGCTGATGTACCCGAGGGTGTGGAGCTGGATCCCACGGAGGTGAACCAGTCGTTGATGGACGCGATTGTTGAGGCCGACGAGGAGTTAATGGAGCGGTATCTCGAGGGCGAGGCACTCTCGCCGGCAGAACTCGCCTCGGGCGTCAGCACCGCGATCGCCTCGGGCACTCTGATCCCCATCTTCTGCAGCAGTTCCAAGACCGACGTGGGCGTCGACGAATTCCTCGGCAGCCTGGTCAGTTGTTCTCTGGCTCCCGCTGACATGGCTCGCAGCGCGAGTGTTGATGGTGAGGACGTGGCGATCGATGTGGGAGGTGGCCCGCTGGTGGCCCAGGTCTTCAAGACTCGCATCGATCCCTTCGTGTCGAAGATGAGTTTCATTCGAGTCTTCTCGGGGACGCTCAAGAAGGACTCATCGGTCCAGGTCCCCCGCATCGGCAAGGCGGTCAAGATCGGCCAGTTGCTGTCGGTCAACGGAGCCGAGCAGGAGAGTGTCGAGCAGGCGGTGGCCGGCCAGATCGTGGTGTTGGTCAAGATGGAGGACCTGAAGGTGTCGGACACCCTCGCCGCGGCCTCGGGCACCGAGCTGGCCGCGATCGAGTTTCCTCGACCGATGGTCGGATTGGCCGTCGAGCCCAAGAGCCAGGCGGACCAGACGAAGATTTCCGGAGCCCTGCAGAAGATCGAGGAGGAGGACTCGACCTTCAAGGTCGAACGCCAGACCCAGACCAAGGAAATGGTCATGATGGGGATGAGCGAATTGCACCTGCAGGTGATCGAGAAGCGGATGTCCAGCCGCGACCGGGTCGAGATGTTGACCCGGCCTCCGAAGATTCCTTATCGGGAGACGGTCAGCGGGTCGAGCGAGGGAAGTTACCGTCACAAGAAGCAGACCGGTGGTGCCGGCCAGTTCGCCGAGGTGCATTTCAAGGTCCAGAGCCTGGTGCAGGAATTTGGTGAGCCCGACGACTTCTTCATCAAGGCGAACTTCGAGAACCTGCGTTCCTTCAACTACGACGACAGCCTGAACTACTGCTTCATCGACCGGGTGTCGGGTGGTTCGGTTCCCAACAACTTCATTCCCGCCGTGGAGAAGGGTGTCCGCGAGCGGATGGAGCAGGGTGTGATCGCGGGGTTCCAGGTCCAGGACTGCACCTGCGAGCTGTATTTCGGCAAGGACCACCCGGTGGACAGCAACGAGACGGCGTTCAAGACCGCGGCGAACCGATGTTTCCGCGAGGTGTTCCAGCAGGCCAACCCGGTCTTGCTCGAGCCGATCGTGAAGCTCGAGATCACCGTGCCGGATTCTCATCTCGGCGACATCACCAGCGACCTGAACACTCGACGCGGCCGGATGGAGGGGATGGACAACGCGGGTGGCGGTTTCCAGGTGGTGACCGCGAAGGTGCCGTTGTCCGAGGTGACCACCTATTCACGGTCACTTTCGAGCATGACCGGTGGACAGGGGGCCTACACCTACGAGTTCAGCCACTACGAGCCGGTCCCGCCCCAGGAGCAATCCAAGATCGTGGCGGCTTCGAAGCGAACGGCCTCCGACGACGAGTAGTCGGTTTGCCTGGTTTGCGGGGCTGCCTGGTTTGAGGGGCGAGGACATTCAGCTCCGTCGCCGTCGACGCCTCATGATCGACCTCCGCCAGGTCGAGAGTTGGTGTGAGATGGCTCGGGGTGTGAGTCCCACGACACTGCGGG
>Ga0310124_10000375_pt1 | contig 30660 bp, 23 predicted proteins | sample CB11b_AW_Bot5_MG_FD_203507 | JGI IMG/M metagenome (GOLD analysis project Ga0310124, IMG submission 203507) | Marine microbial communities from Western Arctic Ocean, Canada - CB11b_AW_Bot5 | ecosystem: Environmental > Aquatic > Marine > Oceanic | place: Canada: Western Arctic Ocean | collected...
CTTCTTGTTGTCGCTGGCGAGCCGGGGGGGCTGGTTCCTGGTACACGCAAGCGTATTGCTGAGCTGTGGGGGGCCGAGGTGAGGGACCATCACGGAATGACGGAAATAGGGTGCGTCACCTACGAATCCCAGGAAAGCCCAGGGGCGCTTTGCCCCCTGGAGGAGGACTTCATCGTCGAGGTTGTCAATCCGGGCTCCAGTGAAGAGGTTGAGCCTGGAGAGCATGGGGAGCTGGTGCTTACCAATCTTGGGCGAACCGGCAGCCCCCTCCTGCGCTACAGGACGGGTGATATGGTGAGGTTGAAGCTCCAGGATGGACAAGGAGGAACAGGCCTGGGCGCCGACCTTAAACTCTTCGATGGAGGGATTCTCGGCCGGGCGGACGACATGTTTTTTGTCAGAGGAAACAATGTCTATCCCACTGCGATCGAAACCGTTATACGGGAATTTCGCGAGGTTGCGGAATATCGCCTGCGGGTGGTAGAGTCTGGGGACTTGAATTCCCTTGAAGTGGACATTGAGCCCGCCAGCCATGCTGGCGAAGACGACTCCGCTGCCATGGACGGACTTTCAGGGCGCATTGCCAAGGCCCTGCATGACGCCCTGCTGTTTAGAGTCAGGGTCTGCCTTGTGGATCGGGGGAGCTTACCTCGACATGAATTGAAAGCCAGGAGATTGGTCAGAGAGAAGGATAACCAGTGATGGACTTGCGCGAAAAACCGGTTTCATTTCAGACCTCGGCCCTCATTGCCGCCGTTGTGATCACAGGGGTAGGGCTGTTGTTGCAGGGCAGCGCCGCGGCTGATGAGTGGCCCGCATGGCGCGGAACTGGGCAGAGGGGCTTCTCTCCTGAGAAAAAGCTGCCCGCCGAATGGTCAAAGGATGGTGAGAATCTGCTCTGGACAATGCCTGTTGGCGCTCGTTCGGCCCCCGTGGTCTGGGATGGGCGGGTCTACGTCCTCCACCTTGCCGGCCAGGGTGAAACCTGGCAGGAGGAGGTCGTATGCATGGATGCTGAATCCGGCAAGATCCTCTGGCGCTACGCCTTTAATATTTTCCTTACCGATATACCCTCAGCCCGGGTCGGCTGGTCCAATCCATGTGTCGATCCTGAGACAGGCAATGTAATCGTCCATGGAGTCCAGGGGGTTTTCGCCTGCATCGACAAGGAAGGAAAGCTGGTCTGGCGCCACTCGCTCACCGAGGAGTTTGGCCGGATCTCCGGCTATGGAGGCCGGACCCATACACCCATGGTGGATGAGGGTCGGGTCGTCATCAGCTTCCTCAATTCATCCTGGGGCAAGCAGGGAAGGGGGTCGCACAGGTACCTCGCTCTCGACAAGTTCACCGGCGAGGCCATCTGGTGGTCGACTCCGGGCGGCGCGCCGCTTGACACCACCTATTCGATGCCTTCCGTCGCGGTTGTCGATGGCATCCGGCTCCTGGTGGTCGGTTGCGCGGATGGCAACATCTATGGGTTGAAATCATCGACAGGCGAGAAGGTCTGGACCTTCAGGTTGTCAAAGCGCGGGCTCAATGCTTCGGTTATTGTGCACAACGGCCTTGTCTACGCCTGCCATAGTGAAGAAAGCCAGTTCAGCACTGATTCCAGGCAGCCGGTGATGGGCCGAGTCGTATGCTTCAAGGCATCAGGCGCAGGTGACATCACGAAGACGAACGAGGTCTGGAGGGTGGATGGCCTGACAGCGGGATACTCCTCGCCGGCCGCCGATGACAAGTACCTCTATGTCGGATCGAACTCGGCAAACATTCACTGCTTTGATCTGAAGACGGGCAAGGAGGCCTGGGTTCACAATGTCGGCACAGTCCTCAAGGCCTCTCCTGTTGTCGGAGATGGCAAGCTCTACGTGGGCGAGGTCAGCGGCCACTTCTCGATATTGAAGCTTGGCGACAAGAAGGCCGTGACCTTGAGCAAGGAGAAGTTCGCGCTGAAAGATGGGCGTCCTGTAGAAATTAACGGGTCTGCATGCATCGCCAGGGGGAAGGTGTATTTCTGCACTTCAAAAAACATTTACTGCATTGGCAAGGCTTCCGCCGGCGCAGGAGCGGCAGGAATTCCATGGCCAGCCAGCGCCGGAAAGGCTGAAGCTGGAGCCCGGCCCTCGCATATCCAGGTGCTGCCTGCCGAGGTGGGCACCCGTCCAGGAAAGACTCTCGCATTCAAGGCGCTGTTGTTTGATTCGAGGGGGAGGCTTATTGGCGAATGCACCCCAGAGTGGTCCGTATCCGGCCTGAGCGGCAACGTGGATGCCAAGGGGGCGCTGTCCACGGCCCCGAACGGCTCCTTCCAGGGGGGAACTCTGACTGCGGCCCATGCGGGCCTTAAGGGCTCCGCCCGGGTCAGGGTCGTGCCTTCACTTCCTTTGAAGATTGACTTTGAAGATCGCAAGCCAGGCCTCGCCCCCTCAGGCTGGATCAGCGCGAGCCCGGTCAAGTTCAAGGTCGTCGACCTGGATGGCAACAAGGTGCTCAAGAAGCTCTCCGACAAGCCGAAGTTCATTCTTGCAAGGATGTACTTCGGCTTTCATTCCCAGAAAGGTTACACCTTTCAACTGGACATGATGGGGACAGAGCAGAAATTTCAGCTCCCAGACATGGGCTTCTTTGTCAGCAGGTATCGTTTCGACCTGCTTGGGAACCGCCAGGGTGCCAGGGTCGTCTCCTGGTCTCCCATGCCGAGGCTTGAAAAGAAGATAAGGTTCAAGTGGGATCCAGAGGTCTGGTATACCGCCAAGATGAAGGTGGACCGTTCCGGCGGCAAGGCTACCATACGAGCCAAGGTCTGGAAGCGAGGGACGGAAGAGCCGGTGGCCTGGACCCTTGAGGTGGAAGATTCGACCCCCAATCTAAGCGGAGCCCCGGGGCTCTACGCCTACTCTGCCGGAAGTACAGACAAGAAAATCGGCGGCGAGATTTTCTACGACAACCTTATTATCACTGAAAACAAATAAACAGCCCGCTCCTTTCAGGCCCCAGCTTCTTGCCGGCCTGCGCTGCGGCATTAATGAAAGAAGATTCGATGCATCTTGAAAATACTTACAGGCCAAATTGCCGCTTGCCGGCGATGCTGCTGTTTGCCGTGATCTCGGTGGCAATTGCCGGTGGCTGCGAGGTCCTCCTGGATAATGAGGAAAAGTCGAAAGAGGCACCGGCCGCGGACGGGAAGGAGACGAAGGCTCCTGCCAGGGCCGCTCCCGTAAAAAAAACCGATTCAAAGAAAGATGCCGGGGCTGCCCAGAGTTGGCCCATGTGGGGTGGCCAGACGTCCAGGAACATGGCCAACAGCTTTGCTGCGGGCGTTCCTTCTTCGTGGGATGTCGCGAGCGGGAAAAACATCAAGTGGCGCGCCCCTCTCGGCTCTCAAAGCTATGGCAATCCAAGCATTGCCGATGGAAGGGTTTTCGTCGGTACGAACAACGAGGCCAAGAAGAATCCCGAGATCACCGGCGACAAGGGAAATATCATGTGCTTTTCTGTGACAGATGGGAAGCTTCTCTGGCAGGCGGTTCATGACAAGCTCAGCCAGGGTCGTGTGAATGACTGGCCGGAGCAGGGGATCTGCTCGTCTCCGGTCATTGAAGGCGGGTTCATTTACTACATCAGCAATCGCTGCGAGCTGGTTTGCGCTGATGTCGAGGGGTTCCTCGATGGCGAAAATGATGGACCCTATAAGGACGAAAAATACACCAGCAAGCTGGATGGGGACTTCATCTGGGTCCTTGACATGCTCAACGAGTTCGGTGTTTTCCCCCACAACCTGGCAACCTGCTCGCCCCTTGTCGTTGGCGACCTGGTCTTCCTGATCACATCGAATGGGGTTGAGCGTGACCATATCGCAATTCCTAATCCCAGGGCGCCCAGCTTCCTCGCTGTAAATAAGAAGACCGGCAAGGTGGCCTGGGGCAGCAACGCGCCCGGCGATGGAATCCTACACGGGCAGTGGTCCTGCGCAACCTACGGCGTGGCCAATGGAGTTCCCCAGGTACTCTTCCCGGGAGGGGATGGCTGGCTCTACAGCTTCAAGCCGAACGATGGAACTCTCCTGTGGAAATTTGACCTCAATCCGAAGGACTCTAAATGGGAGTTGGGAGGTCTCGGGACACGCAATAATATTATTTCCACCGCTGTTATGCTTGGCGATCTCGTCTATCTTGCCGTCGGCCAGGACCCTGAGCACGGGGAGGGCATCGGGCATCTCTATGCCATTGATGCAAATGGAGCGGCCGGAGATATCACCGGGAAGGCCAAGCTCTGGCATTACGGCGGCGAGGAATTCAAGCGAACGATCTCCACTGTCGCCATTGCGGACGGCCTCCTGTACATCTCTGACCTGAGCGGCTTCCTGCATTGCCTCGACGAGAAGACCGGCAAGCCCTATTGGGTTTATGACATGCTGGCTGCCGTCTGGGGCTCGCCCACTGTCATTGATGGCAAGGTCTTCCTTGGCGATGAGGATGGAGATGTCGTGGTGCTCGAGCACGGCAAGAAGATGAAAGTCATCAGTGAAACCAACATGGACAACTCGGTCTACACCACCCCTGTTGCGGTTGACGGAGTCCTCTATATAGCCAACAGGACCACCCTGTTTGCCATCGCAGAGAAAAAGAACTGAAAAGAAAACAGGCTCGCACTTGACCGAAACAACTGAAAGTTTAGAAGCGACCGCTGAGCAGGTTCAGCATGCGGCCGGGGAGCTTGACTCCTGGGTTTGCGAGGTTGTCGATTGGCACTTCAGCCCTGAAACGGGCTGCCCCTTCTGGCTCGATTACGCCGAGAACCTTTCCTGGGACCCCCGCGAAGAGGTTCGGAGCTTCGACGACCTGTCCCGCTTTGATGCGTTTGAGGACGAATGGCTGCGGGGCGGTCCGGTTGAGCGGTGGGTTCCGAAGGGCCTTGCCGGAAAGCCCATCTACATCTTCGAGACAGGCGGGAGCACGGGCCTTCCCAAGAGCCGTATTTCCAGTGAAGATTTCAGGATCGATTATGAGCTGTTCAGCAAGACGCTCTCTGATGAGAGCTTCCCTCCCGGCTCGGACTGGATTTCTCTTGGGCCTACAGGTCCAAGACGGCTCCGCCTGGCCGTCGAGCACCTTGCCCAGCATCGGGGAGGCATCTCCTTCTGCCTCGACATGGATCCCAGGTGGGTTGTCAAATGCCTCAAGCGAGGCTGGATTGAGGGCGCCCAGGCCTACAAGGATCACGTGGTAGATCAGGCCCTGACCATTCTCAGGGCTCATCCGAATGTAAAATGCATGTTCACCACCCCGAAGCTCCTCGAGGCTCTCTGCGAAAAGGTCGACATCGGACGGCTTGGAATAACCGGTATTTTCTGCGGCGGGACTGAAATGGATGAGGCCTTTCATAAGAAGGCCAGGGAAGAGCTCGTTCCCGGGGTCGACTTTGTCCCCACCTATGGAAATACGCTCATGGGGCTTGCCTGCAATCGCCCCTATGTGCCTGGCGGAGGGTACGCCATCACCTATTTTGCTCCTCAGCCCAGGGCTGTTCTCCAGGTGGTTCAACCTGACTCTCCTGCTGAGGTTGTAGGCTACGGAGGGCTCGGCAGGGTCAAGCTCACGACCCTTACCAAGGAGTTTTTCGTCCCCGGCTTCCTTGAGAGAGATGAGGCCTGTCGGTCCGAGCCGATTTCCACCTACCCCTGGGACGGGGTTCGCGATGTCAGGCCTTTCGGCAGCCTGGAGCAGAATGTCGTCGTCGGAGTTTACTGACCCTGGCGCCTGAATTTTCTCCAGTCCTTATCTATAGCTTAATTGTCAGGGCGTCTCCAAGACCCGGTTAATGCCGTCTGAAATACATGTCGAAGGACCTTCTAGATAAATATTCGCCCACACGAATTGTTGCCGGCCCCGGCAGCCTTGCGCAGTTAGGAAGGCTGTCAAAGGAGCTTGGCGCCGCCAGGGTATTGGTCGTTTCAGATCGAGGGGTGGCATCGGCTGGGCATACCCAGCTCGGGCTGGATTCCCTTGAATCAGCCGGCATGGCGGTCGATCTATACGATGGAGTGGAAGAAAACCCTACCACGATCCACGTTGGTGAGGGGCTTGAGCGAGCAGAGGCCTTCAGGCCGGACCTGCTGGTCGGCCTTGGCGGCGGCAGCGCCATGGACTGCGCCAAGGGCATCAATTTCGTTTACAGCTGCGGCGGTCCGATGGCCGACTACCATGGTGTCGGGAAGGCCACCTCTGAACTCTTGCCCATGGTCGGGGTCCCCACGACCTCCGGGACAGGGAGTGAGACCCAGTCATTCGCGTTGATCTCCGATGCTGAGACCCATCAGAAGATGGCCTGCGGCGACAAGCGCGCCACGTTCAAGGCGGCCATACTTGACCCGCTCACCACGGTCACCCAGCCGGTCCAGGTCACGGCCGCCACAGGAATCGATGCGATCTCCCATGCGGTTGAATCCTATGTCACCCGGCAAAGAAACGATGTATCCAAAAAACTTTCAGTAGAGGCCTGGAACCTGCTGAGCGGAAATTTTCAAAAAGTGATCGAGTTTCCGGAGGATGTGGAGGCGCGGGCCGCCATGCAGCTCGGGGCGTGCCTCGCAGGGCTCGCTATTGAGCATTCGATGCTAGGGGCGGCTCATTCGGCAGCTAACCCGCTCACCGCGCGTTATGGGGTCATCCACGGCGTCGCTGTCGGGCTCCTGCTACCCGTTGTCGTCAGGTTCAACTCCGTTGTCTGCGAGGATGATTACCGGGAACTTTGCGGGTCTTCATCCGCAGGGGCCGATTCGCTTGCGTCCAGGCTCGAAGAATTTAGATCGCTTAGCGGCTTGCCAGGGCGGCTGTCTGATTGCAAAGTAAACAAGGAAGACCTTCCCCTGATGTCGATCGAGGCCGCTGGCCAGTGGACGGCCCAGTTCAACCCCAGGGAGGTCACTCCGGTAGGATTCAGTGAAATATATCGCGCGGCGTATTGAGACGAGAATTCCAGCCCCTCATCCAGGGCGTTTCGAAAGGTTTCAAAAACAACATGAGCAACTTCTATACGAATAAAGGGGAATCCCTGTTTGCCGGGCTCCCGTTTTTCGCCCTCGCGCTTTTTCTGTTCCTCTCGCCGATGCCGGGCCAGGAGAAGATCCCCGGCAAGGGCGATCCATCTGGACCGCAGTCGGCCGAGCCCGAATCCGGCAGCTGGCCGGTCTTCAGGGGAGGGATGCTCCAGGCCGGGGTGAGGAAGGCGACCCCTGCTGACAAGCCCGGCCTGGCCTGGGCTTTTGACATGGGGGACGCAGTTGAGGCCACCGTGGCGATTTCCGGGGGCAGGGTTTATGCCGCCGGCGTGGATGGCAGAGTTGTCGCACTCGAGCTGATGACTGGCGACCGGAAAGGAAAGAAGGTATGGGAGCGCAGGATCAAGGCCGGCATACGGTCCTCTCCGGGTATCCGGGATGGAAAGTTATTCTTCGGTGACGATTTTGGATTTGTGCACGCAGTCGATGCAGCCACCGGGAAACCTCTCTGGACCTATGAAACCGAGGGCGGCGCGGAGATTCTCTCCAGTGTTAATTTTTCAGGGTCATCGCTGTTGGTCGGATCCTACGATGGGCTCCTGTACTGTCTTGATTGCAAGACGGGGAAATTGCTATGGAAGGTGGAGACCGGGGCTCCTGTCCATTGCAGCCCGGCTATCAGCGAGGGCAAGACTTTTGTGGCAGGCTGCGATGGGCTGCTGCGCGTTATCGATGTCAAGACAGGGAAAGAGGTGAGCCAGCTTGAGCTTGGGGAGAATACGGCGGCCTCTCCGGCTGTTGATGGAAATCAGCTTTATGTCGGAACCTACGGCAGCCAGATCAAGGGAGTTGACTGGAAGGCGGGAAAAATCCTCTGGTCTTACCAGCACCCCGTACGACGGTTTCCCTATTACGCCTCAGTCGCCCTTGGCAAACAGCTGGTTGTTGCCGGAGGGCGAGACAAGCTGATTCATGGAATTGACCGTGCCACGGGAAAATCCGCCTGGACCTTCCCGACCAGGTCCCGGGTGGAGAGCTCTCCAGTGATCGCAGGAAGCCGCGTCCTCTGCGGCTCGTCGGATAAAAACATCTACATGCTCGAGCTTGTTACCGGCAAGAAGGTCTGGACCTTTGAAGGCGACGGATCCTTTGTCGCCTCACCGGCTCTTGCCGATGGCCGAATGGTGATTGGGTGCGATAGCGGCCTGGTCTATTGCTTTGACCTGAACCCAGCCAAGAAATGAAACAGGACGTCAAGTCGTGAAAATCGCCTACATTACCGCCGGCGCGGCTGGAATGTATTGCGGCAATTGCCTTCGTGACCATGCCCTGGCAGTGGCGCTCCGCGGCCTTGGAGAGGAGATCACGCTGGTTCCCATCTACACCCCGCTCCAGACTGACCTGGAGCCTGGGCCGGAGGTGAGGCGAGGCCCTGTATTTTTTAATGGAATCCGGGCCTATCTTGAACAACACATATCTTACCTGCGTGAGCCCAGGCCTGTGATTGACCGCCTGCTCGGCTCTCGACCGGTAGATACGCTGCTTTCTATGCTCCCGGTGGGAACCGATGCCTCCAGGCTCGGCGCCATGACCCATTCCATGCTGCTCGGCGAGGATGGATTTCAGAAGAAAGAGGTTGAACAGGTTCTGGCCTGGCTCAAAAAGGATCTCCAGCCGGATATTGTTCATATTTCCAATCTCCTTCTTGTCGGCATGGCGAGGAGGATCAAGGCGGAGCTTGGCATTCCCATCGTTTGCACTTTGCAGTCAGAAGAACATTTTATCGATGAGCTGCCGGAACCGTTTCGATCAAAATGCATCGAAGAGATTCGGGCGAGAGCGGGAGAGCTGGATGGACTGGCTGCCGTCAGCTCCACCTATCGCTCGACTGTATGCGGCAAATATGGACTCGATGAAGGCAAGGTTTGCGTCATCCTGCCTGGGATCCCGCTCGAGGGGCATCGCCAGAAGATCAAAAAAAACAGCCCGGAACCTCTTCAGCTTGGCTATTTCGCCAGGATCAGCCCGGAGAAGGGGCTGGATAAGCTCTGCCAGGCATTTTGCGCTCTCTCCCTTGATGGAAACGATCAGCTGGTCCTGCGGGCCGGCGGCTACCTGCCCCGGTCTTCGGCTGAATGGATCGAGGGAGTTTCCAGCTCCCTTGACCGTGCAGGCGTGTCGGATCGAACCGAGCTTCTTGGAACCCTTGACAGGACGGAGAAACTTCAGTTTCTCTCCGAGTTGGACCTCTTCTCCGTTCCAGCTCAACGCCCGGAATCGAAGGGTCTTTACGCATTGGAGGCTATGGCCAGCGGAGTTCCAGTTGTTCTTCCCGATGAGGGCGTTTTCCCGGAGCTTATCGGGCAGGGGGGTGGCGGCTTTCTTTACGACCCGACAGACCGGGATGGGCTGAAGTCTGCTCTTGGAGTATTAATCGCCGACCCTGGCCTTCGGGAGCGGCTCGGCCGGGAGGGAATGGAGTCTGCAAGGCTGCATTTCAGTTCGGAGCGTATGGCGAAGGACACCATCGCCTTTTACAACCGGCTCGCGTAGGCGCCAAATATCCGCTCCCTCTCGCAAAGCTTCCGTGAATGCTGTAATTTAAATTTATGCCATCAGACTACCGTAAAGAGCGCCGGGTGGAGTTTTCAGAAACCGACCTGGCGGGAATCATTCATTACTCCTCCTATTTTCAATTCATGGAGGAGACCGAACACGAATTCCTCCGGTCACTCGGGCTCAGCGTCCAGCTTCGCGAGGACGATATCACGTACGGCTTCCCAAGACTTTCAACCCGGTGCGAGTATTCCCGTCCCCTTCAATTCGAAGACGTTGTGGAAGTTCACCTCAGGGTGTTCAAGGTCGGCCGGAGCTCCATCACCTACCAATTCCTCTTCACCAGCAAGGGGGAGGAGGTCGCGCGCGGAGAGGTGAGTGTCGCCTGTGTTGTGCGCGACACGGAAGGAGTGATGAGGTCCAGTCCAATCCCGGGCTCCCTCGCCTCACAGCTGACGACGCATGCTGGCGAGCCGTTGACCTTCGGCCCCCCCTCGAACAAGGAAAGATAGACCCAGGAACGTGTGTCGCATTGAAAATCGCAATTTCAAATCTGTCCAAAACTTATCCCGCGCCCTCTGAGCCCCTGGTTATCCTTGACGGGCTCAGCCTGGAGCTCGAGTCGGGTGAGTCTCTTGCAATCCAGGGGACCTCCGGTTGCGGGAAAAGCACGCTTCTGCATATTCTTGGAACCCTGGAGGAGCCCAGCTCCGGCTCGGTGCTCCTTGGCGGCGCAGATCCTTTCCAGCTCGATGAGAAGGCCCTTGCCTCCTTCAGGAATACCGAGATCGGGTTCGTTTTCCAGGACCACTATCTCCTCCCGCAATGCACGGTCCTTGAAAACGTGCTTCTCCCGACGCTTGTCGGTGACGTGCCGGGAGAAGAGCCTGAGTCCGTCGCGCTCGAGCTCCTGGAGAGAGTCGGCCTTTCAGCTCGAACCGGGCATCTTCCATCTGAGCTGTCCGGGGGTGAGCGTCAGCGAGCCGCTATCGCCAGGGCCCTGGTTCGCAGCCCCGGGCTTGTTCTTTGCGATGAGCCGACAGGCAACCTGGACTCCGATACGGCCGAGATGGTGGCGGATCTTTTTGTCGAGCTGCACTCGACGCTGGCCTCGACCCTCGTGGTCGTTACCCATTCCGCGAGGCTCGCCTCGCGTTTTCAACGGAAGGCCTCCCTCTCGGGGAGATCCCTCCAGGAGGCCGGGAAATAAACCATGACCGGCTGGGGCTTAGCAATGAAGGGGCTCGTCTGGCATGGCCGATCTTATCTTGCCGTTGGCGCGAGCATTGCCACCACCTGCGCGGTGATCTGCGGCGCCCTGCTTGTTGGTGATTCCGTTCGGGAGAGCCTTCACCTTCAAGCTATTGAGCGCCTGGGAAGAACCCGGCACGCCCTTGTGTCGCCAGCGTTTTTCCGCGAGGAGCTGGCTTCCGAACTCGATCTCGGCCGCGACTCAATCCCGCTGATCCTGCTGCGTGGAAGCGTCATCCACCCGGATACTCGCCTGCGGTCTTCCGAGGTAAATATCATCGGTGTCGATGCCAGGTTCTCAGCCGCATCGCCGCATGGCCGCTCCTGGTTGATTGGAAGCAGGGATGCGAGGGTGAACTCCGCCCTGGCGTCAGAGGTCGGGGCGAAGCAGGGAGACGATCTCCTGGTCAGCTTTGAGCTCCACAGCGACATCCCGAGAGAGCATGCTCTTGGAAAGAGAGAGGACACCATCCAACGGCTGCGTCTCTCCCTCGCGGGGATCGAGGAAGATTCAGGGACGGCTATTTTCGACCTCAAGCTCCAGCAGGAGACGCCGCGGAATATTTTTGTTTCCCTGGAAAGGCTGCAGGCGGCCCTGGGGAGGGAAGCCCAGGTCAATACGATCATTGTCTGTCGGGATACGCAAGGGGCCGGGGCCGGGGCTTCACAGGACCGACTCCGGGCCGCCTGGAAGCTGGATGACATCGGAGCTGTTTTGCGTGCGGACTCCAGGCGGAATTACGTCTCCCTCGAGAGCCGTAACTTTCTCCTGGATTCACGCCTGGTCGAGGCCGCAAGGGCGGCGGCCTCTGAGTCCCCGTACCAACGGCAGGAGGTGCTCACCTACCTTGCAAATGCCATTGTCGTTGGTAAAAACGAGATCCCCTATTCTCTCGTCACCTCCGTCAGCCCATGGCGTCTTCCCTCTGGAGCGAAGGCTGAGCCTCCTCTCGGCCCATTTGGCACGGGGGATGGTTTCCTTGACGAAGCTGGAATCGTTCTTAATTCGTGGGCCGCGGCTGACCTTGAGGCTGTCGCGGGAAACAAGGTCACAGTGGAATTTTACGCGATTGGAGCGGAGCACGAGCTGGTTGAAAGGTCTGCCGAGTTCCATCTGCAAGGCATTGTCCAGCTGTCAGGGCCGGCCCTGGACCCTGGCTGGACACCTGAATATCCAGGAGTCTCCGATGCCGAAACTTTTTCCGATTGGGATCCTCCTTTCCCGCTGGACCATTCGAAAATTCGAGAGCCCGGTCCGGATGGGGATTATTGGAAAGAGTTCCGAACCACGCCGAAGGGATTCATCCACTCCTCGGTCGGGGAGAGGCTCTGGGCCGGTAAATATGGCCAGCTGACATCTTTCAGGATCAAGGCTGCGGGGCAGGCCAATGTAGATTCCATGAAAGCTGATTTTTCCGACAGGCTTCGCCGGGCAATTCTTCCTGAAGAATTCGGATTGAATTTCCGGGACATCCGCAAGGAGGCGGAGATCGCCGCGAGGTCAGGCACTGATTTCGGAATGTTGTTTATCAGCATGAGCTTTTTTATCATCGTCGCGGGCCTGATGCTCACCTCGATGACCCTGCGGCTTTCTCTCGAAAAACGATCAAAAACCCTTGGGATGCTCGGCGCGGTCGGGTTTGACGGAGCCAGGATTCGGGGGGTCCTGGCGATGGAGGGGGCGATCGTGATTTTTGCCGGATCCCTGGCCGGCCTTCTTGGCGGGGTGGGCTACGCGGCCTTGCTCATCCGGGGTCTCAAGTCCTGGTGGCAGGATGCTGTCAACGCACCTTTTCTTTCCCTCCATGTCCTAAACCAGAGCCTCTTCATCAGCCTTGGCGTCACCATAGCTCTCTCCGCGACCACTGGATATTTTGTCCTTAAAAAGCTGACCAGCCTGCCGCCGAGAAGGCTGCTCAGCGGGATGACCTGCAGCGAGGGCGGCCGCTCCGACTCCTCTATGGGGAGTCGCCGAAGGCTCTATGCGGGCCTGGGGCTTCTCGCCCTCTCCATGGTCTTTATCATTCTTGCCTGGATCGAGGCCCTGTCGGCAGTCCCGTCTTTTCTTGGCATGGGGACAGCTCTGCTTGCCGCCGGAATGGTGCTGTTTTCCTGGGCCCTGCGAGCCTCCCCTAGAGGGCAGCTGAAGGGGGCGGGAGCGATGGCTATGGTCCGCCTTGGCCTGAGGAACGGGCGGCGAGCCGGGGGGCGGAGCCTCCTCACTGCAGGTCTTATATCGATTGCAACCTTCGTGGTGGTTACCGTTGCCGCCTACCAGAGAGATCCTGCCGGTGGTGAGCCGGAATTTTCATCGGGCGACGGCGGGTTCTCCCTCGTCGGACGCTCAGCCGCGCCTGTTTATGCGCGCCTGGAGACCCGTAAAGGCCGGGAAGAACTCGGCCTCGACGATGAGCTGTCTGTCTCAATGGGGAACGATGATTTCAATATATTCTCTCTGCGGGAGAGACCCGGCGATGAAACGAGCTGTCTCAATCTGTACCGGCCAACGGAACCCCGGATCCTCGGAGCTCCACGGGAATTTATCGAGCGTGGTGGTTTTTCCTGGGGAGGGACCCTGGCTGACAGTACAGAGGAACATAAAAATCCGTGGATTCTCCTGGAGCGGCCCCGGCAGAGCTGGCCCGCGGGTACGGTCCCGGCCATTGGTGACCTCAATACCGTTCAATGGATCCTGCACAGCGGACTCGGAAAGGACATAACCATAAGGGATGGCCGGGGCAGAGACCTGTCCCTTCGTATCGTCGGCCTGCTCACCAACAGCCTGTTCCAGGGCTCCCTTGTGGTTTCCAATCAGAATTTTGAAGAGATGTTCCCCGGGCGAAGAGGCTGGTCCACCTTTTTCATCGAGAGCGGGCCAGGAGGGACCGAGTCTCTTCGTGGGGGCCTCGAAGACCAGCTCGGCAACTTCGGCCTTGACCTGCAGTCATCAGGCCAGGTTCTTTCACGATTTAACCGGGTCCAGAACACCTACCTTTCGACCTTCATGGTTCTTGGGGGGCTGGGGCTGCTCCTGGGGACCATTGGACTTGGGGCCGTTCTCATGAGGAACGTAAACGATCGCAGGGGAGAGCTCGCGCTGATGAAGGCCCTCGGCTATTCAGGGAGAGCGCTTTCGCTCATGGTTCTGGCGGAGACCTTGTTTCTGATCATTTTCGGAGAAATCCAGGGCGCTGTTTCTGCGTTAATTGCGGCGGCTCCACTGATCGCCTCCTCTCATTCGCAGATTTCCTGGGGGCCCCTCGTTCTTATTCTCGCGGTTGTTCTTGCCGGAGGGGCGGGCTCGTGCCTCTTCGCCCTGCGGGCCGCACTGCGCACCCCGGTGCTTGGCGCCCTTCGCTCGGATTAGCTCGGGCCGGAAATCGGTTTTCTACTCAATATTGATTACGTATCATGTTCCTTCTGCACAGCAGGCGGGGCGCAGGCCCAGGAACCTTTTTTCCCTCGGAGTGGACCAGACTGTATGAGCTCGACAACTCCTGATGACACCACTGAGGTCGGCAGTTATTTCATCTCGAATTACCCGCCCTTTTCATTCTGGAATAAAGACCATCTCCCTGCGGCGCTGGACGCGCTCCAGACCGCCCCGCAAGAGAAGTCGGCGATAGGGCTCTATCTCCACATTCCCTTCTGTCGTAAACGGTGCAAGTTCTGTTACTTCAGGGTCTACACCGATAAGAACAGCAAGGAGATCGAGCGGTATGTGAGCGCGCTTGGGCGTGAAGCCGAGCTGTACCAGGAGCTGCCGGGAGTCCGCGGCAGGCCTTTCAAGTTCGTATATTTCGGAGGAGGGACGCCTTCCTACCTGAGCGCGAAACAGCTTCGAGGCCTGGTCGACAGGCTTCGAAACTCCATCGGCTGGGATGATGCCGAGGAGGTTACGTTCGAATGCGAGCCCGGGACGCTCAACCAGGGCAAGCTCGAGGCCATTCGGGAGATCGGGGTCACTCGATTGAGCCTCGGCGTAGAAAACTTCAACGACGAAATTCTCGAAGAAAACGGCAGAGCCCATCGTTCTCCAGAGTGCCTGGAGGCCTACGGTTGGGCTCGGGAGCTCGCCTTTGATCAAATCAACATCGACCTCATCTCGGGCATGGTCGGGGAGACCGAGGAGAACTGGAAGGACACGGTGAGGCGGGCCCTCGAGCTCCAGCCTGAGTGCCTGACCATTTACCAGATGGAGCTCCCCTTCAATACGATCTACACCCAGGAGGGCGTTGGCGGCACAGGCGCTGTCGCGAATTGGGAGACCAAGAGACGCTGGGTTGACTACGCTTTTGGTGAGTTCAAATCTGCCGGATATTCACAATCGAGCGCCTATACAGTCGTTCGTGACGAGGATACGAAATTCGTCTACCGCGACGCTCTCTGGGAAGGCTCCGACATGCTGGGGACAGGGGTTGCCTCCTTCGGGCACTTCCAGGGCTGTCATATGCAAAACGTGGATGGCATCGAAGACTACAATCTCCTCCTTGAAAAAGGCCAGCTCCCACTTGGGCGGGCCCTGCCTGTCACTTCACGGCAGCTGATGATTCGAGAGTTCATACTTCAGCTGAAGCGAGGGTGGGTGGAGGTGTCTTATTTTCTCGAAAAATTCGGCCTCGATGTAAGGAATGAGTTTCGGGCCCAGCTTCAGGTCCACCAGGATTCCGGGTGCCTGCAGGTAGAAGACGATGGGACTATCCGGCTCACTCCCCGAGGGTTTCTTGTTGCCGATACACTTCTCGAGCCTTTCTTTGAAGAGCAGCACCGGGATGCCCGATACACCTAGGCCGGTGATACCCGCCCATGAATGAGCCGCGTCTCACACTTGCTACAGCCAACGCCTGGCTTGAGGAGGTCCTCGGGCAATTCCCCGACGAGCGAATCTCGATCGACAAGCTGGATGTCCTCCGAGGAGATTCGCTTCCCGGAATTTACAACGAGCTGCTGGTTCACTCCCATCACATGACGGTAACGCTTGAGAAGCACTACGGCTGCCCCGTCTGCCTGGAGGTGGTCAAGGTCAGGCACGAGGGGAATGATTATGCCAGGAAGCTTGTTTTGCGAGCTGGAGAGGGCGGGCCGGTTATCCTGGCGGGGATTATGAGATTCCGGCTGGAATTTGTCCGTGAAGAAATCCGACAAACGATAGTGGATGCATCCACGCCACTTGGAAGGGTCCTGATTGAGAACGAGGTCCTGCGGCGGATAGAAACAGTCGCATTCCTCCGAGTTCCCCTGCAGAATTCTTTTGGCGAGCTGCTGGGGTCCGATGCCGAAGGCGATTTCACCTACGGCAGGATCGCGATCATTTTTTGCGACGGCGCACCCGCGGTTGAGCTGCTCGAGTTGCTTCCGTCCGGAATTCAACCTTACGATAATTAAAGGGCTTGCAGGCAGTGGACATAGACACCAGGCAGAGAGATGTCGTCGTGATAGGAGGCGGGCCGGCGGGGGGGGCCGCAGCGGCTCTCCTTGCTGAAAAAGGGTTGGATGTCCTCCTCCTCGAGAAGGAGACCTTCCCCCGCTTCCATATCGGTGAGTCGCTCATGACGGAGACTTGGTGGGTTCTCGAAAAGCTGGGGCTTGTTGAATGGCTGAAATCGACAGCCTTCCCCCGCAAGCACAGCGTCCAGTTCATCTCCGAGGATGGGAAACCATCCAAGCCGTTCTATTTCCGCGACACCAATGACCATGAGAGCGCCGTCACCTGGCAGGTGGAGAGATCCGTATTCGATGCCAAGCTTCTCGATGTGGCCGGCTCCAACGGCGCTGAGATTCGCGATGGGGTTGCTGTCGAAAAAGTTCTCTTTGACCCGGGCGGCAGAGCCGAAGGCGTGCGGGCGGCGGCGCATGGGCTCACCTGCGAAATACCGGCCAGGGTCATTGTTGATGCAAGCGGGCTCGGGGCTGTAATCGGGCGCCAATTAAAACTACTGGAGCAGGACCCCCTGCTGATGAAGGCGGCCATTTTCGCTCATTACAGGGGAGCGCACAGGGACGAGGGGGTAGATGAAGGAGCTACACTCATCATTCACTCTGAAGGTAACAGGGGTTGGTTCTGGTCTATCCCGCTCTCCGATGACCGGGTCAGCGTCGGGGTGGTAGGCGAGCCGGGAGAGCTCCTCAAGGGCAGGGGGAGCCCCGCGGAAATCCTTGCAGAGGAGGTGCAGAAATCTCCCTGTCTGAAAAGCCGGCTTGAGAACGCGGAGATCTGCTCGGATGTGAGCGTGGTTTCGGACTTCTCCTACCGCTCCCGCAGATGCGCCGGGGATGGCTGGGTCCTCATCGGCGATGCCTTTGGTTTCATTGACCCGGTCTATTCTACAGGGGTCTTCCTGGCTCTTAAGTCAGGCGAGATGGCTGCGGAGGCCGTAGCCGAAGCGATAACTGCGGGTGACCTTGGCGGGGACCGCCTCGGCGCTTTTGCCCCTGAATTGGTCGAAGGCATCGAGGCTATGCGCAAGCTGGTCTACGCCTTCTATACACCCGGCTTCAGCTTTGCTGATTTTGTAAAAAGCCACCCCGAGCACCGGGAGCGGCTTGTCGACCTCCTGACCGGCAATGTCTTCAAGGAAGGCGTCGCGGATATATTCGAGGACATGAAGGACTTTTGCATGCTGCCTGAAGAAATTCCGCTGGAGACAGGGTAGCTCGATCAGCCATCAGGTGGAAATCTTTCCATCCTGCATTCGTATGTGCTGGTCCGCGCCCCGGCAGAGCTCCTCGTTGTGGGTGACCAGGATGAGGGTGGCGCCGACGCGCTCGCGCTGCTCATGCAGCAGATCCATCACTTCGCTCCCGGTCCTTGAATCAAGGTTGCCGGTCGGCTCATCCGCCAGCAGGAGCGGGGGAGCGTTCGCGAGGGCCCTGGCGATGGCCACCCTCTGGCGCTCTCCGCCGGAGAGCCCCTGCACGCTTGATTCGGCGCGCTTCTTGAGCTTGACCTCATCCAGCAATTGAAGGGCTCTTGTCTTTCGCTCCTTCGATGTGAGCGGGCGGGGAAGCATCGGGATCTCGACATTCTGGCGCGCGGTAAGCGCCGGGATCAGGTTGTGCATCTGGAAGACAAAGCCGATCTTTCTGGCCCGGATGGAGTCGAGCTCTCTGCCGGAAGCGGCGAGCTCGCCATCGATGAATACTTCTCCGGAATCGGGCACATCCATCGCCCCCACAATATTGAGAAGAGTTGTTTTTCCGGACCCCGATGGGCCGGTTATTGCGACAAAAGACCCGGCTTCGATCTCCAGGCTGACCTCGTCGAGTGCGATAACCAGCCCTCCCTCGAAGGTCTTTTTGGCCTTGTTGACTCTCACTATGGGCTCATTCATAACGCAGGGCCTCCGCGGGCTGAAGAGCTGAAGCCCTCATCGCAGGATAGAGCGAGCCCAGCAGTCCAACGAGCAGGGCGAGAAGAAAGCCATGCAGGAACGTTTCGGGCAGATAGGAGGCGATCAGGTATCCACGCGAGAAGAAGGCCAGGAGAAGCTCTGTTCCAAGAAAGCCGAAGCCCATTCCGAGCAGCCCTCCCGCTATAGAAATGAAGGTTCCCTCGATCACGATGACCCCGAGAACTCTCCTGCCTGTCCAGCCCAGCGCTCGCAGGGTGCCAAGCTCCCGTGTTCTTTCCGACACGCTCATCATCATGGTGTTGAGGACGCCAAGGACACCGACAATTCCCGCGATCATCGAAAGCAGGAATATAAATTCATCGATATAGGCAAGCTGCTCGTTGAATCGATCAGTGAATTCACTGGCACGCCTCGCGATCAGTCTTGGAATTTTACTTTCAACCTCGTCGCGAACCCGGGCGGTGTCCTCTGGGGCCGTGTAGACAAAGATCAGGGCGAAGTCGGGACCGGTCTTCTGCTGAACAACCTCGGCGTGAGCTACCACCCCGAGGTTCTCCCAGCTGAGATCGGTTTCAAATATTCCTGCGACTTCGTATTGCGAGATTCCCAGCAGCTCCTCTCGGAAAAAAGGAAATCGATCACCGACCTTGACCTTCAGCTTCCTGGCGGCCAGGTCGCCGAGGAGGAGCTCGTCTCGCCTGGATGGGAGACGTCCGGCTATCAGCTTACTCTCGTATTTCCTGATCATTCTTTCGGAATAGAATCGACCGAAAACAGGAATGATTCCAAGGCCTGCGCCTGCCGGGCTCTTGTCGCCGAGGCGGGGCCCCATGATCATTGTGAAGTTGGCCCGGGAGACCTCTTCGACACCTGGAATATTTCGGACCTTGTCGACCTCTTCGGCTGTCACCTTGCTGAATGCGAGATCGGCCGCGGACCTGTCAAAAACAACAAGGCTCGCGCCGCTCTCCTTCATGTAGCTGTTGAGGCTGTTGCGCATTCCGTGGGAGATGGAAAGTATGGAAACGATCATGGCGACGCTGACGGCCACGCCGAGAAGACACATCAGGGTCCTTCCCCTCCGGACCATGAACTGACTCAATACGTAGGTAAGCACCGTTTAATCTTTCTTCAACAGATAGCAGGCGGCCTCGGCCGCGTTTCTTACCAGCAGGTAGGGGGCGGGCAGCGAAGGATGGTTCCAGGTCTTTCCATCCAGCAGCTTGTGCCTGGAGAGCTCTGTATGGCCGGCTGTCGAGGCCTGGACAACCACGGCATCGCCGGTCTCGGCGAGCACAAGGATCTTGTCTCCGCCAAGGAGAAGCTGCCCATGCCCGTACCGTCCGCCTTTCCAATGCCTCTTCCCATCAGCGAGGTCGATGCAGGCCATGATCCCATCATCGAGCCCATAGGCCGCTCCCTGGTAAACGACGATGTTGGAGAATTTTGACTTCAGGTTTCGATTTTTCCAGATGGACTGAGGCTCGAGACTCCCGCCAGGGCCTTCAGTGATCGCCAATAGTTCAGCCCCAACCCCGTATCCGCTCGAGAGGAGGACCCGGTCCCCCTCAACAGGCACCGGCTGGGTTACCTTGGGCTGGGTTCCTCCCCAGGGATGTGACCACAAGGTCCTTCCCGTGGCCGGGTCGTGGGAGGTGACAGATCCCAGGTTGAGGATGAGGATCTGTGGACGGCCTGCGAGCTGGGCCACAGAGGGCGAGCTGTAGCCTGGAGCTGAAGGGTCGGATCTCCACGCCTCTTCACCCGACTGCTCCCGGTAGGCCACCATTCCCGGGCAAACCAGCGGCGAGCTGCTTTCTCCCCAGCTATCGTTGCCGCCGGCGGCAACGATAACAAGGCCATCATAAACGAGTGGAGAGCTGCTTTTCCCCCAGCTCTGGTTCGGGCAGCCGGTCTCCTCGAGGACATCTACTGACCAGACAGGTGAGCCGCTGGAGAGCGAAAGGCAATTCAGTATCCCTGTCGCTCCCAGAGTGAAGACCCTGTCGCCGGCGATGGTCGGGGTCGCGCGCGGCCCGATGCCCCCCAGCACCTCCTGGAAGCGCGCAGGGTCGGTGTGCGACCAGGCGACCTCACCCGAGGAGAGCCAGTAACACACCACCACCTCGTTCGGCCCGCGTTGCTCCTGGGTTACAGCACGTTTCCCTGAAACAGAAAAAGCTGACCAGCCGGCGCCGACAGGCCTTCTCCACAGCTCGACCGGGGGTGTTCTGATCCAATCCCAATTGATCCCATCGCCATCGATCGTACCATTTCGATTGGGCCCGAGAAATTGGCCGTAATCCTCAGCCCTGGCGGGGCCGCCGATGGCGGCCCGAGCCGGATGGGTCCTGTGCCCGGGGGAGGGGAGGCCGGAGGGGACAAGGAGAGGGAGGGTCTCGTCCGCCTTTCCCTGCCAGCGAAAAACCAGCACCGGAAGCAGATCTCCCGTCACCTCGTCTACGCGGAAAAGTCCAGCCAGGCCGCCAGCGGTCAGGCTGGAGACGATGAAAACGGCAATCCTGGATTTCCTGGAGTAGCCGGACAGGAAAAGGGTGAAAGCGATAACAAGAAGCCCTGTGGCAAGAACGACCGCCGCGGTGGAGATGTACTGATACTGCCGATCACCCCAGGAGGGTATCCATATGAGGAGAAGCGCGATGGCTCCAAGAAGAGCAAGGCAAAGCGGGGTCTTCTTCGCAAGTGATTGAAAGGTTCGCTTCGACAATTTATTGAATCCAGGAGATGGGAATTCAGAGAACGGGACCGATCGACCATGGCGCAAACTCTTCTTCGCCAAACCCGTGCTTCTCGCTGGCGGTCTGCTTTCCGCTGGCCACCAAGATCAATTCTTCAAAAATATCATCGGACAGGGCGTCAATTGGAGTCCCGTTGAGCACGCAGCCGGCATCGATGTCCATGTCATCCTGCATCTTCAGGTACATGGGCGTGTTGGTGGCGATCTTGATGCAGGGGACGGGCTTGCATCCGTAAACGGAACCGCGCCCGGTTGTAAAGACACAGATATTGGCGCCGCCTGCCACGATCCCGGTCAGGGAGACAGGGTCGTAGCCCGGGGTGTCCATGACCACCAGCCCGTTGGTGCTGACTGTCTCTGCGTAGCCGAAGACACCATTCAAGGCACTGCTGCCTCCCTTGGCTATGGCGCCAAGTGATTTTTCATAGATGGTGGTCAGGCCGCCGGCTTTATTTCCGGGAGATGGATTGTTGTTCAGCTCGGCGCCAAGGGTGCTCGAGTACCATTCCCACCACTTGATTCGTTCAACGAGTTTCTCTCCAATCTCTTTGCTCGCGGCTCTGCGCGTAAGGAGATGCTCGGCCCCATATATTTCCGGGGTTTCCCCCAGGATGACTGTTCCTCCATGGGAAATGAGTTGATCAGAAGCGCCTCCCAGGGCGGGATTAGCTGTTATCCCGCTGTTTCCATCGGAGCCCCCGCATTGGGTGCCGAGCATCAGGCTTGATACGGGCTGTTCGGTTCTCCGGATTTCATCCAATCGCGGAAGAAGCTCGAGGATGGCCCGGACCCCCGCCTTGATTGTAGCCGAGACGCCGCCTTCTTCCTGGATGGTGATCGTCGGAGGTTGGGCCCCAGCCTCGGAAGACTCTGCTGGTTGAAGCCCCTCAACCTGAACCAGCCGGGTATTTCGAATCAGGTGGGAGGCCTGGCCGACCTCGCAACCGAGGCCCACCAGCAAATAGGCTCCAATATTGGGATGGCTGGCAAATCCAGAAAGCACCCTGTTGAGCTGTTCATGGTCCAGGCCGTCTTCCGGCATGCCGCAGCCACCCTTGTGAGTCAAGGGCAGGACCCCATCTACATTGGGGTATTCTTCAAGGATTTCCGGAGAGATCTCTCTGCAGATATATTTGCTGGTTGAAGCCGAGCAATTCACCGTGCTGATAACAGCAAGGTAGTTTCGGGTTCCAACCCTTCCATCCCGGCGCAGGTATCCCCCGAAGGTGCGTTTCGGTCCAGGGTCCTTGAGGGTGGGAGACTCGGTTGCGAAGGCGTAATCGCGCTGGAATGCGTCAGCGTCGCAATTGTGGACGTGAACATGGCTTCCCGCCTGGATCGCCCCGCAGGCGAATCCGATCACCTGGCCGTATTTTCTTATTTCAGCTCCCGCGGGAATATCCTCGATGGCAAGCTTGTGCCCCAGTGGGATTTTTGCGGCCACTTCTATTTCCCCATCGCTCGTCGGGATTCTTTCGCCGGGGAGAATGTCCCTGCAGGCAACGGCGATATTGTCTTCGGGCCGAAGAATGACAGAGGCTGGAGAAGATGAATCGTCAGGCATCAAGTTGGATCCTTACCAGACATCCGCGGCCGCCACTCGCCTTGCAGCCTGGAGCTCCCCATCCCTGGGCCGGCACTCGAGCCCCACAAGGCCTCGGTAGCCGAGGTCGTGGGCCGCCTTGAGGACGCGGTTGTAATGGATCTCCCCGGTTCCAGGCTCGTGCCGGCCAGGGTGGTCTGCGAGCTGGAGATAGCCGATATGCTTCCAGCCATCTCTCATCCTGCCGCAGAGATCGCCTTCGGTTATCTGCATATGGTAGAGGTCCCAGTTGATCTTGACGCTTGGCGAGTCCACCTCTTCGCAGATACGAATAGCCGGAGGGCTTCCGTAAAGGGAGTGCCCCTGATGATCAACCCTGATGTTCATCGGCTCGAGGATCATGATGATCCCGTGGCTCTCGGCGATCGGAGCGGCAAGCTTGAGCCCGGCAATGATGTTGTCATGCATCTGCCTCCGGGTCATTCCAGGCTGGTCATCTCCGCCAACAACTGTCATGAGGCCGCAGCGCAGCTTCTTTGCCGCTTTACAGGAGGCCTCGACAGCCTCCACGAAGGCTTTGTGGTTCTTCGGATGATTAAGGCCGGGCTTGAAGCCCCAGGCGGTAAATTGGGCGATCTCGATTTTCAACTCCCGGCTTTTTTCGGCGATGGCTCCCAGATCTTTTCCCTGGAGAGGCCAGAATTCTACGGCTGGGAACCCCAATGCCGCCGCCGCCTCCATTCGCTTCAGAAATGGAAGTTTCGTAAACCACATCTCAATGTTCACTGCAAAGCGCGTGTGCGGTGTTTTTCCGATGCTGGAGTTGTCTTCGGTGCAACCGGCGGCTTGTCTGCCGGGCAGCCCGAGAGGAGCGGCTGCGCAGGCCGCCGCGGCACCAAGAAACTTACGTCTGGATGGTCTGGCCAAGGGGATCTCCTGTGAATTCAAACGAGAATGGCGCCGGAAAATTTTCAGCTTCCAGTCAAAGAAAGTATCATGCTGGGATTCTCTTATTGAGCCGTTTCTCCTAAATTTGAAGGGCATTCGTTTCTTCCCTGGATGATTCAACCAGTCGCCAGGTATCAGGGAAGGTCGCCCTCCAGGGCATATAAGCTTGATGGGAGGGCAGGCGAAGGGAGATATCTTTCGAGGTCAGAACAGGAAGTCAGCCGCTATCTGTTGTTTAAGGGAATATTAGGTGATTAGCCGATAAGTCCCTGGCGCGTCGTATGTAAGCTATTTTTTTCCCCGGTTGATCTGCGGCGGGGTTTATCATGGATATTGTGGGGGGGCTTGATTTTGTTCCTTTTCTTTCCGGATTTTCAGTATGTCTGACGAAAAACCAAATGATGAGACCCCGCAGGAGGGTCAGGCCTCTCAGCCTGTCTCGGAGGAGGAGCATCAAGCCGCACTCGCCCAATTAGCGGCTCTCCAGGACCAGCTAAAACAACAGCAGCCTGGAGCGCCTGGCGGGGAGGCCGGTTATCCGCCTGAGTACCAGGACCCCGGAATGTCCTATCAAGGGCATTCGCTCGAGGAGCTCGCCGGCGCCGAAGAAGGAGAGGAAGGCGAGGAGGTCTTCTCCAAGCCCGCTTTTCTGACCGAGATGCCATATTGGGCGATTTCAGCTATTCTGCATGTCGTCCTGTTATTCATCCTGGTTGGCATGGTCATTTCTCAGCGGCAGCCAAAAAAAGCCGCCCCGCCGGTCTCTATGAGGGCGGCTCCTCCACCCATTCCGTACGATCCGACCAAGAAGAAGGCCATGGAGCGGAAGATTGAAATACCCAAGCCCATCATTCCCGACATCCCCGTAGTCAAGCGGAAGATCGAGGAGCCTACGGTTGATATTCCCAAGGGCACTGATCTTCTGAATCAAAGTAACGTCAACATGCAGGCGACCTTCATCAATGACGCCATCGGCGTTGGCGGCGGGGCGGCCGGGGCGTATGGAGAAAGAACCGGGAAAGGCGCCTTGATTCGCGAAGGTGGGAGCGAGGCTACCGAGAGCGCCGTGCGGGCGGCCCTCGAGTGGCTCTATCGCCATCAACATTCGGATGGCAGCTGGCGCGGCCACGACTTTATTCAGCAATGTAAGGATGGCGGCTGTCGAAGCGGTGCCGCCAACGATAAGGACCAGGCCATCGGGCTTACAGGACTTGCGATTCTGGCCTTCACTGGTGCGGGGCACAGTCACCTCTATTCTGATGTTCCCAAATTTAAAGCCTGCCTCAAGAAAGCGACCAGGTATCTCGTCGCTACCCAGACAAACGGAGGCGGGGCGAACAAGATGGGGCGCTTCGGAAATCGAGATGGGCATAAGTCCATGTATCTTCATTCCATCGCCACGATGGCCATGGGAGAATTGCTGATTCTCTCCGGAGACATCCTGTCTCTGAAGAGGCCGGTCAAGGCCGCCATGGAATACATCTTGAAAGCCAGGAACCCCGGAAAGGCCTGGCGATATGGCTACAGGGATAATGATAATGACGTTTCAGTTACGGGCTGGATGATCCTGGCGCTGAAGACCGGGAAGATCAGCCGGCTTGGAATTGAAAAATCCCGTTATGAAGAAGCGTTCCGGGACTCGATCGCCTATTTCCGCGGGCTCACCAACGAATACGGAATCACCGGCTACCATGCTCGCGGCAAGGAGCATCAACCCGTACCCTGCATGACCTCCGTTGGGGTGCTCTGTCGGCTGCTTGCCGGAGAAAAGCGAGTCGCCGGCAATATCCGCCTCGGTGTTGACCAGATTGCAAAGCAGCCGCCCGAGTGGAAAAAGAAGAACCCCCAGTCGCCTTTTTATTACTGGTATTACGCGACCTACGCGCTATTCCAATATGGAGGGACCCCATGGAAGAACTGGAATCCGAAAATGCAATCCGCTCTTCTCGCCAGCCAGAAATCAGGGGGTTGCCAGGATGGCAGCTGGGATCCAATCGTTAACTACTCCAAGCGGGGAGGCAGGGTTTACACCACGGCCCTTGGAGCCATGACCCTCGAGGTCTACTATCGCTTCAGGAGAACCCAGGCTGGGGCGGGGTTCTTCAAGAAGTAGTTGTGGGTCTTGCGGGCTGGTCAAGCCGGGAGCCAGATCTCGGCCGTTTCGGTCGCGGCGATGGACGGAAGGCTGGCGGCCCTTGCCGTTCTGGCCTTGTGGGTGGGCATCACCGGGTCGGAATGAGGGGAATCGATCATGGTTGAGGCGAGCACGTCACAGCGTTCATTGAGTTGAACGCCCGAATGTCCCCGGGTCCAGGCCCAATTGGTCTGATGGGCAAGGGAAGCCTCTGCAAGAGCTCTCCAGAGGCCTGGGTTCAGGAGCGAGCCTTTTTTCTTGGTGAAGCCCAGCCCGGACCATTTGGTGACCCAATTCGTCATTCCATTGAATACATATTCACTGTCCGTAACGACCGTCACTTTCGTGGGTCCAGTGAGAGCGTTCAGGCCCGCCAGGGCGGCGGTCATTTCCATACGATTGTTGGTTGTGTCGGAGGCTCCTCCTCCAAGCTCCAGCTCCATTCCGCTGGCCCAGAGTATCGCCGCCCAGCCGCCCGGACCAGGGTTCGGCCGACAGCCTCCATCTGTGTAGATGATGACCTCCGGCGATCCCGCCTCGAGACGCGGACATGTCCTAAGGGATAGCCCAGGTTGCTGAGTGACCAATTGCCGGGTCCTTGGTTCTCGGAAATAAACTTCTTTCGGGAGGGAGCTACTTGGCCAAGGCCTCGTAGCCCTTCTTGGGCTTCCCGTCATCGCCAAGCTTGTCGCAGGTCCAGAGGATGCCCCGGGACAGCAAGTCAAGATAGGCCTTCTGTTCGACCGTCACATTGTGATGGCCCAGCGTGATGCCAAAGGTCTTTGTTTTTCCGTAGGTGCTCGCCCAGACGCAGACCTGTTTCTTGACCTTTGGGTTGTCGGGTTTCCCCCCAATGCCCAGGGGTGTGGTCCCCTCCAGGGGGGTGGTGATATAGAGCTCGCCTTGTGGGCTGGTCCACGATTCAGGAAAGGCCTTCATGATGGGGTGCTCGGGCTTTGCGTTGGTCACCTTGATTGGAAACTTCGCTCCATGGCGCCGAGATTGGACCCCGACCAGCTTGTCCCACTCCTTGGTGGATGTGTCCCGGAAGGTGTGCATGGCGCAATGAATCATGACGACCCCAACACCCTCATCGAGGTGGGCCTTGACGATCTTGTTGACGACCTCGGGGTCCTTGAATCTTGCATGGCACTCGTTATGAACGATAACGTCGTAGCCTTTGGCCCAGTCAGGATTGTTGTAGATACTCGGCAATCCGGATTTGGGGTTTTCGAAGGCGATGGTCCACTTGACGTTTGCGCGGGCCGAAACACCCTTCGAGATAATGTGCTGTTGTTTCTTGTAGTCGTGGTAGCCGCCCCCGGTAATCATGAGGGCCTTAACTGGCTCGGCCTTCGGCAGGGTGGGGTCAGAATAGGCGGGCGCTGCAGCCGACATGGTGGAGACGAGAGCCAGGACGCAAAGAATGCTGGGGAACTTCATCTTGTGTAGAACCTCGATTAGGACTGAATATGAACCATTCGTTTATAGCCTCAGGCGATCTATTCGCCTCCACGACTGGTTTTAATTCATGGGTGCCGAAATAGGGGACAATTTTTTTTTTATTCCCATGGATACTGCTACACTACTGTAGTAGTTTCTCGCTTTCAAATCCCGGGTTTCGTATTTTCAGATGGATCGGGTTTCCTATGAAATTTTCTGCACAGGAAGAATACGGCCTTCGGTGCATTCTCAGCCTCGCCAGGGGGCACGCCAACATTAAGAAGTTGACTGTAGGCGAGCCGGAGCTGCCCGTTCGTAATTACCCCACTGTTTCCGAGGTCGCTCACCGGGAGGGGATCTCAATTCAATATGTGAGAAAACTCTTTGCCCTGCTCGCGAAGGCGGGCCTTATCGAGGGGGTGCGTGGCTGCAAGGGGGGCTATCAGATAGCGCGGCCTGTTGACGAGATCACGGTCGCCGAGATTCTCCAGGTCCTTGGGGGGAGGCTCTATGAATCCGAGACCTGCAACCGATTTCCGGGTGATCGGAAATTTTGCGTCCACAGCAATGAATGCTCGATCCGGTCTCTCTGGTCCGGATTGCAATTCATCCTGGATGGAGTCCTCGACAAGTTGACCTTGAAAGATCTTACCGGCAACGAGCGGAGCATGGGCGAATGGATCCAGCTCCACTCGCCTGAGATTTCCACCCTGGACTTCTCGTCCGGGGCCAAGCGGGAAGCATGACAGAAGAGAAGACCTGAGAAATGAAAAGCTCTACCGACCATCTGAATGAACTGGCGAGCCAGGACTACAAATACGGTTTCGTAACCGATATCGAATCAGATTCAGTTCCTCCCGGCCTGGACGAAGATGTCATCAGAAAGATATCCGCGATCAAGGAGGAGCCCGAATGGCTTCTTGAGTGGCGCCTGAAAGCCTATGCGCATTGGCTGAAGATGATTGAGCCTCGATGGCCCAAGGTGGGCTACCCGGAGATCGACTTCCAGTCCATGGTTTATTACTCCAGCCCGAAAACCAAAAAAGAACTTCAGAGCCTGGACGAGGTCGACCCGGAACTGCTTGAGGCCTTCGACAAACTTGGAATCTCCCTCGATGAACAGAAGCGGCTCTCCGGAGTCGCGGTCGATGCTGTCTTTGACAGCGTCTCCGTCGCGACGACCTTTAAAGATAAACTATCGGAGTTGGGCATTATCTTCTGTTCCTTTTCGGAGGCCGTACGCGAACACCCCGATCTCGTAAGGAAATACCTGGGCTCGGTTGTTCCTTACAGTGACAACTTCTACGCAACGTTGAACTCCGCCGTCTTCAGCGATGGGTCCTTTTGTTATATCCCCAAAGGGGTAAGGTCCCCCATGGAGCTCTCCACCTATTTCAGAATCAACGCGGCCAATACCGGGCAATTCGAGAGAACCCTCATCGTCGCAGATGAAGACTCCTACGTCAGCTACCTCGAGGGATGCACTGCCCCGATGCGCGATGAAAATCAACTTCACGCCGCGGTCGTGGAGCTGGTCGCCCTTGATAACGCCCAGATTAAATACTCCACGGTACAGAACTGGTATCCGGGCGACGAAAACGGCAAGGGGGGGATCTACAACTTCGTCACCAAGCGAGGCGCCTGCCGCGGATCCAATTCCAAGATCTCCTGGACACAGGTTGAAACGGGATCGGCCATTACCTGGAAATATCCCAGTTGCATTCTCCAGGGAGACAATTCCGTCGGCGAATTTTACTCCGTCGCTCTGACCAAGAATTATCAGCAGGCCGACACGGGCACCAAGATGGTCCATATCGGGAAAAACACTCGAAGCACCATCATCTCCAAGGGGATCTCCGCCGGGCGAGGCCAGAACTCCTACCGTGGCCTTGTCAGGATAAACAAGGGCGCCCAGGGGGCTCGGAATTTCTCCCAATGCGACTCCATGCTTATGGGTGATCGCTGCGGCGCCCACACGTTTCCTTACATCGAGATCAATAATCCCACCGCCCAGGTTGAACACGAAGCCTCAACCTCAAAAATCGGCGAAGACCAGATTTTTTACCTGAGACAGCGGGGGATCTCCACCGAAGACGCCATCTCCATGATCGTAAATGGTTTCTGCAAAGAGGTGTTCAGGGAACTCCCCATGGAATTTGCTGTCGAAGCACAGAAATTGTTGAGCATCAGCCTTGAAGGAAGCGTGGGATGAGCCCCGGAAGTGGCGCCCGAGAAGACTGATTAAACGCACCCATCAAACCCGTGAGAGCGCAGGAATGTTAGAAATCAAAGAACTCCAGGCCAAGGTTGAAGACACCCAGATATTGAAAGGTGTCTCGTTGCAGGTGAACCCTGGGGAAGTTCATGCGGTCATGGGTCCGAATGGCTCAGGCAAGAGTACTCTTGGAAAGGTGATCGCCGGGCACGAGGACTACCTCGTCACGGGCGGCTCGATCACCTACAAAGGCAAGGACCTCCTCGAGCTGGAGCCCGAAGACCGGGCGTGTGAAGGAATCTTTCTCGCATTCCAGTACCCGGTGGAAATCCCAGGCGTCGGCAATAATTACTTTCTCAGAACGGCCCTTAACTCCGTTCGTAAATACCGGGGAGAAGAGGAGCTCGATGCCTTTGACTTCCTGGAGCTTGCACGGGAGAAGGCTGATCTCGTCGAGCTTGACAGGGCGCTGCTCGACCGCCCTGTCAACGAAGGCTTCTCAGGCGGAGAGAAGAAACGTAATGAGGTATTTCAAATGGCCGTGCTGGAGCCAGCCCTTGCTGTTCTCGATGAAACCGATTCGGGGCTCGATATTGACGCCCTGAAGGCGGTGGCTGACGGGGTCAACTCCATGCGGAGCCCGGATAGAGCCTTCATTGTCATCACCCACTACCAGCGCCTTCTTGAATACATCGTTCCCGACTATGTCCATGTTCTCCACGATGGAAGAATTGTCAAATCTGGAGGCAAGGAGCTGGCGCTTGAGCTTGAAGACAAAGGCTACACCTGGATTGAAGAGGGGGCCGCCAACCCGGCCGGCTGATCCTTCTTCTTGCAGAGAATGATCGGAATCGACGGATATCTATCATGACCGCACGCAATGCTGCAGATGTCGAGACCTTCCTTGATGCTTACGAGGGGCGAGGGAAAATGAATGGCCCCGAATGGCTCACCTCCTACCAGGGGGAGTCCATGGAGTCGTTTCGCTCAGCCGGGCTGCCGCTGCCCGGAAACGAGGAATGGAAATATACGAATCTTGCGGGGCTTAGAAAAAGAGACTTCGCCCTGGCTGGCGCGCCGTCTCAGCAGATTGCGCCCGCTGGCTTGTCCGAGCTGCTGATTTGTGATCCCGGCGGCTTTCTCGCCGTGTTCGTTAACGGTATCTTCAGTGAGGATCATTCAAGGCTCCCGGAGCCCGGCTCAGGTCTTGAGGTCGAGCCGCTTGCAGCCGCGATCGAGAGAGGCGCGGCAGGGATCGAAGAGCTTGTCACCAGCGGGAGGGCTTTTGGGTTTGAGTCCTTTGCCGACCTCAACTCCGCGCTTTTTCACAGCGGCGCCTGCATTCATGTGGCCAAGGGAGCTGAAATCAAGGAGCCCCTCTACCTGCTCCACATCAACGACTCCCCGGATGGATCACTCATGGCCCATCCGCGTAACGTTGTCTGCCTGGCTGAAGGTGC
>Ga0310124_10000381_pt1 | contig 30391 bp, 32 predicted proteins | sample CB11b_AW_Bot5_MG_FD_203507 | JGI IMG/M metagenome (GOLD analysis project Ga0310124, IMG submission 203507) | Marine microbial communities from Western Arctic Ocean, Canada - CB11b_AW_Bot5 | ecosystem: Environmental > Aquatic > Marine > Oceanic | place: Canada: Western Arctic Ocean | collected...
TACCTAAAGCATCAAAACGTTTTGTTTTATTGCGAACATAGATTTGTGACGCAGGATCTTCTCCGACTAAGATAGCTGCTAATCCAGGAGTAATACCTTTTTCTTTCAAAGTATGAATACGGTCATGCAAACTATCATAAAGAGCATGACTTGCTTCTATCCCTGATAAAATTTTTGTATCGAACATTACCCCCTCTCTCCTACTTTTTAAACTATTTCTTCAATACGTTCAACCAAAGATTTAATCTTTGCTTCTACTTCGCCTTTAAAAGAGTATTCTCCTCTTTGGGCGCTCATTAATTCATCAGAGATATTCATTGCAGCTAAGATTGCTATTTTAGATGCATTTAAGGATGAAGGTGCTGATCTTTGAATTTCCGCCATCTTTCTATCTACTAATGCAGCACATTCTCTTATGTGAGCTTCGTTAACAGTAGCACGAATAGAATATTCTTGACCAAAAATTCTAACTTTGACAACTTCTTTTTCTGAACTTTCCATAGTATTTTCCTATTAATTATCTCTTAATTTAGCATTAAATTTCTTCGTAACAACATTTATAATTTCTGCAATAACTGCATTTACCTCATTGTCTTCAAGTGTTTTTTTAACACTCTGAAATGATAATTTAAACAATATATTCTTCTTGTTACCTTCTTCCTTTGATTGATAGATATCAACAGGAGACACATCTTGTAGTATTGATTGGTTTATTGATTTCATAGCAGAACATACTTCGCCTAAATTAGTACCACTATCTAATTTAAAATTTAAATCTCTATTTACTACAGGATATAGCACAACATCTTTTACTTTGATACTGTGGTTAAAATGCTCTACAAAAAAAGATGTGTTAATATCCATAACACAAACATCTGTTTTATATGCAATATCTAGCTTATTAAGAAATGAGTCAGTTACGACACCTATAGAACCTACTGTATTCTTTTTGCCATCAACAATACGATAAAAAACATCGCAATATGAATGCTTATCTTCTACAAATTTCACTTTAGCTCTCGTAAGGGTTTCAAAAATATTCACTGCAATACCTTTTAATAAAAAGAAGTTATTTTCCACTGCACTAAAATGTACATTCTGTTCATAAAAATTTCCATGAACAAGACAAGAAAAATTGCTGGTTTGATCAATATCTTCTAAAGAATTTCCTTTTTTCTCAAAGACAGTTCCATGCTCATAGATTAATGTATTAGCTGAACCATTTTTAAAATTAAAATCTAAATTTTCAAATAGCCCATGATGAAGAGTTGTGCGCAATGTATTCATTCTTTCTGAGGATGGATTCATCACAGATACAGGATTAATTCCAAAAGCCTTTACTTCTTCAATATCTTGTAATGAATTATTATAAGATTGATTAAATCCTAAAGAAGATAAATGTTGCTTTAACTCAAACAATGGTTGTTCTGCATCGTTAGCATATTGCATTTGAGATGAAAAACTATAAGAAGATTTAATATTCTCGTAACCATAACAACGCAAAACCTCTTCAATAAGATCAGTTTCATGTTTTACATCATGCCTAAAAGAAGGAATAACACAATCCCAACCTGTTTTTGATTTTTTGTTTCGAATATGCAATCCATTAAGTATAGAACTAACAGATTTATGATTAATATCCTGACCTGTATACTTTAATAATTTATCCTCTGATAATGAAACTTTGTGCAAGGTTGAGTCAATAGTAGATTCACCAGTAATAAGAGATTCTAAGGTACCTCCTGCCACTTCAGACATAAGGCCTACAATCATATAGAACGCTTCTAAAACAGCTTCAGGATCTGCACCTCTTTCAAAACGTCTAGATGCTTCTGATAATAAATTTAACTTTTTAGATCCTTTTCTTATAACAATAGGATCAAAATAAGCGCTCTCAATTAATATTTCTGTTGTCGTATCAGATACAGCGCTATCTTTACCACCAATAATACCTGCTAATGCAATTGTATTAACAGAATCTGTTATAATAAGATGATCAGTATCCAACTTATAAGATTCTTCATCTAATGCATCAAATTTTTCGCCTTTTTTAGCCCATTTTACCTCAATCATAGGTTTTGAAAGCTTATTTAAATCAAAAATATGCGTTGGATGCCCAATTTCTAATAATATAAAATTTGATATATCAACTAAGTTATTAATGCTTTTTTGTCCTGCAGATTTTAAATAATCTGCAAGCCATTTAGGAGATGGTCCAACAGTAAGGTTTTTCATCGTACCTGCAATATAACGGGTACATCCACCTTTTTTATCCAATATTACTTTAACGACATCATTACTTTTAGATGTAGCTTTTAAAGCCTCTATAGGGTTTTTAAGTTTAGATCCGGACATAGCAGCTATTTCTCTTGCAATACCACGATGACTTAATGCAAATGATTTATCTGGTGTGACTTCTACATCGATGGCATCGTATGTTTCACCCAATACAGTATCAATCTTTGCACCTACTTTACATGAACTGTCTAAAACCATAATACCGTCATGTTCTTCTGATATTCCCAATTCTTTTTCCGAGCAAATCATTCCAAAGCTTTCAACTCCTCTAATTTTTGCTTTTCTAATCTTAAAATTTCCAGGTAATACAGCACCTACTTTAGCGAATACAATCTTTTGATCTTTATCAACATTGAGTGCTCCACAAACCACGTTATATGTCTCGCTTCCATCTGTAACCGTACAAACCTTTAATTTATCAGCATCAGGGTGTTTTTTGGCAGATTTAACCTCACCTACAACAATATGTTCCAATGCACTAAAATCTGCAACTACTTCCGATTCAAACCCTTGCATAGTTAATTTATCTGCAAGCTCAGATGGAGAGTATTCAAAATCAACAAAACGCTTAAGCCATGATAGAGAAACTTTCATTAAAATTGCTCCAAAAATCGCTTATCATTCTGATAGAATAGACGAATATCTTTAATTCCATATTTAATCATCGCAATACGCTCTATACCCATCCCGAAAGCAAATCCTTGGTATTTTGTATTATCATACTCAACATTTGCAAGCACATTTGGATTTACCATACCACATCCTAAAATTTCCATCCATTGATTAAGCTGATCATTCCATATATCTACCTCAGCGCTTGGCTCAGTAAATGGAAAATAACTTGGTCTAAATCGCATTTTAGTTCCTTTTCCGAACATTTCTTGTACAAAGTACTCTAAAGTACCTTTCATTTCTGCAAAAGAAGAAGATTCGTTAACCACTAAACCTTCTACTTGATTAAATAAACAAAAGCTTTTATAACTCACTGCTTCGTTTCTAAATACTCTTCCACAGCAAATATGACGGATAGGTGGATCTTGATTTTCCATTAAGTGAATCTGAACATTTGAAGTATGAGTTCTTAATACTGTATTAGAATCAATAAAGAATGTATCTTGCATATCTCTTGCAGGATGATGTTTTGGTACATTTAATGCCTCAAAATTATGATAATCATCATCAATCTCAGGTCCATAGGCAACAGAGAACCCAATAGATTGGAAAATTGATTTTATCTCACTAGTAACTTGCTCTAATGGATGTAAACTTCCCTTGGGTAAAGTATATCCAGGTAATGAAAAATCTTCTGAATTATCATTAGACTTACCATTATCAGGATTTAATTGATTTAATTTTTTATTAAAAGCATTAGTTAGGTCTGTTTTTAAAATATTTAAAGCTTTTCCATACTTAGGCTTTTCAGACCCAGGAAGTTTTGTAAAGTCATCAAATAGTACAGTAAGCTTACCTTTTCTTCCTAGGTATGTAATGCGAATATTTTCGAGATCAGTAGTTGTTTTGCAGTTAGATAAGTCTGAGTGAAAAGATGTCTTAATTTCTTTGATAGTGTTATCTAGTGACATCTTTAATTTTTATTTTTTCTTTAAATATTTTATAAGGTCTTCAAATACAGATGGATTATTAACTGCTAGATGAGCTAAAATCTTTCTGTCTAAATCGACCCCCTTCTCCTTCAATAAATGTACAAAATTCGAATACGATAAACCATTTAATCTTGATGCAGCATTAATGCGCACAATCCAAAGACGTCTAAACTGACGTTTCTTTTGTCTTCTATCTCTATAAGCATATAAACCAGCTTTAACTACTGCATCTTTTGCAGATTTATAATTACGGCTTCTTGCTCCGAAATAACCTTTCGCTGACTTAACAGTCTTGCGATGTCTTCTATGTCTTGGAACTGAACTATTAGACCTTGGCATAACTTATATTTTTCCCATCATTTTTTTCATTTTTTTCTCAAAAGCAGGTGCTACTACTGTCGCTTTTTTTGCTGAACGCTTCACATCTCTATCTCTACGGATTAACATATGTGAATGCCCTGCTTTATTACGTTTCAGTTTACCTGAGGCAGTAACCTTAAATCTTTTTGATACACTTTTTCTTGTTTTCATCTTTGGCATGATATTTCCTATTTCGGGGCTAATATTATAGATTTCTTTCGTCCCATCAAAGGAGAATCTTTTTCCATTTGTGCGTGCTCACTTAACGACAACAAAACTCGGTCTAATAGGTCTTGACCTAAATCTTGGCGTGACATTTCCCTCCCTCTATACATTAAGGTAAGTTTTAATTTATAACCCTCGCTTAAAAACTTTTTCCCCATTTTTAACTTATTTTCTAAATCATGATCTCCAATATTTGGTCTCATTCTTAATTCTTTTACTTTTATAACACGATGGTTTTTTCGACTTTGCTGTGCTTTCTTCTTTTCTTCATATTTAAATTTGCCGAAATCCATAATTTTACATACAGGCGGTTTTGCATTTGGTGATATTTCTACTAAATCTAAATCTACTTCTTCCGCTCTATTTAAGGCTTCTGGAACTGTTACAATTCCTATTTGTTCTTTATCATGCCCTATAAGCCTAACTTTATCTGCATAAATTCGGTTATTTACTCTTATTTTTTGTTTTTTAATTCGGAACTCTCCTATCATTTATTTCATCTAAGATCTCAGTAGAGAAATCTTCCAATGAAATGGTTTGTTGTTGTTTTATAAATCTTCTTCTAATGGTAAGAGTATTGCCTTCAACTTCTTTTGCACCTACAATTACCATAATATTTATTTTTTGCATTTCTGCATCTCTAATTTTTGAACCAATCTTTTCTGATCGACTATCTACATCCACTCTTACTCCATGAGCCTTTAATGATTCACATATATTATATGCATAATCATTGAATTTATCAGAAACAGGTAGAATGATGACTTGTTTTGGAGCAAGCCATAATGGAAAATTTCCACCAAAGTGCTCAATAAGGAATCCAATGAATCGTTCGTGTGTACCTAATGGAGCTCTATGAATACATAGTGGAGTTTTAGATTTACCATCGGCATCTTTATAAGTCAGATTAAAACGCTCAGGAACTGCAAAATCTACCTGATTAGTAGCCAAACTGAACTCTTTCCCTATTGCACTCCAAACTTGAACATCTATTTTTGGACCATAAAATGCAGCATCTCCAACAGATTCAGTGAATTTCAATCCAGCATCTTTTAAAGCATTTCTTACGTCATCCTCTGTTTTCTTCCAAAGCTTAGGATTATTGATATATTTTTTTCCTAACCCTTTAGGATCATGCAGACCTAATCTCATTTCATACTTTTCTATTCCAAAGATTTTAAAATAGTCTATATACAGATTACATACGGCTATAAACTCTTCTTTAAACTGATCTTCAGTACAGTAGATATGAGCATCATTCATTTGCATGCTTCTTACGCGCATTAATCCAAATAATTCACCTGATTTTTCATATCGATAACATGTTCCATATTCTGCTAAGCGATATGGTAAATCTCGGTAACTTTTAGGCGTATTGGCGTAGATCTTATGATGATGAGGACAATTCATTGGTTTCATATAATAATCAGTTCCGTCTACATCCATTGCTGGATACATACTTGACATATAATGTTCTAAATGACCAGATTTTTCATATAAAATCCCCTTAGTAAGATGTGGAGTTCTAACTCTCTTATAACCGCCCAAATCTTCTTTCTCTTTTGCAAGAGCTTCTAATTCATCGATTATAACAGCTCCATTTGGAGTCCATAAAGGTAGACCAGGACCTACATCTTCGTCATGAAAATATAAATCTAATTCTTTTCCAATTTTACGATGATCTCTTTTCTTCTGCTCTTCAAGCATCAATAAGTATTTTTTAAGATCTTTAGCGCTAGTAAAAGATGTACCATACACACGTTGTAATGTTTGATTATTCTCATCTCCTCTCCAATAAGCCGCTGAAGATGATAGTAATTTAAAATGTTGGATTATGCCAGTAGATGGAACATGTGGTCCTCTACAAAGGTCGGTAAAATCTCCTTGAGTATACACTGTAAGTACTTCAGATTTATCTAGATCATTGATAATCTCTACTTTGTAGTTTTCTTCTATTTTTTTAAAGAATTTTAATGCTTCTTCTCTTGATTTCACTTCATGTACAATATCCAAATTTTCTTGAGATATTTTTAACATTTCTTTTTCAATTTTTAATAAATCTTCTTCTGTAAAAGGAGCCTCTACATCAAAGTCATAGTAGAACCTATTTTCTAAATAAGGTCCGATAGTTACCTTTGTTTTAGGATATAATCTTTTTACTGCTTGAGCCATTAAATGAGCGGTACTATGTAGTAGCACGCTATGCCCATCTTTGCTCTTACCATCAAGAAATTGAACAGTAGCGTCATCAGTTAATGAAGTGCTTAAATCGGTAAGAACACTATCTACTTTACAGATTAAAGCATCTTTTGATATACCTTTGGTTGAAGAAAGTATTTGTAATGGAGTTGTTCCACTTGGATAAGTTTCTGTGCCAATACCAATAACGTTAATAGAAATATTTGTCACTGAGTATTACTATCTATAACAAACATGACCATTGAAAATAAACCAACCATACTAAATACACCCATACGATGTCGTCTCACTAAATCTTTTTCTTCTTTTGTTAAATCAGAACTATTTAAGTCTGATACAAAATTTTGCTCTTGTTTTGCGTCATAATAATGCGCATAAAATTGATCCAACCAATGCATACCTTTTTCACAATTTAGATCATCGCTTGAGCAATGCGCCAGGAATACAGATGAATCAGTCCCTGGAATAGGACGTACATACTTTGTTGCTAATTCCATTTTTGCAAATTCATCTTGTAACAATTCAAACTCTTCGATGTCTCTAGATTCAAAATCAAATGTCTGTAATTCATTGGTAATTTCTTGGTATTCAGCTTGTGTATATAAACTGATGATATAACGTTGATTATCTGTCGGTAAAGCTATTTTAGCTGGAAATGTTCTTTCTGATGATTGCCATGGTAGATTCCAAACATACACGTCAGCAACAGCAACATTAGAGTATACGTTTACAATTGATTCAGATCTTAGATTCGCCCTACTTCTTTCTTGATAATTATCAGTACCCGGACGATCTGGTTCTATTTCAACGTTTTGACCAATAAGCAATTGCATGCCAAGACATATGGTAAAAAAAGTTTGTATTGTTTTCATCCAAGAAAATTTAATATAGAATAGGTCAAAAAGGTATAATTTTATCATCTAAAAGACATTACTTCTTGCTCATATGCAAAACAACTTAACCAAATATCAAAATACTCTTCTGCTCTAAGTCTACCATATTCTGCTACTAGGACAGCTAAAATATCATAATTTTTATCTTCAAGATATGGGTTAGCGACATACACAAAAGTATATGTGCCATCTTCATTTTGTCCTTCTGGAGCTAAGAATTGCAAACTATTATATACATCGATATCATTGCGTTTGAATGCAGGTAAGATGATTGTTTTATTCATCATCTCAAATGCAGCACTCTTTGCAGGTAAGATATGATTAATGGCCATCATAGTTGCGCTTTGTGATGCATAGACACTGGTTTCAGCTTTGTTTGTAGTGCTAGGTGTCTCTACTACCCTCTTTCCAATAGAAATGGGCACTGCACAACTGTACATCATAAAAGATAACGTTATAATGAGTATTTTTTTCATTGCTTAGAATAGATATTGAAATTTAATAAAGAATTGTCTTTCGCTCTCTGTTAAGTTTGAGAACATACTATCCTTAGTCGTTAGAAGGTCATTTATTCCAACATACAGCGCGCTAAATGCATTTGGTTGATAGGTCAACATTGGTTCAATAAACCAATTATGAGAAAAATCACTATACTGTATCTTGGTTCTTAAAGACAGTTTCGATGTGAAAGAATGTGTATACCATGAATTAATTAAAAAACCATCATAATAGTTCTTTGCATCCTCATATTGTGTCCCAATACCGGTACTCGCTTGATCTGAAATTTTATATTCAACATAGCTCCAAATTCCATAGGAATCGGTTTGTTCTGGAGTATCTAAATATCGGATAATTGTATCACCACCAGTAATTCCTCCATGAATTTTTGTTTTGGCATTTAGTTTACCAGTAACGCTAATAACTCCTTCAACCATATTGTCAAATTGTACTCCACGAAAGAGTTCATTCCAACTCTCAATCTTAATTTGTAGCTCATACCCATCTAAAAAAACAAACTTATTCTTAAATTCAATTTCTTGTTTTTTAATATCACCATCATAATTTGTTTTATGAGACAAATAAATTTCATGTCCTGATGCCAACAATCGTGGATGGTTATCATAGAAAATATTTTTTCCTTTAGATAGTTTCATCCACTTTGTGGAATTATTTGTCTCAAATCCATTACTGGTTCGAAACCCTGGAGAACGAAGACGCACGGTCAAACCTGTAGTATCTGTTCTAGTCATTTTTGATAGACTAAATCCTAATGCATTTCCTGTAATTTCTTCTCCGTCAAATTTGGCGGTATGATTATCAAATGTATAAGGATTATCATCAAATATTGTTGACAGAGAATCAGGTTCATTATGGATTGATGCAGTGGCATGAAGAGTTAAATGTAAATTTTTTCCAGGATGATAATGGAAATCTATCCCTCCTGTAGTCATATCTCCACCTTCATCAAAGGTACGATTGGTAATAATTGCCCCAATAGAGCTTGCATTTTTTAACATATGTTTTACACGTACAATATTGGAGGTGCTTTCACCCATTTGTACAACAGTACTTGATTCTTCAAAAGGTAGAAGCAATGGAGATGATTCATCTATGGCACTAATCACTCCATACGATGTTTTTCCAATTTTGCCTGTGTATTTTACCACTACAGATGGATCATTAATGGTTCTTGAATAGAATAAATTAATATATCCACGTTCCGAGTGAAACTTAAACAATTCAGCTCCTTCGCTAAAAAAAGGTCTTTTCTCTCTAAAACGTAATGCATTGACTGTATTAATATCGTTTTGGATATCATCTGATTCGATTTGACTAAAATCTGGATTGATTGCAATCTCAAATAAATCTACAGAAGAAACAGGATATTTAACAAATAAGGACGGTTCAACATTGTCGCTAGTTGAATCGTTGTTAAAATCTTCAGAATATCCAGCAACCAATGAAGGAATATATTCAATATTTCCAGCTCCTTGTTTTGGAGGTTCAATACCCTTTAAAAAAGCCATTTGACAGGTCTGGCATTCAATTCCTTGAATCTGTGATGCCCAAACAACCTGATGTGGTAACTCATCATCCGTTGTATATTGACGCATGAAATTAATTCTCCAATCTTGATTTTTTCCAACTGAATATCTCAAGCTTGAAAACGGAATAGCAAACTCTACAATATAACCATAGTCCGTAGTGCTTGTTTTGACATCATAAATTAAATCTAAAGAAGCATCAAAACGAAATCCAGAACGCCCATCTATTTGCACACCAGATGGATTTGTTCCAATTCCATAAATAAGAGATTCGTCACCAAACAAATCTAGTTCAATTACAACCCAATCGTCGTCGTCATTTAAATTATCTCTTTTTGAGAGTGAAGTTCTAATTTTTTCGGGAGGCGTATATGCAATAAATGCTACGTATAAATTTGAATCGTCATACAATAATTTTGCTTCCGTTTTGAATGCAGCTGGTTCTCCTTGAAAAACATTAGTACCAGTAAACCCTGTAGCAATTTGAGCTAATCCCCAGCTTTCTTCATTTAGTTGACCATCAATCGTAATTGGAGTATCAATCTTGTTGATATCATATGATGGACGTGGAGTTAAATCTGTAAATGATTGACTAAATAAGTTTGTCAATAAGATATATATAATAAATTGTTTCTTCATGATAATGCCCCTAATAATAGTGAATATATTTTTAATACAGAACTACTATTTAGACATCTATTTGACATTAAAGTTGCATAGAAAAAAAATTATTTTATAGGTGAAATCTTTGATCTTTTTTAGCAACATTAAATCCACTATTTTTTATCATTTTTATGGCGTTTGATTGTCTGTCTAACGCTGGATTTGTATGATTTAAATGAATGAAATGCACACTAGCTTTGTTAGTAACATGAGCTAATATTTCCATGGATTCAACAATAAATGGATGTGGAATTTTTGACATATCTCTTCCTGGTAATTCATCAATGTCATAGAATGTTCCGTCTAAAAGATTAAAATCATTGTTCTCTACTACTTCACCGATACTTTGATTCCATTTTTCCCATTTATCTATATCAGGAATAAATATTAAAGATTTATTTGGGCCATTAATCTTATAACCTACCGTTTCAGAAAATTCATCGCGATGTGGAACAGTAAATGGTGTGATACTAAGATTGTTATTAAGCTCAATTCTCATATTATCTTTAAGATCTTTAATATTAATATTATTTAAATCAACAAGCTGGCTCCACGGACCATTCGTCTTTAAGAATTGTTTCATTTTTGGCATTGCATATACTTGGATCTGTTTTGCACCCATAACCTCGCGTCCTAAATGAATTAACCCCGTATAGTGCCCTATATGAGCATGAGTTAAGAAAATTCCATTTAATGCGCTATTTTTTTCTGCTGTTAATGTGTTTAACTGAGAAGAAAAGTCTGGCGTAGCATCAATCATCCATACTTCGTTGGTTAATGGATCAATAATACCAAGACTTGATACCATGTTATGAGATTTAGGATTATTCCATTTATCAATACAACAATCTTTTATGCATGCAGCATGAGGAGCGCCTCCATCTTGTGCAATTCCCAACACAACAACATAAGGAGTGGTATTATTTGAGTTTGCTAAACCTAACAAACAAAAAGATAGGGAGATGATAGTTATATAAAATATCTTCAAAATCTAAATATGTTATCCACCAAGACCATCTTCTTCAGAGTTTAAAGAAGTATCTTTTTTAGCAGAATACATTTCATCTATTTCTGCAGCATGTTTTGTTGTTACTACCTTACGTTTTATAGACATTTTTGGAGTTAATTCTCCTGCTTCTACTGTCCATTCTTCAGATATAAGAACAAATTTACGCACAGATTCATATCGTGAAAACTTTGTCATCGCTTCACGTACAATCAAATCAATCATATCATAAGCTTCTGGATGCGCGCATAAACTTTTATAATCTAAAGACGCCAAGCTATGTTTTTCTGCCCAAGTCATTAAATTTTCTTTATTTGGAACTATAAGAGCTGATATAAAGTTTCTGTCATCTCCTACGACATTACATTGCTCAATATACTTATTAGACGTTAATGATACTTCCATCGGTTGAGGTGCAACATTTTTACCGCCAGATGTAACAATTAAGCTCTTTTTTCTGTCCGTAATTTTTAATAACCCGTCTTCATCAAACTCACCTATATCTCCACTATAAAACCATCCATCTTTATCGATAGCTTCATCGGTTGCTTCTTGATTTCTATAGTATCCTTGCATCACATTATGACCTCTGCATAAGATTTCACCATCTGAAGCAATTTTAACCTCCACTCCAGGTACTGGTCTACCAACCGTACCAAATTTAAAGAATGTTGGATCTCCTAATGTCATAACAGGACTTGTCTCAGTTAAACCATATCCTTCTATAATAACAATACCTATACCGCAAAAAAATGATCCTACTTCTTTAGATAAAGCAGATCCACCAGAGGAAGCAGCTCTTACTTTACCTCCAAGAACAGCTCTAAATTTGTATAAAACTAATTTATCTGCAATGCTATGTTTTAACTTTAATAAGAAAGGAAGCTTTTTATTTGCTTGAACATAGGGAACTGTTTGTAAACCTATCTTTATAGACCATTCTGCCAATGATTTCTGTATTCCACTCATTCCTTCTACTGTATCTAAAATTTTAGCATGTATTTTTTCAAATATCCTTGGAACTGCTGTTAAAAAAGTGGGTTGTACTTCTCTTATATTTTCAAAAAGAATCTCAGGTGTAAAATTTATTTCAGCATAGTATATTTGCATACAATTACTAAATATTGAATAATGCCCACCTACTCTTTCAAAACTATGACTAATTGGTAGAAAAGATACAAATCTTTCTATCTCGTCTTCAGGCTGTAACTCTGGATTAAGATCCATAGCCGCATCAATCAAACCTTTAATAGCTAATAGATTAGCAGTAATATTAGCGTGATTAAGCATAACACCTTTGGGCATACCTGTTGTACCACTAGTATATATAAGGGTTAAAAGATCATTCCCTTTAACATTATTAGATAAAGATCTAATATCAAATTGTTCTTCCTTCATTTTACAAACTTTAGAAAATTTAAATGCCTTATCACCTTCATAATTTTCATCCATAATAATAATGTTTCTTAAATGAGATTTTTCATCTGCAATCAATGAAAAGATTTTATCTAATTGAATTTCGTCTTGAACAATTGCTATCTTACTTTCGGAGTGTGTAACAACATACTTTGACTGCTCTGGTATCAAGGTAGGATAAACAGGCACTGATACTGCTCTAATATGCGCAATAGCATAGTCTGATACAGCCCATTTTGGAGAATTACTACCAATAATAGCCACTTTATCATAATCATTAATTCCTAAATTTTTTAATCCATTAGCAAATTCTTCTACCCATACTTGTAAATCAGTTAATGAGGTTCCAACCCATTCATCATTCTGTTTTGTAAAGAAGGTTTGATAGTTAGGATTCTCGCGAACAACACCTTGAAACATTTCTGGTATAGTTTTAAATGACATTTTCTCTCCTTAGTTAAATATTCTCTATTGACAAGCTACGTACTTTACATGAAATTTGTCAACATTTTTGCCGGGATGGCGGAATTGGTAGACGCGCCGGATTCAAAATCCGGTGAGGGTTTCCTCGTGTCGGTTCGAGCCCGACTCTCGGTACAAAAAAAGGGCTTATAAAAAGCCCTTTTTTTAATAGTAATCAAATTAAATGTTATTTCTTTTCTTCACCTTCTTCTTCTGGTGGAAATACTGCAGCATCTAATTTCTTAAGCTGTTTCTTGATATCTGACAGATCTCTTCTTGTTCTACGTTTTTCAGAATCAAAGTTATCTTCTAATCCTTCTAAATCACGTTGAACGTTTTTAATTTTCTTAGTTAAATCACGATCAACTCTTTTAATTTCATAAGCTAAATCATCAATTAAACTACCAAGAGAATCAGCTTTAGTATAAATTAATTTTGTGTTAGCAGTAATTCGGTTTTGACCTCTCTTAATTTCTTTCCCTTGGCCAATATTCTCAAGCTCAACAGTTTTTATTCGTTGTTTGAATTCTTGATTTACCATATCTACATGCTCAACTTGCTCTTGTCTCAATTGAGCCATTTCGTCCATTGCAGAGGTGTATTGTAATAATGAAAAACCTACCGCAAAGGTAAGGGCTAAAGCGACAACGCTAAGAATCTTTTCTGTACTAGTTAACATTTATCATACCTCAATTGTTTTTTTAAGTCCACCGAAACTAATCAATGAAAACCCAATATGAAAACTTTTTTTTCTAATTAGGAATTTTTCCAATACGTGAAATTCTTGGAGCATAACTGTCAAGATTAATTGAGAACCATGTAATAATCGGTTGACCTAATATATGACTTTTTGGGACAAATCCCCAATATCTAGAATCCTCACTATTATCCCTATTATCTCCCATCATCCAAAAATAATCTTGTTGTACCTTGTATGAATCTATCTCAGCGATTGATTTTCCGTTTATGTAAAGATACTGAATATATTCTTTTTTAAACATTGGAGACCATGGATTAATTAATGTTGCTCCATCTGTAGGTACATAGTTTTTGAATATAGACCTATCGCCTGTTCTTCTAAAAATATCTCTAGGACTATTATTGGTAAAACTAAATTTTTGGTCTTCATAAATCAACTCTACCGAATTGCCTTCGTATAGAATGATTGGCAATAAAAGCTTCCAATTCATGGATTCATCTAAAACGAAAATATCTCCTTTTTTTGGAATAGTAATTTCCGGGTACTGGTCTTTATTACCAGCTACTCCAAGAAAAATTTCATTATCAATCATGTCTGATGACATATAATTATCCATTGAAAACTGTCCTCCATCTGGAAGAGTACTAATTTCACCATTAACATAAACTTCTCTATCTGCAATACTAACTGTATCTCCAGGCAATCCAATACATCGTTTTACATACTTATAAACAATATCTCTTGGATATTCAAAAACAACTACATCCCCTCTTTCTACTTTCTTAAATGCTGGAAATCTATAATCAGGTAAAAAGGTTGGGATACTAATTGCTGTAAATGGTACCCAAATTTTTTGTGGTACTTTCATTCCATAGGCAAAACGACTACCTATTAACATGTCTCCTTTTAAAATATTTCTTTCCATACTAGTAGTTGGAACTATGTATAATTCCACGACTGTTTCTTTAAGAAATAGTACAATTAAAATCAGTGCTAATAGCGATTTTATCTCTGATACAATTTTATTCATTTGCTTATCATACTAGATATAGGTTTAAATGTTTCCCTGTGAATTGATATATAAGAATATTCTTTAAGAGCATTATAATGCTGCTTAGTCCCATATCCTTTATTTTTATCAAAACCATACATAGGATAAATATAGTGAAATGAACGCATAATTTCATCTCTAGTAACTTTTGCAATAATAGAAGCTGCCATAATCGATCTAATTTTTTGATCTCCTCTTATAATACCTTCATTCTTAATTGGTATATCTAAAGGAAAGCCATCTACCATAACTTTATCAGGCTGATGACTTAAGTTATTGATTGCATCAATCATTGCATGCTCTGATGCTACTTTTATATTAACATCATCTATATAGTCATTCCATTTAATGCCTACAGCAATAGATAGTGCGTGATCATTAATAATTTTAAAAAGAACATTACGTTTCTTTTCTGTTAATTTTTTAGAGTCATTTAAGCCGTCTATATCATTATTTAATATAACTGCTGCTGCTACCACTGGTCCAGCCAGTGCACCTCTACCTACCTCATCTACTCCTGCAATTAACATGAAAAGTAAATTAATAATAAAATTGATGTTTACTTTTAAAAATTTTTTTTAATATGGATGCATGTCAAAAATTAAACTTTCAGCAATTATCTTTAGCATTATAGGCATAGTACTTGCAACTCAGGGGGTTCATTTTTACGATTTAGCATGGTCCTTTCCTGCCAACTTACTATCAGATAATTTTAAAACATCCTTTCCTTTAAGTGGTGTTCCATTTATGGTGGTCGCACTACTTGGAACAGGTATTTATATGACATTCAAATTAGGATTTCCCCAATTAAGAAAAGTTCTCCATGGTATTCGAGTAACCAAAGGAGATTATGATAATAGTGAAGATGAAGGTGATTTAAATCATTTTAAAGCATTATCAACTGCATTAGCCGCAACGGTTGGTATTGGAAATATTGCAGGAGTTGCTATTGCTATTTATTACGGTGGTCCAGGAGCATTATTTTGGATGTGGATTACTGCTTTTTTTGGTACAGCACTAAAATATGCAGAATGTACTCTCGCATTAGAATACAGAGAAACTGACTCTCTTGGAAATATTGCTGGTGGACCTATGTATACTATTGAAAATGGTTTAGGACCTAAGTGGAGATGGCTAGCTGTTACCTTTGCTTGCTTTACTATTATTTGTTCGTTCTTTACTGGAAATGCAATTCAATCCAATACTTTAACACAGCAATTATATGCTCAAATATTAAGTGTTACTGGACCCGACAATGCTCTTATGGCTACCAATTCAATTAGTTTGCTGGGTAGTGAGTCAAACATATCTATAATGCATGTCATTATCGGTCTAGCTTGTGCTTCTATCGTTGGAGCTGTCATTATTGGTGGAATTAAACGTATTGGAAACGTAACAAGTTACTTGGTACCAATTATGGCAACAATTTATGTATTCTGTGCACTCTTTATCATTATATCTAATTATGAGCAGGTTGGTGAATCTTTTAATACTATTTTTACAATGGCATTTAATCCTCCTTCAATTAAAGAGCCTGCTATTGGAGTAGCAGCCGGAGCATTTATTTCATTTTTAAATACCATGATGATGGGTGTAAAAAGAGGATTATTTTCAAGTGAATCTGGACAAGGGTCTGCTGCTATTGCACACTCAACAGCAAAAACACCATACGCTGTAAGAGAAGGCGTTGTTGCTCTTTTAGAGCCATATATTGATACTATTATTATCTGTACCTTAACAGGGCTTGTTATAATGGTCACCAATTCATGGCATTTAACTGAATTTTATAGTCAAAGAATTGATCCATCAATAACAGATTTAAAAGCGGGTGTTCTTTTAACAAGTCATGCGTTTGCCCTTGGAATACCTTATGGAGCTCAAATAGTAACGATGGCTGTAGTATTATTTGCTTTATCTACTGCTATTAGCTGGTCTTTCTATGGAGACAGAGCTACAGAATATTTATTTGGAACGGTTGCAATTCCAATCTATAGATACTGTTATGTATTTATGGTGTTTGTAGGATCGATGTTAACCTTAGAACAAGTATGGATATTTGGAGATGCTGCTTTAGCATTTATGACTTTTCCAAATCTGATTGCTATCATATTATTAAGCAATAAGCTAAAAGATTTATCTAACAAATATTTTGAAAAATATTAATTAGTTTTTACGTACAAATTTCACAATGCACTCAATATGATGTGTCATAGGAAATAAATCAATAGCAGTAATTTTATCTAAAGAATATTCAGAGTCTTCTAAAAATCTACTATCTCGAGCAAGTGATGATGGGTCGCATGAAACATAGACAATGGTTCTAGGCTTTTTAGATAAAATTTGATCTATTACAAGCTTACCGGCTCCAGCCCTAGGTGGATCTAGTAAAATGACATCAATATCATCAATATAAGGCAACTTTCTATCTACAGAACCCCTATGAATTGAAACATTATTATACTCTCTAAATATTTTTGATGCATCTCTAGTAGAATGATTACTTAGTTCAATCAAATGAACATGTCCATGATTTCCGATTTTTTCTGTGATTGGCATAGTAAATAATCCAACACCGCCATACAAATCACAAACAATATCCCCGGGCTTCAATTTCATGAAACTTATTGCCAAATCTATCAATGTTTTTGGTGCGTTTATATGGCTTTGCCAAAATGATTGCGGAGAAATATTATAAGTATTTTTATCAATCACTTCGCGAAGTTTTGATGGACCAGAGATAGTCATTTTTCCTCTAGATACATTTATTTGATTTGAACTAGATACAGAAACTCTAACACGGTCGTTTCCATCCCATTTTGTATTAAATATTTCTGAAGTGTTAATATTTTTAAGCGCAATCAAACACTCATCTATCTCGATAACTTTTTTTGTTTTTGAAGCGTATAAACCTGCTTTTCTGTTTTCAGAAATTGCAAAATCAAAACGAGTTCGCCAGTGTAAGCCGTCCTTAGGTTCCACGCTAACCATTTTAGGATCAACTTCCATTTTTGCAATACGCATAAATTGATCTCGAATAACGTCTAGCTTAAATTTTTGTTGAGCAGACATATTAATGTGTTGAAAATCACAGCCTCCACATCCATCTGGAATAGCATAATTACAAATAGGTTTAATTCTGTCAGTTGATTCACTTAGAATTTCTACAGCATCACCGTGGGCTAATTTTGATGAAACAGATGTGATTTTTACAATAGCTTTTTCACCTGTTATTGCATGTCTAACAAAAATGACTTGACCATTATGGCGAGAAATAAAATGTCCGCCATGAGCAATAGGGCCAATTTCAACTTCGATTCGATCTCCTATTTTTAAACTTTTATCCATTACCATAATTTATAAATAGATATAAAATTTGTAGCTTTTTTCTTTTTAAGCTAACCCTAAATAAGTTTTAACATCAGAAAGTACGCTTTTAAACAGTTTCTCATCTGATTCTAAAAGTATCTTCACTTTTTCTCTTCCTTGAGCTACTTTATCACCCTTATAAGAGAACCAGGAGCCCATTTTTTCAACTACGCCGCCTTGTAATGCTAAATCAAGCAAATCACCTTCATAAGAGATACCTTTACCGTACATGATGTCAAACTCGGTCATTTTGAATGGTGGAGCAACTTTATTTTTTACAACTTTCACTCTAGTTCTGTTTCCAGTCATCTCTGTGCCTACTTTAATAGCAGCAATTCTACGAATATCTAACCTAACTGATGCATAGAATTTTAAAGCTCTTCCACCTGGAGTAGTTTCAGGACTGCCGAACATTACTCCAATTTTTTCTCTAATTTGATTAATAAACACAACACATGTTCTTGATTTATTAATAGGGCCAGATAATTTACGTAAAGCTTGAGACATTAAACGTGCTTGCAGTCCAACAGTCATATCTCCAATTTGACCTTCTAATTCTTTTATAGGAACTAATGCAGCAACAGAGTCAATAACAATAACATCTAAAGCACCTGTCTCAAGAAGCTTTTGTAAAATATCTAATGCTTGCTCTGCAGAGTCTGGTTGAGAAACTAATAAATCATCTGCATTACAACCTAAATTCTTTGCATATTCAGGATCTAAGGCATTTTCTGCATCAATAAATGCTGCTTGACCTCCATTCTTTTGACATTCAGCAACAATATGCAAGGCTAGGGTTGTTTTTCCAGAAGCTTCTGGACCAAATATTTCGACAACTCTTCCCTTAGGAACACCACCAACACCTAAAGCCATATCCAAAGATAAACATCCTGTAGAAATAGCTTCAACATCTAAAGTGGCTGTTCCACCTAGACGCATAATTGAACCTTCACCATATGCTTTATTAATATCTTGTTTTGCTGCTTCTAGCGCTTTATTTTTATTTGCTTTTGTTTTATTTGTTGTCATATTTCTTTCCTTTTTAAATTTATATTTCTTCAGAATTTTCTAAAATTTTTCTTATCTCATTGAGACATAACATGACAGTAAGTTCACGATTGATATTGCGATTTGGTGTCAAATTATACTTCTTAATATATACATTATTTTTATAAAAGATTCCAACAAATACTAATCCTACCGGTTTTTTTTCGCTACCACCACCTGGACCCGCTATACCTGTTATGCTTACGCCCATTTCACTATCTAATTTTTTAGCAATATTAACTGCCAATTCATGAGCAGTTTCTTCACTAACAGATCCATATTGATCTAAAGTTTTTTGCTTAACACCGACTAAATCGTGTTTCAATTCATTGCTATAACAAACAACACCACCACTAAAATATTTCGAACTCCCCGCAGTTTCTGTAAGTCGTGCACTCAATAAACCTGCTGTACAAGATTCAGCTGTAGCAATTCTTGTATTATTATCAATTAAAAGACCTGCAACAACTTCTTCTAATTTATCAGAATCAAAACCATAGACATATTTATCAATTCTTTTAACAATAGACTTAAGCAAGCTATCAACAATCTCTACATCTTCAGATGTTAATCGAATATCAACTCCAAGCATACGATGCGGTAAAAATGCAATATCACACTTATCTTTATTCGCATCTATAATATCAGATATTTTTTCTTGAAGAATAGATTCTGGTACTCCAGTAGTCCTTATCGACTTACACACTACCTTACTCTCTAATTCTTTTTCAAGGACAGGTAAAACATAATTCGTCATCATAGATTTCATTTCTTGAGGAACTCCTGGTAATGCAAAAAAATTAGTTTTTTTAGGACCACCTTTCAGGGTAGTTTTTACAGTTTTAAAAAGCGATGAATGATCTTTTGTATAATGCAATCCTCTAGCTGTTCCTACTAGATTTGTTATCATTTTACCGTTTTTTGATTTGTAAGCTTGATTCTTATTTAAGTTTGGCATTTTAAAGTTGAGCTTTTTAAAACGGTCTTTCAGCATACTCCAATATTCTCTATCAAATTCATGCTCATCATCAAAATAATCTAGAAAAGTAGAAACGGTAATATCGTCAACAGTTGGACCTAAACCTCCCGTGACTATCACGTAGTCACATTCCCAATCTTCCCACATAGATTCTAAGGTATCACAGATATCGTCATAATCGTCTTGAATAGTTTGTTTTATGTGCACTTTCATTCCAGACTCTAAAAGCTTTTGACCAATCCAAGCAGAGTTACGATCAATCGTAAATCCGCTTAATAATTCATTTCCAATGGTTATAATTCCAATCTTCATCATAGGATCCATAAATAAATACTTAAAATAGATATAACAATAATAGAACTTAACAATCCTGCCACTAAATCGTCTGCCATAATTCTCATTGGTGAATCAATAGGGTCAGTATCAAATTTTTTCCACCACAAAGGAGCATTTTTAGGATCTTCGCTCCAACCTACAGGTCCGATTTTGCTAATATCAAAAATTCGAAACAGAACAAACGTTAACACGAATAGTAATTCTTGATTATTAATATAGTTTGGGAGATCGAAAGAAACCCCCCCAAAAAACCAAGAAAAAAGCCCTACAATCATAATAGCGACTGACATCCCAGCGATTTCGTCTAATACAAATTCTTTTGGATCTTTAGAATCGAAGAACGGTAATGATTTTTCATATAGATATCCAAAAGAAAAAAATGACATCATATATGTATACAATGCTATTTCACCACTGAAAGCATTTGTCGATGAGTCTTCGAATATAATAACTAGAAATAGGACAAATAAAGAAGCCCAAGTTCCTCCTCCTGGCAATCTACCTAAACCAAAAAGGGTAACAATCTGATAAGCTATCTTGTTTTTAAAATCTATTTTTGATGACATACTCAACCCCTGTTGCTGCTGCATAAATTGCATTAAATGAAACGATTAGATTAATAATCTCTTGTGTAGGGTTGTTTAATAAGATAACAATAACCATAACATGCTGAAATACAGTTTTCCATTTTCCGTATTGAGATGTTACCAGAGGTTTGTTCTTTCCAATAAGATAATTTCTGTACATTGTAATTAAAATATCACGACCAATAATAATACCATAAGCCCAAAGTAGTATAGTTCCTTGGTAAGCTAGTACAGTTAACGTACCTATCATTAGAATTTTATCCGCTAAAGGATCAAGATAATTACCTTTTTCTGTTACAAGGTTGTGTTTTCTAGCTAATCTTCCATCAGCAATATCGCTGAAACTACAGTAAGCAAAGACTAGCGCAGCTACTGTATAGTTGTTGGTATAAATAAGATATATGATAAGTGGAGTAAGAACAATGCGAGAATAGGTTAAAAAATCGACAAAGTATTTCAATTCAGCTTTACCCTTCCCTCGATAGCGGTAGTCACTGTTTTATCATCTATATATTCTAAATTACTGCCAACAGGTAATCCTACTGCCAATCTGGAAATAGTTACTTTTTTATCTTTTAATATTTTTTCTACATACATCGCAGTTGCATTACCTGACGTGCTTGGATTCGTAGCAATAATAACTTCTTCTAGCTTATCGTCAATACGCTTTAAAAGCTTATCAAATGATAATTCTGACGGACCTATACCGTCTAATGGTGATATAGCACCTCCAAGAACATGATATAAGCCATCATAACTATTGGTATTTTCAATCTTTACAGCATCCTCAACATTTTCAACAACGCATAAGCATGAGACATTTCGATTCGCATTACAACTACAGTCTTCATCTTCTTTTAAGAAGATCATTCCGCAATTATCGCAGTTAGATAATTTCTCACTTATATTATCTAATCCAACTATCAAATCCTTTGCAACAGATTTATTAGAGCGAACAATAAAATATGCAATACGTTCAGCTCCCTTTCTACCTACTCCAGGAAATTTTGTTAAAGCCTCTACTAATTGGTCGATATATACTGCTACCTTACTCATTAAAATCCTGGAAGATTATCCATTAAACCGCCTGTAACAGATTTTAGTCTTTTTGCAGATGTATCTTTTGCTTTTTCTAAAGCATTATTTACGGCAACTTTAATTGTATTTTCAATAATATATACATCACTACTCAACAATGTTTCTTCAATGGTAACTTTTGTAGTTTTCATATCAGCTGTCATAGTAACAACACATGAGCCATTTGAAGAAGATCCTTCAACTTCAACTTTCTCCAATTCTTTTTTAATTTTGGTCATTTCAGATTTCATATTCTGTGCTTGCTTCATCATTTCTTTCATATTTCCAAACATTATGCAAAATCCTTTCCGTCAAATAATTCGACAATATCATCTTGATTAACTTCTTCCTTTACTTTTTCAATTTTTTCTACATCTATATCAACAACAATTTTTATCTTTAATGAAGAGCTTAGAGCTGAATTTATTGTAGATGCAACAAAGGGATCCTGCAGTAATTTCTGGCTAAATTCATTACTATCATAAGATATTAATTCTAAGGTATCTCCTTTTAAGTCTCCAACGATACATGACTCTAATAACACTCCAATAGATCTTCTCTCTTTAGAGATTTTTTTTATAATTTTATCCCAAGAATCTTTTACATCTTCTGTGGACAATTTAGATGGTGTGCTCTTTACTTTTTTTTCTTTTTTCTCTTCCGATTTATCAATTTGTACTTTAGGTGTTGATTTTACGGTAGGAATAGATTTTTTAACTGGTTTTTCAACTGGAACACTTTCGATTGTGTTTGAATTTAAAAAACTCTCAATATCTATACTTTTGTCAAATTGCAACAATTTGATTAACGTCATTTCAAAAATTAAATATTGATCTGAAAATTGTTTAATTGATGAATATAGCTCTGATATATTTGTCGACAATCTCACTATATCTTTTAATGTCCAATCATAACTAATGCTCTTATATACTTTTGCTACCTCAGGTGATATACCAGCTAAACCTAATCCATTACTGTAATGCAAAAGTGATAGATTGCGAAAATGACTTATTAACCCTTTTAGAAGGTCTTCAATAATATATCCTTTATCTCTAATTTTTTGTATCACCGATACAAGACTATCTCCATCCTTGTCATGAAGAGCGTCTGTGATATTAAAGTAAATTTCTGCAGGAACGATACCAAGCAAATTAATGACTATCTCATTAGTAATTTTCTTATCACTAAATACTAGTACTTGATCTAAAAAACCTAAGGCATCTCTCATGCTGCCTTCAGACTTATTAGCAATCAAATCCAAAGATGTATCATCAATTTTTACTGACTCTACTTTTAATATGTGCTTTAACCTATCTTTTATAATATTATTGGTCATAGGCAAAAAGTCAAAACGTTGGCATCGAGAAATAATTGTCTGTGGAACCTTATGAATATCTGTAGTAGCCATAATAAATTTCACATGCGTAGGTGGTTCTTCGAGAGTTTTAAGCAATGCATTAAATGCTTGGACTGTTAACATATGAACCTCATCAATAATAACTACCTTAAACTTACCAGATAAGGGCATAAACTTAATATTTTCTCTTAATTCACGTATTTCATCAATACCTCTATTTGATGCACCATCAATTTCAATAACATCCATCGATCTACCTTCTATAATTTCTTTCACTGCATCTGAATCAGCATCATAGTCTGTTGAAGGAGTATCTGATCCATTTAAAGACATGGCCAATAATCGAGCTGTTGTTGTTTTGCCAACTCCTCTAGGACCCGCAAATAAAAAAGCTTGAGCAATACGATTCTTTTCGAATGCTTTTTGTAACGTTTCGGTGATATGGTCCTGACCAACAACATCCTTAAAATATTTTGGTCTCCATTTTAGTGCTAAAATTTGATAATTTTTACTCAATTGAATCCTTTGCTTTGGACAATTTAAGGAAAGTTTTAAATTTTATAATGATAAATAATGAAAGGTTGTAAATAATGTTCATAATTCCAACAGAACAAACGATTGAATATGCTAAAAAAAATCATGATGATGGGAAACCTCTCGTGCAGATAAATCTATTTTCATACAATAAAAATGCTAATTATAAAGATAATCAATTAAATAATATATCTGGAAGAGATGCGTATAAAAAATATGCTGACATTGCTACCAAAGCAGTTACGAAGGTTGGTGGAAAGGTATTGTGGTGGTCAAAGATAAGACTAACAATGATCGGTCCAGATAAAGATAAATGGGATGAAGTTGGAGTAGTGTGGTATCCTAATATGAAAAAATTTCTTGAAATGACAGAAATTGATTGGTATAAATCTTCATTTATACATAGAGAAGCTGCTTTAGCAGATACGAGACTGATTACATGTTATGATATGTCAAGATCTATGAAGATGAAGCTATGGTTAGCCTCTTGGTTTGGAAGAATAATATTTAGATAAAAAGAGTGCAGAGATATTTCCTGCACTCTTTATTAATCTTAACTCTTAATTATCTTCTTTATTCAATTCATTTCTTAGGCTATCAGCTTTAGCAACACTCGCTTTAAGTCCCATTTTAGCTGACTGCTCAAAGTATTTTAACGCATCAGCATTATTATCCATTGCTAAATAATAATCTCCCATTGAATCATAAGGATTTGCCGATCCAGAAGCTCTTCTAATTTGCTCTTGGAACTTCTTACCTGCATTATCTAAGTCGCCTTTTTCCATATATGCGTATCCCATCATATTTAATACTGGAGTAAAGTTAGGATTCATTGCATATAAAGCTTTTGCTCTTTCAAGCACTTTATCTGCTCCTGTATCAGAAATTGTAGCAAAAACTGTTTCAAAAGCTAGAAATGAATCGTCTGAGTATTTATCAGATAATGCTTCACTTAATGCATTAAAAGTGTTAGTTCCATTTTTCATATCATTAGCTACTGCATTAATCATTGCAGCCTCATCTTCTGATGCATTTAAAGACATACTAACAGCGATATCTAGGTCATCTGCAATATCTCCTTGATTACCTAAGAAACCGCTTGTTCTAGCTCGCATTGCATATGCAAGTGCAAAATTAGGATCTTGTTCAATTGCATATGAAAATGATTTGTGTGCATTTTCCCATTCTAAATTATAAAGCTGCCATCTTGCCCTATCAAAAGCATTGCTTGCATCTTGGCTTTCTGTGCTCAGGCGCATAACCTTGGCTTCATCGTGAGATAGTTTTGCTTGATACTGAGCTAAAGCAGTATTTCTTGGACCCCATGAAAAAGTTGGATCCATCATTGTTGCTTCCATATAATATCTTACAGCTAAATCATGATCACCTTTTTTCAAATAAAATTCTCCAAGAGAATCTAGAGCATTTGCTTGTTTTGAATCTAATTCCATATACTTCTCAATGTATGGTAATGCCATATCATATTCTTCTGAATCAGGGTCAATATTCCACATATAAGAGTAAGCTAATAAGTTATATAAGTGTCCTACATTTAACCTCTCAGCTGCTTCTAATAACATTTCTCTAGCTTCTTCTACTTTATCTTGAGCTTGAAGGCTTCTGTAAGCACCAGCAGCTAAAAATCTATCATTTGGATACTTTGCATATAAGTCAGCATATCCTGTAAATCGATCACCTTCACCATTTATCCAATCTACTGCTGCTTGAGCAAGTGTAGTTTCTGGATGTCCAGGTTTTGATAATTCTAAAGCAGTCTCAAATAACTCTCTTTTTAATACCCTGTCTTGTTCTACATGCGCCTTATTTAAATAACATGTTACACAATTAGGATCTTTATTAATTCCTTTGTCAAATTCAGCTCTAGCTACATCAAACATGACATGATGTGCCGCATCTAGTCCAGCAGCAGCTTCTTTTGAAGCATTTCCTACCTGTCTAGACATTTCGCCATCAGAGTTATTACAACCAATAAATAGTATAGTTGTAAGAAATGCTGATAGCATCAAATTGTATTTTTTCATCGTTATTTCCTTTATTGTTTTATTATTCATCTGGTGAATACAAAAGTTGATTCATCAGAAAGTTTTAAATCAAAACTATAGTCTTCATAATTAAAATCTTTGATATCGTTATTAGCATCAATTTCATTCTTCATAATATATTGGGTCATCAATCCTCTCGCCTTTTTAGCATTAAATGAGATAAATTTTAATTCATCATTGCGATATTCCTTGAAGACAACAGATAAAATTTTTCCATTAAGCTTATTTGTATCAATAGCTGAAAAATATTCAACTGATGCACAATTAATTATTGTGGGATTGCTATGCTCTTTTAAGGTGTCATTCAAATTATTTGTTAAATCTTCTTTCCAAAATTCATATAAATTTTTTCCTTTATTATTTTTAAAAGACACACCCATTTCTAATCTGTAAGGCTGAATAAGGTCTAAGGGTTTTAAAATTCCATATAATCCTGATAAAATTCTCAAATGGTCTTGAGCAAAATTAAAATCTTTATCTTTAAAATCTTCCGCCTTTAATCCAGAGTATACACCTCCATCAAAGGCTAATATAGCCTGTTTTGCATTTGAAGGACTAAAAGGCAAAGACCATTTATCAAATCTTTCTCTATTTAACTTTGCAAGATTGTCACTGATATCCATTAACTCTTTTAGATCATTTTCTGTAAGATTTTTAGCTTCATTTGCTAACAATTCAGCGCTTTGAATAAAATCACATTCGGTATGACTATGAATAATATCCTGTTCGTTAAAGTTGAGTTTTTTTGATGGAGATAATAGTGTAATCATTTTACTTCTCTTAAATTATTCTTAATAAGATCTCCTACGAGAATTGATTTTTGCTCTACAAAGTTAAACATTACAAATGTATGGATACTTTGAAATGCAGGTTCATCATCTTCTTTTAGGAAGATACCTTGATGAACATCATAACTCTTAGAACCTATCCTGGTAATACGATACCCTATATCAAGTTTCGCAGGATGATGAACTTGCTTTATATACATAACTTTCATCGAAGCCAACAAACCTGCTGCTGTACTTTGCAAACCAAACTCATGCTCATTACTACTATCAAGATGATTCATAAATTCTTTATGCTTTGTCTCTAACAAACCTAAATATACTGTATGGTTAATATGTCCTAGCGTATCCATATCTCTCCATCTAGTTGATGCAGTACTAAAAAAATTATACTCTGAACGCATAAGAATTCTTTGTTTCATTATGATAGTTTCTCCTTATAAGATTCACATAAATTCCACACTTGATTCCACTGTTCTTTATCATAAGATGCTTTTGATGATTTTATTTGCTTACATTTAAAAAAATATTTTCCAGAAACATCGTTTACTTCATCTGAAGTGCTAAGATAAATACTTGAGTCTGCTCCATTTTCTACCGTTCTTGCAAAAAGTTTTGATCCAAATTTAACAATGCTCTTAATTACAGATCCTTCGTTTCCTCCTATGTTTGTATCAACAAACCCTGGATGTAATGCATTCACTGTAACTTTATCCTGCATTTCTGCCAGCCTATCTGTAAACATTATGTTCATTAATTTTGAAATACAGTATGCCTTCCAAGCTGAATAACCTTTTTCAGCATTAATATTATCAAAATCAATAGTGGTACCAATATGAGCATTGGATGCAACATTAACCACTCTAGATCCTTCAGATACTGACAACATATCCATGAGGTTGGTCGTAAGCGTAAAATAATTCATCTGATTAGTTGCAAATGTTTTTTCAAGCCCCTCTGAAGTAATAACCTTATTTTTACTTGCTCCTCCAGCATTATTTAGTAACACATTAAGTTCGGAATATTTATTTTTAATTTCTTGAGAAAGCTTATGAATTTCAGATACCAAACTTAAATCTGCTTGAAAGAAATCAAGCTTATTATTTCCAGTTAAGCTTGTAATACGTTCAATTGCTTTTGCACCTTTTTCTAGATTTCTACCAACTAAACCTACGCGGTTTCCAAGAGCAGCTATCTTAGTGGCTGCTTCTAAGCCTATCCCATCGGTTGCCCCTGTTACTATAATTGTTTTATTAATCATAAACGCTCTTTGAACGAATCAATATTACCCATAAATTATTATCGATGTTACAAATTTATCAAACAGGAATAGATTATTGGTTTTTATTAGGATTTATAACCTTCCTTGTTTTATTAAAGATACCTGCACCATACGGTAAATTTTCTAAATCAAATTGGGGCTCTTGGTTCTTTATTATGATTCCCAGTCAATTAGGATGGGTGATTATGGAAATGATGTCACCGATTATGATTGGTTACTTTTTCTTAACCGGACCTATAGAAAAAAGTCTGGTCTCATATATATTTTTTATGCTATGGATAGGCCATTATTTTAATCGTGGTATTATCTATCCCATTAGACAGAAAAATCCATCTAAAATGCCACTTTTAATTATCTTTCTAGCACTTATGTTCAATACCGTGAATGGCTTTATCAATGGATACTATCTAGGCTTTATACAAGCATATCCATTAGAATATGTATATGAATGGAATTTTATATTAGGCATTATACTATTTTTTGTAGGAGCTACTATCAATATTAAATCGGATAATATTTTATTACGCCTAAGGTCTAATAAAAAAGGCTATCATATTCCTCATGGTTTTATGTATAGATATGTCTCATATCCAAATTATCTAGGAGAAATTATAGAATGGATCGCGTTTGCTTTAATGACATGGTCTTTAGCTGGTTTATCTTTTGCGGTATGGACTATAGCAAATCTTGTTCCAAGAGCTCTAGCTGGTCATAAGTGGTATAATAAAACATTTGAGAATTATCCGAAGAATAGAAAAGCCATTTTACCGCATTTACTTTAATTAAAATTCTAAATCTTTTTTCTTTTTTCTCTTCTTAAAAAAATAATCTTGAATCAATACGAGCGATTCTCCACCTAATACATTCCCTCTGACAACACTAGGGGTTTTAAAGGTGGGATTTCCGCAAATATCTAACTTTGAACCACAAGCACCAAAGTCTTCATCATAACATCCAAAATAAAGGGCATCAATGCGGCTATTGATAATAGCGCCAGCACACATAGAGCATGGTTCTTTTGTAACATAAAGACTGCATTCATTTAAACGCCAATCTCCTATAGTATTAGATGCTGCTGTAATTGCTAACATCTCTGCGTGTGCGGTAGAGTCATTTAAAGACTCACATTGGTTATAGCCTTGTCCGATTATTTTACTCTTATATACGACAATAGCGCCGATTGGCACTTCATCTTCTCTCATTCCTTTAGATGCGATACTTAAAGCTCTTCGCATCCAATCTTCATGGGAAACAGCCCCTAATTGATTTTCAATATTCATTTTTTCTTTACTAACTTTAATAATTCTAATACCATATTAAAAGTTTTATCCCATGGAGTTTTTCTAGATATTACATGGTTGATGAATTGTTCAACTGATTTTTGATCTAATGCCATATGACGCAACTTGTAGTGCATGTCAAGTGATACTATAAATGATTTTTGATCTGATACAAAAAAATTGGTATTCTTAGATTCTAAAGTTGAAAACAATATGCTTGATCTATACTTAGCTCCTTCAAGCATAGTTGGAATATGATCTAGAATTTCATTACTTTTTTCCATATTACAATTAGCGCATAATGACTGAAGGTTCCAAGGATGTGACGATGGAAATTTTGATTTTGGAATAATATGATCTATATGAGGATTCTTAGTTTTGACCGAGCAAATCATGCAAATATTGCCATCTCGATAATGTATTAAGGGTAATAACAGATTTTTGCAATGCTCAAGCATTAATTTTTCAACCTTTCTTATTGGATATAAATCGTCAATATATGCACCAATAGCTTTTTGCATTTTTTCCATTTCACTGACAGTATAAATCTTAAAAATTTTGTCTGCTTTGGAATAAATATTTTCTATAAAAAATTGAATATTAGATTCACAATTAGTATTAGCAAATTTTTGATTTTCAATTAATTTACTTTTAATAGACATGTGTACGCCCGGAAGGATTTGAACCCACAACCTTCTGGTCCGTAGCCAGACGCTCTATCCAGTTGAGCTACGGGCGCATATGTAGATAAAGATTCGGGAACTTATTAATCAAAA
>Ga0310124_10000382_pt1 | contig 30320 bp, 27 predicted proteins | sample CB11b_AW_Bot5_MG_FD_203507 | JGI IMG/M metagenome (GOLD analysis project Ga0310124, IMG submission 203507) | Marine microbial communities from Western Arctic Ocean, Canada - CB11b_AW_Bot5 | ecosystem: Environmental > Aquatic > Marine > Oceanic | place: Canada: Western Arctic Ocean | collected...
GGGCCGGCTCCGCGGCTGGGTGATGAGTGCGTGAGGCTGAAGGGCTGCGCCAACAGCTGTTCGCGCTGAGAGGCGATACGGAGCTCTTCAAAGAAGCGTTCGGTCGATAAGCCAGTAGAGTCCCAGCAGCGCCACGAGAACAGACAGCCCCCTGGAGATGTCACGGAAGTTATCGCGGGGCTGGAGGAACTTCCAGATGATGGGCAGCGTCACGCAGGCGATGCCGAGCTGTCCGAGCTCGACTCCGAGGTTGAAGAGCAGGACGATCCAGCCATCACCCGCCCTGTCGCCAATGCCCAGGTTACGCAGGACGGAGGCGAAGCCAAGTCCGTGGATGAGTCCGAAGGCGAAGGTCAGGGCCCAGCGGTAGCTGGCCTCTTTTTTCAGGATGTTCTCGATTCCCACGTAGACGATCGAGAGGGCGATGAGCGGCTCGACGATGTTCGAGGGAAGGCGGACGATGTCGTAGGTGGCCAGGGCGAGGGTGATGGAGTGGGCGATGGTGAAGGAGGTGATGATCAGCGCCGCATCGCGAAAGCCAATGCCGATGATCAGCAGCCCGAAGAGAAAGAGCAGGTGGTCGTAGCCGGTCAGGATATGCTCGATCCCGAGGATGAGAAAGGCCAGGGCGCTTCCGGGGATCTCCGAATCGAAAACCCGGTGGCGTTCGGTTAGCGTATCGATGGAGGCAGGCTCCCTCCGTCCCCCGGCGGACAGGCTGGCGAGCTGGCGGTGGCCGCCGGGCAGGCGGTCAAAGATGTTCGATCGCAGGGTGATGTGTTTGCCGCTCGGGCCGGGGTAGGAGACCCGCAGGAGCACATTGTTCTTGTCGTCAGCCCAGATCTTTTCGCAGCGTCCCCTGGCTGGATCCCCATCGATCTTCAGCTCGAGGATCGACGACGGCAGCGCCTCGAGATCGGCCCGGGCGTCATCCAGCTCGGCCTCGGAGATCCTGCCGTCGCGGTCGGCATCCATTGGCGAGAGGATCTCGGCGTCAAACCGAGATAGCGTCAGCAGGAGCTCGAAACCTCCGCCCTGTTGCGCAGTCAGATCGATACTGCTGAGCCCGGGGGGATGCGCGGAGGCAACGACCGGCAGCAGAAGCGACAGGAGCAGGCAGGATCGTGAATAGGGTGACAGTCTCATGGCCGCTGCCGGTTTTTTTATCGGTTAATTGTCCGAGGAGGGAGAGGCCGAAAGGTGATCAGTGACAAGGTCTCGAATGCGGGTAAGAAGCCCGTCGCGAGAGTATTCTCCCTTCTGGAGCACCGCCTGGACATGGCCTTTCAGGGCCTGGCGTTCTTCCGCGGTGGTGTCGTAGTCGTCGCAGCCTGCCTCGAGCGCTTTTTTCTGGTCGCCAGCCATGGCGTGGGCGGTCAGGGCAATGACCGGGATTCCGCTGGTTTCATCGTTTGCCTTGATCCTCCGGGTCGCTTCCCAGCCATCGAGGACCGGGAGGTTCAGGTCCATCAGGATGATGTCGGGCGTCTCGCTGGTAGCCTTTTCGACGCCCTTGGCGCCATCGACCGCGATGGACACCTCGTGCCCGCGACGTTCGAGGCGACGCTTGAGCATGTCGCGGTTCATTTCGTTGTCTTCGACCAGCAGTATTTTTGCCATGGCGGGGTATCTCTAATCTGTCCGAATGGAAGGGATTGCGTAACCCAAGTGAGAGGTCTGGAGACCTGACCCATCGGTCACTCAAAGACCTGGAGAATCGGACAGTCTGGCCTTAAACGGATTCCGAGTCAATGACCTAAACCATTGCGGCAAATAGGCTCAGCGACGGCCTATGTGCTTGTCGGCGAAGTCGAGGTAGGCCTTCCAGTCGAAGGCCGTGACGTCGTGGTTGCCGGTTCGGATGTGGTAGCCGATGCGGCCCATGGAGGGTTTGTCGACGGGGGGCATCTTCAGAGCGGGGAGCCCCTTGGTACCCAGCAGCCGGTAGACCGGATCGGCGTGTTTCGCCGAGAGGTACTCACCCCGGGGGTCGGCCCAGCGGTCGCCCACAGCGCTGGCGACATAGACCGGCCGAGGCGCCATCAGCGCGATGAGCATGTGCTGGTCGACGGGCAGGTCCGCTTCGCGGCCGTTGTACTTGTTGAAGTTGTCGCAGAACCAGTGGGGGAAGCTGGTGTTGATTCGCTTGACGGTCTCTCCGAAGGCTCTTCGGCACAGGGCGGCACCTCCGCAGCCCGAGTTGTTGGAGATGACCAGGGCGAAGCGCTCGTCTTCCGCTCCGGCCCAGAGCGAGGTCTTTCCAAGGCGCGAGTGTCCGATGACGGATACCCGCTTAGGGTCGATCTCATCGATCGTCTCGAAATAGTCCAGCGCCCGGCTCAGGCCCCAGCCCCAGGCCGCGATCGAGCCCCAGCCATCGGGGGGGATCTTGTTCGCGGGGCCGTAGACCTTGTGGATGCCCTGTGAGAAGGCGTTGCGTTTGTCGTCGGGCTCGATGTCTCCGTACCAGATGGTCGCCAGGGAGTAGCCTCGGTCAACGACCATGTCCGCCTGCCAGCGCCCGGCGCTCTTTCCCCTGTCGGATTCCTTGTCGCCCTTGCGAAGGGTTATCCCGGGGTCTTTTGAGACGGTCGGGTTTCCCCGGAAGTTGAGACCGAGGAAGGCAGGCGTTGGCTCCCTGGCCTTTGCCGGCAGGTACAGCAGCATGTTCATCGACGGACCGTTTTCTTTCGAGGTGAAGTGAATTCTCACCTCGCGGCGGCGCGCCTTGCCGCCAAGGGCAGCCTCGTCTTTCTTCGTCACCTCGAAGCGCAGGGCGTCGGGGCGTCCGGGCCTCCGACCGTAGACCTCGCTGCGGAACAGCTCGAGCACCTCGCCCCGGCGTTTCTCGTTCCAGGCCGCCGCATCCTTGACCGGGGTTCCATCGTTCAGCTTCAGCAGCTCGGGCAGCTCGTAGGCAGGCACCTTGGACTCGTCGTAGTTGAACTGGGCCATGAGCGTGGTAAAGGAGAGGATTGAAATAAGGGCTGTAGTGGAAATCTTGCAAGATCGCATTCTGATGGTCTCCAGTTGTTATCTCCAGATACAGGCCAGCGAAAACGGGCCTATCGCTTGATCGGACTGGTAGGTTTCCCCACTATTTCGAACGGTAGCTCCTTCGGGAGCACCAGCTCAAAATGATTCGCATTGTCAAGAAGCCTCTCCGAGACCCCTCCTCCGCCTCCTCATCCGTATTCCATGATTCCGGAAGCCAACTCCGCATTCTTCTTGTCGAGAACGCGGTAGGCGATGGGAATTCGTTTTCCCGAGCGGTAGATCGACAAACCAATGCGGCGGGTGGGTTTCAGGATGCTTCCGTGGTGTCCTCCCGCGTTGTCACCGCTGATCGTCATGCTGCCACGCAGTTTCCCTGCCCGCGCAGCAGCGCTCGTGGAGAGATGAATTCTCGGATCGATTTCAACTCTGGCCGGCTTGCCGCTGGCGATCCGGAGCTTCCTGTGCCCACGGGAGGTCGCTGAAAGGAACCAATCCTTACCGTGTTTGTCTTGCCGGGCGAGCCTGTAGCCGGTGATCGTGTAGAGTCCCGGGGGCAGGGCTCGCCTGCGGTCTTTGTCCCGCGCCTTCCATTCGAGGCGGTAGACCTCTTTCTTCGGTCCTCTCAGGAATAATTCCCCATCCTTGATGGTGCTGGAGATATAGCCCGCTTTTCGTTCCCCCTTCGCGGGGGGCGAGGAGACACGAATGGGTGCCCGTAGCTTCTTTGAACCCAGGAAGTCGATGAGAGCCCGCCGGGCTCCGGGGGGAGTTCCCGTTCAGGCGGTCCGGTTGACCTGGCCTATCCATGCCCGGTCAAAGGAGCTCTCGGTGTCCGGCACCGTGTGGCAGTGGCTGCATTTGTTTCTAAAGACAGCCTCGACCTGCTGTGCATCCCAGTCCTCGCTATGAACAGCCGTGATGGGGAAAAGGAGGAGGGCGGCAAGAGTAAGGGATCTGCATGCAGGGACACGGAGTTTCATTTTCATTGAATCGCGGATTCTAAAGATGAAGAGATGATGTAGATCCATCTGAGCCTCCCGGGGCGAGACAGTCAACAGCGTATTTTCAGGGCCTGAAATCCCTGCACAGCTCAACCATGCGCTTCAGGTTGTCCGGCGGGGTCGGGGGGGCGATCGAACAGGCTGAGGAGAGGATGAAACCCTCCATGTTTTCAGCCGCCAGGAGGATCTTACCGATGTCCTCCTCGATTTTCTCTTTGTCGCCGCGAAGGAGCGTGTTGACCGGATCGACATTTCCCTTGATGAAGATTTTCCCTTTGAGCGCTTCAACGGCCTCGTTGATATCGACGTCTCCAAGTGGAGGAGGGTCGAGGCATTCGATGCCCGTCACCCCGGTTCCGCAGATGAGATCAAGTCGATCGCCGATGGCTCCGCAGGTGTGGGTATAGACCGCGGCTCCCTCAGCCTTGACGGCGGATGCGATCCGCGCTTCGTAGGGCTGGATGAAATCACAATACATCTCGCGACTGAGGAAGACGCTTCCGGCAAAGGGGCTCGAGATCTTGATGGCCTGCGCTCCGCGCCGGACCTGGGCCAAGGCCAGCGCGACCGACCAGCCGGCGGTCACGTCAAGAACCGCGGCACATCTCTCGGGGTGGGTGAGCAGGTACATCAGCCCGTTTTCCATTCCCAGGATATTGAGGAAGTGGTCAAAGGGGGAGCGCACCTCGCCATGGACGGAATAGTCTTCGCCCAGGCCTGAGATGATAAGGTCGAGGGTGTCAAAGACGTGATCTTCGAAGCCATCCGGATCACCGATCGGGAGGCTCGCCTTGCTGGCCTGGAAGGCCTGGTAGCTCTCCGGCGCCCAGGCTAGCAGGTTCTCCAGGTCAAGCTCCTCGATGTCCGGCCAGGTGAATTCGTCGGTAGCCTTATAGTAGGCGTCATCATCCCGGGTGCACTCGATCCGGGCCCCATCCTCCAGGTAGAGGGTCGGGATCTCGGCATCGCGATCCATTTTCACAACCTGGTCGGCCAGGCCGTGGACCCGGCCCGGCTTGTGGCAGAGGACTCCATCAAAATCATAGAGCGCTCTCATCCGGGTGAGGCAGTCCGCCCACAGGGCTCCATCGAGGAAGTAGTCGATGGGGTCGACCTCGGTATTGATAACGGTATGACCGTTGGCCATCTGGCACATGACCGGAACACGCTCCGGGCTCTTCTGCTCCATGGCCTGTCTGACCAGCTCTCTTGATGACATGTCAGATATCCAGGTAGATGGTGCTGTCTTCGACGATGAATTTCGCGCCCGCGTTCTCGGCGGCGCTCTCGATCGCTCGGCGAAGGATGTTTTTTACATCGGGCCCATCTTCGATGTAGCGCATGAGGGCCTCTCCTGATTTTTCACCGATCGTAAGGGTGATCATCAATCCCTTGCGTTTGCAGGTGACCTTCTTGCCTGGCTCGAGCTCGACATCGATGACCTTGAGGTAGGCCTCGGTATAGTTGACTCCGATCCCGGAGGAGTCCGGCTGGTTTGGAGCTATCAGGTTGACAGCCTCGGGGTTTTCTTCCGCAATGCGCATTTTCATGATCCTTCTCCCTGGGTTTCATCCAGTAGTTTTCTGAACAGGCGCAGGTGGGCGGGGGAGCTTCCGCAACAGCCTCCGACGATGTTCGCGCCGGCGCTGAGGAGAGCGGATAGCTCCCCGCTCATCTCCTCGGGAGTCTGCCTGTAGACGACCTCCATATCGATGAGCTCCGGCAGTCCCGCGTTGGGTTGCGCCATGGTCGGCAGGTCGGTGATTCTCCTATAGCGCTCGACCGCGCGCGCGGCCCACGAGACATCGACTCCTGAGCCGCAATTGAGTGCGATCACGTCAGCTCCGTTTTCCACCATAAACTCGGCGGCGTCCTCGGGTCCGATTCCCATCATCGTTCGGATCTCTTCGCCATCGAAGGTGACATCATAGGCCATGGAGCCGATGATACAGGGCGCCCCGGCCTCCCTTGCGGCCTCCAGGCCGATGCCCAGCTCCTCGAGGGAGGTCTGGGTCTCTATGATGATGGCGTCGACTCCGCCAGAGACAAGAGCCATCGCCTGTTCAGCGAAGGCCTCCCGGACACTCTTTTCGGTTACCTCACCGTAGGGCTCCAGCAGGCCCCCGAAGGGACCGATGCCGCCGAGTACGTAGCCTTCCTTTCCGCCAAAGGCCTCACGGGCGATCAGCGCCCCGGACTTGTTGATGGCCTCGACGTCGGAGTCCTGCGCGTGGCGCTCGAGCATGATCCTGCTGCCGCCGAAGGTGTTGGTGATGAGACAGTCCGAGCCGGCCTCGACGTATTTCTTCTGGATCGCCAGCACGCGGCCGGGGTGTTCGGTATTCCAGGCCTCGCCGCACCCACCCGGCTCGAGGCCGGCCTGCTGTAATTGGGTACCCATGGCGCCGTCGCCGAGGAGGGTCTTTTCTCTGATGGCCTCAAGCAGCGGTTTTTTCATTCTGGCCGGGTCCTCAACTTTCTTTCAGGAGCGAATAGTGCAGGGTCTGCAGCACGATTCTCCATTTATGGTCCCGACTCGACTGGGAGCAGAGACAGCCGGCTGGGCTGGATGGGGGGGTCCACTCGAGTACCTTTCCGAGGCTTCTCCCGGGCAGGGCGGGCGGCTGCCCGATCTTTTCCAGGAGGGCTTCGGCATCAGCGAGGTAGGAGCACATTCCCTTATGCCCGGTGTCTTCAGGGTGGGGCTCGCAGGCGAATCTTTCCATGCGGTAGCCGCCGGTTTTTTCGCGCGCGAGTTCGACCCGGTATTCAAATCGCAGCGGAAGTCCGAGGTTGGTGCAGGTCGACCCATCGAAGCGAAAGAGGGCCAGGAGCTCATCGCCGTCTTCGCTCACATCGAGCCGCTTCTTTTTCCATCCTTCCAGCGCGCTGGGGGAGAAAGCGTAGGACGAATCTTCATTGCCGATGTTTTTATTTGAGCTGAGCTCCCTGTAGAGGTCTTGCCAATAGTCTTCAGCCGCTTCTTCCAGGCCGCCGCAGGCCACGGCAAATACGGTAAGGGTCGACTTGGCGGGTTTCAGCCCGCCCGATGGGAGCACCTCGAGTGGTCCCGGCAGATCGCCTGAGATGGTGTTGAGCAGCGCGGCCTGGTCAGTGAGATCCCAGCCATCGTAGCCGGGACTGTAGTAGGGCAGGACGGTCATTCCCTCGGCGGAAAATCGCTGCAGGACCTTCTCTGCCTCGATCGAGCGCAGGTGCTCCGTGAGAGCATCCGCGTAGGCATTGAGGAACATGGCCTCGTCCGGCTTTTCTTCAGCCCAGAGCTCAGCGATCCGGTCGTCCACCTCCGCCCCGGCGCTGACAGCCAGGATCGAGATGCTATGGGCGCCGCTGCGACGAGCTCCCTCGGCGAGCACGCAACTCGAGAGCAGGGTGTCATCGTCGAGGCGGACGATGTCCGCCTCGATTCGCCCGATCGCGGCCAGGCGTGATCGGGTCCACGGGCGACCGTGCTCCCTGTACCAGTCCCCCGCCTTCTCCGCCAGGGGCCGGGTCGTATCGTCAAGCCCGCTGTCGGCCGGGAGTCCGAGATGCCTGAGATAGAGTTCCTGCGGCGGGGGGGTAAGGCGCAGCTTGTGCTGCCCCGGGTTCAGCTGGCTCATGCCGCGCTCTCCCCCGCCCCGATGGGCTTGAACTGGCAGCCCTCGACAAAATGGTCGAAGAAGTCCGGGTCGGTCTCTAATTCGATGTGCTCAATCCGGCTGACTATCTCCTCGAGCTCCAGGCGCCGGCGAGTAGAGAGGAGGGCGAGGGTGGCGCCTTCGATCGCGGCGTTGCCGATCCGGGTGATCTTCTCATCGGGGAGATCAGGGATGAGCCCGATGCGGCGCGCGGAATCCAGGTCAAGATGGCTGGCGAAGCCTCCGGCGAGATAGAACCGGTCGAGGTCTTCGCAGGAGCGCCCTATGTTTTTCATTACGATCTCCAGGCCGGAGACATTGGCTCCCTTTGCCTGCGCCAGCTGGCTGATGTCCTCCTCGCTCAGGTAGACAGAGTCGGTCTCCGGCAGCTCAAAACGATCAGCCTCGTTTGTGAGGCGGCCGAGGTGGTCCATGCGGCCGCTTCGAAGAAGCTCTCCCAGCAGCTCGACGAGACCTGAGCCGCAGATCCCGTCAGCCCTGGGTGAGCCGCCGATCACCTTGTAGCTGAGGTTTCCCCCGGCATCGATGCGAACGCTCTCGATGGCGCCCTCCAGCCCGGGCATGCCGCAGCTGATGGCTCCACCTTCGAAGGCGGGGCCGGCCGGGCAGGAGGCGGCAAGCAGACGGCCTCCGCCGTTGACGATGAGCTCGGTGTTGGTCCCGATATCCATGATGGCGGTGAGGCCCTCCGAGCCGGCCAGGTCAACTGCCAGCAGGCAGGCGGCCGCATCCGCTCCGACATGCCCGCTCACCAGCGGAAGGCCGACGACTCTCGCCTGGGGGCAGGCGGGCAGCCGAAGCTTTTTCGCGGTTGACTCGATCCCGGTAGATTCTCGAAGACCGCTCTCGAGCTCATGCTCGGTTGTTGATCTATAGGGTCGTTGGCCGACCGAGCTGACGTCGAGTCCGAAGAGGAGGTCCCGCATGGTGGTATTTCCAGCTACGATGATCTCGTAGATTGTCGCCGGGTCGCAGCCGAGGTCCTCGATGGAGTGCGCGAGATAGGACAGCAGGGTGCGCTGGAGAAGCCGCCCGGGGTGGTCGCTGTCGTACTGGATCCGGGCCATGACATCGCTGCCGCCGAAGCGCTGGGGGTTTTCAAAAGATGCGGCAGCCACCTGTTTTCCCGACTCGAGATCGAGGAGCCTGAGGACGACAGTGGTAGTTCCCAGGTCGAGAGCGATACCCAGGAGGGGTCCCGGGTTTTTCGTCAAGGGCTCTCCATCCAGGAGCACCCAGTCCCCATCACGGCTGACCGCTGGCGCGAGGTCCATGTCCGCTGCCTTTACCCAGCCGGATTCTTCTATGCGCATCTGCGCTCGCCGCATCGTGTGGCAGGTGATCGCTCCTGAATCGGCCTCCAGGCATGCCCGGCAGGCCAGCCTGAAGCCCTCCCCGAGATGATCTTCTGCGCTCGAAAGCTCCGAGAGCAGCTCCGCCCCCTCACTGATCTCGACGATGCATTCCCTGCACTTGCCGTTTTTATTGCAGGAGGTCGGGACGTGTACGCCTAGCTCTTCGGAGCATTCGAATATGCTCGACCCTCTTCGCGCCGATAACCTCTTGCCGTTGACCTTGATCTCCAGCGACATGGGCTCAGGCGCCCGCCGCGGCGGGGTAAAGCTCTTTGAAGAGATCGACCGCGCTCGAGGCATCTGCTGCGTAGCCATCGGCCCCGATCTCTTCGGCGAACATCTCGCTCACCGGCGCTCCGCCAATGCACATCACGACCTCATCTAACCCCTCCAGCTTGAATGTGTCGATCACGGTTTTCATATAGGGCATGGTGGTGGTGAGCAGGGCGCTCATGCCGACGATTCTAGCGTTGTTTTCTTTTACCGCCTGGAGGAAATCATCGGCCGATGTGTCAACGCCGAGGTTGATCATCGTGAATCCGGCTCCCTCGGCCATCATGCAGACGAGGTTTTTGCCGATGTCGTGCAGGTCACCCTTGACTGTTCCCATGACGATCGTGCCTCGCGAAGCGGCTGCGGCTGACTCCGTCAGGAGTGGTTTGAGAATCGCCATGCCGGCCTTCATGGCGCGGGCGGCGATCAGCACCTGGGGAACATAGAGGCGGTTGTGCTTGAAATCCTCACCGACGACGCTCATTCCGGCTATGAGGCCTTTTTGAAGGATGTCATCGACATCGAGACCCTCGTCCAGAGCCTTCTCCGTCATCTCCTTGACGGAGTCATCCTTACCGATGTAGAGGAGGTGGTTCATCAGTGCGTAGTCAGTCATTCCGGTCTCCAGGGCAGATGAACAGGGTCTTTCCATGCTTGAAGTATAGCTACCCCGCCCAACAAATCTGTTGAGGATGTAACTAAAAGTAATACTTTTTTAACCTAAAGAGGCGTTAGTATACTCTTATTAGAAGAATGTAATACAGGTTGAGAGGGTTTTACCGTTAATGCGGGCGCGAGCACAGAAAGTCATCAGCTCCCGGAAGGCTTCCTTCGGCTACAGGCTGAAATCTTCCCAGTCGTTTCCTTTCAAGTGGCATTTTCATCCGGAATACGAGCTGACCCTTATCCTGGAGTCGAGTGGGACTCGTTTCGTGGGGGATTCGAATGAACCCTACGAAGCTGGCGACCTGGTGCTCCTGGGGCCGAACCTGCCTCATACCTGGATGTCTGACCCGGCCGCGGCCGCGAATTCCCGTCACAGGGCGATCGTGGTTCATTTCGCCGTCGATTTTCTCGGTGACGCCTTCAGCGCTTCGCCGGAGATGGGTGAGGTTTCCGACCTGCTCAGTCGAGCGGCCCGGGGCCTGCATTTTGATTCAAATCTGCGGGATGAGACCGCAGCAGCCCTGGCCGGGATGAAAAAACAGGAGGGGCTCGATCGGCTCATCGGCTTGCTGGGCGCGCTGCAGGGACTTACCCTGGGGGGGAGGAGCCTGGCCAGCCCCGCCTTTGTTCCTTTTAACCGGGAGCGGGACCTCAGGCGGATTGACAGGGTCTGTGCCTTTATCAACGAGCGCTTCCAGGGGCGGGTATCCCAGCCCGAGGCGGCGGCTGCAGCCGGTATGACCCCGCAGGCCTTCAGCCGTTTTTTCAGGAAGACGGTCGGGAAGACCTTTGTCGATTACCTGGCGGAGCTCAGGGTGAGCCAGGCTTGCCGCCTTCTCATCGAAACGGATCTCTCGGTTGTAGAGATCAGCCTTCGATCGGGATTCAACAACCTGTCGAATTTCAACCGCAGGTTTCGAAAGCTCCGGGGCCAGAGCCCCAGGCGGTATCGCTCCACGCACCGGGGCGACCATGGCACGGCGAAATTTCAATCCTGAAAAGAACTCCCAAAAAGCTCCGGAATGGCTACGATGTTTCCCTGCTTTGAAGAAACGAGAAACAGTCCGGAGATCGAGACCAGGTGATGAATTCCATGAAGATCTGTGAGCAAAAAAAGAAGACCTCATTTCTTTCCATGACGGCGGCATTCTGCCTGTTCCTGCAGGCCGGAATCCATGGGGGCGTTTTTGGGACTGAGGATGAGAAGAAGAAGCCGCCTTACGATCCCACGAGCGCCTACGAGATCAGGAAGATCGAGGGCTGGAAGGTCTACGTGCTGAAGCGGCTGGAGAAGGAGAAGCCTGAGATTCTTCGAAAGGCCATACGGATCGTCGGCCTCCAGCTATACCAGATCACCCTCGTTATTCCAGCTGGCCCGCTCGAGAAGCTGCGGGAGGTTCCGATCTGGGTCTGCGATCGCAAGGATGGCCCCATCCATTTTCATCCGAACAGGGGCTGGCTGGTCACCAACGGTTACAATCCGGATAAGGCGAAGGCTGTCGATATCAGCCGCGTCGCCAACATCGTCAATTCCTACAGGACCCAGCGCTGGGTCCTGTTGCACGAGTTGGCCCATGCCTACCACAACAGGGTGCTCGGCTTCGACCATCCCAGGATCCTTGAAGCTTACAGGAATGCGAAGAAATCGAAGAAGTACGAGTCGGTCCTTCTGCACAACGGGCGTAAGGTTCGGCACTACGCGCTTACGAATGAGAAGGAGTACTTTGCCGAGTGTACCGAGGCATTCTTCGGAACCAATGACTTCTATCCCTTTGTGCGTCCGGAGCTCAAGGAACACGATCCCGGGATCTACAAGGTTCTCGAGGAGGTCTGGGGCCGGCGTAAATGAGCAGAGCCCGCCTCAGGCGATAAGCTCGCTGATGACCTTTCCGTAGACGTCCGTCAGGCGGAAATCTCTTCCAGCATGGCGGTAGGTCAGCTTCTCATGGTCGAAGCCAAGAAGATGCAGGATGGTGGCCTGGAGGTCGTGTACGTGGACCGGGTCTTCGACGGCCCTGAAGCCGAAGTCGTCGGTCGCTCCATGGATATATCCCCCGCGGATGCCGCCGCCGGCCATCCACGTGGTGTAGCCCCAGTGGTTGTGGTCACGCCCGTTGATCTTGCCTGCGTTGGAGCCCTTCTTGGGTAGCTCGACAGTAGGAGTCCTTCCGAACTCGCCGCCCCAGATGACGAGGGTCTCCTCCAGCAGTCCACGGCTCTTGAGATCTTTGAGGAGAGCGCCGATCGCCTGGTCGCATTGCCCGGCGAGTCGGCGATGATTTTTTTCTATATCATCGTGATTATCCCAGGGCTGACCGGCTCCGTGCCAGACCTGCACATAGCGCACCCCGCGTTCAATGAGCCGCCGCGCGATGAGAATCTGGCGGGCCTGGGTTCCTTTTCCGTAGAGCTCACGGACTGACTTCGGCTCACGGGAAACGTCAAAGGCGTCGGTGGCATCGATCTGCATGCGGTAGGCCAGCTCGAAGGACTGGATTCGCGACTCGAGCCGACCCTCTCGGCCGCGCTCCTCGAGGTGCTTCAGGTTGAGCTTCTTGAGAAGGTCAAGCTGCTCGCGCTGCCGGGGCAGGGAGAGGTTCGGGTTGCGGATATGTTCAATGAGCTTGTCGACACTGGTGTGCTTGGTGTCGATATGGGTCCCCTGGAAGATTCCCGGCAGGAAGCCCGACTGCCAGTTCTGGCTTTCCTGGATCGGGTAGCCGCCCGGACACATTGCGATGAAGCCGGGCAGGTTCTGGTTCTCTGTTCCGAGACCGTAGGTTATCCACGATCCCATGCTTGGCCTGACCTGGCGCGCGTCGCCGCAGTTGAGCAGCAGCAGCGAGGGCTCATGGTTTGGAACATCTGCGTGCATGGAGCGAATAACCGCGATTTCATCGATGGATTCCGCGACATTGGGGAAGAGCTCGCTCACCTCGATTCCGCTTCGCCCCCAGCGCCGGAATTTGAACGGGGAGCGGAAGGCTGCGCCGGTTGTTCGCTCGGTGCGAAGGTTTTCGATCGGCAGCTTCTTGCCGTGGAGCTTGTCGAGCATCGGCTTGGGGTCGAAGGTGTCCACATGGGACGGGCCGCCGTTCATGAAGAGGTGGATTACCCGCTTCGCCTTCGGGGCGAAGTGGGGAGCGCGTGAAGACAGCGGGTTGGTGTAGAGCCGGCTATTATCCGCAGCCTTGAGCTCCTGCGAGGCCATCAGGCAGCCGAGTCCCAGGGCGCCGAAGCCCATTCCTGACCTTTGCAGCAGCTCTCGCCGGGAGATCGGCAACTCTACCTGGTTGAGGTTGTTCCTGGTCATGGGATCCATCGTAAATGGTTTCTGTAGATCCTGTCAGTCAAGAAAAACGAATTCATTCGCCAGCAGCAGAGCCTTCACGTAGCTGGTCCACCTTTCCGGGGTGTTTTCTTCTACGTATTTCAGCGCCAGGTTCATTTCTTCGGTGCCTGGTCTCCTGGAATAGATGTACCGGTAGAGCCGGGTAATTTTTTCCCCGGGGTCTGTAATCTCGCTGTAGAGGGGGCGTTCCAGGACTTTTCTTGCCTGCTCCTCGGTGAAGGAGCCGTTCATCAGGTAGAGCGCCTGCTGCGGGACGGTGGTCTGGTAGCGTCCCGGGCTGGTTGAATCCGGAATCGCGAAATCAAAATTTCGCAGCGTCGCCGGCAGATTCTGGCGGTCGATGAATTTGTAGACCGTGCGGCGCTTCGAGAAGGGACGCTTGAAGATATCCACCGAGGCCCCTCCCATATTTCGGTCAAGCCGCCCGGCCACCTGCAGCATCGAATCTCTCATCGCCTCGAATTCGAGGCGTATGGGTGTGACCCTCCACAGGAGCAGGTTCTGGGGATCTTTAAGATAGTATTTTCGCCGCAGGGAACTTGCCTGCCGGTAGGTCGCCGAGAGAAGAATTCTCCTGTGAAGCGCCTTGATCGACCACCCATCCTCAATGAAGCGGCTCGCCAGCCAGTCGAGCAGCTCCGGGTGCGTCGGCTTGTCACCGCGAATGCCGAAATCGCTGGGAGTGCGGACGATGGCGTTGGAGAAGTGGTGCTTCCAGACTCGATTGACGATGACCCGTGCCGTGAGGGGATTCCTGGGTGAGGCGATCGATCCAGCCAGTTCGAGACGTCCGCTGCCCGTTGAGTAGGGCTTTCGTTCGCCGGGGGAGAGGATCCCGAGGAAGCGCCGAGGTACGTGGTCCCCTGGATTCGATGACTTCCCGCGCTTGAAGATGCGCGGGTTGACCGGTTTGGGCAGATCCTCCAGGCTCATCGCGCGCTGAGGTTGCTTGGATGGGTGAGCCCCGGGGTAGATGGCGCCAATCGTGGGAAGCTCCTTTGGCTCCCGGGAGCTGGCGAAAATTCCGTAGAGCGAATAGTAGTCGGCTGTCGGGATGGGGTCGTATTTGTGGTCGTGGCAGCGGGCGCACTGAACGGTCAGCCCCATCATTCCTCTGGTGACGACGTCGATCAGGTCGTCGATGATGTCGTGCTTGTTGTTGAGGAAACGTCGTCCAAGGGTCAGGTATCCCAGCGCGGCGAGGGGGCGCTTGTCCTCTCCAAGTGCCAGCCTGTCGGCCGCGACCTGGTGACGGATGAAGGTGTCGAAGGGCAGGTCGTCGTTGAAGGAGTTGATGACGTAGTCACGGTAGGTATAGGAAAAGGGGTATTTCCGCTCGGCTGTGAAGACGTAACCCCTTGTGTCTGAGTAGCGGGCCACATCGAGCCAGTGGCGCCCCCAGCGTTCACCGTAGCTCGCGGAAGCGAGGAGACGGTCGACGACCTTTTCCCACGCGCTTGGCGAGTCGTCCTTTTCGAAGGAGTATAGCTCCTGCGGGGTTGGGGGGAGACCGAGGAGGGCGAAGGTGGTTCGTCTGAGCAGCTTGCCCCGCCGGGCCGGTTGGGAGGGGGTCATCCCGGAGCTTTTCAGGCGCCTGAGAACGAAGAGATCGATCGGATTGATGGTCCACTCGGTGGTGTCGTCGGGTGGTCCCGGATCCCGGATTTTCTGGAAGGCCCAGTGGGAGGCGGGATCGTTCTTTTGCGCCGCGGCTCCAGGGTTGTCTTCAGGCTGCTCCGGCCACGGGGCCCCTGCGGTGATCCAGTCGCTGAGAGCCTTGATCTCCGCTGGAGGAAGCTTCTTCTTGGGCGGCATCTTGATCTCGCCGGTGTGCCGAATAGCGGCCATCAGGCGTCCCTGTCCCGGTTTGCCGGGAATGATGACCGGCCCATCCTCGCCCTTTGCAAGCAGGGCCGCTCTCTGATCAAGACGAACTCCGCCCTTGCTGGCTCTTCCCCCGTGGCATTTGAAACAATTCTCAGCGAGGATCGGCCGGATACGGTTTTCAAAGAAGGTTTCAGCTTCCTGCCCAGGCGATCGGGAGGCAAGGCAGACGGAGAGCAGGATGCCGGCGAGGGCGATGCGTCGGGATGAAATGCGCGTGCTCAGGGGCGTATCGAGTTGCATGAGGACGGCATCGTATCACCCCGCAGCCCACTTATGTAGGGCAAGCATTAACTCCATGCAGGAACATGGGGTGTAAAAAATCTTTTTATCAACACGAGTGAATATCCCCGATGCTTTGTTTTTTATCGACAGACTGTGCGATACAATCGCGCGTTTGTTTCCCGCCCGCTCCGAGAGTTTGTTTGAGAGCGGTATTCCATGGCATTCGTGTTTTTTCACAGGTCGGTTAATAATAATGAGTCATTTGATTGAGCCGCACGGCGGTGAGCTTGTAGATCTGGTTGTAGGAAAAGAGCAAGCGGAGGAGTTGAAGAACCAGTCCAAGGATTGGCCTTCCTGGGACCTCTCTGCCCGCCAGATGTGCGACATCGAGCTGTTGCTCAACGGGGCTTTTTCACCCCTTCGCGGTTTTATGAATCGCGCGGACTACGAGTCCGTCTGCACCACCATGCGCCTCGCCGACTCGACGGTCTGGCCGATTCCTATCACCCTCGCGGTCTCCGAGGAGTTCGCGGGTCCGCTCGCTTCCGGAGACAAGGTGGCCTTACGGGATCCGGAGGGGGTCATGCTGGCGGTGTTGAACGTGGAAGATATCTGGAAGGCCGACAAGCAGGCCGAGGCGGCGGGAGTCTACGGGACCGAGGACACCTTTCACAAGGGAGTCGCCTATCTTCTGAACGATACGCCCGACTGGTATATCGGCGGCGAGGTACAGGGAGTCCAGCTTCCCTTTCACTACGATTCAAGAAGTCTCCGTCTGAGTCCCAAGGGCATCCGGCGGGAATTCGACAGGTTCGGCTGGCGCAAGGTCATCGCTTTCCAGACCCGCAACCCGATGCACCGGGCGCACTTCGAATTGACCATGCGTTCGATTCGCGAGCACGAGGCGAACCTCCTCCTTCATCCGGCTGTGGGAATGACCAAGCCGGGCGACATTGATCACTACACCAGGGTGAGGTGCTACCAGGCGCTGCTCCTTCACTATCCCCAGCACACGGTCTACCTCTCGTTGCTTCCCCTGTCGATGAGGATGGCCGGGCCGAGGGAGGCTCTCTGGCACGCGATCATCAGGAAGAACTACGGCTGCACGCATCTCATTGTCGGCCGCGACCATGCCGGTCCGGGAGCGGATGAATCGGGCAAGCCCTTCTACGGGCCCTATGATGCCCAGGAGATCCTGAATGAGTACCAGGAAGAGGTGGGCATGAAGATGGTGCCGTTCTCGATGTTGACCTATGTCGAGGACAAGGACGCCTACATGACCGAAGACGAAATCCCCGAGGGCTCCAGGACCCTCAGTATCTCTGGGACAGATCTGCGCGATCGCCTGGCCAAGGGCCGTGAGATTCCGGGCTGGTTCACCTTTCCCGAGGTGGCCCGGGAGCTGAGGAAGACCTACCCGCCCCGTCACCGCCAGGGTTTCACGATATTTTTCACCGGCCTGTCGGGCTCCGGGAAGTCGACCATAGCCAATGCCTTCATGGCCAAGCTGCTCGAAACCGGCGGACGTCCGGTGACCCTTCTCGACGGCGACATCGTTCGCAAGAATCTTTCCTCGGAGCTGGGTTTTTCGAAGGAACACCGCAACCTCAATATCCAGAGGGTCGGCTTTGTCGCCAACGAGATCTCGAAGAATGGCGGTATCGCGATCTGTGCGCCAATCGCTCCATACGACGAGGTCAGGCAGGAGGTTCGCTCGCTGATCGAGCAGCGTGGAGGATTCATACTTGTTCACGTGGCGACTCCGCTGGAAGTCTGTGAGCAGCGCGACCGCAAGGGTCTCTACGCCAAGGCGCGGGCCGGGATCATCAAGGAGTTCACCGGGATCTCCGATCCCTATGAAGAGCCGGAGAACGCGGAGGTTGTCATCGACACGACGGCCTGCCTGCCGGAAGAGGCGGCCCAGAAGATCCTGCTCTATCTTGAGCGTGAAGGTTTTGTCGGGGCAGAGGACTGAGGTCCGGACCCGGGCGTCAGCCGAGCAATTCCCTGAGCTTCTCGATGCCGATGTTGGCGCCGCAGATGACGATGGCGATTCGTTTGCCCTTGTAGTCGTCCCGGGTCTTCAGGAAGGCGGCGAGGGCGACTCCTGCGGAGCCTTCGATGAGCATACGGTGGCCCGAGATAAAGTCACGCATGGCGGAGCCGATTTCAGCCTCGCTGACGAGGATGGATCGGTCGATGACCTTTCTGCAGATGTCGAAGGTGATGGAGCCGGGCTCGACGCCGCCGGCGGTGGCGTCCGAGAGGGTTTGATCGCACGGTACGTCGATGATCTCGCCCGCCTCGAGGCAGGCATGCATGGCCGGGGATGCGGTGGGAGAGCAGGCGACGATCTCGGTCGCTGGGCTTGTCGCTTTCAGGTAGATTCCCATTCCGGCGATGAGGCCGCCGCCGCCAACCGAGATAAATACGGCGTCCAGGTCTCCGGCCTGTTCAAGAAGCTCCACGGCGACGGTTCCCTGCCCGGCGACGATGTGCTGGTCGTTGTAGGGGGAGACGTAGACCAAGCCGTTTTCCTGGGCCAGGGACCGGGCGTAGACCTCGGTTTCGAGACAATCATCGCCGTGGTGTTTCACCTCAGCTCCATAGCTCTCGATCAACTCGACCTTCGAGGGGGAGGCGAGGGTGGGGACACAGACGGTTACGGGAGAGCCGACACGGCCTGCCCCGAAGGCGCAGGCCGCTCCATGGTTGCCCGAAGATGCAGCGATGATACCGCGCTTCCGCTCCCCCGGGCCAAGTGAGCAGAGCTTGTTCAGTCCGCCGCGGGCCTTGAACGATCCCGTCACCTGGTAGTTTTCGAGCTTGAGGAAAACCTCGCTCTCGCAGAGACGCTCGAGATGCGGGGATCGCTGCAGCGGGGTCTCGCGCAGCTGGCCGCTGATCGTGTCCCGGGCGCTCAGGATGTTATCTTTCGTCGGCATTGCTCCGCTCATTTTGCGCCTTTACCGGCTCGCGGTCGAGAGTTCCCGGGAAAACTGAAAGTAGCAATATTCGGCAGGTTGTTGCTTTCATGGGGCCCTTTTCCGCTTAGAGTGCTGCTTCTGCGGGCGAACAGTTTACACACGGTTGAGATTTCCATCCCATCGCTGGATTCCTGCGGCCTATTTACAGCCGGGTTCCGTCCTATGAACACTCCCTCTATCGAAATACTCGAATCTGTAGAGACCCCGATCGGTCTGCTCTGCCTGCGTCGAAGGGAACTGCTGTCGCGGCCCGGAACCATGGTTACGGAGGTTACCCTCGAACACGAATTCCTCATGAGCAGTTACAATACCGCCAGTGAGGAGTCTCTGGCCAGCCTCGGCATTGAGTGGCATGGGGGCCAGAACCTGGCGGTCCTCGTTGGCGGCCTCGGCCTCGGCTATACCGCCCAGGCTGCGCTGGATTGTTCCCAGGCAGCAAGAGTCGGCGTGATCGAGTTCCTGCCCGAGGTCATCTCCTGGCTGTCCAGGGATCTTATTCCCCTGGCTGGAAGGCTGCTCAACGAACCTCGCTTTTCTGTCAAACAGGATGATTTCTTTCGCTATCTCGGGGCTCCAGCCGAGAGTCGCTATGACATCATTCTTGTCGACATAGACCACTCGCCAGATGAGAATCTCGATTCGGAGAACCTGGATTTCTATACGGCCGAGGGCTTGCTCCAGGTTCGTGGTCACCTAGAGGAGAAGGGGGTGCTGGCGGTCTGGTCGAGCGCTCCGAATGCGAGCTTTGTCTCGTCGCTGGAAGATGTGTTTTCCGAGGTGAAGACCGAAAGGGTTGAGTGGCATAATGAACTTATCGACGAGGACCAGTGTGACCTGGTCTTCCTGGCCCGGCGATGAGCCGGGAATTGATTCTCACAACATCGCGAACCAAGTGCGGGGTATCCAAATGAACAGGCGTAACACGATTCTGAGTTTTTTATGCGTATGCAGTATCCTGGTAACCGTGTCGATTGTCGGTCTCGGTGACGACGAACCGAAAGTCGCTCCAAGGGCGTTTATCGATGGGACAGGCGAAGGGTGGAAGACCCTGGGACCGGCGGATTTCATCAACGTCAATTGCGCCAAAGACACGTGGGCCTGGAAGGACGGCGTTCTTTACTGCACGGGAAGGCCCGTTGGAGTCATGCGCTATGAGAAGCAATTGACCAATTTTGAGGTGGTGCTCGAGTGGCGGCATATGCGCAATGCCGGAAACTCGGGTTTCTTTGCCTGGATTCCGGAGGCCTCTCTCAACAGGCTCAAGCCCGGGCAACTCCCCCAGGGAATCGAAGTGCAGATTCTGGACCTTGGGTACGCGGAATCTTACGAAAAGCAGCACAAGAAGAAGTCCGACTGGTTCACCTCTCATGGAGATGTTTTTCCCACCCAGGCATCCAAGATGAAGCCTTTTCCACCGGTGGCCCCCAATGGGCAGCGCAGCTTCCCAACGAAGAACCTGACCCGTGGAGTGAAGCAGTGGAATCATTACTATATTCGCTGTATCAATTCCGAGGTTCGACTCTGGGTTAATGGCGAGGAGGTTTCAGGAGGTACAAACTGTTCTCCTGGAACAGGTTATATGGCTATAGAGTCCGAAGGTTCACCTGTTGAGTTTCGGAATATGAAGCTCAGAGAACTCCCCTGAAGCTTTTTAAAAACCGATCGGGGGGCTGATAATAGTTAATAAAAAGATTTTCCGTATGGCATCGGGATTTCCAGGACACGATTTTATTATTTGAATCGTGAAAGAATCAGGCGAATAAACAAAGCCAAAGCTTGGAAATTAGGTATAGTATCTGACCGCTCAAATATGAGTGGCGTACGTGGTCTTACGCATTAGGACCAGATTTTATTTCTTAAGGAGTATTTCGGATGGCTGAGGGAACGATTAAGAAACTGATTAGCGCCAAGGGATTTGGATTTATTGGACCAGCAGACGGTTCTGATGACGTGTTCTTCCATTCCTCTGGGATTGAGAATGCCAGCTTTGAGGAACTTCAGGAAGGTCAGTCTGTAGAATTTGAGCTGGGTGATGGCCCCAAAGGCCCGAGAGCTGAGAATATTCGGGTCGTCTGACACCTGAATAAATACAAGCAAAATGAATATAATGAATACCGGGCAAAGTGCCCGGTATTCATTTTTTTTGTATGTGAGTGCTGCGTGGGATCTTAAGGAGTGCTTCGGATGGCCCAGGGGACGATCAAGAAACTAATTAACGCCAAGGGATTTGGATTTATTGGATCAGATGGTGGACCTGACGATGTGTTTTTCCATACCTCCGCGGTTGAGAACGCTAACTTTGATGAACTTCAGGAAGGCCAGGCCGTTGAGTTCGAGCTCGTCGACGGACCCAAAGGCCCCAGGGCCGAGAACATTCGGGTCGTTTGACAACTGGCTGGTCGAAATTTAAAAAGGACCGGGCGCTTGCCCGTTCCTTTTTTTTGATGGCAGGCGGGAGCTTCCTGGGGCGCTTCCTCAGCGACCCAGACGCGTTGCGGGATCCTGATTGAAATAGGCCTTCAACTGTTCGTAGAGCTCGGGGTGCTTTTTCCGCATCTGCCGGGGCTTCTCGAAGAAGGTCTCGGTAGAGACCGCGAAGAACTCTGCCGGGTTGGTGGCGCCGTATTTGCTGAGAACAGTCTTCTTTCCCCTTCGGTCCATATTGACCAGTTGTTCGTATTCTTTCGTCATGATCTGGACCCAGGCGGCATGCTGCTTTCTGCAGCTTAGAGGCGGGGTTCCATCGACGAAATCATCCAGCATGTCGAGCTTGTGGGCGAACTCGTGGATGACGACGTTTCGGCCATCCTGCCAATTTGCTCCGCCCTGTCGGGCGCTCTCCCAGGAGAGAGCGATAATATTGATGTCGGAGTGGGCAGTGCCGAGAACCTCTGCTTTGCTCTCGACGACAACCCCGCCCGGTCCGTGTCTTCGAGAGGAGACCTTATAGGTGCTCGGGTGAATGAGGATCTCGTCAACCCCTCGGTAGAAATGATGCTCGATTCCAAGGAGGGGGAGGGCGGCCTGCGCCGAGATCGTCACCTTGACCTCGTCCGTGACCTCAAAACCATCAAGGCCTCGCCATTTCTTGTTTTCGACGAGGGTGCAGGTGTAGGAGAGAAGACGTTTCTTCTCTGCTTCTGTAAGCGCGGAGTAAAAGGGTAGTGCTTCGACCCAGGGTAGCCAGCTGCCTGGGAACTCTTCGCGAAGGACCACGGCTTCGGCGCTTCGCGGGTTTCCAGCGAATTTCGCGAGCTTCCGTAGCAGGTTGATCAGGGAATCGAGCATTTTACGTTTTCATACAAAGCAATAGGGGGCTTCCTGAAAATAACAGTTCAACGATGGCTATGGAAGCCATCCGGTCAATTAACTTCTCCTGCGGGCATCTGGGACCTCTGTGCTTTCGTGCGATACTATAGGGTCTATGCCAGTTTTACCCGGGAAGTTCCATGCAAGGAGTTCGTGGTGAAGCTGTCGGTCTTCTTGAAAGGCTTCCCACTTAAGAAGGCTCTTGTTGCTGTCCTTCTGGCCCTTCTGCTCTTGCAGGAAATCTCCCTCAGGGCCGATCCGTCCCTCCACAGCTTCAACCGCCTGGTTCTCTCCGATCAGTTTTTCAGCGAGGGAGCCTGTTCCGCTGATATCGATGGAGATGGATCCCGGGATGTCGTCTCTGGACCCTATTGGTATGCGAGGCCCGGCTTTCGGCAGCGCCACGCCTACGCTCCGGCGGCCGCCTTCGAGGCTCTCGCCGATGCCTGCGAATTTTTCTGAGACCCTGTCGGTGGACCAGCTCCGCGATCTGCTGAGCTACCTGCTCTCGCTGCGTGGTTCCGAGGGAGGCTTCCAGGAGTGGGTACTCCGGTCACGGGTAAAAATTGGTGCCAGAGGGGGGACTTGAACCCCCACGACCGTAAGGTCACCAGATTTTGAATCTGGCGCGTCTGCCAATTCCGCCACTCTGGCACTCGAAGGTAAGTGGGACAGGCAATGAGTTTACGCCTTGGGGGGCGTTCCTGCAAGTGGCCTGGAATCGGCCAGTATGACCGTGAGCAGGAGCCGAAAGGACGCCAGAACACATCGTAATCCGACCGCCTCACTCTTCCTGGGTACCTGGTGGTTTTCTTCTCCGTGAAGCTGCGGCGCGGTGGGCCGCAGGAGCCAAGAATTGGCCGGACCACATTATGTTTTGATCTATAGCGTTCTAATGCATAGCATAGCTATCATTGTTAGCTGGTTGTATGGGGGCTCTACGAGCCTCGGTTGTCTCAATACGGAACTTTGAATTCGTTGATAAGGGGATTCGACATGAGGTTGGGATTATTACGGATTGTCACGATTGCTATCAGCCTTGCTTTTGCTGGACCAGGCTGGGGCCAGGATGCGGAGCCCGAATTTGAACTCGGTTTCTCTGGAGATAATGCCGAAACAATCGCAGGCATATCGGGCCTGACCTTCAACCAGACGATTGAGTGTACCCTGACGACCTCCGAGAACCCGAGTGAAGCCGGAGCCCAGGGCTGGTCGATCAGCCTGGCTGGCGGTCCTGGCCTCGATATCGTCAGCATCACGGTTGATGGAACCGCGGCGGCCGACGAGGACGAGGGAGGACTTAGGCGCGGTGGTTTTGAGATAACCGATCTGACCGAAGGTGAAGGAAACGCGGGTGCTGTAAGCGCCATCATTCTCTCCTTTACCGAGTTCGTAGCATTGCCCGCTTCAGGCACAGAGACGGTCGCCAGGGTAGACATCAGATGCCCCTTCCCCGAGGTAGACGTAACCGAGATCAAGGTCGTCAGGTATGTCGATGGCCTTCGCGGCGCTGGCCAGCCAGTGGATAATATAATTACCCACCAGAACTCCGGTATCCTTCCGCGAACGACAACCTACGAGGTACCCCTTTTAGGGACGGATGAGAACGCCGTCACCTACGACTGCAATGTCGATGGGGTAGTTAACATTGCCGATGCTGTGTGTCTCGTGGACTGGTTGTTTCTCGGCGGTCCTGCTCCGGGTTGCCGAGATGCTATGGAATTTAATGGAGATGATCGTCTGAATATCGCTGACTGTATTTCAGGGCTCAATTATCTTTTCCACGGAGGGCCGCCTCCGGCTTCTGGAGCTGGTTGCCAGTCCTATCCTGACTGCGATCTTCAAGATGTTTGTGGTGTTTGAGGCGGGTTCCGAACATCCGGCGTTTCAGACAATTATTCCAACGTGCAGCCTGCGGGTTTAAATGCAGGGAGTTGACATGAGAGTGGGGTCTCTACGGATCGTCGCGACTGCTGTCAGCATTGCTTTTCTGGGGCAATGCTGGGGACAGGATATGAAAACCGAATTCGAATTAGGTTTCTCGTCTGAGGATAGCGAAACGGTCGAAGGCGTATCGGGCCGGAATTTCAACCAGACTATTGATTGCACCCTGAGGACTTCTGAGAATCAGGCAGAGATCGGAGTCCAGGGCTGGTCCATCAGCCTGGCAGGAGATCCTGGCCTTGATATTGTTGGTATTACGGTAGATGGGAGCGCGGCGGCGACCGAGGACGAAGGCGGGCTTCGGCGCGGCGGTTTCGAGAAGAGCGAGTTGACTGAGGGCGAAGGAAATACGGGCGCCGTGAGTGCCGTCATTCTCTCTTTTAATGATTTTATAACATTGCCTGTTTCCGGAACTGAGACAATTGCCAGGGTCGACATCCGGTGTCCTTTCCCCGATGTTGGCGTAACCGCGAACAAGGTCGTCAGGTACGTTGATGGCCTTCGAGGCGCGGGGCAGCCGGTGGATAACGTGATTACCCACGGAAACATTGGCGTTCTACCTCGGAAGACCGCCTACGAGGTGACTCTCCGTGGTGTCCTGGCTGAGTTCGAACTGGCCTTCGCCGGTGAGAATAGTGAAACGATCGAAGGCGTTTATGGCCAGGCATTTACCCAGGCGATTGATTGCACGCTGACAACATCTGAGAACCAGGTAGTGTTCGGAGCCCAGGGCTGGTCGATCAGTCTCGCGGGTGATCCTGGCCTCGATATCGTTGGCATAACGGTCGATGGCACCGCTGCGGCCGACGAGGCCGAGGGCGGGCGGCGGCGCGGCGGTTTCGAGAAGAGCGAGTTGACCGAGGGTGAAGGAAACCTGGGTGCAGTGAGTGCTGTCATCCTTTCCTTTACCGAGTTCGTGACCCTGCCGGCCTCAGGTACTGAGTCGATCGCCAGGATCGACATCCGGTGTCCTTTCCCCGAGGTGGACGTGACCGAAACCAAGATCGTCAGGTATGTCGATGGTCTCGAGGGCGCCGGCCAGCCGGTGGAGAATATTATTACCCATGTAAACATTGGCGTATTGCCGCGCAAGAGAGCTTACGAGGTGGACCTCCTCGGTATTGATGAAAACGCCGTCACCTATGACTGTAATGTCGATGGACGGGTTAACATTGCCGATGCGCAGTGCCTGTTGAACTGGCTGTTCCTCGGCGGTACTGCGCCGGGTTGCCGGGATGCTATGAACTTCAACGGAGATGCCCGTCTGAATATCGCTGACGGTATCTCGGGGCTCAATTACCTCTTCCTCGGGGGTATGCCTCCTGTCGCGGGAGTTGGCTGCCAGCCTTATCCAGGTTGCGATTTGCAGGACACCTGTGGCCTTTGATGTAAGTCTGAACATTCAGCCAACACCTGGGGGTGGTATGAGTTGGCAGCCTATGAGTTCAGAGTTCTTGAACCTGTGGTGCCGGCCAATTCTTCCATTCTGAAATTGGAATGTAAGTGGGGCAGGCAATGAGTTCTCGCCTCATGAGCTTTCCCGGGCTCGGGCTGGAATCAGACGGTTCAAGCCGGGAGAGGTCTTCCAGGATGGAGCCTCTCCATTTGTTTGCCTGTTAACAATAGGAGAAAAGCGTGTCTGCAGTTAGACTGGCGGCCGGTCCAGGAGAATAGTGATGTCCGGAGAAAATACTGAGTCGCGTGGCGCGTTGCGCTGGCTGGCCCGACGGGTGGTGAAGTTCTATTATCCGCGGCTGGAGATTTCCGGAGGAGAGAAGATTCCACAGGAAGGTCCGGTCCTCCTGTGCGCGAATCACTCCAACTCGATGGTCGACCCGGTTCTGATCGGCGTCACCGCCGACCGGCCGGTGCGGTTCATGGCCAAGGCCCCGCTCTTCGACATGCCCGTGGTGGGGAGGGTGATGTATGCCCTCGGCATGGTTCCCGCCTACCGGGGAATGGACGACAAGAGCCAGGTTCGCCGCAACCTGCAGAGCCTGGATACCGGGGCGGAGGCCCTGATGGAAGGGAAGGCCCTGGGCATCTTTCCCGAAGGCAAGACGACCGACCAGGCCCATCTTGACAAGGTCCGGTCCGGAGCCGCGCGCATGGCCATCAAGGCCTACGATGAAGGGACCCGCGGAGTCCTGGTGGTTCCCCTGGGGATCAACTACGAACGAAAGGAGCAGTTTCGTTCGGGGGTCTGGATCCGGGTCGGGGATCCCATAGAGATCGATGACTGGGTGCGGCGACACGATGGCGACAGCCGCAAGGCGATGCGCGCCCTGACCACGGAGCTCGCCGATCATATCAGGGAGCTGATGGTGCATCTCGACGACCCCGAGTGGGAGCCCTGGCTCGAGGACCTCGAGGTCCTGGTTCCGACGGTGGTGGACCAGGCCGAGGTTCCCGCCGGCTCGCTGCGGCAGCGCAAGCGGATTGCCGATGCGATCAACCATTTCCTGGCGGCTGACCGGGAAAAGGCGGAGGCGGTCGCGAATGAAGTCAAAATCTACCGCGAGGCAGTCAATTCCGCGGGACTCAAGGTGGGCAGCCCTGTACTCGAGCAGAGCGGGCTTCCAGCGGTTATCAATGTCTGCGCGACGTTGTTCCGATTGTTGCTGTTTTCTCTCCCGGCGCTGCTTGGCTCGCTCTGGCACATCGTTCCATTCATCGCCGTTCGTTCCATCGCGAGGCTCCTGGGCCAGCCCGGGATGGTGACGAGGTCCACATACCGTATCCTGGTCGGGCTGCCTCTCTACCTGAGCTGGTACGCGGCGCTGGGCTGGCTGATGTTTGACCAGGGCTTCATGAAGGGCGTCATCCTGGGAACCCTGGCTTTCATGCCGTTTGCCGGAGTGTTCGCGCTCGCGTTCTGGAGAAGGGCGTCGGTCGCCGCGGTTGTTTTGTGGCATCAGCTGTTGATCTTCGGTCGCAGAGGGCGGCTGAGAGAGATCAGGCAGCTGCGGTCCGGTCTCCAGGGATTGCTCGCCGGGCTGGCGAAAAAGTTTGCGGAGGTGAACCCGCGTCCGGAACCGGAGCCAAGGCTGCGGTGGAGGCGCAGGGCGTCGGACGGGGCGGTTTTTAGTTCCGCTTCCCTGCTGGTGCTGGCCGCTGTCTTGCTGCTCTGGTTCGGGATCTTTCAGCCGGCGGGTATTGTCGAGCGTGAGCGGGAGAGACGCGATGGACGCGATCTTGGGGTCAAGTTGCTGGAGCCTTCTCTCAGGCTGAGGGAGCTTCTGAATACGGAAACTGGCAAGGGCAGGCTGGGGCGCCGTCTTGATGTGGATGAGGGAAAACTGATCCAGCTCATTGGAGAAATGGCCGCGTTCGAAAGGGAGGCGGGGGCGCTGAAGCTCGACAGGGAGAAGGCCGAAAAGGCCAATGAGGCGGGCTGGAACTGGTACCAGGTGCAGGGAAACAGCGACAGGGCCCAGGAGCTCTTACGGCGTTTTTACCATTATCGCGAGGTGCTGCTGTTTGTTTTTCTGAGATATGAGAGGGTCGCGAATTTTAATTCTGAGGAGGTTGCCGCTGACCTGCTCCTGCTTCGCGCGTTCCTCGTTGAGTACGCCTCGGGGGTTGTGCTCTTTGAGACCTCCCTGAAGTTTGTTAACGGGTTCAATGCGGAGAATACCAGGGCGAAGCTCAATGAAGGCATCCAGCAATGGGGAATCCCGCCGGCATTCTATAATTTTGTCAGGGATGGACTTCGCAGCCCGGAAAACCTGGGCCTGTTCAAGGAATTCGAGTCGCGCTACCATGCGAGCCCCATCAAGGATGAGCTGGGCAGGGTCGCCTGCTATGAACAATTCCAGCCGGTGATTAGAGCCGCGGAAGAAACCATCACCAGGTACGCGGAGTCGAGCAGCCAGCAGGTTGTGCGCCGGGCGCATGATCAAATCAAGGAGAGGAGCAAGGAGGTCGTCTACCAGGCTCAGAAGGCCATCTCTTCCTGGATTGGTGACTTCAAGACCATCCAGCGCGACTCGGCGATCAAGGGTTCGGCCGGGTTTGATAAGCTCCTTCAGATGATGAAGCCCGGCGACATTATCCTGGAACGGAGGGACTACTACGGCTCCAACGCCTTTCTGCCCGGGTACTGGCCGCATGCCGCCCTCTATATCGGGACAGTGGAGGATCTGAGAGAGCTCGGTCTGACCGAGGGGGTCCTGAAAGAAGCTTTTGGACAGGACCTGGTGAGAGCGAATACGTCCTGGGAGAGGTACACCTCGCCTGATTCTGAGGGCCACGAATGCAAGATCATCGAGGCCGTCAGCGAAGGGGTCATCTTTTCGTCAATGGAACACTCCATCGCCGAGGCGGACTCGGTTGCCGTCTTTCGACCGAGGCTGGCCGCCGATGCGATCAAGGCGGCCATCGTGAGAGCCTTCACCTACTGGGATATGCCCTACGATTTCGAGTTTGATTTTACCTCGACGGATAAGCTGGTCTGTACGGAGGTCGTTTTCAGGGCCTACGGGGGCGATTCCGGAGAGCTTGATTTTCCCGTCGAAGAGATCATGGGTCGGCCGACGATGCCGGCCGTTAACCTGGTCAGGAAATTCAGCAAGGAGCGGACCTCCGCCAAGCCCCAGCTCGAATTCATAGCGTTCCTGGAGGCGCCGGACAGGAAACTCCACCTGCTGTCCAAGATTCTCGTCCTCTTCTGCGCCTTCGGCGCGTTCATGCTCGGGCTCCTGGGCTGTCGCCTCGCGGTTAAATCCATCCGGATAAGGTTGATCTTCGTGGCCATCCTGGTGGGTCTCACTGTTCCCGCGGTCTTTTATTACCGTAAGATTCTCCCGGGTGAGGATGGCCAGGTGGCCGAGGCAACCTTCAAGTCTCCGGAAGAGCTTGTGGGGACACTCGAATTGAAGGGGCTGAGCTGGTGGAACACACTGATCCGAGAAGTGGCGACTGAAGAATAATTAATGACCTGGTGCAAGGATGGCTCGCCTGAAAAAACCCGAAAACGCTGACCCGGATGAAGCTTCCGATACTCCGGCATCCACCTGCTCGGTAGATGTGCACACGCATATTTTCTGTTGGGGTGAGAATCCGGAGGAGGGCTACCTGTCGGAAAACACCCGCAAGAAGTGGAAGACGCGGCTTGTTCTTCAAATCTCGGGAATACTGAGGGAGCCCGGTGAGACGATCAGCGAGAAGATGCGCAACAGGCTGATTCGCCACATCCAGACCTCGGGTCTCGACTACGCCGTGGTGCTGGCGCAGGACGCCGTGTACCACGAGGATGGCTCCCGCAACGATCCTGCTACGCACTTCTACGTCTCGAACGATCACGTGTTCGACCTGGCCAGAGAGTGCCCACAGGTCCTGCCGGGCTGCTCGATCAACCCGATCCGCAGCGATGCGTTGAAGGAGCTGGAGCGCTGCCGCGAGGCGGGCGCGCGCCTGGTCAAGCTGCACACGGCGATCCAGGGCGTCGATCCTTCGCGCCCGGAGTTCGATCCGTTCTACAAGCTGGCCAACGAGCTGGGAGTGGTGCTGATGTTTCATACGGGGTGGGAGCATTCCTGCAAGGTGATCTCGCAGCAATTTACCGATCCCCGGAAGCTCGAGCGGCCGCTCGATCACGGCGGGCCGGTGATCGCCGCTCATTGCGGCAGCTGCGCCTGGTACGATGGGGAGCAGTACTATCCCCGTTTTGTGGAGATGATGAACCGCTACGACAATCTCTTCGGCGACACGGCCATCATGGCGAGCATGAACCGCTGGTTTTCACTGCTGCGAATGAGCCGTGAAGAGGACTGGCTCAAGCGCCGGATCCTGCATGGGAGCGACTATCCTTTCCCTGCCGCGCGCCTGCCGTTCCTGCTTCGCACCGGTCTCTTCCCCCGGGAGCGGAAAAACCCGCTCGATTTCGACCTGCTGGTCAAGAGCTCCTTCAAGTTCGGCCCGGGCTACGCCGGACAGGTGCTCAAGATGCTTGGGGTGGAGCCGGGTTCTCCTCCTCCCTGCGCCTGAAGAGGTTCTCCCCGGGGGGCCGACGGTTCGTCGCATTGAGGCCGGCGGGTTTTCTTTCTAGATCTCATCTCCGGCCTATTTGGTCCAGCTCGAATAGCGGGAACCGCAGGTAGCCGGCTATCAGCATGCAGACGAAGGCGGGGACGAGGGCGGCGACCTCGTTGGGGAAAAAAAATCCCCAGCAGGGAGAAACAGGAGATGCCTGAACAAATGTTACGGCCATCTTTCATCTCCGCGGGAACGAAGATTTTTTCTCCACCACAGTTCGAGCACCGACTTGTTCCTTCCTCCTCCCGGTGGGTTCTGCAGTCCGGACACCAGGGTTGTTCCGGATTAGCGAAGAGATGATCGAAAGCGTTGCCCGGGGCTCGCCCTTCCATCGTTCAATCATCAAAGTCCGGGGGGGGAGGAGGGGGCTTCGGTGCGGGATCTGTCCGGTCTTTCCGGATATCATCCGGGGGCTCCGCAGGGGAGGGTTCTCGTTCTTTCGGGACAACGCTTTTTTGCGCTCTTTGGCTTTTCCCGTTTCTTCTTTTTAGGGCGGCTGTTCTTTCTTTCTTTCTTTCTTTCTTTCCTGCGCTCATCCGCGGCCCAGTCGGCCCATTTTCGATACCTGAGATAGTACCTGAAGGTGAAGCCGGCCAGGATAAAACTGATGAAGACGCTGTATTTGCCCC
>Ga0310124_10000383_pt1 | contig 30310 bp, 21 predicted proteins | sample CB11b_AW_Bot5_MG_FD_203507 | JGI IMG/M metagenome (GOLD analysis project Ga0310124, IMG submission 203507) | Marine microbial communities from Western Arctic Ocean, Canada - CB11b_AW_Bot5 | ecosystem: Environmental > Aquatic > Marine > Oceanic | place: Canada: Western Arctic Ocean | collected...
GATTCACTTCGATGATGGAAAACGCGCCCTGGAGGATTATGCCAGGCTCTCCGCCCTGAGGGCCAAGTGGGAGGGACTGGAAAGCAAGCTGCGCTACGAGGAGATCAAGGCCGAGAGAACGACTGTCTCGATTACCTTCTCGGCGATGGTTGATCTCTCCTTTCGGGGGAAGGTCCTGGTTGAGAACGAGGAGATCAAGGCGTATCGCGGGTTGGTGCTGTGGCGCCACGAGAAATCTGCCGACAAGGGAATCGAGGCAAGCGAACCTTCTAATTCGGATATTCGTCCGGCGGCGGAGGCTGTACGGAGACGGGTGCTGGGCCAGTTTGCCGGGCAGGTGTCGAAGGCGAAGCTCCTGGCCCGCCTGGATCGATCCAGCCGCCTGGTCCTCCTGCTGCGCCTGGCCCGGGCCAGCGGGAATGCCGGCGACGTGCTGGGGCTGCGCTGGTATCTCGCCAAGGATTTTGGTTTGAAGGAGGTGCTCTGCGACGAGGTTACAGAGCGCCTGTTGAATTAAGCTGGAGGTGTCTGGTCTTGACTGAGAGCTCAGGAAAAAAAGAAGCGAAGGAAAGGTTTCCCTCGGAATATCTCCAGGTACTCACGCATTTTTACAGGGGAGAGGTTCAGCGGGAAACCGAGTGGCGCCGCCGCTTGGACCTGACCACGAACTGGGCCATCATCACCACGATGGCGGCCTTTTCATGGACCTTCAGCTCCTGGGATGTGGCCATCCTCGGGTCTCACGTGGTCCTCATTTTCGCGAGCTTTCTTGTTTTCCTGCTCATGTGTATCGAGGCCCGCCGCTACAGATATTACGACATCTGGCACACCCGGGTGAGGATGCTCGAGGTGCACATCCTGGTTCCCGCTCTGAACCCCACGATGAAGCTTCTTGAGGGAAACTGGCGCCAGGTTCTCTCCGAGGATCTGCTCATGCCGTCCTATAAGATCAGCTTTCACGAGGCCCTGGCGCAGCGCCTGCGGGCGAATTATATCTGGCTCTTCCTCGGCCTTTTTGGCGGCTGGGTGCTGCGTGTATTTATCGACAGCTCCCTAAGCGAGGTTGGCTTCTTCGAGGCCTGCGCTTATGGCAAGGCCGTTTCCGGGGGCTGGATCATTTTTCCGCAGACCATCTTTTTTCTCTACCTGGCCTTTGTCGTTCTCAGCACCTGGAAGGTCAGGGGGGTGACCGGGGAGATCCGGCGGCGGGATCCAAATGCCCGAAAATGGCCTATTTGATACGGGTGGACGTGAATGCTGATTCTCTGGGTCGTGATGATTCTCCTGGCTCTGGCTGTGACCCTATCGAGTGGTATGTGGATTCCCCCGATCGTGGGCGGGCTTTTACTTTTCGCCTTTCTCGCCTGGATACTAATTTCTACCCTCTCTCCAGCGGTACCGTGTAGAATCTGCCCGAGTTGCGGCGAGGAAGGCCTGGTCAAGATATGCCGTGGAGTTCCCGGAGTACGTTGTGAGAAATGTGAGTTTGTCGATGAAGATCTACACGTCGCCTATCTCGATGAATGGTGAGCAGAGATGAGCAGCCTTGTTATTGCAGCTCTCGTGGTGAACGTGCTGGTGGTCGCCGGGCTTTGTTATGGAATCTCCAGGCGGCGCGAGCCAGCGGTCCACATGAAGGTGATGACCACCTGCTTCATTGTTGACCTCCTCAACGTCATCCTCGTAGAGGTTACAGCCAGGGTCACCCACAACGAAAGCCAGGGGGCTGTTGAGCAGGGCCTGAGGTCGTTTTACGACAACCTTTTCTCTCTGCTCAATTTTCACATCCTGGTCTCGGTGATCTCAATCGTCTGTTACATCATCGCGATCCGCACCGGCCGGCGCCTCTATCGCACCGGGGAGGGGCGAAGCCTCCACAGGAAGAACGCCCTGGTCTTCGTGGTCGTTCGCCTGGCGAGCTTCGTAACCTCGTTCATGGTGAGCTGGGAGAAGATCTCAGCCAGCTGACCGGTTCATTTTCCTGGCCGCGCGCGCCGGGCCTTGCGGGCATCTCTTCCGGCGGCCAGGAGCATTCCGAACTTCTGGAATCTCGAGAGGGATGGGCGGCGGCTGAAGACGTCGTAATCCTGGTTTTCGATCTTGTCGAGGATCTTGGTGTACAGCCTCTTCAGCAGGACCGGGCAGTAGCGGGTTTCCGCATCGATGAGAGGGAAGAGGGACTCGGCTTGTTCGAAGTAGCTCCGGGCTCTTTCAACCTGGAACTTCATCATGTTTTTGAAGGCGGGGTTCAGCTCGTTTCTCTCCAACTCCTCGGGGCTGTAGCCGAAGCGGTCGAGATCTTCGAGCGGCAGGTAGATGCGTCCGCGGGTCATGTCCTCCCTGATATCGCGCAGGATATTGGTCAGCTGCATCGCGATTCCGAGCGCCTCGGCGTGTTCGCTCGGGTCGCCCCGGTAGCCGAAGATCTCGATGCAGAGCAGGCCGACGGCGGCTGCCGCGCGGTAGCAGTACCTGTAGAGCTCTTCGAAGGTCTGGTAGCGCTGGTTGTGGAGATCCATCTCCATGCCCTTGATCAGCTCTTCAAAATGTTCGAGGGGAACACCGAATCGTTCGATCGTGTCCTCGATGGCGGGGGCAAGGGGGTCACTCGGAGCCTCCCCCCGCAGGAGAGCCCGTAATTGTTCGAGCTTCGCCCCAGCCTCCTCGGGGGTGGCCTGCAGCTCCTCGACTGAGTCGACCGCATCGTCGGCCCGTCTGCTGAAGGTGTAGACCGCGTAGATCGCGTTTCTCCGCGATGGAGGAAGCAGGCGGAAGGCGTAGTAGAAGTTGGTCGCCTCGCGCTTCGTGACTTGTTGAGCGTACGAGTATGATTTCGCTGCAAGTGCCATAATCGAGGTTAATATAACTTGTGAGCCCCGCGGGGACCACAGCGACATAAATGTTTATTCTGTAAGTGTTTCCATACGCCTATCGCATTTTTCGGACCGGGGTGGCCTCTTATTCGGCTTCAGGAGAAGGAATATCGGTACTTAAGGGAGCTGTCAAGTCGTTCCATTCGATGCGGCCGGTGCATTAAAATCGGAGGGTTATGAAGATCTTTTTGACCTCGGTCGGGAACTTCGGAATTTTTTCCGGTTCAGTTTTCACCCGGATCTCCAGGAAGCAGGTGAGATCCGGTGAGCTGATCAGGCAGATGTATCGAGTCGGAGTCGATTCACTCAGTGTCGTGAATCTATGCGCCCTCTTCATCGGCCTCGTTCTCGTATTACAGACCAGCTCGTTGCTTGCGCGTTTCGGAGCAGAGGGGCAGGTTGCGACGATAGTTGGAGCCGCCTTTGTACGGGAGATCGGTCCTGTTTTTGCGGCGATCATGTTTGCCGGCCGTGTCGGTACCGGCGTGGCGGCGGAGATCGGTTCCATGGTTGTTACTGAACAGGTTGATGCTTACAGGGCCTTTGGCCTCGATCCGGTCGCCAAGCTGGCGCTTCCCCGGGTGATGGCCATGACCGTCATGCTGCCTGCCCTGACGGCGATCTCCTGCCTGGTGGGAATTACCGGCGGATACCTGTTGGCCTATGCGGAGACGGGAGTGCCGGGCGGGATCTACCTGGACAAGGCACTCGCCGCGGTCACGCCCATTGATGTCCTGGGCTGTCTGAGCAAGGGGGCCATCTTCGGCTTGCTGATTGGCCTGATAGCTACCTATAGCGGCTTCAGCGCCCCCAGGACCACCGAGGGCGTGGGGGAGGCGACGACTCGTTCGATGGTCAATTCCGTGCTGGTGGTGCTGGTGGCGGACCTGATCCTGACCAAATTTTTCATGTTGATAGGCTGACCTGATGTCCGAATCAAAAATTCTGGTAGAGGTCAAAGGCCTGCACAAGAGCTTCGGTCCGCTCAAGGTGATGGACGGCCTTGATTTCACCCTCTCGCAGGGGGAGAACGTCGCGATCCTGGGACAGAGCGGAACCGGCAAGAGTGTCCTGCTGAAGATCATCATCGGACTTCTGGATCCGGACGAGGGCGAGGTCTCGCTCTGGGGGCGCCCGATAGCCGAGCTCGAGGAGGTCGAGCTGAACTCCCTGCGTCGGAAGATGGGGATGGTCTTCCAGTCAGGGGCTCTCTTTGACTCCATGACGGTTTACGAAAACCTGGCCTTCCCTCTTGTCGAAAACGGCGTAACGGATGAAGAAGCTATCAGCGCCGTGGTGCGGGAACGCCTTGAATGGGTCAACCTTGCCGGAGCTGAGGACAAGTTTCCCTCGGAGCTTTCCGGAGGAATGCGCAAGCGGGTAGCTCTTGCGCGAACGCTGGCCGCCGATCCCGAATTAATTCTCTATGACGAACCCACCACGGGCCTGGACCCGCTGACCAGCCGGAAGATCTCGTCTATGATTCACGATATCGACCAGAGGGTGAAGTCGACCTCGCTCGTCGTGACCCATGACCTGGCTTGCGCCAGAAAGGTCGCGGACAGGTGGTGCTATCTCTCCGGGGGAAAGATCCTCGCCGATGGCACTCCAGATGATCTCTTTGAGAGCGACAACCAGGAGGTGCGAAGCTTCCTGAGAGATATTTCAGTCAACCCGACAACCGGTTCCCGGGCAGGCCAGGACGCCTCCGGGGCGATCTCCAATGGGAAAGGGAGCTAAGATGGACAGGGCAACCAAAACGAGCGGCATCAATGTAGGCTTCGTCATGTTCGTGGCCACGGTGGTCGTCATCATAGCCCTCTTCTGGGTTGGCTCGGGAAATGGGATTTTCCAGACGCAGGTTCAGTACCATTTCATGTGTCCGTCGACGAGCCGGCTCAAGGATGGATCCAGGGTCTATCTCTCCGGTGTTCCTGTCGGGAAGGTCGAGGAGATCGATTTTGTCGATGATCTCAGCATCAATTCGGTCAAGGTTACCGTCTCAGTCGCCGAGAAGGTCAGCCGCAGGATCAGGGAAGACTCCTCGGTCTCTCTGCAGAGCGACGGCTTGCTGGGAGATGTCTCCGTGCATATCACCATGGGAACCTCTGAAAGCCTAGGGCTGTCGGTTAACAACCAGATCAGGTATCTGCAGAGCTCTCCTCTCGAAGGGTTTGTCGGCGCGGAGTTTACCGGCACGGCCGGCGATGTTCTTCGGGAGCTGGTGGTGGTTCTCAAGGCGATTGAGAGCGGAAAGGGTACCGTCGGCAAGCTCCTGCGTGAGCCCGAGCTCTACGACAATCTCAATGCCTTCCTGAAATCTCTTGCGACCCTGTCGGTCAAGCTGGAGCAGGTGGCTACCGACCTGGGCACCTTCTCGGATTCTGTGACGCAAGAGAAGGGCGTGCTCGGCAAGCTGCTTTTCTCCGAAGAGTACGAGAGAGACCTGGGTCGGGCGATTGCCAGCACGGCGGAGATTGCAGTCAGGCTCGAGGGCGCCCTGAGCGCTTCGGCCGACAAGAGCTCCGTGGTGACCCGTCTCTTCTTTGACGAGAGGCTCGGTGAGCGGCTTGACAATGTGCTGGTGAAGCTGGAGGCGGGCTCCGACTCGCTTTCGCTGGTGCTTGGAATGCTCGAGCGGGGAGAGGGCTCGGTCGGACAGCTGCTCCACGACCCCTCGATCGCTGCCAGCATCAAGGATCTCTTCCTGGGAATCCAGGAGGTCGGCTATATGAGGAATATTATTCAGAACGCGGAGCTGCAGGGCCGCGAGGCGAAGGCGGGCGATGACAGGGCCTCCGCGATGGCGCGGCTCGAGGCCTCCCGGGCGAGGATGCTCGCCCGGCTGAATGCTCCCAGGGAAGAGGGCGAGCCGAAGAAAGATGAGGAGGGCTCCGGAAAGGAAGAGCCCGCGCCGGCGAAAGGTACCGATGCGCGGCGGGAGGGAGCGGTGCCTGAGTGATGTTCAAGACTGCCAGGCTCATTCCTGTTGCGGCTGTGCTGCTGCTGGCTTGCGGTTGTAATGTTCTCATCCAGCCTGACCGGGCCTTCGTGAACAACCAGGCGGTCATTGGCTACGCAGCCAGGGCGGCCGGCTATACCATCGATGAGAAGCTCTATACCCTGCAGCGGGTGGAGATCGAGTGGGACACGGCGACCTTCTATTATTCCGGCGTGGCGGACCCGCGCGAGGATGCGTGGGTGTTGCGTTTTTCTCCTAAGAAGGGCGAGCAGGACCCCGTGGCTCTCGAGGACGTTTACTCCCACCTCGCCCTGATCGAGGGCTTGCGCGATGATTTCAAGATTGGAATCGATGAGAAGGAAACGCTCGGGGAATCGAGGCTGCGCTACGTATGCTACAGCTATAACTCCAAGACCCGCGACAAGGATGGCCGGCCGATTCGGGGCTACGGCATCATCTCGACCTACTCATCCCGCAGCGATGACCTGCCGGTTGTTTACGCGATGAAGATCGAGGCGGTTGGCCGCAAGGCCTTCTATTCCCGTGCCGATCTCGATCCCTTCCTCAGGCCTGTCCTGCGGCGCTAACCGCGATCGGTTCTACGAAGAAGAGCCTTCCTGAAGCCGTGGAGGGCTTCCGGTTCCGGCCGCAGCCATTTCCCCCTCGTTGTCCTGTGGCGGACGGTTTCAGGGGGATAGACCACGCTGGTGATATGGAGGCCGGAGTCGTTGAAGATGTGAACCCTGTTTTTCGGACCGAGCACGACCCAGGTGTTTTCTTCGACATCCATGTAGACGGAGCTGTCCTTCGCCTCTATAGCATCGGGCAGGGCTTTCGAGGATGGCCTTGCCTTGTTTCGATGGCGAGTCTCGGCGTGGTGCGTCCGGCGGGTCTGCTGGCGGTAGATCCTTTCAATGTTGCGGGAGAGCCGCCTGAGGGTGTCGAGGACCCTCCGCTGTTTTTCCCTGCTTCTTCTTCGCTTGGGAATGGAGCTGACCTCGATGTCGCTGAGATGCCGCCCCGCCTTGCGGATGGAGTCAAGCAGGCGGGGGCTCTCGGCCTCCTCTACTGAGCGCAGGCCGCTCCTGCCATCCGGCAGGCGCCCGATGATGTTCAGGGAGACCGGTCCCCTTCCGCTTCCCGCCTGTACAGCCTGGAGGCTGAGGGCGTAGTGATTCTCGGCGCGCCTGGAATCGAGCCCCGCGTTGAGGTAGCCGACGGCCATCTGGCCCAGGATGCGGTACACCCCTGAGCGTTTTCCGTAGGTGGGAAGCTGTTCGTTCGCAAGCTCGCGGCCGCTCTGGACCAGGGTGAGGGTTGCCGGGTTGCGGCGGTGGAGAAGATCGATACGGGGATCCTTGCGTTGCAGGAGAATGCTGGTGAGCTCGATCCACTCCGGCTGGCCGGTCGGGCTGTAGCCTGCGAAGGCCTGCCTGGGAGTCGAGGGCTCGGAGTGGGAGCACTCGAAGCTCCTGCACCAATGGCAATAGACCTTGCCGGTCGGGAAGACGGCTGAGCGGTCAGCCACCTCCTCCGCCTGTCTTCTCAGCTGGGCTTCGAGAAAGCTGGTGGCGGCGGCGGCGCTCTTCACCTCGGGATTGTCGAGATGCAGGCTCAGGTCCAGGGCCGAGCTCTCCGGGGTCTTTCCATCTACTCCGGTGCTGTCTCTTCGCTTGTGGACGAGTTCATAGAAGATCTGCGCCAGCTCCTCCTCAATCTCGATCAGGCGTTTCCTGAACTCATCGGGGCCTGTGGAGTGAGGGTCGCCGGGGGCGGCAGCTGAAGAATCATTCTGGGACATTCGTTCTTCTCTATGCCCTGGTCAGGGGGAGACTCGTTCCCTCTACTCTACTTTCCCGGACAGGGTAAGTAAATGCCGCCTTCCTTCCCTTACGACTTGCGTCTGAAACCCCATCCATTTAGACTTCCAATCCATGAGACGGATGGTGGTTATCCTCAGCTTTTTCGCGGGTACGGGCTGTTCAATCTCCCCGGCTTCCGCCGAGCCTGCCAGGACTCTCGAGGAGCTGCTCAGAGAGCAGGTAAAGAGGTCCGGCGCGAGTCAATCCCTCGTTGGAGTTGCCGTGCTCGGGAACACGGGCAGGGCCATGGCCTTTCTCAATGCGGATAAACCCCTGAAGCCGGCCTCCAATATGAAGATCCTCACCACGGTGACGGGGCTGGAACTGCTTGGGGCTGATCATCAATACTCGACCCGGATCGTCGCCAGGGGCGAGCTGGCGAAGGGGAAGATCTCCGGGGACGTGATCGTTCGCGGCACCGGGGATCCCAATATTTCCGGGCGGTTCCACGATAGCGACCCCCTGTTTCTTTTTCGCCAGTGGGCGAAGAAGCTGAAGCAGGCCGGCCTCAATGAGATCTCGGGGAACCTGGTCGCGGATGATTCCTACTTCGACAAGGTCAGGTTCCTCCCGGGGTGGAATCCGAAGGATCGTGGGAAATGGTACAGCGCCCAGGTGAGTCCGCTCAGCCTGAATGATAATTGCGTCGAGATCCGGGTCGTTCCCGGGTCGGTCGGCAAATCGGCCACGGTCGAGATCTCTCCCGCAAGCGCCTTTGTCACATTTTCCGGAGCTCCGAGGACGGTCTCGGGGAAAAAGGTGACGGTGATTGCCAGTCGGTCCATCGAGGGCAACAAGATCGTCATGAAGGGCAGGATCGGGTCTTCTGCCGGGGCGTGGACGGGAAGTCTTGCGATCGATGACCCGGCTCTTTTCTTCGTTCATACGCTTGCCGTCGTTTTGAAGAAGGAGGGAATCAAGCTGGGGGGAGATATCGTTCGGTTGGGTGCGGTCGATGTGCCTGGCGGCGGCTCGGATGCGGCCAAGACGGTCTCTACCGGTGAGAGGATCCTGGTTGAGCACAATTCACGTCTCAAGGATGACATTCCCGTGATCAACAAGAAAAGCCAGAACCTTCACGCCGAGCTGTTGCTGAAGGCGACCGGCAGGAAGATCGCAGGAGAGGGGAGTGTCGCAGGCGGTGGCCGAGCGGTGAGCAAGGCCTTTGCCGGTTTCGGGATAGAAACCAAGGGCCTGGTGGTTGCTGATGGGTCAGGTCTCTCCCATGACAACCGGGTGACGGCCCGGCAGGTCGTCTCGCTTCTGCACGGAGTTCGGTCAAAGGGCTACTATAAGGTGTTTAAAGATTCCCTGCCGGTGGCAGGAGTCGATGGAACTCTGGAGAAGCGGTTTGTGTCGCGCAGGACCCTGGTTGGAAAGGTTTTCGCCAAAACGGGTTATATCAGAGGAGTTTCAGCGCTTTCGGGCTACGTTCAGAAGGGCAAAACAGTCTGGAGTTTCTCCATTCTCTGCAATTCCTTTCCTGCGAAGAGCCTGAGCAGGGCCAAGAAACTGCAGGAGGACATTGTCAATATTCTCTATTCCTCGATGCCCTAGGGAAGGCCGTTTCCGCCGCCCCAGAGATGTTTTTCGGCTAGAAAAGCAGTAAAGAAAAGCCTTTTTCTTTGGGTGGGATCTTTTGTAGCGTTAAAATGATTTTACATCTCAGGCGATGCTGCCAAAGATGACTTATCTTGTGGCGGCACAACAAATTACCTTACCAGCAGGAAGATCTTTTCCCATATCGGTAGGGTTTCCGGGTCGGGATAGTGCTGTTATTTCCGACTTTTCTTAATTCTTGGTAGATCCTCTTCGATATGAGCGGCAAACCACGTGAAAAGAGTGCCGATGGTACGCGTAAGCGGCCGAAGTTGATCGTAGCCGAAAATGGTCATCAAACCGTTCTCGAGATCAATCAGCGAGTAACTACGATCGGGCGTTCTCACGAGAATACGGTCGAAATTAGCGATATCAGCAGCTCGCGGCAGCATTGCCAGATCGAGAGGAAGGAAGGCGGTTTTGAGATTATCGATCTCAAGAGCCGCAACGGTACGGTGGTCAACGGTGTCCTGGTTCTTCGCAAAGAGCTGCGGCCTGGAGACTGCATTGAGATTGGTAAGACACAGGTCTTTTTCGAGCATGTCTCCCAGGAGTACGCAGATGAGACCATTGACCTGACGACAGACTATTTCCTGGAGCCTCTCGAAGGGCTGGATGAGGAAAATCAGCTCAGTGTTCTGAAGACTGAGCGTGAAATCTTTCTCAAGCTCATGGAGATTAATCGCAACCTCAACTCCAGGGTCGTGCTCGATGATCTGCTCGGGCTGATCGTGGATACCGTGGTCGAGGTGACAAGCGCCGAGCGAGGTTTCTTCCTGCTTGCCGGGGGTGATGTCCTCGAGGTGCGGGCCGCTCGGAACATGGACGGTGAAACGGTCAAGGAGCCGCAGCTCAAGTTCTGCGGCGGGATTGCCGGGGACGTCATCGAGTCCAGGAAGCCGCTGTGTTCCGACAACGCGATGGACGACAGGCGCTTTCGAGATCTCGATACGGTCAAGGAGCTCAACCTCAAATCGGTCCTTTGCGTGCCGCTGGTCGGTGAAGACTCTGTGCTTGGCGCCATCTATGTAGACAATCGCTTTGACGAAGGCGCCTTCACCAGCAACCACCTCAGGTGGCTCGAGATGGTCGCCCACCAGGCCACGGTCGCGATCCGTAACGCTCAACTCTTTGACGAGAACACCTCGCGGGCCGAGGTGCTCGAGCAGACCCAGCTTCGCCTCGAGCGGGCCAACACGCAGCTCGAGGAGAATGTCATGAAGAAGACGCTGCAGCTCGAGGAGGCGATCAAGCTGATCCCGGAGGACAAGCCCGCAGCCTTCGAGTACGACTACAGCAACATCATCACTGCCAGTCCGAAGATGTTCGAGATCTTCAGGGTCCTCGACAAGGTGTCGGATTCAGCGGTACCGGTGCTGATTCTTGGCGAGAGCGGCACCGGCAAGGAGCTGATCGCAGGCGCTATTCACTCTAACGGGCCGCGCTCGGATAAGGAGTTTGTCAGCGAGAATTGCGCCGCGATTCCCATGAACCTGATGGAGAGTGAGTTCTTCGGCCATGTGAAGGGAGCCTTCACCGGCGCCTCCAGCGACAAGAAAGGACTCTTCGAGGTCGCGGACAAGGGCACCCTCTTTCTCGATGAGATTGCCGACATGCCCGCGGATATGCAGACGAAGATGCTCCGGGTCCTGCAGGAGGGAGAGATTCGCCGGGTGGGCGGAAAGGATGTCATCGATGTCGATGTCCGCATTGTCTCGGCAACGAACAAGGACATCTTCGACATGGTGCGTAACCAGGAGTTTCGCGAGGATCTTCTCTACCGGGTCAATGTGATTACGATCACCCTGCCGCCTCTTCGAGAGCGCAGGGAGGATATCCCCCTGCTGATCGATTTCTTTCTCGGTCGGATTGCCGAACGCTCCGGCGAAGAGAAAAAGTCGCTCGACCAGGAGACCTTCCGGGCTCTGTACCAATACGACTGGCCTGGCAATGTGAGGGAGCTTGAGAATGAGATTGAGCGCCTCTCTGCTCTTGGCGGAGAGGTCGTTGAGTCCCACCTGTTGAGTTCGAACATCCAGGCCAATGGCAGGAAGCCCGGCCGGGTTGTGAACGGCAAGCCTCTGAAGGATATTGTGGCCAGGACCGTGGAGGATGTAGAGAGCCAGGTGATCCGTTCGGCCCTGGCCGATACGGACTGGAAGAAGAGTAAAACTGCCGAGATGCTGGGAATCTCGCGGCCTACTCTGGATGCGAAAATACTCAAGTACGCTTTGAGACGGGAATCCGGCGTCGATTCCGGGTTGAATAACGGGAAATGAAAAATACCCTTCGCGGGGAGTGAGTTGAGTGGCTATCAAATTATTTGTACAGAAGGGAGACGGGGAACCCAGGGAGCTGGATTTCGAAGGCCCTGTCGTACGCATTGGACGCGGAGAAACCAACGACCTGGTGGTTGATGATGTGCGTTCGTCTCGTAAGCACTGCAGCGTTTCAGAGACGCCCCAGGGAGCTGTTCTCGAGGACCTCGAGAGCTCAAACGGGACCAGCTATAACGGGGAGCCCGTCAAGAGAACCCTCCTCGAGTCCGGCGACAAGTTCGCGATTGGTTCTACCAGCATCTATTACGACAAGTGTTCCGTTTCAAGCTCGCCCGAGCCAGTTGTTGAGCAGCCGGGTTCGCAGACGGGCGCAGGCGAAGATTCGTCCGACGCAGATGACCTTCTTCTTGAGGTCGAAGAGGCTGAGGCAGGGAGCCGGCTCGAAGAGATCGAGACGGTGGAGGGCGAGGAGGACGACATCCCGGAGTCCGCCGCCGAGGAGTCCGGCGCCGAGGAGTCCGGCGGGCAGGAGGGAGGAGTTGTTCTCTCGCTGCGGCAGGTGGTCGGCGAGCTGGAGGATGAAAACGTCAGGGTCCAGAGTCTTCCCTTCTCCATAGGGCGAAGCTCCAGCTGCGATCTGACCTTGAACGACCAGAGAGCCTCGGGGCACCATGCTGAGCTGGTGGAAAAAGATGGTGTCCTCGCGGTGAAGGATCTGGGCAGCAAGAATGGCGTTCTCGTCGACGAGAGGAAGGTCAAGAACGCGGGAGTGATTGGAGATGGCGGCAGGTTTACCGTCGGTTTGCATATTTTCGATGTACGTATCGAAGACCCGCGCCTGCGCGCTGCTTCTTCCCGGAAGGCCGAGAGGCAGACCGCGAAGCGAGATGAGGTGGTCGCCAAGGGCGAGCCGTCGGAGGCCATGAAGCTCAACGTCGATGTCGATTCCCTGGGCCACGGTAGCGCATTGCAGCAGGTCGGCTCGGTCGCGGCGCTCGTGATCATCGTGATCGTCAGCGCCTACTTCTGTGTCGATGTGGCGCAGCGGCTCCTCGCGGTAGAAATCGTCGACCCCGTGGCGGAGGCTAATAAGATTACCAACTGGTCGTTTGAAGATCAGGTTCCCGAGGGAGCCAGGGATGACCTCGTGATCGGCTGGGAGGCTGGCGGGGGATCCCTCCTGCGCCGGGTCAAGGACCGCGGTATTCGCGGCGGAAACTACGCCATGGAGCTTGTCGGCACAGGATCGGACGCAGATGACTCGACGGTCTATTCTGCGGCCCAGGGAGAGCTCGTCAGGGTCGTTCCGGGTGATCAATTCCTCCTCGAGGGTTTCGTGACCAACAGGGGAGCTTTTCTCGCCGGGCTGATGGTCGAGTGGATCCGCGCAGGGGATGGGGAAAAGCTGGTTGGGCGGAGCTTCTCTGCGCCGGTGAGGGGAACGGGCGGAGGTGAGGTCGAGCTGGATGCCAGCCAGGTGGTCAAGGTTCCCGCAGGAGCCGGCTCGGCACGAATTTCATGCTTCCTCGTTGGCTCCGGAAAGGCCTGTTTTGACCAGGTCTATTTCGCCAAGGCGGAGCTCGCCGGGGACGATGCCGTCGCCGCCGGCGCCGCGAGCCTGGAACGAAAGGCTGGCGGCCAGGCCGAGGCCCTGGTGGTCGGTATGGACAGCCCCGGTATTTTCAGCCTCCGCCGGGGCAAGCGAATCATATTCTCGTCCTTCTGGGCTGGACTCGATACCAGCCGCGACCCGAATGCTATCGGGCCGCAGCTGACCGATCCGGAGCTTCGCTCGGGGGAGGATGGGTCGCAGATTGCGCCCACCGAGGTTCCCGATCTGCAGGAGCGCAAGTGGATCGCGGTTGAAAACATCATCAGCTCCGATTCATCGAGCGTTTCCCTGCGATGGCAGCTCGAGACGCAGGGAGGCAAGGCTGATGCGAAGAGAGCGCTGGTGCTTTATTTCAGCTCCCATGACCCCGGGCTGAAGCTCGTCGCGCACGGTCCCCGCACCGGGGCCGACTTGATCCTCTCGGAGGCTTCCGGGGGGCCATTTGATGAACTGGTTGCCGGAGATGGAGTCTTTCGTACCTCGATGGAGTTCACCCATACGGTGAAGGTCTCCTCGATGAAGCATCCGGTTATTGCTGACCGCTGGCTGCTGCTGGTCATTCCCGCTGATGGAGCCAGTGACCTTGGAGTGACCTTCAGCCACGGTTCCAGACAGGAAGCGCAGGCCGCGAAGATGGTCCTGGCCGAGGCCGAACGACTGTTCGGCGATGGGATCGCCAGCGAAGCGCTGGATCTCCTCGATGGCCTGGAGACCCGCTATCCTCTGCAGGCCATCGAGATCGAGCAGGCAACGAAGAGGATTGCCCAGTGGAACGGCGATGCCGCGAAGGTGGTGAGTGATCTCGACGTCGGTCGGGATGCCTACAGGAACAACCCCTCGGAGGTGATCTACCGGTCGCTATATTCGCGTGGAAAGCTGTTGGCGATGCGCTATGCCAATACCCGGGCCGGCGATTCCGTGGGAGGCTTCCTCGCTGAGCTCGATAGCATACGCAGCTCGGCATCGGTTGGAAAGATCAAGACGCAGCAGGAGGGGCTGTTCACCAGGGCCAGGGAGGCGATGGAGAACCAGCATCTCGGTATAGCTGGAGCCTGCCTGAAGTTATTGCTTGGGATTGCCGACAAAGAGAGCCAGCTTTACACGGACGCGGTGAATCTCAAGGAGAGGCTCGATACGCGCAGGGAAGCCGTGAACAAGGTCAAGCTTGGACAGTGATGAATAAAAGAACAGAGAGAAGGCGATGAGAAGGACAGTTACTGGAGTTGATCTTGGGCGTGACTCGATCAAGGCCGTAGAGGTCGAGATCGAAGGAGCGGCTGCGCAGATCGTTCGCAGCGTCTCGATTCCGAGGGATAGCCTGGAAGGGCAGGATCCCGAGAGTGTCGCGGCCGCCCTGGCCGAGGGGATGGCCGATGCGGGTATCTCTTTCAATGGCGTGGCGCTCGGGCTTGGCGGAGAAGAGGCGATCCTGCGATACAACCACGTCCCGCCGATGCCTCCATCCCGGCTCGGGCTGATCATGAAGTACGAGGTCGAGTCGGTAGCCGACCGCATGGGAGAGGTTCTCGCCCATGATTTCAAGCAGCTTCCTGCTGTTCGCGACGATGGGGAGAGGACGGTTCTCCTCGGCCTTGCCCGGGAGGCGGGTCTCTCAGCCATACTTGAAGCTCTCGAGGGTGAAGGCATCCTCGTCGCAAGCGCCGTTCCCGCGTCGCTGGCGATTTACGGAGCCTGGGAGCTCGTCTCCACCAAGGCCGATCTTGATTCGCCCGATGATGACCTGGTGCTGATCGCCGACCTCGGCCGCAGCAGTCTCGATGTGGCCCTGGTGCTGAACAACCGGCTCATTTTCGCCAGGAGTACGACCTTCGGAGGAGACCAGTTTACCGAGGCGCTCGCCCAGGACCTTGGAGCGGGCCTGGGCCAGGCCGAGGTGGTGAAAAAACAACGCGGAGGAATCACCGAGGGCACCAAGGGAGTCGATAACCGCACGATTCGTCCGCTGCGAACGGCTGCCGGACAGCTGCTGGGTATGCTGGAGTCCTCCATCCGGGTCGGCGGCAGCCAGGCCGGGGTCAAGCTCCCGGATGTCACGCGGCTGTGGTTCTCAGGCGGCGGCATGAGGCTGAAGGGCCTGCCGCGCTATCTGAGCACAGGACTCGGCAAGGTCCCGTTCGAGGTCTTTGACCCTGCCGGAGCTTCCGATGAGGACGGCAGCGGCAGCTATACCACGGGGCTTGGGCTGAGCACCCTCGGTCTCCAGAGAGGTCGTTCCGGCGATCGCGATGTGCTCCTGAATATCCTCCCGCAGAGGTACAGCGATCGGCAGACCTTCCGCGACAGGACCCGTTTCCTGATCGTGGCGGCGACCCTGCTGGTGCTTCTGCTTTGCGGGAAGCTGGCCGATGGCTACATACAGGGTTCCAACGCCAACAAGACGCTCGATGGCCTCGACAAACAGTTCCAGGTCCTGCAGGAACTCTCCGGAGAAAAAGCGGCCGCGGTGGCTGAGAGCACCCAGGCGCGAGGACGCATCAACAGGCTGCTGCGCGAGGCCGAGCCGACTGCATTCCAGGCTTTTGTGCTGGATTACCTGGCGGAAAATCTCAGGTCGGAGGTCCAGCTGGAGCTGGTTGATCTTGAGGTAACCCCGGAGGAAGCGGAGGATGGCAGCATCGACAATAACTACCGGCTCATCATTCGCGGCCGGGCCAACAATGAGAAACGCAAAGGCCATGACTGGGTCCTGGATCTTCAGAGTGAGCTGAAAAAACAGGAGCGGGTTCGGGACGTGTTCTTCGGCAAGCGGCCGAGGGCGGACACCGCGGCCTGGTACAGCTTTGAAATGATCATCGAACCACAGTACGTATCCATTTGAGACCCGGCCAGGCCGGGCGCGATAGAATAGAGAAAAAATGCTTAAAGACTTCTGGGAAGAAAACAAACGGTTCCTCCTGCTGGTTGGAGGCGGGTTGCTTGTTTTCCTCATAGCCAATCACTATATCGGAAGCTATATCGGCGGGACCGAGAACATTCGCAAGAAGAGCCAGAAGCGTCGGCAGGATGTGGTTCTTCTGCACAAAGGGCTCAAGAACGGCTGGTACGAGGAGAAGCGCAAGGTCCAGGCCTGTAAGGATCACGAGACCGGGTTGAAGGACAAGCTCTGCCTGCCGGAACCCGCGGCACTCGATGGAGAGAACAGCCAGCTCCAGATCAAGTTTGACAAGGCCATCGAGGATACCTGGGAGGGTGTTCGCCAGGAAGCCAACCGCGCTGGTATCCGGTTGCCCGTACCGCTTACGGCGAGGGATTTCAATGTTGAGCAGGATGACACCGTGGCCGAGTACCAGGAGCACTACTCGGATCTTGCGATTGTCGAGAGAGCGCTGGAGGTGCTTGTGAAGTCCGGCGTCAGCGAGATCGAGACCCCTGAACCCTACGAGCCTGATCGCCTTCCGGTGAAAGACAATGACTCGGTTAAATGCCTCTATCGGGCCGTATCGATTGGCGTGACGACCTCCTTCGAGAGCCTGCAGAAGGTTTTCGAGCAGGTTCAGTCCGGTGAGCCTTTTCTGCAGGTCAGGTTGCGCAGTCTCGGGGCCAAAGGCTCCACGAATGAAGAGGAGCGCGTGCTTGAGGGCGAGATTGAATTTATCGGCTTCCGCCTTGAGGAAGGCGCGGCCGATGAGGAGAGCGCCGGTCCCGGCAGACGCTCAACGGGGCGCAACAGGCGAAGGAGGAGACCATGAGCCTGAACAGAGAAAAAATAGCCTGCTGCGTGGCGCTGCTGATCTTTCTTGGCGGAATGTATACCGTCGTCCTCAGCTTTATCAAACCGACCCAGGTCCGCAAGCCGCCGAATACCACGATCGCGCGGATTGAGCGCGAGGTCTTCATGCCGGAGCCGAGGGGCTACGTTGGCGGGGAGGATGCGGGACGCAATCCCTTCAGCTTCTCCGAGGGCTGGAAAGATCTCGACGCCGTGCCGCTTCTGCCTCCATCGATTCCTGAGCGTTCGCGTATTCTTCCCGGCCTCAGCGGCGGGATCTCGCCCGTCGACGGGGGGATTTATTTTTCGGAGGAGAGCCCCAAGGAGGTAGATGCCGGCACGGGTACGGGAGCGGGCGCTGCGGGAACGGGCGCCGCGGGCGCGGGCGCCGCTCCGGTGGACACCACGGGAGTGGTGCCGGTACCCAAGGGCGGGTTGCTTCCTGTCCAGGGAGCGGGCGACAAGAAAGGTGGAGAACGATGAAGGGACTTCAGATCTTGCTGGCCGCGGCGCTTTTCAGCCTTCTGCCCTGTGTGCCCGTGGATGCGCAGGCTCCCGGGCCTCCGTCCGACACCATCAGCATCAGGCCTCTTGACCGGGTCGTTACGGCCGGGGGAGAGACCATCGAGTGCAGAATTCTCGACCCCAACCCCGTCCTTGGAAAGGACCTGAAGGTCAAGATCCGAACGGTCACCACCGTGCTGGATGCCGCCAGGGTGAAGCAGATTATCCTGCGCCGCTCCCAGTCCGAGGCCTACGACAACTGGGCCAAGTGGTTGCGCAAGGAGGGGCGTCCGGGGGCCTCCCTCGATGCTGGTGATAAGCGGGCAGCTGCTGAGATGACGCTGGCGATGTGGTGCAGGACTCCCCATGTCAAGCTCGCAGGCAAGCGCCCCATGCCGGAGATGGCCCACAGGCACCTGGTCATGACCGCGAGGGCAGATGCTTCCTTCGCCCCGGTCTATCCCTATCTGCTGGCAAGCTATATCAAGGCAAACGCTCTCGACCAGGCCGAGCTGGGACCTCTGAACGAGGAGCTCGAGATCTACCTGCGGGCGCAGGAGGCCGGCTTCTCCAGTCCCGATCTGGATTTCCGCATCGGGATGATCCTGTCGCGAAGGCTGGGGATGGCTGATGGAGCCGTCAAGTTTTTCGAGCGTGTTCTCGCCGTTGGCGAGGAGACCTCTGCGACCAACAGGTCCCAGCGGCGCAGGGCGCGACAGCTCCTGTCCGCGGTCTACATGCGACGGGGCGAGTCCGCCAAGGCGCTAGGCCTCTACGAGGCGCTCCTGCAGCCTGAGCTGACGGGAGATCTGAACTTCGAGGGCCTCTACAATAGCGCCGTCATCCTCACCCGGCTAGGGGGGGGCGAGAAGACGACGCTTGCCCGCGACCGGTTCGCGGAGGCCCAGAAGCTCCAGCCTGACTTCCTCGACGTGGAGCTGCGTCTCGCAGCGCTCGACTACGCCGGCGGGAAGTCGAAGGATGCCGGCAAGAGAATCAAGGCCTACCTGGGAAAAGTCCCTGATGACCTGCAGGCCCGGGTTGACCAGGCGATCCTGGATATTACAGAGGGGCGATTCACAAAGGCGGAAAACAGCCTTCGCAAGGCTCTCGATGACACGGGAAACCCGGAGATCTCCATGCGCGCGCGGTTGGGGCTCGGCTCTATCCAGGAGCTCCGCGGGAAGTTGCCGGAGGCGGAAGCTCACTACCGCTTGGCGATCAATCTGTCCACCAGCAACCCCTTGCCGGGACTGATGCTTGCGACGATCCTTGTCCGCCAGGACCGAGCAGATGAAGCCGCGGAGCTGGTGACCTCTATTCGTTCGGCGCACGTGGCGAGCCAGGCGGTATTCGGGGCCTGCTCCCGCCTGCAGGCGCTCATCGACGCCCGCAAGGGCGAGGTCGCCAGGTCGAGTTCCAACCTGGAGTTCGCCGTCGACGTCAGCCCCGAGGATCCCGCTGTTCTCGAGGCCGCGGGCCTGGCCTTCCTGCGCCAGAGTAAGCTCGAGCAGGGCCTCAGCTACCTGGCCCGGGCCAATAAGCTCCAGGAGGGACGCCCCGCGACGCTCAACGGGCTGGGCTACTACAACTACATCCAGGGACAACACGCCGAGGCCGCGGCCTTTTTTGACCAGGCGCTCGCCGCGCTGAAGAAGAACTCCCCTGGGAAGAAAGGCAAGGAGACGGCCTTTGCCAGGGATGCGAAGGCCTACGCCACCCACGCCCGCAACCTGGTCCGTGATCTCGAGATCCTGCAGGTCTGGGTCGATGATTTTGAGAGCTCCGCCGAGGGCCTGATCGATGGCTGGAACGAAATCGAGCTCTACGGAATCGATGTCGCTCCGGCTGAATCAAACATCGTCTTCAAGGGAAGGCAGCAGAAATCTCCTGATGGAGAGAGCGGAATCCGCCTGCTGCGCGTCTATCGAAGCCGGGATCTCGAGAGAGTGGCTGTTCGCCTCCGGATCGATTCGGGCAATGTGATGCCCTCGTTGAGCCTGACCGGCCCGGATGGAACCCGCAGCGCCCTGTCAGCCCTGAGCCTCTACCGGGACTTTGATGGCCGGGTCAGGGTTCGGCTGCGTTCGAATAAGGGGGAATGGATGGAACCCGAAGAGCCGGCGGCTGCCGGCGAGGGAGTCGTCAAGGGGGCCGCCTATGTCGGTAACGTCACCTGGGAGACGGATACGAATTTTCACACCCTCGAGATTCGCAAGGCTAGGACTTCCAGGGGGGCCACCAGGAGCAATATGTTTGATCTCTACTTCGATGGGGAACCTGTGGCCAGGGAGGTCCAGGTTCCGGGGTTGTCCACCAGCTACCAGCTGTCTGTGATGGCTCGTACCGATGCCCTCGGCAACGAGTACTCGGTCACCGTCGACAATTTCAAGGTCTACAGGGCCAAGGCAAAGAAGAAAAAATGACTCTGAAGAAGACAGGTTCAAGGCGTGCCGGCGGATTTACCCTTGTTGAAATCCTCGTGGTCATGTCGATCATCTCCATCCTGGCCGGCCTGGCTCTCTCGGGAGTCATGAGCGGCAGGACCTCTGGCGAGGAGGGCGCGGTGAAGTACAACATCACCGCGCTCGTCAGCGCGATCGAGGCCTATGCCACTGAGATGGGCGACTACCCCCCGAGCTCGCTGGCGGCCTACGGAATCCGCGGCAATGGAGTCAACGATGGCATCGAGTGCCTGCTGGCCTGCCTGCAGACCCGCAAGCACAACGGGCCCTTTCTCGGCGACCTCGACCCCGACCAGCGCAGCAACGTCGATGGAGACATTCTCTCCAAGGTCCAGTCCAGCCAGGTCAGGAAGCGTATCGACTGGGGCCGTCTCAACGACATCCTCTTCGAGTACTGCGATCGATGGGGCAACCCTCTCGTCTATATTCACTCGCGCGATTACGGCAAGCAGTTCAAGGTCCAGGCCGGAGAAGGCATCATCCTTGTCGGTGCGAAGAGGGATTCCGAGACCGGCGGCTACTTCAAGCCGACGGAGTACCAGATCTGGTCTCTGGGCGTGGACGAGGTGAATGACGAATACGGAGATGGCGACGACATCTGTCACTGGCGAAGGTAAGAACGGTACAGGGAACTCCCTGGAGCAAGGCATGCGGGAACCAGGATACATTGCGGAGCGAAGTCGGGGCGGTCGCCGCGAGGGCGGCTTCACCCTCATTGAGCTGCTTGTCGTTCTTGCCATCATCTCGCTCATGGCGGGCCTCAGTATCGGAGCCTTTCGCGAGGCGCGGCGCAACTACGGGCTCGCTGCCTCGGCTGGTGAGATCCAGTCGATCTTCCGCCGCGCTCGTAACCAGTCGATCTCCAACGGGACGGGCTCGTTTGTCGTCGTCGAGCCGAAGAGCAGCTCGATCTGGGCGCAGAGCTTCGAGACCATGGGCGAGTGGAGCTTTGAGGGCGGCGGCGCCGAGGATGAGGGTCTCTTCGGCTACGGCGGACCGCGGATGGTGGGCGGCGAATATATCGACGGCCGCCTGGGGCAGGGAGTCAGCTTCCGCGGAGGCGGAGGCTATGTGGACTGCGGCTACCAGGCGTCCTTTGACCTGAGCACGGGGGTCGTGCTTGAGGCCTGGGTTCGCCACGACAGGAGGCGGGTCCTGCGCCAGGCCTTCAAGAGTGAGACAGCTTCCGGGCGCAGGAGCCTGAGGGGGAAGTCAGCGGCCGGCGGCGGCGGCGGGCTGGCGCCCGCCTACTCCATCGTGGAGAAAAAAGACTCCTGGTTCCTCGGGATGACGCCAGAGGGCGCGCTGGAGGGGCACATTGGGAATTTTCAGGTGATCACAGGAGATGACGTCGTGCCCTCGGGGCGCTGGGTGTTCGTTTCCCTGCGCTATGATGGGGTGTCGCTGGTTCTCGCATCCGATGGGGTCGAGCGCAGGAGTGATGTGCTCCAGGGCCTGGGCCGGAAGCTCGGTGACCGGGCGGCGCCGGTCGTTCCGGCCTCGATTCCGCGCAATGAGAACCCCGTGATGATCTCTTCAAAGGACAACTCCTTCCCCGGTGATATTGACGAGGTCCGGCTGCGCGGCCGCAGTGAGAAGGCGATCTACAACCATCCGCCATTCGAGAAGCTGATCGGCTGGAAGAAGATTATTCATTTTGACCGCTACGGGCATCTCGACCCGGTGTTTCATGAGAAGAACATACGGATCGTACTTGTCGAAGTCAGCGATGACCATTTCGCGCGCCAGGAGACGCTCGCTGAGAAGAAGAAATCCTCTCGGGCGCAGACGGATCGTTTCGAGTTGACCTTCCAGGAGTGGCTCGACACCTGGCCTTCGGATGAGATGCCGGACCTGGTCGAGGACGAGGAAGAGCGTGATATCGAGGAGAGGGTTTATTCTCAAGCGCGGAAAAAGGTCATCAAGATCGATACCCTGGGGGTTGTGAGTGTCCAATGAGAAGAGAAGCAATATTCATGAATAGAGATCGAAATTCAGGCGTTGCCCTGGTGATGGTGCTGGCTGTGCTGGGAGCCCTGGCCATCGTTGGCGCGCCCTTTGTGGTTTCGATGATGCTTCATGACCGCGCGAGCCAGAGCTTCTCCGGAGCCATCAAGGCGCGCCAGGCTGCCGAGAGCTTCCGCAACAGGGCGGTGGCGAGGCTGGAGGCGACCCAGTCGGCTGTCGAGTGGGAGGAAGAATACTACGAGCTGGAGGAGGAGCGCGAGCTGCAGCGGGCCGGCCGCCGCACCAGCCTGCTGGGTCGACGGTCAGCCGCTGGCGGACGAGCCGCCCAGGGAAGCTCTCGCAGGCAGCCCTCCGGCGTGCGTGGAGGCGCGGCAGAGGGCGGGGCCGCGGCGCGTGGCGGCAGCTCCCCGGCGAGCTTCTCATCCCGCGGCCCGGCGAAGAAGGACTTTGACACCGCAGATGAGATTACAGTCAGCTTCCCTGAAACGATCAGCCTGCCTCGCGATGCTCCCGTCGACCCAAATGCCGAGGACCAGGGCGAGGTCAGCTTCCGGAATCCGAGAGGGATCATAGCCTCGGCGGAGGTGGTCGACGAGCAGGGCAAGATCAACATCAACACGGCGCCGCCGAATCTCATTGCCAACCTCTTCGGCGTCAGCCGCCTGAGGAGCGAGTTCAGCTCCAAGCACAAGGAGCTGAAGCTCGAGGACAGCGGCATGTTCCGGGGCGACACCAATGAGAAGACCCTTGATGGGGCCGTGGTGCTGGTGCATCCCGAGGGCAACATCCAGGCGCTCACCTACAACGTAAACAAAAAAAACACGGGAGAACTCGCGGGGCTCTTTCACGGCAGCTTCCTCTCCGGCGGGCAGGAGGTCGACTTCCCGGCGGGGAGCTTCGTCTACGACCTCAAGGGCTGGAAGATCGGCTTCCATCGCTTCTGGTCGGAGCGCTATGGCGGCTTTCACCCCGAGGAGCTGACCCGCTTCCGGGCGGTGGAGTCGATTCGCGAGATCGCCCACTGGCAGATCGCCTCGCTCTTCGTCGGCCGTTTCCGGGGACAGGGGCTCGATATGGACCTGCTCAAGAAGAGCCATGTGGACACCAAGAACCTCGGCGACCTGGGCCTCGACCCGGCGATGTTCGCCGACGAGGGCTACAAGATGGAGGTCCGGGAGATCAAGGCCCTGCAGCGGGCCCGCCAGTCGCTCAGCAAGCTCGGCTTCAAGAACCGCTTCCTGCAGGAGATCGAGGATCGGCGCGGACCCTACATGCTCCTCGACCTGGCCGCGAGGCTGCGCGGCGCCAAGAAGAACGAGGCTCGGAAGGTTCGCGAGGAAATCGCGCAGATGCTGGCCGAGGAGAAGAAGTCGCGCAAGACCCTCAAGATCGATGCCCGCTACCTGAAGGGGGCTATCGAGCACATGGCGGAGGTCTACCGGACCTCCGGTATCGAGACGATCCTTCCGGAAGATCTCGAGTACCATCGTGATGCCCTCACCGTCAGCTCCCGCCTGCCCGCGAGTTGGAGCGAGGCCCAGGCTCTCGGCAGCGATCTCTCCACGGCCGGGCCCGAATACAAGCTCGTGATTCCCCGCGCGCCTGAGTTCAACCCCGGCACCGTGGTTCGCCTGCGCCGCCTGGACAGCACCGGGCGTTCCGAGTTCAACGTCATCAGCAAATCAGCCGGCGCCCGGACCGGCGGAATCAGCCTGGCCTATCCACCGCGTGCCTCTTACCGCTCCTACAAGGCTGTCATCGAGGCCCTCCAGCGCCACCCGGTGAATGTCAACACGGCCAGTGAGAAGGTTCTGCGGGCGGTGTTCACAGGGATCAGGGGAAAGGACAAGATCCATGTCGTCACTCCCTACGAGGCTGCCAGGCTTGCCATCGATATCCGGGGAAAGGTACCCCTGAAGGGGCACGAAGAGTTCTACGCGGCGCTGCAGACAGCCTCCTCCAGCGGGATTATCGATGAGGAGGACGTGAAGCCGCTCTTTGTCAACGCGGTCCAGCCGACCAACTACCTGCTGCGCCAGTCGACCACCGGCCTGTGCTATTCGACCGCCGATGTCTACACCATCGAGGCGCGGGCGCTGCTTCGTTCGCCCGCCGGGTCGGAACTGGCCGGCTCGCGGTTCCGGGAGATTATCGATGTGAGTCCCGCGGGGGTTCGCCTGAGCGGGCTGGTCAGCCAGGTGGATTATTCCGACGGAGTCTTCCTCCAGGATCCGAAGATGACCCCGCGCTTTCCCGAGAACAACCATCGCTTCCGAATCCGGTTCCCGGGAACCCTCTCTCACCTGGTCGAATCCCGCCCGGTGATGTTGAACCGGGGAGAGATGATCTTTCCGGGGGCGGATGTCTCGACCCTGCGCCTGCTGACGACCCAGACTCCCAAGAACAGCCTGAAGGAGGTTCTCTACGAGGAGGTCCTGAGCTTCGAGGACACCTACGAGGGCCTCGAGCTTGACCGGGGAGAGCCCTACGAGCTTTCGATCGGCGGCGGGGGAGAGGGCGGAGCCAACAATGCCGGTGTTCCGGCCGCAGCGGCGGCTGGCGGCCGGGGAGGCCAGGCCGGCGGCGCGGGAGGAGACCTGATGACAAAGCCTGCCGGGGTGGATTTCTGGTTCCGGATGAAGACCTACCCGCAGGCCCGCTCCCGCGATGGCTACTACAAGCTGGTCGAGGGCGGGGTCGACCCCGAGCGTAACCGCATGGCCTTGCTGTATGATGACAGCCGGGGGCGGGTGCTCTTCAGGATCTACGACAGCTCCTTCCCCGACCCGTTCATGAAGAAGGATAAGGACAACGGATCCTTCCTGCAGATCGAGGCCGTTCGCGGGCTCGAGCTCGAGACCTGGTACCACATCAAGCTGGTCTGGGATGGCACCTTCGGCGGCGGGGCGCAGCTCTACATCGATGGAATTCCGGCCGGCAAGGACAACCTGTCCACCGAGCTGACCGCGAGCATCTCCGGAAGCGGCAACATCTCCAGCATCGGTGTTCGCGACGCCAGCCGCTTTCCGACCCAGGGGTCGGTGCGGATCGGCGCCGAGATTTTCGAGTATATCGGCAGGAGCGGCAATTCTCTGCGAATTCGCCCCCTGCCTCCAAGTCACTGGAAACCTCTGCCGATCACCGGCCTGAGCAACGCCGGCGCCGCGAGCGGCTTCCTGCCGCCGGGCGCCGACACGGGCGCCGCCGGGGCGGCCGATCCCGCTGCTGCCGGGGGCGGTACCGCCTTGCCGGCGAAGACAGACTCGAGGCTGTGGAACGGACGCGGGTCCATCCCCTCGCCACACCCCGCGGGCTCTCTCGTCAGCCTGCATGGCTACTCGCTGGAGATTCGCCGCAAGGTGGCTCCGACCGCCAACCAGGGCGCCGCGGGAGCCGCGGCCAACCCCTTCGCCGGCGGAGCCGCCGCGGGAGGCGTGGAACACCAGGTGGCGGATGGAGACTCTACCGAGATGATCTGGGGTACCGGCGGCATGGCGACCGCTGAGGCTCTGAACGCCTGGAACTTCCCACAGGTCGTGCGCGCGGGAATCTACCATTATTTTGACCGGTTCGCGGGAGAGCCTCCGCCCCAGGATCCGAACCAGCCAGGGCGCAACAACCTGCCCGGCGGCGTGGGGGGGAACAATCCCCCGGCGGGACAGGGCGAGGATGAGGAGCAGGGAGGTTCGGCGCTCGCCACCACGGGCACCATCGTGGTGCCGTTGTTCAAGCTCCCCACCGCCACCGATCAGCCCGACCTGCCCGGCGGGGTCAATATACCCGGCGGTCTCCCCGGTGTTCCCGGGGGTGCCCAGCAGGAGGGGCAGCAGCCTGAGTACACCGGCATGCTGATGGGCTTCAATCGCACCAGCTCGGATTATTTCCAGTCCAAGGGGATCTGTCATTTCAACGGCCGTAATTACCAATACCAGCGCATTCCGCTGCCGCCTGAGTATCTCATGGCCCTGAACAAGGATCCCAAGGTCCAGAATCCTCCGGCGATGGGGCTGGAGCTGAAGGGCGCCTACCCGCCGGAGGCCGGGGGCGCTGTCGAGGGGCTCACCGGCGCCGGCGGTGCGGATGGCCAGGGTCCTGTGCAGAACGATGGGCGCGAGCAGCGCCCGGTTATCCAGCTGTCGCTCCTGGCCAACGGTCTTCCCCAGACGCGCTATCCCTCCACGGGAGTCCTCGAGATTCGCGGCATCCCGAGCCCCTGGGAGATGCAGGCAGGCCGTCCGAACATGCTTGCGCAGGCGCTGATGCAGGTCCATCCTGATGACGCGGTTGAGTGGCTCCGCTACAGGGAGGTCTACCAGAACATGTTCGTCGGCCGGCTCGGCTCGAACTCGAACTTTCGGGGCTACCCGGTTCGCGAGGAGCACAACTACCTGAAGAAGCAGATGGATGTTCCCGCAGGCCAGCCGATCCGGCTGGTGATGGAGCTGGGTCAGGGCGGCGCCGGGTGGGGCGACTTCGTCTCCATCACCACCAGCGATCCGCAGGTCTACGAACCCATGATGAGGAGGGTCTACAGGGCTTTCGAACACGAGGACGGGCGCTTCTTCCTGTCGCTGATAGATGTGGGCAAGAATGGCCAGGAGCTGCGGCCCTCGACAGGCGTCTATCGCCACGCCTACTTCCGCGGCATGAATCCCCGCCTGGTGAAGTTCCCATCCTGGGGGCTTCCGGAGATCGCCACCGGCAGCCTGACCCTCTTCGGGGACGCGAAGGCCATGGAGGTTCGCGGAGGCCGCGGTCAGCAGGGCCAGCGAAACCAGAGCCGGTCGGAGAGCCAGCGGGTGGGCGGAGACGAATCCAACGGTATCACCCTCGACGAGGTCCGCAGGTTCGAGAATCGGCGCGTGGCCTACGACCCGACCTATGGCCCCAGGGTGAAGCACGTCCTCGTCCCGCTCAAGGGCGGACGCGTGGAGGTCAGCCGGGGCGGGGCGCAGACGGTCATTGGCGGAGCCATCGCCAAGAACCAGTCCGTCACCCGCTCCAACCCCCTCGATGTCCTGGTCGTCTCGGTGAGCATCGAACGCGGCCAGCCGAGCATCTTCGCCATGGGCATGGAGGAGGGCGTCATCCGGATCGGCCGGGAGCTCTTCTACTTCGAGGATGCCGAGGGAGCCAAGGGAGGGCAGGCCGGGCAGGCAACCCGCGCGAGTCCCCAGTCAGCCGGCTACGATCCATCGCTTGCCGGTGAGGCCAACGAGCTGCTGGCTCCCTACAAGGAGCGCCAGGCCGATGGCCGCCTTCGCTACGAGCAGATCCAGGTCAGCCAGATGGCCGGCCACTTCGAGCCCGAGGGCTTCGCCCTCATGCGCGACGGCAGCCCCGAGCGCGCCGACTTCTACGAGCTCTTTTATTACGGCTCCACCGGGGGCGGCTTCAAGAACGTTCTGCGGGGGCAGTTCAGCACGCCCTACCTGAAAAACTCGAGCCAGGGGGCCTCGACGATCAGCAACGCCACCCGGCGGCTGCGCCTGATCGGCCGCACCCTGATCGGCACCGCGCCGATGGCGCACGGGGTGGGTGATGCCTGCAGCCTGGTTCCCTACCTGACCATGTCACCGATCACCGGGGCGATGACCAGCTCAGGGATCCCGGTCAAGCGGGCCCAGCTCTTCGCGCCCAATGGCGGCTACGTGATGATCGACCCGGGCCGCTACGGCCAGCCCAGGGAGATCATCTCCCACATGGGGCTTGCCGGGGACAGCGCCGCGCAGCTGCGGCTGCCGCGTGACCAGCGCGGGGAGCTCTGCATGCGGGCTCGCTTCGGAACTCAGCCGCGTCCCATCGGCACCGACATGTTCGCCTACCAGATGCCCTTCCGGTACTTTGATCGCTACGAGGCGGGGGTCGAGAGCGAGGCCATGGCCTACCTGCAGAAGAGCTTCCGTGTGCCGGGCGCCTACTGGCGAAGCATCGAGTGGAAGGAGCGCCAGGGAACGAACATCAAGCGCGATCGTCTCTGCGACATCATCGTGATGGCCCGCTTTGACCGCGCGGCGGACTGGGATGCAGAGGGCGACGAGACGGGCTCGAAGGGGCTCTATCTCTTCGAGGATAGCCGCCGGAAGACCCGCCAGGATGTCGTCCGCTACGACATTGACCGGGGAGGTGACGAGCTGGAGATTCGCGTCTACTTCCGCTACAAGTCCGGCAGCTACATGCATGTCCGTGATGACATCTACCGCGATGACTGGAAGGAGTCGCCGGTGCTGGAGTCGCTGGTCATCGAATACGAGAAGGACGGGGCGGTGGTGCGGCACGAGGAGCTGCCGCGTTGATGCCTTCGCCACGGTCTTCTCACATAGCCGGACACCGGGCCGGCGGCTACACCCTGCTCGAGGTCGTGATCGCGGTCGGTATCCTCGTCATGCTCGGCAGCGGCCTGGCGACCCTGCTCACCCAGGGGATCTCCATCTGGCGCCGGGCGGAGAACCGCGGCCGTGTCTACGACCAGGCCCGTATCCTGCTCGAGAGAATGTCGGAGGACCTGCGCTCGGCGGTGGTGCTTTCCGGCTCTGGAGCGGGCGGCGGCGCCTGGGTCCGCTTCATCTGTGATGAGGACTATCTTGGTCGGCAGCGGCTGCGCTTCGTGAGGACCATCTCGGCAGAGACCAGCAACGCGATCCTCCGCCAGGGGGGACAATACCTGACCATCACAACGCCGGCGGTCTACGATGGCCGAAATGACAAATGGGAGGCCGCCGCCGGCAATCTCGGCGCGCCGGGCGGCCTGATGGAGATCATCTATCTCAGGGATCCGCGCGGCTCCGAGACCTATCTCTGGCGCGGCTACCGCTCTCCGGTGGGCGGGCTGGGCTCGCTGTTTAACGAGAGTACCCTGAAGGACAAGGAGCTCGAAGATTTTTCGGGTAAGATCGATGATGTGGCCCGGGAGCTCGACCGAAGGATGCTCACCGGCAGGCTGGAGGTGGAGGAGCAGGATGAGCTTCTGAAGAGCGGCGAGGGGGCTCGCAAGGAGATCGAGTGGATCATGACCCACTTTGCGCGTCCCCTGACCGATGGAGTTCTCTATCTCGGCTTCAGCTTCTGGGGGCCGACCACCAATACCTGGGCGGAGGTCAAGCCCATGTCGACACCGAGCGGCAAGCGCGAAAGCGGACCGCTCTTTCACTGGGATTCGACCCGGGCGATCCTCGACTGGCCGGGTGAGAGCGGCGAGTTTACCTTCAGGTCGCGAGATGGCTCCCTGACGGATTCAAGTGATGACATCTTTCCAGAGAGGGTGGAGATCACCCTCGTTCTGCGCGATGACAACTCGGAATCGCTCTACCTTGTTGAGCGCATCACCAAGTCGACCGCGAGCTTCAAGGTTTCCAAGCCTCTCTCGCTTCCGGATGACGAAAATGACCGCTATATCCTGGTCGGGGATGAGTGGATGTACATGAAGGATGTCAATGGAACCAGGATTACGGTGGGCAAGGATGGCCGGGGCTGGCGCGGTACTGAGCCGGGGAATCACCTGGTCGGCTCACGGGTCGATCTCGGGGTGGCCTTCCGCAGGGTGGTGGAGATGCCCGGCAGCCGCAAGAGCCGCAGCGCGTCGGAGAGGGCTCCGGCCCAGGTGAAGAGGAAGGGGTCATGAGTTCTTCCGCAGCCACCCGCAGCTCGGGTTTTTCTCTCATCGAGGTGTTGATTGCGATGTTCATTCTCTCGATTGGCGCCGCCAGCGTGCTGTCGTTCTTTGCCGCGGCGGCGAGCACCCACAAGCGCTCGATCGACCGCACCCACGCGGCGCTTATCGCCGAGCGGGTCTTCAGCGAGGTCCGGGGACGTTATTTTCCGGACATGACCGCGGCTGAGCTGATGGATGAGCTCGACAAGGAGCTGCCTGAATTGTGGGACGGCTACAGCGCCGACGTCTTCTGCTTTCACCCCGCCAGGGGCGGAGGCAGGAGGAGGCTCGGCGCCAGGGATGAGGAGAAGGATGCCGAGGGAGACGTGGGCTGGCTCGACCAGGAGCTCTTTGTCCGTGTCATCATTCGATGGAAACAGAAGGCCAGCACACGCTCGGAGACCTTTCATGTCCTGATCCTTCCCCGGAACGCCAGGGACTAGCCTTGCCTCGGGGCGGTTGTCTTATTCCGCCACCAGCAGCAGGAGCAGGCGGTGGGGGTCACGGCCGGTCTTGATTCCCCGGTCGGTATTGTAGAGCCGGTCGAAGAGCTGGGCGAGGCGTCCGGGAGAGTTTCTCTCGAGCTGACGCTCGAAGCTCGACAGGAAGGGCTTTCCGACGATTCCCTCCTGGACGAGGTTCATGCTGGCGGCCCCTGCCCGCTTCAGGGCATGGCCGCGGCGCAGCGACCGCAGCTTCTTGAGCAGGGTCGCCAGCAGCGGCAGGGCGATTCCGGGGCCGTCGATCACCAGGTTGCCGTTCTGGGCGTGGTAGCCGCGTTCGAAGAGGTTCTCAAGGGAGGTGA
>Ga0310124_10000385_pt1 | contig 30190 bp, 27 predicted proteins | sample CB11b_AW_Bot5_MG_FD_203507 | JGI IMG/M metagenome (GOLD analysis project Ga0310124, IMG submission 203507) | Marine microbial communities from Western Arctic Ocean, Canada - CB11b_AW_Bot5 | ecosystem: Environmental > Aquatic > Marine > Oceanic | place: Canada: Western Arctic Ocean | collected...
CTGTTCACGATAACCAAATTCGTCCAGAGTCACCCTTTACCAATCAAGTCGTTGTATTTACAGGGAAGCTCTCTTCGCTGGGCCGTCGAGAGGCCTGCGAGCTAGTGCAGCGCTTGGGTGGTCAAGTCACAAGTGAGGTGACATCTCGTACAACCATGCTGGTTGTGGGCGCTGAAGGTTTTGGGCGCACCAAGTCTAGCCGATTCCTTGGTGTAGATTCTGCGCAGGTGCGCGAGAAGAGCAATAAATTGCAACTCACGAAAGCTGCCAATGCGAAGTCACCAGGTAGCATAGACATCATTACCGAAGAAGTCTTTTGCAAACTTAGTGGCGTGCCCTCTTCGGTCGTACTTAGGCAGAAACTCTATAGTGTGCGAGAAATGCGAGCACGCTATCCGAATCTTAGAGAAGATCATCTTCGCTATTTGGAAAAGTGCCAGCTGGTTCAAACCGTAGTGCGTACGAATACCGATCGATACTACGGCTTCCGAGATCTTGCCCTCGTCAAAAAGGTCAGTGTGGATTTAGAGCGCAAAGTGGCGTTTCGGGTCATTGTTCGATCATTAGTTGCAGAACGAGAAGGTCAATTAACGTTCGATTTCCAGAGTAAATTGAGCACTCACAGTCAACCAGCAAAAGTCGTAACGTTAAGGAAGAGGCCATTGCAGTCGGCAACAGATTCTGATGTGGGACAGGTTGATTCTTCCTCGATGCATTCTCAAGCGCTCTTGGCAGCTCGGTATTTCACTGAAGGAGCTCGCCTCGACGAAGGTAATACAGTGGATAAGGAGAAAGCTTGTAAGGCGTATCGTCAAGCGCTCATGCTTGATCCAAGTTTAGTTCCAGCGCTCGTGAATTTAGCAAATCTCCACTACGCTCAAGACGAGTTCATCGAATCGCAGGCCATCTATGAACGCGCGATTAATCTTGATCCGGACTGTTTTGAGGCGTATTTCAATCTTGGGAACATTCATCACGATCTGGGGCGTTTCGCCGAGGCGAGTACCTGTTACCAAGCTGCCGTGCGACTCAATCCGGACTACGCCGACACACATTTTTATCTAGCAGTCACTCTTGAGCAATTGGGACGCTCACAAGATGCCAAACCGCACTGGCAGGCCTACCGGAATTTAGCCCCGAACGGCGAATGGTTTGAACTGGCTTTGGAATTTAGCGAATGAATCAGACCTAGGTCAGCGAGCACGAAAGGTGATGATTCCGCGAGCTGGGTCATACGGTGATACACCTACCGTGACGCGATCGCCAGGTACTACTCTGATTCGGAAACGACGCATTCGACCACTTAACTGTGCCAAAACTTCATGTCCTGCGTCTGATTGAATACGATACAAGCCACCGCTATGCACTGCGGTGACAGTGCCCTGCACATCGAGTAGGTCTTCTTTGCTCATTCGTTGATCAAGTTTTGCATAAGGTGAGGCAATCTGCAACATTCACAATAAATTAACCTCTGCTGATGATAGAAGTAAGAGCCTAGGTTTAATTATTTTCTGTCACGTATTAGAACAGTGAATTGGAAGGTAGGACTGCATTATGATGTATAAGCAGTGCCGTGCTTTAGGTGAATATGTGGTTGCTATCATTTTGATTTTTCGATCGCTAGCAGATACCATCGTTAGAATGCTAATAATACCGATAACTTGACAAAGCTGTTTGTCTAACCAGTCCTCATAGAACGATGAATCCTTTTATTATTTTGCTGGCGATTCTAAATTTCGGTTTTCAATTCTGGGCAATTAGTGACTGTCTCCGCCAGCACCGAAATTGGCTCTGGATTATAGCAGTGTTGTTTTTAGGGCCACTCGGTGCACTTGGCTACATGATCAGCGAGCTTTTAAAAGGACGACGATTCGGTCCATTACAGTTGCCAGAAGGGTACATCGCCGACAAAGGAAAAAAGTTTGGGCAGGGTTGGCAGGAAGATCTAAGAAAAAAACACTCTGACTTAGAGCGGCCCGTGGACGATGAGTGCTTTATTCAGCTTGAGAAGGACATAGCAATCAATCCTGCTCCTGCACTTTTATTTGAACTTGCAGATCTCCATGCGCAGAATGGCGACATGGAAAAGGCCGTAACGCATTACCGGCGTGGACTTGAGCGTGACCAGGAAGATATATATGCCAGATATCGTCTGGGGAAGGCCCTTGCGACTCTAGGCCGCCACGCGGAAGCTGTCGTGCATTTGAATCAGGTGCACGAAACTGATCCCAAGCATGATTATGGGATGGCAGCTGAAGCCTTCGCGGATGCTCTTCTAGCATCTGGACAGGATGCTGCGGCGTGCGCTCGATATGAAGAATTGACACGCACCTCGGCTCGGTCTAGTCCAAAGTTCAAATTTGCTAAGCTTCTCGACAAACAAGGTCGGCGAGATGAAGCGCTGCAGATTATGCAAGAGATTGTTGAGCAGGAGAGTTCGCTTCCGAGTTACGTGCTGCCCTCCGAACAGCCATGGATCGAACAGGCACAACAGTACCTTAAAACCCAAGAGCAAGATCGCATTGTTAAAGATTAATATGAAGACTTGATTTATCTGAACAAGACCCCAACAGAAAAAATCACAACAGTCTGACGTGGTAATCCGAGGAATTTATCATTGGCCGCAAGAGGGCTTATCTGGTAGAACCTCAGGTCGATGTTAAAGCCCAAGTGTTCTTTAGCAAACCACCGACCGCCCCCGCCATAGTTGATCATATTCAGCCAGCGATCATCAACGTCCGACTCTTCTTCCACCCAGCGACTGGCAATTTCTTTCGTTACGCTATATCTTACCTTTCCCAGACCGCCGCTTATGTAGCTCCATCCACTCGTTCCACCGAAGTTAAACGACACCTGCGGTGAGAAAGCTTGAAAGCGGGTTTTGATCGATGGTTCTGCAGTCGGGGGCCAAAGTTCATTTACAACAGTAGTGGACAGGTCTGGCATCGGGGTGCTGGAACCACCTGACATCAGGAATTGTCCACCAAGGCCCAGCGTAAACTTCTTAATCTTGAGTGGATACCAATGCGCGCCGGCACCAACTCCAAGGCCTAACGACGGCAGTTCCTTTGGATTCAGACTGCGGTCACTAGCAACCTGCTCATTCTGTCCATTCTTTACCAATACTCCGCTCAGCTCTATGACGAACGGACCAATTCGCGTTCTTTCTTGTGCGTTCAGGACCTGTTGGGTATTACTCACAATGACCAATGAAAGTGCGAGTGACAGCCCTGCAGTCAGTTGACGCAGGTGGAGCCTTAACCACATAACCTTCAGTATACAGGTCTGGAAACAACGTGCTGTGATTGATACCACTGGAAGACGTTTTGTTAACAAGAGTACATTACTATACTGACGTAATAGCCGTCTCTTGCTTTTATCGTGCCCGACCGGAAGGATTAAAGAATGTCAGATCTCGTGAGTTTGGATGTTATTAAGGCTGCAGCTGATCGGATTCGAGGTGTTGCAAAACTGACACCATTGCTAAAGGTCCAATTGTTAAATAGTGAGACGACTATTGAGTTAAAGTGCGAGAATTTTCAGGCGATTGGCGCTTTCAAATTTCGTGGAGCCTACAACATGGTTTCACAGCTGTCGCCTAACGAACAAAAGCGAGGAGTGATCACCTATTCGTCTGGAAATCATGCGCAAGCCGTCGCGTTAGCTGGAAAACTTGTCGATGCTCCAGTCGTAGTCGTCATGCCGACAACGGCGCCTGGAATAAAAGTAGAAGGTGTTAAGGAACTGGGTGCACGCGTTATCTTTGAAGGTACGACGTCGGCTGATCGAAAAAATCGAGCCGAGGCTGAAGCACAAACCGAAGGTTTGACGATCATCCCGCCATTTGATCATCCTGCGATTATTGCTGGTCAGGGTACAGCCGGCCTTGAGATCATGGATCAGTGTGCGGAGGTCACAACCGTGTTTGTTCCGATTGGCGGTGGCGGCATGGCTTCCGGTGCCAGTGCGGCCATCAAGCAGATTAAGCCGTCAGTGCGGGTCATTGGCGTTGAGCCTGATGGTGCCGCCCGAATGGGCAAATCTGTTGACGCTGGGTCCTTAATTACACTACCAACTGCAACAAGTATCGCAGATGGTTTATTGCCTCTCCGTGCGGGTGACCTGACGTTCGCACACGCGCAGGCATTCGTCGATGAGTTCGTTACGGTTTCTGACCGTGAGATTGCTCAGGCGGTTGTTTGGCTGCACAGGCGGGCAAAACTGGTGGTTGAACCAAGCGGCGCGACAGCGTTTGCAGCCGTATTGAACCGTGCGGCCGAAGGCCAGTTTCCTTCGAGTGAACGTGTGGTTACGATTTTAACTGGTGGAAACATGGCTCCGGAAACACTTATGAAGTGTGTAGCACTTGCAGGTTAGTTACTGAGGTTTTCTCAAAGAGCGTGTCGCTTCAGCCAAAGCTTCCTCCAAGGTTGTGACGTCCCCATCCAACTGCTTTTCGTAGATCACTTTGAGAATTTTTCCGATGTCTGGTCCGGGTTCCAATCCCAGACTCAGCAGGTGTCGACCCTTGAGCAGTGGTTCTGGAGGGGCATGTTCAATTCCGAGCTCATGCGTCCGGGAGGCAAACCACTCCATAGCCGAGCAATCGAAATGACCCTCACGCCCATGACAATCAGCTGACGCGAGGAGAACTAGTAATTCAAGGTCGACTTTACGAGCTAGTCGTCGAAAAGCCCCGTCGCCAACTTTTTCTGGGCTCTTATGCCACATACCTGGTGTTAAGTGGTACGCAACCATACCCTCGATCTGTCTACGGACGTCGAAACCATCGACCGAATGCACCTTGAGCCGATCCAAAAAAGCCTGCGTGGGTTCGAGACCAGCTTGTTCATGATTCCGAGATCGAATCCTGCCATCGATGCGAGCTGTAGTCGCCGGCTTACCGAAATCGTGGCAAACCGCACCGAGCATGATTGCGAGTTGACATGGGCGCGACAGTCCTTCGATACGACGACGGGCTTCGTCGATGACGAGTAGCGTATGCTTCCAGACGTCTCCTTCTGGATGCCACTCTGGTTCTTGAGGACATCCTACAAGCGCCTGAAGTTCTGGAAATAGTTGTTCGATTACGCCGATTTCAAGTGCCAGCCAAAACCCTAGTGAAGGGCGAATTGCCAATATTAGGAGCTTCTCGAGCTCTCCCCAGACCCGTTCGGCTGGGAGATCATTTAGATTGGTGTTACGACAAATAACAGCGGTGGGCGGGTCGAGTTTGTATTCGAATCGGGCAGCCAATTGGATCGTTCGTAGAACTCTAAGGCTGTCATCTCCAAACGTTCGTTCGTCTACGGCTCGGAGTAGACCCCGCGCTAAATCATCTCGTCCATGAAACGGATCAACGTATTCATCGGTTAGGGGATCCCATCCAATTGCGTTAATAGTGAAATCACGACGCCGAAAGGCATCTTTAATAGGTAGGTTAGGATCTCCGATGACCTCAAAACCTCGGTGTCCAGCCGTTGTTTTAGACTCACGCCGTGGCAAGGACACGTCAATTGAGTCGATTTTGAAAACGGCAAAGCTTTGGCCAACTGTGTTGACGCGGCCGAATGCGGAAAGAAGTTGGCGGAGTTGTTCGGCAGAAACCCCGTAGACTTCTAGGTCAAGATCTTTTGACGGTCGCTTGAGTAGCCGATCTCGAACCCAGCCCCCAACGATCAACGCTCGGCCACCAGCTTGGTGGACGGCGTGCGAGATAGCCCTCGATTTCTCGAACACGCTCATGTTACGTGACCTGTTAGATGGTTCTCACAATACGAAACCCGTAGTCCGTGTACCGAAATGAGGGATCAAGTCGACTGCGTGCGGCCGTTCGGCTGATGGTTTGAGCATGTCGCCACGCACCGCCTCTTGAGGCACGTCGAGTACCGGTTGACGCACCTACGGGATTACGTGTTGGAGAAGTTGCGTAGAAATCACCCGAGTACCAATCAGCGCACCATTCGTGGATGTTTGTTGCGATTCCATAAAGGCCGAAATTGTTTGGTTCGCCATGGGCGACAGTCCATGGGGCTTGGATCGGACCACGCCCGTTCATTGGCACCCAGTCAGGTATTGAATCACCCCAGGGATACTCGCGAACTTGATGTCCACCCCGTGCCGCACGTTCCCACTCCGCTTCAGTTGGAAGTCTGCCTTTTCCTTCGGGTGTCGAATACCATCTGCAGTAAGCACACGCATCATACCAATTCACACCGACGATCGGCTGGTCTGGACTTGTGAAGAGCGGATTGTTCCAGTCACGAGGCAATGGCTGCTGTTTGGATGATTGCAGAAACTCTTTATATTGTGCCCGCGTAACGGGATACACAGCCATCTCGAATGCTTCGACCCAAACACGGTGTAACGGACGTTCGTCCGCCTGTCCAGTCGTACTACCCATTAGAAACCAACCTGCTGGAATGGGGACAAATGGAGTCTTTAGAGCCCGATTGAGATCCGTGAGCGACGGCGCAGGCGCCACTCTATCAATCTGCGACATGCAGTGACCACATCAGACGTGATGGGGAATGAATCGACCTGGCTTCAATGTGTGACATGTCCTGTTGGTGAGAGCAGATGTTTGATTGTTCTCGCGTAATAACGGAGAACAGTGCGCTCACGCACTCGATAACGATCGTGTTCAACTACGATGACACCTCGCGAGGTTAGTGGTTCAGTTGCCTGTTCTAGGGCTTCGGCACCACTCGCTACTGACAAATTGGCGTCTACTTGACGCAACTCGTCCAAGAGTCCGTCGATTCGATCAATTAAATCGTTTTTTAACATCGAGGGCCGAAGCGCCGCTGCAAGGAGCGCGGTAGGCAGTACTTTGTGCAACTTACCTATTGTCTTACTAATCAGTTTGGCCAAATCTATGACCGATCGACGTGACTCTGGATTCCATTCGTGTAACGTCATTGGAGATCCAAAGGTGACAAAGGCACGTGAGTGATACCCCATACCGTAACGGATCATTTCAGCTAACTCACGAGTAAACGGACGTTGAGACCGTTTTTTTCCCTGTTTGGCTAGCACTTGATCTTCGAGCACGAGATCATAAGCTACCGCGACTGGCACGACAGTCAGGTTCTCGTGGTCTGCCAGCAGGGCCGCGTGGAGTAGTCCTGTCTTTGGTGATTTCATAGCACCGTTATATGAACGACCGCCCTCAAGATAAATTAAGAGATCATGCCGTTGTAGCAGTTCGGCGACATAAGCCTTTAGCGTCACCAAGTACGCAGGATCTTTGGTATTGCGTCGAACGGGCATTGCTCCTGTGATGTGGCGATGCAGTAAACCTAGTGGACCACCAAACAGATTGATACCGGCTGCGATAATCGGTGGACGAATCCCGTGGTCGTCGAGCACCACTGGTTCCACTAAATAGTCGAGATGACTTTTATGATTCGACGCATAGATAACTCGACCCTTACGCGTGGCTGCTACTGGAATATCCACGTGTTCTGGACGCAAATCCAGTTTTCTAAATATCGGATACAGCGGATGTTTAAGAGCACGATAGAACGGATATCGCTGGGTTGTTCGCAGTTCTTCAAGATAGGCGTGAATTCGCTCTCTGGTGTCAGATTTATCGCCTTCATGGGACTCGTGCAGGTACCGTACAATTTCGTCCCGAGCAAGAACAGCTTGGGTAACCTCGTCCAGTTTCACGAGGGCACTATATCATGGGCTCGATAACACCTTGGTGCGAGCAAGTTCCTGTTCAACCTTTTGCTTCCCAATAGACAAGCGCCAATCCTCCTGCGACGTTCAGCATCATCAGGAGATTCGACAGGCCATGCAATTGCCCGAATTGTTGTCGTCTTGGGTCATCGCTGGGCAGTCCGCTGATCGGCCCAGCAGTGGCTTGCTGCAATTTTTCGAGCCGTTCCGTTACCACCATTCCAGAGCCCAGGCTCAGTAGCAGCATGATCGACAACAGGCCTAGGCGGACGCCGAAATCTATTGGACGTTGTCCCAGTGCAGCCATACCAATCAGGGACGCAATCATAATCACTCCTGCCACGTAGCTTACCCGATGAAACCTCTTTAACATTTCACCAAAGACAGCACCTGCAGCCACACGGCCACCAGAGGGGTTTCGCGCTTGGAGTGTGTCGAACGTTGCTGGAGCTGCCAGCGTTCCCAGGATAATCATGCCTCCAAGCCACACAGCAAGCGTCAAAACGTACATATAGCGTAAGAAGAGCATGACCCTATTATAATTGACTGGCCAGAGTAAAAAGACTGTTCCTTGCTCAGAATGATCTTAGCGAGAAGATACTAGCTGCGTAGAGTACAGTTGAGTTGTTTGAGTACTACGATATGGTGTGTGAAGTCTAGACTACTGTTTTGGAGGTGAGTTGTGTCGGTCGATAGTGCTTCTCTAATTCCTGCTTTGCAAAATATTGCCACACGGCTTCGTATTGACTCCATTCGCTCTACGAGTGAGGCTGGTAGCGGTCATCCGACCAGTTGTTGTTCCGCAGCGGACATCGTGGCGACTTTGTTTTTTGGCGAGATGCGGTTTGATCCGAAGAATCCACAACATTCTGGAAATGATCGCTTTGTGATGTCGAAAGGACATGCGGCACCATTATTGTACGCTGCATGGGCTGAAGCCGGCGGAATCTCTCGTAAAGAATTAACGAAGCTTCGTTGTATCGATTCCGACCTTGAGGGGCATCCAACTCCACGGTTACCGTTCGTCGATGTGGCGACAGGTTCGTTAGGGCAGGGTATTTGTGCCGCAGTAGGCATTGCTCTGAATGCAAGGCGAATTGATTCGGATTACCGGACTTACGTGCTGATTGGGGATGGAGAATCGGCGGAAGGATCAGTATGGGAAGCTGCGCAGGTTGGTGCGCATCACAAGCTTGACTCATTATGTGGCGTGACCGATGTGAACGCGTTGGGTCAAAGCCGTCAGACTCAATGGGGTCACGATGTTGATGAGTATGCGAAGCGATGGATAGCTTTTGGCTGGCATGCCATTGTCGTTGACGGGCATGATATCGGCGCGCTTCTTAATGCATTAAAAGAGGCTCGCCGAACCAAAAATCGTCCCACGATGATTGTGGCTCGCACGCTGAAAGGTAAAGGGGTGTCAATATTTGAGGGTCTTGACAATTGGCACGGTAAGGCGCTCAAGAAAGGAGAGCAGGCTGACCGTGCCGTCGCGGAACTTGAAGCACGGTTGACAGCTGGCTTAGTCACTCCGAAGATTCCTTCACCATCCGCCTTGCCTGCCGAGATGGTGCAACCTGCGAATGACGTCAGCGTCCTAACGCCACAGTACGACACTGATGCCAAGGTGGCGACACGGAAGGCGTACGGGAACGCCCTTGCGAATCTGGGAGCCGTTGATCAGAGAGTAGTTGCGCTCGATGCGGATGTGAGCAACTCGACATTCAGTAACGCCTTCGAGGAAGCGCACGGCGCTCGTTTCTATCAAACTTTCATTGCTGAACAGGTGATGGTTGGTGCCGCTATGGGACTTGCTAGCCGAGGTGCAATTCCATTTCCTTCCACGTTCGCATGTTTCTTGTCTCGCGCCTATGATTTTATTCGTATGGCGGGTATTAGTAACTTGAATATAAAACTTGCTGGTTCGCATGCCGGCGTGTCAATTGGTGAAGACGGACCATCACAGATGGCGCTTGAGGATCTTGCGATGATGCGTGCGGTACCTAATTGCACAGTGCTGTATCCCTGTGACGCGATGAGCACTGAGCGACTCGTTATGGCGGCGGCGGCGCATAAGGGCATGGTTTATATCAGAACGACTCGACCTGCAACCCCTGTTATTTATGACGCCGATGAGAAATTCGAGATCGGTGGTTCTAAGGTGATACGAGACACTCCATTGGCTGTGGCCACGGTCGTTGCCGCTGGAATAACCGTATTTGAAGCCCTGAAGGCCAGCGATGAACTTTCTGAGGCGGGGACTCCGATCCGTGTAATTGATGCGTATTCGATTGAACCTATCGATGTTGCGACTTTAGTCGACTCGGCTCGTCAAACCGGTAACATTCTAATTACAGTCGAGGATCACTACGTTAATGGTGGCCTTGGCGATGCTGTCAGTGCAGCTGTGAGCCCTCTCGGGATTCAAGTCCACCGCTTGGCTATAAAGGATATTCCGAGAAGTGGACAACCTGATGAATTATTTGATCGTTATGGCATTTCCACGACGCATATAGTTGCCACGGTACGACGACTTATCGATACTTCGACTTCGCAACTCACCACCTAAATTTTTATCCGTCAAATTCTGGGGGCCGTGGCGGGAGTGCCCGTTTGTGTGCGCTTGATCGCATCAAATGTTCGATACGAGACGTCAACTCGACTGGTAACTCTTTCGAGTTCTCACGCAGATACAACTCTAGATCTGCGTAGGAGAAGCCCATTTCGTTTTCATCAGTTTGGCCGAGCCAAAGTCCAGCACTCGGTGCTTTTTCGATGATCGGAGTTGGGATATCAAGTTGACGGGCCAACGTCCGCACCTGCTCCTTGAATAGATTGCCGAGCGGTAGCATGTCTACACCACCGTCACCGTATTTAGTGAAATATCCAATCTCAAGTTCACTTCGATTTCCGGTACCAGCAACAAGGTAGTTAAAAGTGTTGGCCATAAAATAAAGTGAAGTCATGCGTAGACGAGGTTTTAGATTCGCTTCGGGCATTCTGCTGCCGTCGGTCTCAGACGCAAGGGCTCCCTGGAGTTGCTTAAGTAGAGAATCATAACTTGCATCAAGTTCTATGGTGATAGTTGGTAACTTAAAGTGCTGCGCAACGAGGTGGGCGTCAGCTTCGTCTTGAGGATCGCTGTGACAAGGCAAGAGAACTCCAACAACATTATTAGGCATGGCGATCTGGCATAGTCGTGCAACGGTTGCAGAATCGATTCCGCCACTTAGTCCCACAGCAAGTCCATCGGCAGCGGATGTCACTACTTGTTGTTTTATCCAGGCGGTAATATTGTCAGCAGCAGTGCTCATCGTTTTCTCATCTTATTGGTGGGGTGGTCTCCCGGCGATAGCTTCCGCAGCAGGGGAGTCTGGTGCGATCTGTAACGGTGCCGCTGTGTATCCAGCATGAGCAAGTTCCGCTTGGAACAAAGCCGTCTGGCTAGCGAGGAAGACGAGTTTAATCCATAGGCGAGCTAGTATGTATGCTTGGCTAATTAAGAACCCCCACCACATTGAGGCCCCTACACCACCAACACTTGGTGCGAAGATGGCGTAACTTGCTAATACCCCAATAAAAACCAAGGAATTTAGGAAGTACAGACCAATAACACGGCGGATATGTCTTACAACGAAACGAAATCCGGCCAGTGTGGCACCGATCATACTGCGACGGTCTTCAACCACGGTTCGAATCTTGGCGTAGTCCAGTACTATGTTGCAGATCATAAGTCCTGAGCCAAATACGACGTACAGTAACGCTCGTAAAAAAAATGCCGTCCGTTCCTCGCTAAGATCTCGTATCCACCATTCGTAAAGATTATCGAATAGCCAACTGTGCACGACGCCCATCATGAATGCATAGATTGCCAAGTTAATAATGGCCAGCCTTAAAAATCTGAAAAAATATATACCTGATGCTGCAAAGAAACCCGCAGTTCTGATGGGTCTATTGCGAGCATAACGATCCAGCGTGCCTCCAAGAAGGAAAGTCCACACCGCCAGATAGATTACAGTGATGCCTGCGACGGCAGTCGTCAGCGACCGATTATCGAGTAGGTCGCTAATATTATCGAGTACGGCAGCAAACCCTATGATTGTTGGAGAGAAGGTGGCGCCAAGACCTTTTGCCTGGGCGCTAAACTCTTGCCACCAGTTGAAGTTGACGCCAGTCGCAACAGCTTCGGCCGCCAAACTATCTCCCAGATGCGTACGCAGCATGTCACGGAGGATAAGTCCTTGGGGAACGGCTAAGATCAGGGTTGTCAGAAAAATCCCGATTAAAATGACCGGCGCCGCTTTTACCCGCTGAATGCCGTCGTGGAACACTTGGGTAATCGTCATAACTTTGTGTATTGTTGTTTGTCTCTTCGTGATTATTTCTCACTTACACAAAGAACGCATAAGTAAGCATTACATCTTGCAGCCAGGTCATCCATTTGAGGACCCATTTGGTAGTGGCGATGTTTGTCATTGGTTGCATGGTTTTACTATTGTTCGTTCGGTTCAGGTCTAAAAGTAAAACGGAATCCGGATCGACTTCGGCTTGTAAGATTTGTGCGGCACGCTGATAAGTAAACAGTTTCCATCGTGCTACTCCATCCCATGACTCTCGTACTTCTTCACCGTTCGTAAACGTTACTAAGATATCGACCGGAAAGATTGCTTCACCATATCGACGTACCACTACATCCGTCTGAAACTGCTCATTATTACTGCGATCAGTGAATATCGGCTCTCCATCTCCTGAAAAACCACGACCACCCTGAGGTCGGCTTCCTATCTGTTGGACACCATAATCGAACACATTCGAGCTCCGATGCACCTGATCGAAAAACCAGTCGAGATCCGTATTTGCAACCTCATTTGCCGTAGCAAAAAAATCTTGAGGCAGTGGGTGCCTGAATTTAAATCTGGAAAAAAAAGTTGAAAGTATTTTCTGAACATTCTCCCAACCGAGATGGCGTTCAAGAGTGTGCAGCCACAATGCTGTCTTGTTGTATGAGATTGCGCCGCCAGTGCCTGGCCAGTATTGGAAGGTCGGTGTCGATTGAGCGTCTGAACGAGCCGCGGCACGATAGCCACTTAAACGGTTACCATCTGTGGCTCTAGAGCGTGGAATATCATTAAAGACGTAAGGAAGGAAGCCTCCAAAATAACGCGCAGAATGATAATTAGGTAAGTCTTCTGCCTCAATTGCCTTAGCGGTGGAAAATGTATTTAGCCCTTCATCCAGCCAAGCATATTCAAATTCATTGTTGCCGATTAACCCGTACCAAAATTGATGGCCAGCTTCGTGAATGGTAACGCCTTCAGGTCGGGTTATTTTGCTTGGTGCAAGCCAAGACGTTCCCGCCGTAAACAAGGTTGGGTATTCCATCCCGCCTGCACCACTCTGCCATGCGGGATCCACTATCGTGAGTTGAGTGTAAGGATAGGCGCCGAACCACTCGCCGTACCGCGTCAGAGTAATACGCGTGGCTCTGAAATGGCGTTCCGCTTGTGCCTCGTGCTCGGGCTGTAGAAGTAGGCGCATTTCGACGTCAGGTAAACTCTCGTGTTCAAAGTGTTCGATTCGCTCAATTAAATTTGGACTCGTGGTCCACGCAAAGTCATGAACATCTTTTTGTACATATTGGTGTGTACTTGTTCCGTCACTGTTGTTTTCCAAGCTTTGCCTGACTCCCGTTGCGCCGACTATCCAACCTTTTGGCACGGTGAGACGAACGTCGTACACACCGTAATCAGCATAGAATTCTGTGCCTACATGAAATTGATGGCAGTTCCAACCAGAAGCTTCTAGAACACCAATTTTTGGAAACCATTGAGCAATGAAAAAGAAATCTCCCACCACTCCAGTTCGAGAAAATGTTCGTGGAATTTTTGACTTCCATTCAATTTCCACTTGTAGCGTTTCACCAGGCTCAACTTGATCCGGTAGCAGCACCGACAAAACAGTTTCATCGTCCTTATTATCGTCGTCTGGAGCAATATAACGAGCGTCACTCGTCAGATTAATGGCAACGGTATTCTCTGTTGCTGGAAGTTCAATCTTTGTTACGGTAATCCATCCCCAGTCTTCTGGTGGTCTAGAAAGAAAAGCTTCACCTCGTGCTACCAGGTACTCTCGCATCCACGTCGACTTCGTATTTTTCCAGGCGTTGTAGTACAAATGAAACTGTAGTTCGGAGGTGGCTCGTCCAGAGTCATTACGCCACGTTAGTAGTTCTCGGCCTTCCAGCATATGGGTATCGGGATCTAGACGGACATCGATGTCATAGTTCGCGTTTCGCGCAGAGTATCGACCAGTCGGTGATGTTAGGAGTAATCTGTTCCCTGGCTCATGCTGTGAGTCCGCAGAGGAGACCGGTTGGAGTAATCCGGAAATCGAATGCCTAACATTAAGGTCTTCGATATCTAAATCTGTCGCGACCAGAGTAATCATGCCAAGGAGCATGCCAAATATCATTAAACTGAGACGCTTCATTGGAAGTCTCCTTCGTGCCCCCTTATACGAGTGATCAACCTTGAGGCATGCTACACCATTCTCAATGACAGAACTCGGGTAAGGCCAGATTTCAGTCGATCATCGTATAATAGTAATTTTAAATAATACTGTAGCAATATGCTTTGTACGTTCACGTACAAGCGTGGGAGAAATGGTTAATGTCGATTCGTGTGATACAGGTAGGTCTCGGGCCGATTGGAAGTGCTGTTATTGGCCAAATGGTCGCGCGATCTGGCTTTACGGTGGTAGGAGCCGTTGACGTTGATCCATCAAAAATTGGCCACGATGCTGGATTGTTAGCTGGGCTTGGGCATCGACTCGGTGTCACGGTCGACCCCGACATAAGTTCAACCTGTACGCGTGTGAAGGCTGACGCGGTCGTTTTGTGCACGAGTTCGTCGCTAAAGGAGGTAACGCCGCAGATTGAGACGATTCTCAGAGTTAAATTGCCGATAGTGTCGACGTCTGAAGAGTTGTCCTATCCGGTCACCGGAAATGTTAGGTATGCACGTCGCATTGATCGGTTGGCGAAGCGATCTAAAGTGGCAGTCTTGGGCACGGGAGTTAACCCCGGATTCACGATGGATGCTCTACCGATATCTTTGACTGGAGTTTGCGAGCGAGTTGATCGTATACGAGTTGATCGGATTCAGGATGCGAGCACTCGACGGTTACCCTTTCAGAAGAAGATTGGTTGCGGTCTGACTAGAGCAGAGTTTCGAGCAAAGGTTTTAGAGGGCGCAGTTCGACATGTTGGGTTAGCGGAATCAATTTCAATGATTGCTGATGCTCTTGGATGGAAAATCGATAGGGTGACCGATACGATAAAACCTAAAATTGCCAGTAAACGTATAACCAGTAAGTTCCTTACTGTGCCTTCAGGATATGTCTGTGGAATTTTGCAAGATGGAGTAGGCTATCGCGCCGGACGTGTGGCGATCAAATTGCATATGGAAGCCTATCTCGGTGCTCCAGAATCATACGACTCCGTTAGTATTACGGGCTCGCCTAAAATTGCAATGAAGATAAGTGGCGGTGTACCCGGTGACATTGCTACTGCGTCGATCGCTGTGAATTCAATTCCAAAAGTCATCGAAGCTTCGCCAGGTCTCCATACAATGCGTGACCTGCCGAGTCCTTCGTGTTGCCTGTAGTGGTGAGATACTTGCTTAAAGGGGAGTCTGCATGAATTTTTGTGGAGTCTTTGCACCGATACCAACTCCATTTGTCGACGACGAACTCGATCTTGGTGCTCTACGTGATAATCTCGCGCGCTGGATGGAGACTGACCTTGCTGGAATCGTTGTGCTTGGCACTAACGGTGAGTCGGCACAGGTCAACGATAACGAGGCAGACCAACTGATTGCGACTACCAGAACTGTGACGCCAGCAGGTCGTTTGGTAATTGCAGGCACTGGGCGAGAATCGACTGGTGCCACAGTTACAGCAACGCGTCGTGCTGCGGACGCTGGTGCAGATGCTGTACTCGTCCGCACGCCGTCTTTTTTTAAGCGACTGATGACTGAGGAAGCTTTGATCAGGCACTATACGGTTGTTGCAGATGCAGCGCCGATTCCAGTCCTACTCTATAATTTTTCGGCAGCCACTGGCGTCAACCTGTCACCAATCGCAGTTGGCAAGTTGTCGGAGCATCCCAATATAATCGGAATTAAAGAGTCTGGTGGAAGCATTGAGCAGGTTGGCGATCTAGTTGTTAAAGTGAGTCCAGGCTTCAGTGTTTTGGTGGGTTCTGCGCCGACGTTTTTTGCGAGTCTTTGTGTCGGTGCCATAGGAGGTATTCTGGCTCTTGCTGCCGTGCAACCTGCACTTTGCGTTAAATTGTTACAGTTAGTTCAAGAGCACAAGTTAGATCAAGCTCTTGTCGTGCAGCGACAACTGACCCCACTAGCGAATCTTGTTACAACCGTTTATGGAGTTCCAGGGTTAAAGGCGGCCTTGGACCTTACTGGTTATTATGGAGGCCCTCCCCGGTATCCATTGCTGCCGGTTCGTCCTGAAGGCATTGACCAGATACGAGAGGCTATCGCTTTGATTAGCGAGGAGATTCACGTCGGATTGTGATGTTTAGGTATGGAACAAACCCTCCTACTTAATGCTACATACGAACCACTTAAGGTAGTGAACTGGCAGAAAGCCATCACGCTTTTATGCCAAGGTAAAGTGGAAGTTGTTTCAGTCTACGATCGTGAGATTCGTTCGGTCTCGTTTAGTATTAAGCTGCCATCGGTTATTCGACTTCTTCGTTATATTAAGATTAAGCGGCGTTTCGACACAGTTCCATTTTCCCGTGCGAATATCTACGCTCGGGATCACCATGCCTGTCAGTATTGTGGGCAGACACCACCGTCGACTGATCTTACATTTGATCACATTGTTCCGGTTGCGCAGGGTGGACGAAAGGATTGGGAGAATATTGTCACATGCTGCATTACTTGTAATCGAAGTAAAGGTGGTAGGACGCCAACTGAAGCAGGCATGCGACTGATTCGCGTGCCTAAACGACCCACACGGACACCGGCCATCAGAATCTCGGTCGGTCTGCGTGAAACTCCAGAAAGCTGGCGCGATTACATTTACTGGAATATCGAATTAGACGATTCTTGAAGTTAAAGAGCCTTGAATCGACCACTTGACCTGAAATTACGGACCTACATTACTCAGATCTCTCTACTTGTATGCCTCATATGCTAACTAATATGACCGTTGTTCGTCCCTCTTGGGCAATCGAGGGGGGGCGCATCACGATTGAGGGTGAAGGTTTTCTTGATGAAGTTGGAGATTTACCGGAAATTAGGATCGGTGAAGTTTTCACGAGAATTGTATTTGCATCGTCAAAACTTCTTAGAGTATTGGTGCCTCTAGGTGTGCCGACTGGCCGAGTGCCGATTACGATCGCTGGACAGCGATCAGCGACGTCTGAGATTAACATCTGTGCGCCGGTTGCCACGAGTTTACATCAAGTTGACAGTCCGGTTTTTGATCGCGCTGGTAACTTGTACGTGACTTTTAGTGGGACCCGTGAGCACCAAGCGCCAGTTTCTATTTTTCGTGTCACACCAAATGGAAATCGCGAACCGTTCGTGTCTGGCATTGCCAATCCGACCTCAATGGTTTTCGATAACTTCGAGCAACTTTATGTGTCGAGTCGTTTTGAGGGGACTGTTTACCGTGTTTCGCCAACGGGACAGGTCGAGACGGTTGCGACAGATCTGGGCGTTGCGAGTGGATTGGCATTTGATAGTGATGGCACTTTGTTTGTTGGTGACCGTTCTGGTACGATTTTTCAAGTCGATCAGGCCGGCAAGAAGTCTGTCTTTGCTTCGCTGCCAGCTAGTGTTGCAGCATTTCATCTTACAGTGCGACCTGACGATCAGGCTTTATATGTATCGGCTCCAACTCTTTCGTCGACTGACACCATCTATCGTATAAATAGACAAGGGGAAGTTCAGTCTCTAGATACTGTATTCGGCCGACCTCAGGGATTAACGTTTGATAAAGATGGGACACTCTACATCGTTGAAGCGCTTGCTGGTGCTAGTGGTCTTTACCGTGTCACGGATCAGGGTAAGACAGAGCACATTTTGACTGCGCCGAAATTGGTTGGGGTAGCCATTAACCCTAGAGGTGGCCTTGTTGTGACATCGAATGCGGTGGCGTATCACTTAAACGTTTAACTAGGGTGATTCGCACCAAAGGTCTCGATACTTGTCGTTCATTTAGTTGCGGCCGACTCTTCGTATCGTGGCACATTGAACAGTTGAATAAAGTTTAGGAAGTTGGTTATAAAATATTAAGGTTTAGCATTGATAAGAACAGCCTGACCGTGCGATATGTCCCACAAAACAATCGCCGTACGCGGTGCACGCGTTAACAATCTCAAGAATATTGACGTTGACATCCCACGGGATCAGCTCGTTGTCATTACTGGACTTTCTGGTTCAGGGAAATCGTCACTAGCATTTGACACCGTGTATGCTGAAGGACAACGCAGGTATGTTGAATCATTGTCGGCTTACGCTCGTCAGTTTCTTGAACAGATGGAGAAGCCCGACGTTGATGCAATAGACGGCCTATCACCTTCCATTTCAATTGAGCAGAAGACAACGGGGTCTAACCCGAGGTCAACTGTTGGTACGGTTACTGAGGTATACGACTACGTTCGATTGCTCTTCGCTAGTATTGGCGTGCCGCACTGTGCGCAGTGCCGTCGAGAAATTACTTCCCAATCGGTGGAACAAATCATCGACTTGGTGAAAGCTGATCCAACTGGCGAGCGTGTCAACATTCTTGCACCGATTGTCAGAGGACGGAAGGGTGAATTCAAGAAAGATCTGGCCGCTCTTCGAGGTAAAGGATTTACTCGAGTGCGCGTTGATGGTGAGTTGCAGACACTTGAAAGTGACCTAAAAATTGACCGTCGTCGGAAACATACCATCGAAGTAGTTGTAGATCGGCTGATTGTGAAGCCCGGTATGGAGCGGCGACTCAGTGAATCGATCCAAGTAGCTCTGAAACTAGCTGATGATACTGTCATCATTAATAGTTATGAAGGTGGAGACCGATTATTTTCGAGAGTGCTAGCCTGCGCACATTGTGGCATCAGTATGCCTGAGATGACCCCTCGCGCGTTTTCATTTAATTCTCCACATGGCGCTTGCACAAAGTGTCAAGGTCTTGGTGCGGTAAAGGATTTCGATCCTGCGCGGATCGTTCCTGACTCGTCACGTTCACTACTTGATGGCGCAATCGAGCCTTGGGTGCAGGGAGACAAGAAACTGGTTCGTGAAGCGCTGTTTCGTATCAACCGTAAGTTCAATGTGCCTCTCGATAAACCGTTTCGCGTCTTACCTAAAAAGATGAAGGAATTACTGTTGTACGGTCGTTCAGAGGTTTCACGAAAGTTTGATAACAACGAAAGAAAACCTCGCCGAGGCAACGTTTCTCGCAAACGCGAGTCTTTAAGTGATGGGTTCGAAGGCATTGTGCCAAATATGCGGAAGCGTTACGAGGAAGGAGGCCCTTCCGATCAAACGAAACTCGAACCGTACCGCGCTCTTCTCAAATGCAATTCGTGTAAAGGTGAGCGATTGAAACCTCACAGTCGGGGAGTGACAGTTAAGGGCCGCACGATTTTTGAGTATGTGCGTTTGGCAATATCTGACGCCATCAATATTTTTTCAACCTTGAAATTAACTGATCGTGAAACCTTAGTTGGTGGTCGAATTATTCGTGAAATTCTCGAAAGGTTACGATTTCTTGACGATGTTGGAGTTGGCTACCTTGCGCTCGATCGCAGTGCTGCAACACTCTCAGGGGGAGAAGGTCAACGCATAAGACTGGCGACTCAGATTGGTGCGAGGCTTGTTGGTGTGTTGTACGTGCTTGACGAACCTTCGATTGGTCTCCATCAGCGCGATAATCGCCTTTTACTTGAGACGCTTGCCAGTCTACGAGATCTAGGGAATACCGTGATTGTTGTCGAGCATGACGAAGAAACAATCCGTTCGGCAGATTATGTGATCGATCTTGGACTAGGTGCCGGTGAACATGGTGGCCGAGTGATTTTTCAAGGTGGAGTTGAGGCATTACTAAATCACAAAAGTGATTCTTTGACGGGCCAGTATCTTCGTGGCGAACGAAACATTCCGTGTCCATCTAAACGAAGGCAAGCGGTCCGTGGTGCGCTGTGTGTGCGTGGTGCCAGAGCCAATAATCTCAAGAATATCGATGTCCGCATTCCCGTAGGTGTTTTCTCTGCCATTACTGGAGTCAGCGGATCTGGTAAGTCGACCCTTGTTAATGACATTGTCTATCGGTCGTTGGCCAAGACATTGTACAGGGCTTCTGACAAACCTGGAGAGCATGATCGCATCGATAATGCTGAGTTTATCGATAAAATCATTCAGATCGACCAATCGCCGATTGGTCGCACGCCACGATCAAATCCTGCAACCTACACGGGAGTGTTCACTTTTGTTCGCGAGTTGTTTGCAATGCTACCTGAAGCGAAAGCTCGAGGTTTTAGCCCAAGTAGATTTTCGTTCAACGTCAAGGGTGGACGCTGTGAAACATGTAAGGGTGGCGGAGTGATTGCGATCGAAATGCAGTTTTTGCCTAATGTCTATGTAACGTGTGAATCATGTAAAGGTCGTCGGTACAATCGTGAGACTTTAGCGATTAAATATCGAGGTAAATCCATAGCCGACGTTCTAGAGCTTGCTGTCGATCAGGTTCTTCCATTCCTTGAAAATTTTCCACCCATCGAAGTGAAACTTCGAACGTTGCAAGATGTAGGTCTTGGTTACATCAAGCTTGGCCAGTCGGCGACTACTTTGAGCGGAGGAGAAGCACAGCGAGTGAAGCTCGCCAAGGAACTAGCACGTCGGGGAACGGGACGGAGTTTATACATCCTGGATGAACCAACGACTGGACTCCATTTTGAAGACACACGGAAGCTGTTGGACGTGCTTAATAAACTTGTAGATCAAGGCAATACGGTAATCGTCATTGAGCATAATCTGGACGTCATTAAATGCGCTGATCATGTCATTGATCTAGGTCCAGAAGGTGGTGAAGATGGAGGGCAGATTGTAGGCGAAGGGCCTCCAGAGGTTATTTGTAAAAACCCAGAATCTTTTACAGGGGCGAGTTTGTCGAGGATTCTCTATGCTGACAAAAATTCAGCAGTTAAAGTCGTTTGATGTGTGATTAGCGCGCAATAAATAGCCAAGTGTGCTCTAATTTGCTCCCCAATCTTGACCGATAATTCTAAAAGAATCACAATACATGGCAGTAGATTGGTAAAAGCAATATAGTTATTAGCTGGGAATATATGAACGCACAGCGAACTTTACGACGAGTTGTTTCTTGCGCCGGCATTGGCCTGCACTCTGGCAATAAGGTTACGTTGTCGCTCAAACCGGCCCCAGCCGATTACGGTATTCGTTTTCAGCGTCTCGATCTTGGTGGCCTAGAAATACCTACTACTGTTGATAGCTTATCGAGCATCTGCTATTCGACGGGTCTCTCGCGTGATACCGCCTCAGTCGGCACTGTCGAACACTTACTCGCTGCTCTGGTGAGTCTTGGTGTTGATAACGTGGTGGTTGAGTTGAACTCTCAAGAGGTCCCGATCATGGATGGCAGCGCTGCGCCGTTCGTCTATTTGATTCAGGAAGCTGGAATAAAACAACTCGGCATGTCAAGACGTTACATAAGGGTTTTGCGAGCGATCTCTTTGGACCAGGGAGACAAGCGGATCGCTTTGTACCCTGCAGAGCAGTTTAAGGTGACCTACAGCATCAGTTTTGATCATCCGTTATTGCGTCATCAGTCTCGGACGATCCTATTAGATGAAACAGCCTTCATCGATCAAATTGCACCAGCACGCACCTTCGGCTTTCTGAAGGAAGTCGAGATGCTACGACGTCAAGGACTGGCCCTCGGAGGATCACTTGATAATGCTGTTGTCCTTGGTGAAACAGGTGTCTTGAACAGCGCGCTTCGCTATGAAGATGAGTTTGTTCGGCATAAAATTCTTGACGTGGTTGGCGACCTAGTGTTGCTTGGCCATCCTATTATCGGACATGTTGTAGTACATCGTGGCGGACACAAACTCCATACAGCTTTCGCTGCGAAAGTCCTTGAAGATGTTAACGCTTGGCAAATCGATGAAGTTCCAGCGGACCAAACACTTATTGCGGGTCCTATGGCAATTCCTGCGAAGCGACCTGTTCAAATTACCAGTTAATTGTTGTTAACTTTCTTCGCAGGATACGATTTATTGAACAGTCAACCTGCGGTTCTCGAATCAATTGATTTCCTCTTTGGCCAATTTTAACCTTAGAGCCTAGTAATCTTGGGGTTTTGCTGCCAAGCGCTAGTTTGTCAGCCGCGATCGACTGTTCCAAATGGTAGGCGTTTTCATAATATACAACTGTTGATTATGACTGGATTTCATGATTATCAAGGCATCTTGAGTTGTGATGGTGTGCGATTAGTCGATCTTGCCGATGCAGTTGGGACGCCTTCATACGTCTACAGCGCTAACGAAATCAGTCGGCGGTACTTGGAGTTAACTCGCTCATTGTCAAAGTACCCGCATGCTGTGCATTACGCTTTGAAAGCAAACTCAACACTCGGCATCGTGAAATTGCTTCGCGGTTTAGGGGCCTCTGTCGATGTCAATTCAGCTGGAGAGATGGAAGTGGCTTTACGGGTTGGGTACACGCCACAAGAAATTGTGTTCACGGGTGTTGGCAAAACAACGGATGAACTGCTCAAGGCTGTTTCTCTCGGTGTTAAGACAATCAATGTAGAGTCGCCTGGGGAATTGGCACGGATTCAGGAGATAGCACGCGCGCATAAACTAATAGCCAATGTATCTGTTCGGGTCAATCCTGATATCGACGCTCTCAGTCATCCTCATATTTCGACTGGTATCCAACGCTCTAAGTTTGGCGTTCCAATTGAAGATGCCTTGACGATTTATCGTGAAGCAGCTAGAAGAGAAGAATTGAAGCTCGTCGGTGTCCATGCGCATATCGGTTCTCAGATTGTAACGATCGAACCAATTCGTCAAGCGGCACGCATGCTAATCGGCTTAGCTCAGGAGCTCGCCCAGTCTGGTATTGTCTTGGAATATGTTGATGTTGGTGGCGGACTAGGAATTTCACATGATAGGTCAAAAGTAGTCGAAATTGCTGACTATGTAACGATGTTAATAGACGAATTTCATGGTTCTAATTTAACGATGTTGCTTGAGCCAGGACGCTGGCTTGTGGGTCCTGCTGGCGCGTTAATCTCACGCGTGGTTGATGTAAAGAAGCAGTCAACTGACAGGTGTTTTGCTGTTCTCGATGCTGGCATGAGCGAATTTATGCGTCCAGCACTGTATGGTGCTCGGCATCGTCTAATACCGGCAGTCGCCAGGAGTGGGTCAATTACTATGTATGATGTTGTTGGACCGCTTTGCGAGAGCAGTGATTCTTTCGGCACGGATCATTATTTACCGCCATTGGAAGTTGGAGATGTCATTGGAATTCTTGATGCAGGTGCTTACGGTTCCACGATGTCATCGAATTACAATCGTCGACCTCGGCCAGCTGAAGTATTGGTCGAAGGTGAACAATGGCGACTCATTAAATCCCGTGAGTCACTTGAGGGCATGCTGACTGACGAGTTCCATTGTTTATAGGAGCACACATGGCAGGAGTTTTAATAGCGTTCGAAGGGCTCGATCAAAGTGGAAAAGAGACTCAGGCGCAACTGCTGCGTGACCGATTGCGAAAAAATGGTAATAAATCACGAGTTATTTCCTTTCCAGACTACGGGACCTCTATTGGTGAGGAGATCGCTAGGGCGCTGCAGGGTGAGCGAGATTACCCTAGTGATGTGATGCAATTGCTCTACGTAGCCAATAGATATGAACGTCGGAGCGACCTAGAGCGATGGTTGACTGGCGGCCTTGTAATCATCTGCGATCGTTATGTGGCGTCTAGCATTGCTTATGGTACAGCGCAAGAACTGAATCCTGCATGGTTGACTGATATTCAGCGTTTCTTGCCGAAGCCAAGTCTGACAGTGCTTCTGGACATCATGCCTGAGACTGCAGCTCGGCGCAAGGCAGTCGGTCGCGATCGGTACGAGCGCGACCTAGCTTTACTTGATCGAGTTCGCAAGAGCTATCTTGAGCAATTGCAAGAGACGTGGGTACGTGTGGATGGTGAGCAATCTAAGGAAGATGTTGCCGAGGAAGTTTTTTCGTCTGTCGCGTTACGACTTGCGTCTCTCTTGAGTACGGGTAACTCCGAAGTGCATGTCGAGGATTCCTAATCGTTATCCAGCCTTATCATTGTCAACATATAGACATTTCCCGCTAGCCCATAAGCGTTCCAATGAATAGAAGGACCGAGTTTCTGGGGTAAAAATGTGCACTACAAAATCAAAAAAATCCAGTAATACCCAGTCTGCACGATTGTAACCTTCGACATGCGTTGGTTTAATGGCTTGTGTCCGCATGTGTGCAGTGACGTTGTCTGCGATGGCTTTGACTTGTCTGACGTGTTGTCCGGAACACACGACGAAGAAATCCGTGAAGACTTCAGTCTCGCGAAAATCAAGGATGACTACGTCAGTACCTTTCTTGTCGTGCATGGCCTTGACAGCTCGTCTAACTGATTCCGGTAGGTGAGTTGTCGTGTTAGCGGTGAACGGTTCGTTTTGTTTAGTGGGCATTAAAACTGTTTTTTTCGAAACGAGGATTCGTACAAGTCTTGCTGACGGATGTAGTTCAAGACTTCAGGGGGAATAAGTCCGTCCACGGATTCACCGATCTCCATCTGACGGCGTAAGCTGCTCGACGAGATGTTTGGAGTCGTAGATTGGACAAAGAAGACCGTCGGGTCTTGTAATTTCATTTGTATTATGTCCAGGGGTAATGAAGGGTCTCCAGGGATTTCTTTGATCCGGTCATCTAAGCCCGAGACACAACGAAGGATTTCCACGACTGAATGTCCAGACCTAGGAACCACTATGAAATGTGCTTGATCTAGAATATCAGGATAACCTCGCCACGTGGAAATTTCTGAGAATGCGTCTGCTCCAATGACAAAAAACAGTTGCTGGGGCGTATAACCTTGGTTAGCGAGTCGCCGCAGCGTGTTGGAAGTGTAGGAAGGTTCTCCTGAACTCAATTCCAGTTCCGATACATGGAAACCAGCTCGATTTTCCAACGCCAATTTGATCATTGCTAGACGATGCTCAGGATTTGCAACGGGGGGGGAGCCTCGGTGTAGAGGTACGTGGGATGGTAGAAACAGAAGATCTTGCAAATGCAAGGCCTTCTGTGCGATGGCGGCCACCTGTATGTGTCCAAAATGAATTGGATCGAAAGTGCCGCCAAAAATACCGACTCTGGTTTGATCGTTCATAAGACTATCGCTTAATCATTTGCCAAAGAGCTTCAACTAGAACTGACAACCCTTCGCCAGTTATGGCTGAAACAGGGAAGAGAGGGATTCCTCGTTCGGTCATGATTTTGTTCAGACGGGCGAGTCGATCGGGTTCATCCAGCACATCAATCTTGTTGGCGACCACCAGCTTCGGCCGTTCACTCAGTCGATTATCGGTTTTTCCAGTGGTAGGTGGAACAAACAGCTCAAGCTCTTGGCAGATAATTTCGAAATCATCAACTGGATCTCGTCCTGATTCCGAGGACACATCCACTATGTGAACGAGAACTTTTGTTCGTTCGAGGTGGCTCAGGAACTGCTGTCCGAGCCCTAGTCCATGGTGCGCACCTTTTACGAGTCCTGGGACGTCTGCCATGACGAAATCCCGGTCGTCCGACAGTGTCACAACGCCGAGATTGGGAGATAGTGTCGTAAATGGGTAATTTGCGATTTTGGGTCTGGCAGCCGAGAGACGCGCAATCAGTGTAGATTTACCTACGTTGGGAAACCCCACAAGACCAACATCTGCCAATAGTCTTAATTTTAATTTTAGTCGACGATCTTCGCCAGGTAGCCCAGGTTCTGTTCGTCGAGGAGCTTGATTAGTCGACGTTACGAAGCGGGCGTTACCTCGACCCCCTTGTCCACCTCGTGCTATAAGGGCACGCTGGCCTACTTCCGTCAGGTCAACGAGTTGGTGGTAATCCTGACTGATTTGCTCTAAGACTGTTGTGCCGGATGGAACTTCTAATTCAATATCAATGCCGTTACGACCTGTGCGGTTGGAACCTTCGCCGTGAGAACCTCGTCGTGCTCTGTACTCTGGATGGAAGCGATATTTAATCAGAGTGTTGACGTGAGAACTTGCGACAAGGAAGATCGAGCCTCCGTTTCCACCATCACCTCCGTCAGGTCCTCCACGCGGAATGAATTTCTCGCGTCGGAAGCTTAGACAGCCTCGACCACCATCTCCCGCCGTTACTTGAATGTCGACTTCGTCGACGAACATGAAGAAATTCGACCGTAGCCCAAATTAACCTAGAATCATAACCGAATGATAAGGATGCTTTTTGTCAATCAGGAATCGGCAGGAAGCACGCTAATGACCCGACCCCGTCGACCGTGATCTTGGAAGCGAACACGACCATCAATCTTGGCGAAGATCGTATCATCCTTTCCAACGCCGACATTCAGCCCCGGCCTGAATCGGCGTCCCCGCTGCCGAACAAGAATGGAGCCACCAGTCACGATATTCCCATCGAATCGCTTCACACCCAGACGCTGTGCGTTGCTGTCACGACCGTTACGAGAGCTGCCCTGTCCTTTTTTATGTGCCATGACTAATCTGGTTCCAAGGCCCCATCGGAACGTTTATTTAACGATGATGTCCTTGACTCGAATGCGCGTCAAAATACTGCGATGCCCTTGTGTGCGCCGGTATCCCTTACGACGCTTTTTCTTAAACACACGAATTTTTGGCCCTTGGGTTTCAGCATCAACAATGCCTATTACGCTCGCATTAGGAACGTAAGGGGTTCCAGCCACAATCTCACCGCCGTCTTTTTCGACGAGCAGTACACGATCGAAGTTCACTTCCTGGCCAGGTTCATCGGGTAGTCGGTCCACTGTAACCAAGCTGCCAGGTGCCACCTTAAGTTGCCGGCCACCACTTTTAATAATTGCGTACAACCTTGCTACTCCTCACCGCTCAAATTATCGAGGCTTTCTCTAGACGCATCATAATCAACTATATGAATCTATTAGGTTAACACCTAATTTAATCAGGTGCAACGCAGCCATGAATACGACTTACTGAAGGTCAATTTCTGGAAACTGGCTGCTAATTGCCTGGTACAATCTTTTGGCGTTTTGCTGTTGCTATTCAATATTATCTAAGCAATGTTCGTGATCCACGAATCGTCTGAGTGCTCATAGAACTGAGAAAAGTTGGCATTATACGATCCATTAACTCAAAAAACCCTGAGAGTGGAGGTGTGTTCTGTTGCGAGTCGTACAAAATTTCCTCTCGGTGAGACTCAGTATAAATGACTGTTCCTGTTTGGCCGTCTATAAAAATAAATTTTGGACTTAAAACAAATCCTTGTCGCTCACGGTAGGTTCTAGTTGGTTGCACTTGTCGGCGACCGAAGGAGTCATAGGTTTCTTGTTCTCTAGTCACGAAGCCCGTGCGAGCTTGCGGTCGAAATAGGACCGTGCCAGTGATGATGAGAGGATTCCGATGTTCTCTACCTAGGCGTTGCCAAAATTCTACATTAGTAAATACGCGTTCGTAAGCTATCAAATCTTGTTCTTCAGTGATCTCATCGGGCGGTAAAAGTGGTGTCGATTCTCCAAGAGTCCGTCGAGTCGTCGCAATCTGTTGATCAATTAGTTCGTTAAGCAGGAGAGCGTTTGCGTCTACCACCTGCATAGTGTCTTGGATGCGCAGTTGACTTCTGAGCAATCGGACTGTTTCGAGATTCGCATTAAGTTCCTGGCTACCACCGGCCACAAAGCCTGCCACCAGCACCCGTTCAAATGAACTCACGTCCAGTTTTGGTTTAATGGGTGTTTCGATCATCACTTCTGACAGTGACGACTTGACGCATCCACTAGTGAACCAAACCAGTGTAAGGCTAAGTAGGAGCTTACGGTTGAGTGCGATCATTGATTTCCCTGAACAGTTCGTAATTCTGTTGGATCGAGAGGTTGTTTGGTTCCAATGCCAGCGCACGCTCGTAAGCTTCAAGAGCTGATTCAAACTCACCTTCATGTTCGTGTGCCACGGCGAGGTTATTCCAAGCGGCCGCATAGGTCGGGTCGATGGCGACAGCGCGTTGCCACCGATAAGTGGCTTCTCGCCATAGTCCTCGCTCGGCCACAGTGATACCAAATTCCACTTGTAGTTCAGCATCTGAGCGATAATCGGCCTGCACGTCTAAAGTGCAAAGTAACAGCACGAAGCCTACCGACAGCATGCCCTGCCTTATCGTCAACGGGAAATCCTTCCTTGAGGGAGCTAGTTGCGCGCAGTTCTTACATAATTTGTTGGTGGATCAATGACTTATTGTAAGTTCTATCTATAACCACCCTAGTTCACTATAACTATGGGCACATACTGGCGCAAGCAGGGTCATTCGCTCAACTGTGATCTATCACCAAGAAGGCGATGGATTTTGCTGGATACCTGCGTTTATAGCTCAGATCAATAGGGTGAAGTCCTGGGCTGATCGTTCCAGGCTTTCTAGAAAAGTTGTTAATATTGGAGAAATTACGTGATTTTGATATTAGAGCAAAGGTTCTAGTGCAAGTGGTCGATGATCTATGAAGAAGCCTGAAATTTATATGGGGTGGCCTCAGATTAAGGTTTTGCCTAATGTTTTAGCCTTAAACGCAGTATAGCGGTGGGAAGTTCTTGAACTGGCTGGTTTCGTTCTGCTGATTGGATAATGGTAACGTATTTGCTAGAAACGTAGTCGGTGTGTCATAACTTTCACGCCGATTTTTGTGAATACAAGACTTATGGCTAAAAAACTCGTGGTGGTGGAATCGCCGGCTAAGGCGAAGACCATCAATAAATATCTAGGGAAGAGTTACAAGGTCGTCGCTTCAATGGGACACATCCGCGACTTGCCGAAGAGTAAGCTTGGCGTGGACGTGGATGAAGCTTTTACACCGGTTTATGAGGCGATTCCGGCCCGGAAAAAAGTCATCAAGGAGCTTCGTGCAGCCGCAAAGGTAGCTACTGACATTTATGTGGCGACGGACCCCGATCGTGAAGGTGAAGCGATCGGCTGGCACTTAGCGGCTGAACTTGGAGGCAAGAAGCGTTCCGTGCATCGTTTGATGTTTAACGAAATCACCAAAAAAGCGATAGTGGATGCACTCAAACATCCGGTAGAAATCAATCAACGGATGGTGGACGCACAACAAGCACGGCGTGTTCTTGATCGTCTCGTTGGGTACAAACTGAGTCCCTTACTGTGGGACAAGGTGCGTCGTGGTCTTAGTGCTGGCCGCGTTCAATCGATCTCGCTTAAACTCGTGTGCGATCGTGAGCACGAGATTGAACAATTCAACCCCGAAGAGTATTGGCACATCTTTGCGAATCTTATTGGCCCAGTCCCGCCTGAATTTGAGGCGAAACTACAGAAGAAGAACGGTAAAACTGTCAAGGTTCTCAATGAAACTGAATCAAAGACGATTGTTGAGGCAGTTACAAATGAATCTTTTGTTGTTGATACCGTTGGGACTAAGGCTAGGAAAAAGCAGGCGGCTCCACCGTACATTACAAGTAAGTTGCAGCAAGCTTCGCAGATGCCAGTAAAACGGACCATGATGATCGCGCAGCAACTCTACGAAGGTATAGAGCTAGCTGGTGAAGATGCAGTCGGCTTGATTACGTATATGCGCACCGACTCGACGCGGGTATCAGATCAAGCCTTAACGGATGTGCGTGAACATATTCAGAGTGCCTTCGGTGAGGCATACCTGCCAGCAAAGCCCAATATTTATCGCGCAAAAAAAGGCGCACAAGACGCGCATGAGGCGATCCGGCCGACTTCGATGGAATACGATCCAGATCGAGTGAAACCGCACCTGACGAAGGAGCAGTTTTACATCTATCGCATTATCTGGAATCGATTTGTGGCGTCGCAGATGCTTCCAGCCATTTTTGACGACACCACGGTGGATATTAACGCTGGTATCTATACGTTTCGGATTAAAGGTTCCGTGCTCAAGTTTAAAGGATGGCTCTCGGTATATTCCAAGGACGTGGAAGACAACAGTGACAGTCCAGGAGATCAAGAGGGTACGCGCGAAGACGACGAACACACCAAGGGCTTGTTACCAGCATTGAATAAGGGTGACACGCTGTCTCTCAAAGCAACGAGATCTGAGCAAAAATTTACGCAACCCAGACCCCGTTTCAGTGAAGCAATGCTGGTCAAGGAACTCGAAGAAAACGGCATTGGGAGACCGAGCACCTATGCTGCGATCATTGGCGTACTGCAAAT
>Ga0310124_10000386_pt1 | contig 30176 bp, 25 predicted proteins | sample CB11b_AW_Bot5_MG_FD_203507 | JGI IMG/M metagenome (GOLD analysis project Ga0310124, IMG submission 203507) | Marine microbial communities from Western Arctic Ocean, Canada - CB11b_AW_Bot5 | ecosystem: Environmental > Aquatic > Marine > Oceanic | place: Canada: Western Arctic Ocean | collected...
GTAAAGGAGTTGATCGGATAGAAAAGGCAATTGAAAATGCCGGGTCTCTTGAAATGGCTTTTCTTGAAAAAAATATGGGGTGGTTAACTGCAGTCGTTGCAATAGCTCCAATGATGGGATTTACTGGTACTGTATGGGGAATGATTAAGGCTTTTGATGCGATTGAGGCAGCAAACGATATTTCTCCAGCCGTAGTTGCTGGCGGTATTTCACAAGCACTATTAACCACTGCTTTTGGTTTAATAACTGCTATGATAATCCAAATTTGTCAAAATTATTTTTCTTCTCAAATTGACGGAATGGTTATAGACATGGAAGAAAAATCAATTGAACTAACAGATCTTCTTAATACAAAGTAAGTAATGGCTCTTAGAGAAAGAAAGACCAGGATAGGAGCTATCCCTGAGGGCGGAATGGCAGACATTGCATTTTTGCTTTTAGTTTTCTTTTTGGTAACCACCACAATCGACACGGACAAAGGCATTGGAATTATTCTGCCAGCAGAAGGACAAGAGATTGAAATTAATAAAAAGAATATTCTTAATTTGCTTATTAGTTCCTCTGGAAACGTTCTTTTGGGCGGAGAACCAATTGCCATAAATCAAATAGATGATAGAGTCAAAGAAGAAATAAGAAAAAATGACAAACTTATTATTTCAGTCAAGGCACATGAAAAAGCACAATATGACGTATATATTGAGGTTTTAGATCAATTAAAAAAAGCTAAAGCTACACGTATATCAATAGCAGAAACAGGATGAAGTTTAAAAGAAAATCAAACATGGAGTCAAAGATATCTACTTCTTCCATGCCGGATATTATTTTCATGCTTCTTATCTTTTTTATGGTTACAACCGTATTAAGAGAATATTCTGGTTTACCAATTGAGCTTCCCAAAGCAGAACGTATTGAAAAATTAGAATCAAAAAGACATACTGCACACATTTGGGTGTCCAAAGACGGATTAATCTCTATTGAAGATAAATTGTTTAAGAGCGATGCTGTTCGTCATGTTATGTACGAAAAAAGAGCTTCAAACCCCCAACTAACTGTTTCCTTAAAGGCAGACTTGTCTGCAAGAATGGAGGTTATTTCGAGTATACATAACGAATTAAGAAAGGCCGATGCTCTTAGATTAAACTATTCTACAAAAGTAAAGGCTCCGAGCCAATGAACAAAATAAATCCTATTTCCTTTATTGTAAGATTTGTTCTAAACCGCGCAAACCTCAACAACGGTACTTTAAAAGAACAGTACTCAACGGTTACAAGAATTGGTGCGGTATTGGCTTGCCTTCTTGGTTTGTTAAGTTTTTATGGATTACAACGATTTGATCCAGACATTGATGTTGAAAACGAAAGACAAATTATTATCGAAAACATCGAGATTCCTGAAACACAACAATTTGAAACCCCGCCTCCACCTGCAAGGCCTTCTATTCCAATTGAGTCAGAAGACGAAGACTTGGCAGACGATTTAACAATTGAGGAAACAGATTTAGACAATTTTGATGCGTGGGATGCTCCACCACCTCCACCTTCTGGGCCACAATTTAAATTTATTCCATATGACGACCCTCCTCGTCCAATTACACCAATCAAGCCTGTATATCCAGATATTGCTCAAGAAGCTGGGATTGAGGGACAGGTGTTAATTCAGTGTTTTATTGACAAAACTGGAAGAGTTAAAGAAACTATTGTAATCAAAGGTCTTCCAAATACTGGACTAAACGAGTCTGCGGTTGCTGCTCTTAGAAAAACAAGATTTAGACCCGCTAAACAGCGTGAAACCCCTGTGGGGGTATGGATTACTATTCCAATTAATTTTAAACTACAAAACTAAAGTTGGGATTTAATAAATTCTCTATTAAGCCTAGCAATATTTTCTTGTGAAATTTCTTTAGGGCATTCGGCTGAACAGGCTCCAGTGTTTGTGCAAGCTCCAAACCCTTCTTCGTCCATTGTGGCCACCATTTTTTGAACCCTCTCTTTTTTGTCAGGCTCTCCTTGTGGCAACAAGGCAAGGTGTGAAACTTTGGCTGCCGTAAACAACATTGCTGAAGAATTTTTACAAGCAGCAACGCATGCTCCACAACCAATACAGGCTGCAGAAAGAAAGGATTCATCGGCGTTTGCTTTTTCAACAATGGTCAAGTTGGCTTCTTCTGCACCTCCGGTATCAACAGGAACAAATCCTCCTGCATAAATAATGCGGTCGAAAGCAGTTCTATCAATTGATAGGTCTTTAACAATTTTAAATGAACTTGCCCTAAAGGGTTCCAAAACAATTTCGTTTTCACTATTAAAAGACCTCATATAAAGCTGACAAACCGTTGTGGCTTTTTGGGGGCCGTGTGGCTGTCCATTAATCATAAAACCACAGGAACCACAAATTCCCTCGCGACAATCGTGGTCAAAAGCTACCGGATCTAGTTTTTTCTTGATAAGCTTGTTATTTAAAATGTCTAACATTTCTAAAAAGGAGATGTTTGGGTCTATGTCCTGAAGCCGATAGGTTTTAAACATGCCTTTCTTGGTATCTTGTTCTTGTCTCCAAACTTTTAAGTTAATATTCATTATTTATAGCTTCTTGTTTTTAGCTTAACATTTTTATACTCTAAATTTTCTTTAAATAGTTTTGGTTTTCCGTCTTTGTTGTATTGCCATGCCGCAACATACATAAATTCCATGTCGTTTCTTTTTGCTTCGTTTTCTTTTGTTTGAAATTCTTCCCTAAAATGTCCACCACAAGATTCTTTTCTATCTAATGCATCAAGGGCCATGAGCTCTGCTAATTCAATAAAGTCTTTGAGTCTTAGGGCTTTTTCTAGCTCTTGATTAAAATCTTCCTTAGAGCCAGGAATTAATAATTTTGTCCAAAATTTTTCTTTTATTTTTGGGATATCTTCAAGCGCTTTTCGCAGTCCTTCACTATTTCTAGACATTCCTACCTTATCCCAAACAATTTTTCCTAATTCTTTATGAATTTCATCAACAACAAGGGTTCCTTTTATATTCATAATTTTTTCAATTTCTTGTTTTGTGTTATGTGCTACGCTTTCAAACGTTGATTGATTAGTTTTGTTTAAAGAACCGGGTGTTTCTTTTGAAAGATAGTCGGTGATTGTGTGGGGGACAATAAAATACCCGTCTGCAAGCGCTTGCATTAGCGCGCTTGCTCCTAAGCGGTTTGCGCCGTGATCAGAAAAGTTGCTTTCCCCTATTGAAAAAAGGCCTGGAATGGTGGTCATTAAATTATAATCAACCCAAAGCCCTCCCATTGTATAGTGAACTGCTGGATAAATTTTCATTGGAGTTGTATATGGGTCTTCATCGGTTATTTTTTGATACATGTCAAACAGGTTTCCATATTTTTCTTGAACATATTGTTTTCCTTTATCTTGAATAACGCGCTTAAAGTCTAAATATACGGCAATGCCAGTTTTGCCAACACCCTGTCCGTTGTCACAAACTTCTTTTGTTCTTCGGCTGGCAACGTCTCTAGGAACGAGATTTCCAAATGCAGGATAAATTCTTTCTAGGTAGTAATCTCTTTCGTTCTCTGATATATCATTTGGTTTTCTTAGGTCGTTTTTCTTTTTTGGAACCCAAACCCTTCCATCGTTTCTTAGGCTTTCACTCATCAAGGTAAGTTTTGACTGAAAATTATTTTTTACAGGAATGCAGGTGGGGTGAATTTGTGTAAAACTGGGGTTTGCAAACAGTGCTCCTTTTCTGTGGGCTCTCCAGTTTGCAGTAACGTTGCTTGCCATGGCATTGGTAGACAAATAATATGCGTTTGAATAGCCTCCTGTAGCTAAAATAACCGCATCAGCATAATGGGAACGAATTTTTCCATTTAAAAGGTTTCTTGTAACAACGCCTTTGGCCTTTCCATCAACCACAACAATGTCTAGCATGTCATGTCTTGGGAAAAAACACACTTTTCCTTTGCTAAGCTGTCTGCTTAGGGCTGAATATGCCCCAAGAAGGAGCTGTTGTCCTGTTTGTCCCCTTGCATAAAACGTACGAGAAACCTGAACCCCTCCAAAAGACCTGTTGTCTAAAAGCCCTCCATATTCTCTAGCAAAAGGAACGCCTTGCGCAACACATTGATCAATAATATTTGCGCTGAGCTCTGCAAGCCTATAAACGTTTTCTTCTCTAGATCTAAAGTCTCCGCCCTTTATGGTATCATAAAAAAGTCGCATGATACTGTCTCCGTCGTTTTTATAGTTTTTTGCAGCATTAATTCCTCCCTGGGCAGCAATGCTGTGGGCCCTTCTTGGAGATTCATGATAAGAAAAAGCGTCTACATTAAATCCTTTTTCAGCAAGCGTTGCAGCAGCAGAGGCGCCTGCAAGCCCTGTTCCAATTATAATAATTTTATATTTGTTTGCTTTTTCTTCTGAGAGAGCGCCTAAGTCTTCTTTGTGGTTAGACCAGTTCCTGTGAAGAGGCCCTGAAGGAACTTTGGAATCCAAAATAAAATCATTCATGGGAGGGTCACCGGATTATAAACAAAGCCAAACCAAAGAGGAATTGAAATAAAACCAAGGGGAATCCAAAGCCAAAAAAGAGATGCTATTGATAGGTAGGTTTTTTCATATTTGGTTCCTTTAATGCCAAGCGTTTGCCCAGCAGAAGTAAAGCCGTGTTTTAGGTGGTACCCTAACAACGCAATTGCAACAATATAGAAAATAGAAAATATCGGGTTTCCAAACCCAACTTCGCCTCCTAAAACAACTCGATAATAAGATTCAACATTTTCAAAATTAAATCTGTACCAAAACGTAGACCAATGTGTTACCAGAAAAATAAAAACAAAGCTCCCGGTAAATACGGCATATCGGGCAGACTGCGGGGTATTTTCTTTACTATAAGACGATTCTTTTTGTTTTGCTTGTCTGTTTTTATACCATAATAAAATTCCAGTATAGGCGTGGCTAAGAACAAAAAGGAGTAAAAAGAACTCTGCAACTCTTACAAAATATATTACTATTGGTCCATTTAGCTTGTCAACATAGCCGTTAAAAGCCTCTTCTCCAACAAACAAAAGAAGGTTTCCAAGCAGATGGAAGGCCATAAAAAAAGACAACAAAAGCCCTGTAATTGCCATTAAAATTTTTCTTCCAATTGAAGATGTTAATATTTGAAATATGGACATAAATTTGTTGGTGCTAATGCTGATTTTATAACCTATTTTAATAAAGAGAAAGACAAAAACATGGATATTGTTGGTAAAATAGCAGGGGGACACAAAGAAACTGTTGAGGCTGCGCGAAATATTCTAAGGGATGGTGGAAATGCTTTTGACGCTGCTGTTGCAGGGGTTTTTTCTTCTCTCGTTTGCGAATATCTATATACAAGCGCCGCTGGGGGCGGGGCAATGCTTGTGTGTAAAAATAATAGCTCTCCTGTTTTGGTTGATTTTTTTGTAGAAGCCCCAAAGATAAAAAAGGATCGTGTTTCTGACTTTGAAAAAATTGTTGCAGACTTTGGAGACACAAAACAAGAATTTCATGTAGGGTGGGGCGCTGTTGGGGTTCCCGGTCTTTTGCCCGGACTAATCCACATACACAAAAGATTTGGGGTTCTTCCTTTTAAGGTTTTGGTTGAGCAGGCTGTTGAGCTGGGGAAAAACGGATCAACGACTTCCAAAAACCAAGAATACTTAACAGGGGTTTTGCGCCCTGTTATATCAAGTTCCGAAGAAATAAAAAAATTGTTTTTGAAAGACGAAAAATTTTTAAAATATGGCGATAAGTTTTATAATAAAAAATTTTCTTCTTTTTTAAGCCATTTTCTATATGAAGACCCAGAAACGTTTTATATAAACGAGGTTTGTCCTCTTTTTTATGGCGCTCTTTCCAAGGGCGGCATAATCAGCCTTTCAGATCTGCAAAACTATCAAACAAAAGAGCGAAAACCGTTATCAAAACAATATAAACAACATACAGTCTTTACAAACCCTGCGCCTTCCACGGGGGGACAAACAATTCTTGATGGGTTAGACGCTCTTGTTAATAAAAAAATTGTGGGGCCTTATGAAATTGAAGGCGCCCTAATTGCTGCAAACAAGAAAAACAGTAGGGGTGCTAGCAAAATAGGATCAACAACACACCTAAGCATTATAGACAAAGAAAATAATATCGCCTCTGTAACCACCACAAACGGAGTGGGTTGTGGCAGAACGATTCCTGGAACAGGAATTATGCCAAACAACATGTTGGGAGAAGAACATTTAAACCCGGAGGGGTTTCATGCATGGAAAAAACAGAGTAGAATTCCTAGCAATATTGCCCCCACAGTTCTTTTTAAAAAAAATGCTCCCATTGTTGCTCTTGGCTCTGCGGGAAGCAGCAGAATTGTTTCTGCAATCTTGTGCACCCTGTCAAATCTTGTTAATAACAAAATGGACCTCGCCTCCGCCATCGAAAGCCCGCGCACACACTTAGAAGGTGACACCCTTCATCATGAACCGTTTGATTTGGGCGAGACTTTTCCAAACTTTAAAACAAAAAAGGTTGTTTCTTGGAAAGAAAAAAATATGTATTTCGGTGGGGTTAATGCCGTGGGAGCGGGCCTGTCTTTTGGTGACAACAGGAGAAGCGGATACAGCTGTTAGCTTAAGAGCCAGGAAAAAAGCTTTTTTGTTTCTTCGCTTTGCTTAATTAGCTCTGGGTGCCATTGAACACCAATAAAGTTTTTTTGGTTCTCAATTTCAATTGCTTCGACAACGCCATCTGAAGAACTCGCAACCGAAACTATGTTGTCCCCTAGCCTGTTTACGCATTGGTGGTGTGTGCTAGCAACAGAAGCTGACTCAACCCCAAGAACATTAAAGAGTTTGCTTTCTTTTTCTATTTTTACTTCATGAACACTGTATTCTCCGTTGAAGGTGCCGTGATCTACGGCGCCAGGAATTAGTGTTGAAATATCTTCGGTAAGGGTGCCCCCAAAAACAATGTTAATGTGTTGTAGTCCTGCACAAACCGCTAAAACTTTTTTACCCTGTTTTAATGTTTCTAAAAAAACTTCTCGATCAAAAGATTCTCTTTCTTTTGACATTTGGTCTTTATCTAGTAGTTCTGGGTTTGTGCTCCCATAAACGTCTGCAGGAAGGTCTGGCCCTCCAACCATTAAAAGGCCATGAAGATGTTCAACAATGTTGGAAATATGTTCTTCTTTCTTTGGGTAGTTTAGTGTCACTGGACACCCCCCTGAATTCCAAACAGTTAAATAATAATCCTCTTTTGTTGCATTCCAGAAAGACCCTTTTCTTTTTATGTGATAGGGGTTAATGCCTATCAAAGGTTTTTTCATTTATGTTTTTCTCTTTTCTAAAATTTGTATTCGTTTAATTTTGGAACTTTCTTTTTCAAGTCTTGAAAGGTTCCTTTATAGTTCTTTTTGTTGTACTGAACTTCCCAGTCTCCAGACGGTTTTCCTCCTTCAAAAAACCCCTTTACTGTTGGATTTTTTCTTGGAGCAACATAGTTCCATTCTCCATTTTTTTTGCCATCTAAATACGATCCAACGCCATAAAAACGAGACGCAAAATCTATGTCTGGGCCTTCTGTCCACTTTCCTTGTTTTACATTGTTTTTATATGTTCCTTCTCCAGTTCTTCTTCCGTTTTTTTTGTAGTGTGACCAAAGGCCTTCCTTTTTTCCAAATTCGTAGGCTCCGCTTTGTTTTCTTTCTAAAGAGCCGTCAGCTGAGGTATAATATTCTTCCCAGTCTCCTGTTTGGATGCCACTATTGTATTTTCCTTTTCCACGAATTTCTGCATAAGGAGAAAGATTATAAAAATTTCCTTCTAGCGTTCCGGCAACATAGTTTTCTTCCCAGTTCTTGTCTTCTCCTTTGTCATACCAAGTCCATTTTTCTTCTTTTTTACCATCAACATACTTTCCTTCGCTTACTAAAACTTCGTTGGCGTCCCAACTTTTCCACGTGCTAACCTTTTTCCAGTTTTCGTAATCGCCGGCCCTAGTCACGGCCCTAGTGTCAAGGTCCCACTCTCTCCATCTTCCTGAGCCACTTTCAAACACTATTTCTCCTGATTTTCTTATTCTGTTTTCGCTATCTCTTCCCCATTGGGTCCAAATTCCAACTGGGTTTCCATTTTCATAATTAATGTATTCTAATCTTTTATTGTTTTCTCTGGCCCCAGGAAAAACATAAGTAACTTGTTCGCCGTCTGGGGTTCCTTTGGTGTAACTTGCTTTTTTTTGAGTTCCTTTTTTTACGTCAATTTCAATCCATTCCCCGTCTTTTATTCCTTTTTTATAAGCTCCTAAAATCTCCCCATATTTATCAACAAGCACCCCAGAATAAAGGTTGTTTGAGTCTTTTTTGTATGCCAAGCCGTCCTTAACAACAATTTCGTTTTCGTAAAGCTCTCCTGAACAGGAAAAAATTGTCGCGGACAATAAAAGTAAAAATAATTTTTTCATGCTATCTCCTTGATTTCTAGAAATTCGTAACTTCTAATGTAAAAATTATGCGTGTTAAGAAAAAGATTTACTTTTTCTCTCAACAAAAAACCGATGGCACAAAACGAATGTCGGATGTCTTGGGGGGAAAGGGAGCAAATATAGCAGAAATGTGCAGACTTGGTTTGCCGGTTCCTCCTGGGTTTACAATTTCGTCGCTGGTTTGTGGGTCTTTTTTAAAACACGGTCAGCTTTCCAGCGAACTTAAAAAAGAGCTCCAAAAAAATGTAAAAAAGATTGAAAGAGAAACTAAAAAATCTTTTGGTGGGCGGTCTCCTTTGCTTGTTTCGGTTCGCTCTGGGGCAAAGGTTTCAATGCCGGGGATGATGGAAACGGTGTTAAATGTTGGGCTCACGCCTAAAACCATAAAGGCTCTTATAAAAAAATCTGGAAACCGTCGTTTTGTTTATGACAGTTATAGGCGACTTATTATGATGTATGCAGACGTTGTGATGGAAAAGGGCCTTGGGCTAGGAAAGAAGAAGGGTATTCGAAACAAAATGGAAATGATGCTTGAAAAAATAAAACAAAAAAACGGATACAAGAACGATGGAGAGGTTTCTAGCGAGTCTTGGAATGTTCTTATTGAACAATATCTTCGGGTCACAAAAAAACATTTTGGAGTTGAGTTCCCAGACAACCACTATGACCAACTATATGGGGCAATTGAAGCAGTGTTTGCAAGTTGGAACGGAAAAAGAGCAAAAGAATATCGTACATTTGAAAAAATTTCTAACAAACTAGGAACGGCCGTTAACGTGCAAGCAATGGTCTTTGGAAACATGGGTGGGGGCTGTGGAACCGGAGTTGCCTTTACAAGAAACCCCTCGAACGGCAAAAACCATTTTTATGGAGAGTGGCTCCCAAACGCACAGGGAGAGGATGTGGTGGCCGGAACTAGGACCCCTCAACCAATTTCTGCTGACGGCGGAACAAAAAAGCTTTCACTTGAAGCTGCAATGCCAAAAACATATAAACAGCTGCTGAAGATACGAAAAACCCTAGAGGCACACTTTAAAGACATGCAAGATATTGAGTTTACAATTGAAAATGACAAGCTTTGGATGTTACAAACCCGAGTTGGAAAGCGTACAGGAATTGCTGCTGTTAAAATTGCTACAGACATGGTGGGAGAGCGGCTAATTAACAAGAAAGAGGCTGTTTTTCGCGTTAAGCCCAACCAGATTTATGAAAGCATGTTAAAAAACATTGTCTCTAAAGATCTTTCTTCTGCTGTGCGGTTGGGGGGCGGACTTCCTGCTGGACCCGGAGCTTCAACGGGACAAGTTGTTTTTGGCGCCGAAAAGGCGGAGAAACTAGGCAAGAAGGGAAAACAAATAATTTTAGTACGCAACGAAACCTCGCCAGAAGACATTCATGGAATGCGTTATGCTGCTGGTATTCTTACTTCTCGTGGAGGGTTAACTAGCCACGCTGCGCTTGTGGCCCGAGGCTGGGGAAAGAGCTGTATTGTTGGCTGCCAGGGTCTAAAAATTTCTAAAAACAAAAAATCTGTAGCTTTTGGAGACAAAAAAATTAAAGAAGGGGACTGGATTACTCTCAACGGAACAGACGGATCTGTTTTTGACCAAAAGCTGGATCTTTTTCAACAACCGATTAAAGACTCGAAGGCTCTTCGCCTTTTGTTGCGGTGGGCTGACAGATATAGAAGACTAAAAGTTAGAACAAACGCCGACACCCCAGAGGACTGTAAACAGGCAATAGAGTTCGGCGCACAGGGGTTGGGGCTTTGTAGAACTGAACATATGTTTTTTGATGAAAAAAGGATTCATCAGTTTAGAAAAATGATATTGGCAGAAAAAAAAGAAACTCGTATAAAGCACCTCAAAAAACTTTTACCACATCAAAAAAAAGACTTTTACAACATTTTAAAAACAATGGAGGGGTTGCCGGTCACAATTCGCTTGCTTGACCCTCCTTTGCACGAGTTTATTGGCATAAACAACAAGGAGCTGGAAAAGCTTTCAAAAGACCTTGGTAAAAGCAAAAAAAATATTGAAGCAAGAATCGACGAACTAAGAGAGGACAACCCCATGTTGGGCCATCGGGGCTGTAGGCTTGGAATTTCATACCCAGAAATTACCGAGATGCAAGCCGAGGCTATTTTGGGGGCTGCACTAAAACTAAAAAAAGAAAACGGGCGCCCAAAGGTAGAAATTATGGTTCCTTTGGTTGGGAGTTTGAATGAATTTTTAAATCAAAAAAATATTATTCTAGAGACATATAAAAGGCTTTCTAAAAAAAGCGGACAAACCTTGGGGTATAAAATTGGAACAATGATTGAGGTTCCGCGTGCTTGCTTTAGCGCAAAAGAAATTGCAAAAAATGCTGATTTTTTTAGCTTTGGAACAAACGACTTAACACAAACCGTTTTTGGGTTTAGCCGAGATGACATTGGAACCTTTTTTCAAACCTATTTTGAAAAAGAAATTCTTTCTTTTGACCCGTTTGAGACCATTTCTGAAGAAAGCGTAGGGGCTTTAATGAAAATGGCTGTTAAGAACGGAAAAAAAGGAAATCCCAAGCTGTCTTTGGGCATTTGTGGAGAACATGGTGGAGACCCAAAAAGCATTGATTTTTGCAATGCTCTCGGGCTAGATTATGTTAGCTGTTCTCCGTTTAGGGTGCCTGTCGCCCGACTCGCGGCAGCTCATGCGAAGATAAAAGAAACACAAAACAATGGATAAAAAATTTGATATCATAGTTTACGGCGCAACGGGCTTTACTGGTTCTTTGTGTGCAAAATATTTAAAGGAAAACCATTCTGGGTTGCGGTGGGCGGTTGCTGGACGAAACAAGGAAAAACTTTCTTTGCTTTGTAAAAATATTGGGGCTAATTGTCAGGTTTTTATCGCGGATGCAAACGACTCTCTCGCCCTAGACAACATAACACAAAAAACAAGGGTTGTTTTATCAACTGCTGGGCCTTTTCACCGATATGGATCAAAACTGGTCGCTTCCTGTGTTAAAAATTCTACACATTACGTTGACATTACGGGAGAAAATTTTTGGGTAAAACAGATGATTAACCAACACCACCAGGAGGCAAAGAAAAAAAGTGTTAGAATTGTTCCTTCTTGTGGTTACGATTCAATCCCTTCAGATTTGGGTTGTCTTTTTTCAGCAACCTCTTTTGGTAAAGAAATAGATTTTATACACTCTTTTCATACCTGGAAAGGAGAGCCTTCTGGCGGAACAATAGAAACAATGTTTTCTTTAAGAAAAGCTGGCTTAAACAAGGAAGCTTTTGGAAGGTTTGCGCTAAACCCAAAAAACTCTGTCTCTTCAAAACAAAAAGAGCTTACAACTGATCGTGTTTCTGTAGAAAAAAATTCAACCATAGGCGCCTGGACGGGTCCTTTTATTATGGCAATGGCAAATACGCGAGTTGTTCGAAGGGGTGCGGCTCTTTTGGAAGAACTTGGAGAGGGCTATGGAAAAGATTTTGTATACAAAGAACATGCTTATTATCCTAGTGCAAGAGCAGCATACACAACAACGTTGTTTCTTGGTCTAACGGGCTTTATTCTTGCTACCCCCCTGAGTCGCTTGGTTAGGCCTTTTTTAAGAAAACCTGGACAGGGACCAAACCAAGAAGCGATGGATAAAGGGTTTTTTAAGTGCAAGTTTGTTGTTCGGGGGAAAAGCGGAGAGCAAAAAGTTTATGAGTCACACGGAAGCGGAGACCCTGGATACAAGGTTACATCAAAATTGGTTTGTGAAAGCGCCGTTTCTCTTTTGGAAGATCCTTCTTCGTTGCCAGGCGGAGCATCGTGGGGCGGAGTTTTAACGCCGTCATCTGGAATGGGCAATGTCTTGGTTGGGCGCTTGAAAAGGGTTGGGATTATTTTTAAAGAGGTTTTTTAGGTTTTATTGTGAAAAAATATTTTTTTATGTTTGTTGTTTTTCTTTTTGGGTCAGCTGTGACGGTAGCACAACAAGAAGGTTTGCGCAAAGACGATGAAAAGTTTTTAAAAGGAAGGCCTATCTCTGTTTTGGGTGCTTCGATGATACAAACACAAGAAGAACGTTTGCCGAAAGACTATCAAAAACTGGTGGAGCTATTTAATGATTGGCGTGAATTTGAGTCTCCTCCCTTGCTAGGCGGAGCTCCAGACTACACAGCAAATCGTTTTAAAGAAGACAAAAAGGTTTTTCGTGGCCTTCAGAAAAGGTTAAATAGAATTAATATTGACGACTGGGCTGTTCCTCAACAAATAGATTGGCATGTTGTTCGAGCTGAAATGAACGGATATGACTTTAACTATCGAATTCTTAGGCCCTGGGAAAGAGACCCTGCGTTTTACCAGGTTGTTTGGTCATATAAAAGCGATGTCCCTGCGCACGAGGGGCCCACAAACCACGCAACTATAGAGCTTTGGACTTATAGTTTTCCCCTAACCAAAGACGAACAACAGCGCCTGGCAAAAGAACTAAGGGTTGTCCCTCCTTTGCTAGAACAGGCCAAAGAAAATTTGGTGGGAAATGCCCGCGACCTGTGGGTGGCTGGAACTGAAAACTTTCGACGACAAGAAAAAAAGCTGGATAGTCTTTCAAAAAAATTAGGCCAACACCACCCAAACAATTTACATCCAAACCTAGGGGGCGCACTGTCCCGCGCAAAACAATCAACGCGGTCTTTTGTGAAGTGGTTAGACTCTCAGGCGGTATATAAGAACGGTCCTTCGGGGGTCGGAAAAGAAAATTATACGTGGTACCAACAAAACGTCCATCTGGTTCCCTTTAGTTGGGAAGAAGAGGTTTCTCTGCTTAAAAGAGAGCTTGATCGCGCCTGGTCTTCTTTGGTTCTTGAAGAACAAAAAAACCAAGGCCTGCCTCCTCTGGTTGCTGCTAATACCGCCGAAGCGTTCGAGACCATGGCAGAAAAAGGCGTACAAAGACTGTTGGGGTTTTTAAGTGAAAAAAAGATTATGCCAATTAAGCCAAATATGGAGCCGGCACTGAGAGAACACATGGGACAGTTTGTACCAGAAGACCAGCGAAATTTCTTTTTAATAGGAATGCACTATGATCCTGTGCCGCTATATTCACACTTCTACCATTGGTTTGATTTGGCTCAAATGCGTGACGAGCCACATTCTAGCCCAATTCGTCGTGAGCCGTTATTATACAATATTTTTGACTCAAAAAGCGAAGGGATTGCTACCGGGGTTGAAGAAATCTTTATGCACGCCGGACTTTATGAAGACAGCCCACGCTCAAAAGAAATTGTTTGGATTATGCTTGCTCAGCGCGCAGCCAGGGGCCTGGGCTCCTTGTACGCCCACGCAAACATGATGACCATGGAAGAAGCTGGAAGGGTTCATGTTAAGTGGACGCCTCGCGGCTGGATGGAACGCGAACCTCACCTGCTTAAATTTGAACAACACCTCTATTTGCGACAACCCGGATACGGAACTTGTTATATTACTGGAAAATATTTAATAGAAGGGTTAATGACCGAATATGCCAAACAGCTAGAAGAGCAAGGAAAGAAATTTATAATGAAGGATTTTTTCAAAAAATTTAATGACACGGGAAATATTCCTGTTGAGCTAGTTCGCTGGGAAATAACGGGGAATAAACAACGTTAGAGCCAAAAAATTGTAACCCCTGAATTTTTTCGATTAAAATCTTTGTCTTTTTTGTCAACAAGTTCTGACCGCATCATAACGGCTTCTTTATTAAACATGTTGTAGTCCTCGCCGCCAATAATCGCCTTAAATCGCCCCTCTTGTTCTTGTCCCCAGGCCCTAACTGCTTCTCTTATTGTCCCGCTACCAGACCCGTGGACCACTTTCAGGGCAACGAGGTTATTTTTTTTTGCGTTACTTATTCCAGCTTCTAAGGACGACAGGGCATCCAGTACGTTTAGACTTTTGTGGCCAATATCTAATTCCTCTAACATGGTTCAGCAAAATTACCTAAATTTTTGCTATGAATGAATTAAAACACGACCTTGGGGTTATTTTCAATGCTCAACTTAACAACAGGGTTTCTCTATCAAAAACGGGGTATCGAGAAAGAAAAAGAAAGCTAAGGCTTCTTTTGGCTACGTTTCTTGAAATGGAAGGCGAAGCAGAAGCCGCGCTATACGCAGACATGAAAAAAAGTGCCACAGAGGCGGGAATAACAGAAATCATGGGCATAAAAACTGAGGCTCATTTTGCCATAAAAAATTTAAGAAAGTGGATGAAAACCAGGCGCGTTGGTGCGCCTCTTACGGTTTCTTTTACTCGTGGCTGGGTGCGCCCAGAGCCAAAAGGAACTGTTCTTATTATTTCACCGTGGAACTATCCAATTCTTTTGGTTTTAAACCCCCTTATAGCAGCTGTTGCGGCGGGAAACACGGCGATTATAAAGCCGTCTGAGTTTACTCCGGCTTCAGGGGTTTTTGTAAAAAAATTAATTGAAAAAGTTTTTCCAGAAAACGAAGTTGCTGTGATTTTGGGGAACCACGAACCGGCTATTGAGCTTCTCAAAAAGCCATTTAACCACATTGTTTTTACTGGGAGCCCAAGCGTGGGGAAAATTGTGATGGAGGCGGCCTCAAAACATTTGGCGGGAGTAACCCTGGAGCTTGGAGGAAAGTCTCCTGTTGTTGTAGACGAAACGGCGAACGTGTCTGATGCGGCCTGGAAACTTGCGTTTTATAAGTTTACAAACGCAGGACAAACCTGCACAGCCCCGGATTATGTCTTGTGCCACAAAAGCAAACAAGAAGACCTCATTGCTGGGTTGGCGGCAAACTTTAAAAAGTTCTTTAAAAAGAATGGCGAACACACCACAGAAGATTATTGTCAAATTATAAACCAGAAACATTTTGATCGTGTCAGTGGCTATATTGGTTCTGCTGTTTCTGATGGGGCTTCTGTCGTTTTTGGAGGCAGAACAGACAAAGAAAACAGGTTTATAGAACCAACTATTTTGTCCAACGTGTCCCCAGAAAGCGAAGTAATGACAGAAGAAATTTTTGGGCCGATTTTGCCGATTTTGCCATACGAAAATCTTGATGATGTGGTCTCGTTTATAAACAAAAGACATCGCCCTCTTGCTTTATATGTTTTTAGTTCTAACAAAAAAAACCAAAACAAGCTTATGACAGAAACGTGTAGCGGTTCGTTTCTTGTAAATGATTGCGTTATTAACCATGCCAACCCCCACCTTCCTTTCGGGGGAATCAATAATAGCGGGATTGGAAGCTATCACGGAAAATTTGGTTTTGATGCGCTTTCTCACCACAAGGCGGTTTTAAAAAGCACTTCTCTTTCCCCCTTTAAGCTAATGCTTCCTCCCTACACTCCCTTTGTAAAAAAGCTTGTTAAAATGACAAAAAAACTTGCTTAGCTAATTCGTTTCGAAACTCAATAATTGTGTTTGCGTAGTGGTCTGACCTGTTATAGGTTCTTATTGCCTGCCACGATTTTGACCTAAAAGAAAAGTTGTTGTAATCATCGGGGTATCTGTTTTCTTTAAGGTAGTGCGCAATGCTTCCCAAAACGTCTTCCCAATTATATGGCTCTTTTTTCCCGTTTTGGTTATAGTCTATAGAAAGACGTCTAAAGCTGGATGGAACAAATTGGCCATACCCAAACGCGCCAGCATAAGACCCTTGAACTTCAAAGGGGTCCTCGCCTGCCTCTTTGCAATATGCCAACAGCTCAAAAAGCTCTTTGGTGGCCCACACCTTTCTTTGTGGCAAATTAAGTGCCTGTGTATACAAAGAATTAAAAACGGAGTATTCGGCGTGTATTTCGCCATAGTTTGTTTCAACTCCAACAATAGCAACTATAATAAGTGGGTCTATTTTGAAGTCTTGAATAATTTTTTTAAAAAGATCTTTGTTTTCAAAGAAAAACTGCACTCCATCGTTGACTCTTTTTTCGTTAAGAAAAATAGCCCTATATTCTTTATAGCTTTTTGTTTTTTCTGGCTTTTTTTTAAATCTAGAAAGAACCTCTTCCAGCTCTTGAACTTCCGGATTTTCAAAAATCCTTCTCAGTTCGTTAATTGTATAAAAGCTTTCTATGTCTGTGTGCCTTATGAGGCTATTAAAAACGGCATAGTTTTTTCCTGTTTCTTGAGCAAACAAAAAAATCGATGAGAAAAAAATACATACCGTTGTTTTAATAGTTAATTTCATTGTATTAAATTTAATTATGCTAAGGCCTTTGTTTTATGTTAAATAATAAATTTGTTTTGCTAACGATCGCCCTTTTTGCCGTAAGCTCCTCTGCCTGGGTTGTACGCGCTTTACCAGAAACAAATGCCATTACCCTTGCTTTTTGGAGAATGTTTTTAGCAAGCATTATGGTTTTCATTCTTTCTTACAAAAGTGCTGCCAGCTTTGTTCCCAACAAAAAGATGGTTTTAGCAGGAATTTTTTTGGGAATACATTTTGCTCTTTTTTTTAGAAGCATTCAACTAACCTCTATTGCCGAAGCTACTTTGCTGGGAACAACTGCCCCAATTTTTACAGAAATATATAGTTTTGTTTTTCAGCGAAAAAAACCTCTTGGTGTGGTTGTTTTTGGTTTGTGTATTGCCTTTTTAGGCGCAGGAATCTTGGTAAGCCAAAGCTCTTTTAGCGAAACAAGCACCTTGGGGAATGTTTTTGCCGTAATGTGTTCTGTTGCTATCGCCCTTGCTTTGATTGTTGGAAAAAACATAAGAAAAAGTGTGGGGGTTTTTGAATATACTCGTTGGTTGTTCTTTTTTGCAGCTGCTACCCTTTTGGGAATATCCTTTTTTGCCGAAGTTTCTGTTTTTTCTTTTTCAAAAGAAGAGTTTCCCTGGTTTTTGTTTTTAGCCCTTGTTCCAACAATGATTGGTCATAATATTTTTTATTACCTAATTAAAAGCCTTGCGACCACAACCGTTGCGGCTGTTCCCTTGGGTGAGCCTATTGTTTCTTCTTTGGGGGCCTTCATGTTTTTTGGAGAGCCGGTTGGATTGGCCGTTATAATTGGGGGTGGAATTACTTTGGTTGGAGTTTTTCTTGTTGTGCGGTTTGGTGACTAGTTAGTTGTTTGTCAGAAAGTCTTTCTTTTTTTTGTGCCGCTTCTCTTTTTTGCTGGTCAAGATTCATTTTGCGCAGCCGAACAGACATTGGTGTTATTTCAACAAGCTCGTCTTCTGATATAAACTCAATGGACTGGTCTAAAGATAGTTCTCTTGGGGGTCTCACTGTTACCGTGTTGTCGGAGCCGGAGCTTCTCATGTTAGAAAGCTTTTTTTCTCTTGTAATGTTTAAAGAAAGATCGTTGGTTTTATTTCTCTCGCCAATAACCATCCCAGCATAAACCTCTGTCCCAACGCTTACAAATAACTCTCCCCTGTCTGCTGTATTAACGCAGGCATATGTTGTAACTTTTCCGTGCCTGTCAGATATTAGGGCTCCCGTGTTTCTTTGCGGAATTCTTCCAAACCACGGGGCATATCCATCAAAAAGCTTGTTCATTATTCCTGCGCCCCTTGTGTCTGTAATAAACTGGCTTCTAAAACCGATTAATCCGCGAGAAGGTATAGAAAACTCTAGGGATGCTCTGCCAAAGCCATGGTTTTGTAGATTAATCATCCGCCCTTTTCTCACAGAAAGCTTCTCTGTTAAAACCCCAACTTTGTCTTCTGGAACGTCCAGAAAAACTTTTTCCATTGGCTCCATGGTTTGGCCATCCTCTTCGCGCGTAATGACTTTTGGCTTAGATACCATAAACTCATACCCTTCTCTTCTCATGGTTTCAATTAAAACCGCCATTTGTAGCTCGCCTCTTCCGCGCACCTCGTATGCATCAATTCTGTCTGTTTTTAAAACCTGCAGAGAAACATTGCTTAGTATTTCTTCTTCTAGCCTGTCGTTGATATGTCTTGTGGTTAAATATTTTCCTTCTTTTCCAGCAAAAGGACTGTTGTTAACATAAAACAACATTGAAACCGTCGGTTCGTCAATTTGAATTCTTGGTAATGGCTCTGGGTTTTCGTTTGAAGAAACGGTGTCCCCTATGGTAATGTTTTCCAGTCCTGCAACCGCAATAATATCTCCAGACTCTAGGCGGTCTACTTTAATTTTTTTTAACCCCTTAAACGTATATAGCGCAGAAAACTTATGGCCTGTTGTAGTTTTTTTCTCCCCACAAAGCGCATAGTTTTTGTTCATTTCTAGTGTTCCATTGTTTAGTCTTCCGACTGCAATCTGACCAACATATGGATCATAGTCTATGTTGGTAATAAGAAACTGTGGTATCTTGTTGTTGTCTGCAACTGGTCCCGAAATATTGTCTAAAATAGAGTTAAAGAGCGGGTCTAGTGTTTTAGAATCGCTCTCTAGGTCGGTGTGTGCAATTCCCTTTTTTGCGTTGGTATAAATAATGGGAAACTCAATTTGTTCGTCGTTTGCATCAAGGTCAATAAATAGATCATATGCCTCACTAACAACCTCTTGAATTCTTGCGTCAGATCTGTCAATTTTATTAATCACTAAAATAATTGGAATGTTTTTGTCGAGCGCCTTTTTCAAAACAAACCTTGTTTGTGGAAGGGGCCCTTCGCTTGCGTCTACCAACAAAAGTGCTCCATCTACAAGGTTTAAGCTTCTTTCAACTTCGCCTCCAAAGTCCGCGTGACCCGGCGTATCCATAATATTAATTTTAATGTCTTTGTAGTATACTGCCGTATTTTTTGCGGTAATAGTAATTCCTCTTTCCTTTTCAAGGTCCATCGAATCCATAACCCTGTCTTGAAGCTCTTGGTGGGCTTGAAAGGTTCCGCTTTGCTGTAGCATGCCGTCGATCAAGGTGGTTTTTCCGTGGTCTACGTGTGCTATAATAGCAATGTTTCTAAAATTGTTTTTTCTCATTTTTGTTTAATAATTTGGTTGGAATATAAAGCCAAATACCGCCTGGTCGCATATTTATTATGCCCTATATATTATACGGCCATTGGAGCTTTAATGCTTTCCGTGGGGCCGTAGCCTAAGAGTTGAAACTCTTTTGGCTTTGCTCCTATGGCCCCCGCTAGAGACTGAAGGTTTGGCCGTTGTAATTGGGGGTGGGATTGCTTTGGTTGGAGTTTTTCTTGTTGTGCGGTTTGGCAATTAATGGTATTTCTTTGGCAACATTTCTTTAAGTGCCTGCATTATTTTTTTGGTAATGGCTTCTGTTTCTTCTTTTCCTGTTCCCTTGGGATAAATAGGCTTTCCAAACTCAACAGAAACCTCTGGCCTTTGAAGGCGGTTTATTTTTTTTGAAATTTGATCCGTTCCAGCCAGAGCAACAGGAATGATTGGGATGTTGTTTCTTGCCGAGAAATACGCTGCCCCCTCTTTTGGGGGCTTTAGCCGTGCGCCAATACTTGTTCCTTCCGGAAAAATACATATTGGTTCTTTTTTTTCTATTTGGTTTTGTATGGCTCTTATTGTTGAGGGTTTAAGGGTTTTTCTGTGCACTAACAAAACACCATAAAGCCAAGGGGCCCACAGTTCTTTCCACCCAAGGCCATCTAGGTCTTCTGCCATAAGAAAGGTTGTGGGTTTTTTATGTTTTGCCTGTAAAACAAAAGGGTCCAAAAGGCTAAAGTGGTTGGGGGCAAGAATGTAGGGCCCTTTTTTTGGAATATTTTTTTCTCCTTTTGAGGTAAGTTTTATTAACAAAGAACACAACAAAACAGGGATCCATCCAAGCACTGTTCTTGTTGGTTTATTTCGTGGGGGGTAAAACTTCACTTTTATTTTTTAAAAAGGAAGGTCGTCTTCTGGAACTTGGCTTGTGTCTTCTTCTGAAACGGTCGGTTCTTGGTTCATTGGTTCTCCGGCTGAGCTGTCGCCGCCCGAAGACCCCAACATTTCAAGACTGTTACAAACAACCTCTGTTATGTATCGGGTGTTTCCGTCTTTGTCTTCCCAGCTTCTTGTTTGAAGCCTTCCCTCAATATAAACCAAATTTCCTTTTTTTAGATATGGCTGGACCACTTTTTCGGCCAACGCACCAAAAACCACACACCTGTGCCAGCTTGTTTTTTCTTGCGCTTCTCCTTCTCTGTTTTTCCAGGCTTCATTTGTGGCGAGACTAAAGTTGGCGATTGCCGCCCCGTCTCCTGAAAACCTCATTTCTGGGTCGGCTCCTAGCCTTCCAATTATCATAACTTTGTTTAGAGTTCCTTTGGCCATCTTAATTTAAATTTAACTCATTATAAACAATATCAACACGCCTTTTAAATTTTTTGTCTTTTTTTATAAGGCCTTCAACCTTTCTTTGTGCGTGCATAATGGTTGTGTGGTCTCTTCCTCCAAGGTGAAGCCCAACAGAGCTTAGTGACAAGGCTAAAACCTTTCTTGAAAGATAGGCAACAACCTGTCTTGCTTCTACTATGTTTTTTCTTCTAGACTGTCCGACAATTTCTTCTTCTGTGACAGAAAAAATAGTACAAACCCTATTAATAATGTCTTGCACCGTTGTCTGGCCGTATGCTTGGTTTCCCAGTCTTTCTCTAATAATTGTTTCCACCAGGGCGTCGTCAATTTCTCCCTCTGAAAAGGTTGCGTGGGCCAAAAGCTTTGTAACGCAGCTTTCTAGGTCACGAATGTTTGTTTTAACGTGAGAAGCTATCGTTTCTAAAAATTTTGGGTTTATGTTAACGTTGTTTTGTTTTGCTTTCGCCGCTAAAATTGCAACCCGAGTTTCAAAGTCTGGGGGCTGGATATCCGCGTGCAAACCAGATTCAAAACGAGAAAGAAGCCTATCTTGAAGCCCTATCATTTCTCCAGGATACCTGTCTGCTGTCATAACAATTTGTTTTCCTGCCACCAAAAGATCATTAAAGGTGTGAAAAAACTGTTCTTGTGTTTGTTCTTTTCCTTGAAAAAATTGTATGTCATCAATAAGTAAAATGTCTGCTTTTCTGTAAACTCGAGAAAAGTCTAAAGACTTGTTTTCTTGGATGCTAGCAATAAAGTCGTTTGTAAATTTTTCTGAAGAAGCTAAAACAACGTTTGTTGGTTTTTTCCCTTCAACTAGAGCGTTTGCTATTGAGTGTAAAAGATGGGTTTTTCCTAGCCCCACTCCGCCATAAATAATTAGCGGGTTAAATGACCCCTCTCCTGGGGTTTTTGAAACCCTAATGGCAGCTTTTTTTGCAAACTGGTTGTTTGGGCCCTCTATAAACGTTTTAAAGGTGTTGTTTGGGTCTATGTTGTGTCTCTTGCCGGCGTTGCTTTGTTTTGTTGGTTCTTTTTTATCAAGCTCTGCAGACATTGCGCTTTGTCGAGATGGCGTTGCTATTGAAATTTTTAGCTCTATTTTAGGAATCTGCTTTTTTAGCGCGGCAACTAAGAAGTCGTAGTAGTTGTTGTTGATCCAGTCATATGCAAACCTGTTGGGGGCCTCAACAATAAAAACGTCGTTTGTTAGCCCAATGGGTGTCAAGGTTTCTATCCACGCTTTATATGCGTGTTCTGGGAGAGAACTTTTAAGTTCTGCATTTGCTTTTGACCATGTTTTTTTATAATCCATATTTATCCACAAGTTATTAACACTCTTTTTTATTTCCTATTTTATTAGATTAGCACTGTTTTGGTGGCAGAACAAAGGATTTTGTTTCCCTGTTCTGTCTTTTTATTGTTTCACAAATTGTAATTATTGCCCTATATTTCGGCGAGAAAGAGCTATGAAAAGAACCTATCAACCAAGCAACAGAAAAAGAAAAAACAAACACGGCTTTAGGAAAAGAAATTCTTCTGTTGGTGGAAAAAGAGTCTTGTCTGCACGAAAAAAGAAAGGCAGAAAAAAGCTTACCGTTTCTTAGGCTGGCACAGAATGAATCGTAAAACGCTCATTGGTCTTATTTTAATTGGAGCAATTTTGTTGTTGTGGCCAACATATTTAGATGTTGTTTTTCCCGAAGAAACTCCACCCGTTTCTCCAGAAAAAAAATTAGTGGTTTCTTCTAAAGAAAAAGAAGCCTCCGTTGTTTCCGCGGAAAAAACTCTCCCTCCTGATATACAAAAAAAAGAAGGCTTTATTAAAATACAAACTCCTCTTTTTTCTGCTGTTGTTAGCAATAAAAATGGGGGATCTATTTCTTCTTTTAGCATAAAAAAACACTTAAAAGAAGGAGAAAAACAAATTCAGCTTGTTGATGACCAAAATAAAGAGAATTTATTGGTTTCTTATATAAACCTTTCTGGTGAAGAGATTTTCTTGGATGGTTTTTGGTCTTTTTCCCAAAAAGAAAACATTGTTTTAGACGAGAAAAACCAGGTTGCTAAGCTTTCTTTTTATATCTCAACGCCTGAAGGAGTAGTTGAAAAAAGCCTATTATTTAACCACAACAGCTATACCATAACAATTGACACAGACCTTGAAGGGGTTGAGAAAAATGTTCTTGATGGGAGATTTCGGCTTGATTGGATTGGTGGAATTCCTTTAACAGAAAACAGTCGACAAGAATCATTGTTTTTAGAGGGGCTTGTTAGCCAGAGTGGGAGTATTCAGTCTTATCGCGTGGGCTCTGCGAGCCTGTTTGGCGGTGGAACCTCTCAAATAGAAAGGGCCTCTAAAAGATATTCTGGCGGAACAGATTTTGCTGGATACAGAACTAAGTATTTTGGTGTTTTTTTAATTCCACAAAAAACAGACTTTGTAGAAATAGAAAAATATGGGGGTTCTGAGCGTCCGGGTGTTGATATTTTAACAAGCCAAGAAATAAACTTTAAAAAAACCGTTTTGTTTTTTGGTCCTCTTGAATATGATCAAATTTCTTCTCTTGGGGTTGGGCTAGAAGACAAAATTCTTGGTTGGCAATGGCTATCTTCTATTTCTTGGTTAATTTATATAATAATGGTTTTTCTTTATGGGCTTATCCCTAATTATGGGATTGTTGTTATTTTGTTTGCAGTTCTAATTAAAGCCATAACATATCCCCTTATGGCGAAACAGCTAAGATCAACAAAAAAGATGCAAGAAATTCAACCCGAGCTAAACAAAATAAAACTAAAATACAAGCACGACCCAGCCCTACAACAACAAAAAATGCAGGGTCTATTTAAAGAAAGCGGAGTTAATCCTCTTGCTGGGTGCCTACCAATGTTGGTTCAGTTTCCTGTTTTAATTGCTGTTTTTATGGTTTTTAGAAATACTATAGAGTTTCGAGGAGAGCCTTTTTTCTTGTGGATTACTGACCTTGCCTCTCCTGACACCCTTTTTATGGTTGGTGATGTTCCAATAAATGTTTTACCTCTTTTAATGTCTCTTTCAATGTTTTATACCATGAAGGCAAGCACCGCTGCACAGTCTTCTGGTGGTGATCCTGCACAAGAAGCAACTCAAAAAATAATGAAATATATGTTCCCCGGGATGATGTTTTTTCTTTTTTATGGATTCCCTTCTGGGCTAAACCTGTATTATCTCTGTTTTAATGTAATACAGATTGTACAACAAAAAATGATTAACAAAGAGAAGTAGGGATGAATACGGTTGTTGCTTGTTCAACTCCATTTGGTTCTAGCGCAATTGCGGTTGTTAGAATTTCTGGACCTAAGGTTAAAAAGGTCCTTTCGTTGCTTCAAAAAAAAGAGAAAAACTTTAAACACAACACCCCCTTTCTTTCTCCTCTTTTAGACGAAGATCTTTCCGTTTTTGATGAGGCTCTTATAAATGTTTTCTTTGGACCAAACTCTTACACAGGTGAAGACCTTGCAGAAATTTCTTCTCATGGAAACCCTATAATTATAGAAAAAATTATTTCTTTAAGCTGCTTGCACGGTTGCAAGGTTGCAGAACCTGGAGAATTTACAAAAAGAGCCTATTTAAACAACAAAATGGACCTGTCCCAAGCTGAGGCTGTTTCTTCTTTAATTGCTTCAAAGTCTTTGGCTGGAACAAAATTAAGCTACAAAAACCTGGGTGGAGGGCTCGCGGACCAGATTTTTTCCATAAAAAATAGCATTATATTAATAATTGGGGAATTTGAATTCAACTTGGATATATCCGAAGAAGACCTTCAACCAAACCTTATAAAAAATAGCATAAAAAAAATACGTATTTTAGAAAAAAATCTGGGGCTAGCTCTAGACGGCTTCAAAAAAACAAACCTTTTAACAGTTGGTGCAAGTGTTGTAATTGCTGGGCCAACAAATGCTGGAAAGTCTACCCTTTTTAATCGTCTTTTAGACGAGGAAAGAGCTATTACAAGCAGTATTCCAGGAACAACGAGAGATGTTCTACAAGACACAATTAATCTTAGGGGGGTTCCTATTGTTTTAAAAGACACGGCTGGAATAAGAAAAACAAAAAATGTTATTGAAAAAATTGGAATGAACAAAACTTCCAAACAAATTTCATCTGCTGATGTTGTTATTTTTCTTGGAAAAAAACCAAAAAAGAAGGGTTCTAATGGGCGCTTTATATATGTTCTTAACAAAATAGACCTGAAAAAGAAATTCTCTGGAGACTATGATATAAAAATTTCTGCTCTTAAAGGAAAAAACATAAAAGAACTAACAGAGACAATTTTAGAGCTTCTTTCCGGCCAGGGAAAGGATTCCAATATTATATTAACCTCAAAAAGACAGGTAGAAAACATTGCGGGGGCTAAAAAGTTTTTAAAAAAATCTTTATTAGGCTTAAAAGAGGGAAAATCTTTGGAGCTTGTTGTTGAAGACCTTAACTCTTCTCTGGCTTTTTTAGATAATATTACAAAAAAAACAACAAAAGACGATATTTTGTCTAGTATTTTTTCGTCTTTTTGTGTTGGAAAATAGTTTCACGTGAAACACATAACAAAAAAATATGATTTAGTAGTTGTTGGTGGAGGACATGCTGGGGTAGAGGCTGCCTTAATTTCTCAAAAACTAGGAATTAATATTCTTTTAGTTTCTATGGACAAGAAATCAATAGGTAGAATGTCTTGTAATCCCGCAATAGGTGGTTTAGCAAAGGGGCAAATGGTAAGAGAATTGGATGTTCTTGGTGGCTCTATGGGGTTTTTTGCAGACAATTGTACTCTTCAAAGCAAAACTCTAAACCTTTCAAAGGGAAGGGCTGTTTGGTCTCCTCGTTCTCAAATAGATAAAATTAAATATGAAAAAACCGTCCAAAGATATCTTCAAAAAATTAACCTTCCCATTATCGAGGGAGAGGTCGTGTTGGTTTCTGAAAAAAATGGAAAAATAGAGTCAGTGGCTTTGTCTAATGGAGAAAAAATTTTTTGTAAAGCAGTCATATTGACCTGTGGAACATTTTTAAATGGTCTAATTCATGTTGGTGAAAAAAAAATAAAGGCTGGAAGAATGGGGGAAGAAAGTGCTATTGGAATAACAGAGTCTCTTAAGGAACTTGGTTTTCTTGCTGGTCGACTAAAAACAGGAACTCCCCCAAGAATAAAAAAGAGCTCTGTGAAGTGGGGTGTTGGGACTGCCGGATACGGAGACAAAAACCCTAGGGCTCTCTCATATAGAACAAAAAATTTTAAACCAAAAAATGAACCCTGTTTTGCTTTTAGAACAAATGAAAAAACCCACGATTTAATATTAAAAAATATTTCTAGATCTCCAATGTATTCTGGGGACATTAATTCTTCAGGACCAAGATACTGTCCTTCTATAGAAGACAAGGTTTATAAATTTTCTCATAATCCTAGCCATGTTTTACAATTAGAGCCTGAATGGTCTAATTCCGAACAAATTTATGTTAATGGTTTTTCAACAAGCCTTCCAGAAAGTGTTCAGTTGGAATGTTTAAAAACCGTTGATGGTTTGTCTGGGGTGGAATTTTTAAGACCGGGGTATGCTATAGAATATGATTTTTTCTTTCCTTCCCAACTAAAAGCAACCCTTGAAACAAAAAATATTGATGGTTTATTTCTTGCTGGACAAATAAATGGAACATCTGGATATGAAGAGGCTTCCTCACAGGGGCTTATTTCTGGAATTAATGCCTCCCTTAAAATAAAAAGAAAGAAACCTTTGCAGCTAAAAAGAAATGAGGCATATATTGGTGTTTTAATTGATGATTTGATTGTAAAAGACACAAAAGAACCTTATAGAATGTTTACTTCTCGAGCCGAATATCGCCTACAGCTAAGGGCTTCTAACGCAGATCAAAGACTTTTAAAACACTCTAAAAAACTTGGATTACTCGACGACAAAACTTTAAAAAGCTTAGACAAAAAAATAAGAGAGACTGAAAGTCTAATTAATTATTTAACTAAAAAAACTATAAAACCAGAAGAAATAAATGCTTCTTTAAAAGCTGTTGGAGAAAAACCAATAAAAGAACCTGTGAAAGCTGCTTCTCTTTTAAAAAGACCCCGTGTTTTTCTAAAAGATTTTCCAAAAAATAAAAAAACAGACAAGAAAGAATATAAAAAAGAATATGCTGAAGAAATTCTATTTGAGGCTGAAACAAAAATTAAATATAGTGGGTATATAAATAGACAAAAGGCAGAAATTGAAAAAACAAAAATCTATGAGGATATGATTATTCCAAAAGGATTTAATTATAATGAAATAAAAAGTATTTCTAATGAAAGTAGGGAAAAATTTTTATTAATATTACCCGAAACTGTTGGTCAAGCTCAGCGGATTAATGGCATTAGGCCAACAGATATATCTATTTTATTAGTATATTTAAAGCGATGGTTTCACGTGAAACGAAATAAGGTTATATAAAAATGAATAAAAAAATATTCTTATTATTTTTTTGTAGTATATTGTTTTCTCAACAATCAATTTTGTTAGATGAAATTGCTGCTGTTGTCGACGATGAAATTGTTTTATTAAGTGATGTTGTTTTGTCTGCAAATGCTCTTGCTGCACAAGAAAATGTTGATCCTTATAAAAGCCCAAATGAATATAAAAACCTGTTATTAAAGTCTGCAGAAAGCATGATTGAACAACTTGTTATTATAAAAATGGCAGAAATTGATTCTGTTATGATTTTAGAAAAAGATGTAGAAAGAGCTTTAGAAAGACAGGTTCAAAATATTATTTCTCAAGCGGGAAGCGAAGAAGCTGCGGAACAAGTTTTGGGTCGAAAAATATCTGAGTTTAAAAGATCTTATAAAGATGATATGGAAGGAAAATTAATAGCTGAAAAATATACTGGTGAATTAACAAGAAGTATTGAAATTACAAGGCTTGAAGTAGAAGATTTTTTTAAAACATATAAAGATAGTATTCCCTCTTTCCCTAAAAAATATAAAGTTAGACATATATTAATTCAAATAACCCCCTCTGAAGAATCAATGAAAGAAACAGAATTAAAAGCTTTAAATATTTTAGAAGAAATTAACGAAGGTTTATCTTTTGAAGAGGCTGCAAAAAAATATTCAGAAGATCCTGGTTCAAAAGATAATGGTGGTTATTTAGGTTTTGTTCCAAGAGGAACATTTGTAAAAGAATTTGAAAAAGTAGCTTTTACTTTAGCAATAAATACCATAAGTAAACCAATAAAAACACAATTTGGTTTTCACATTATAGAGGTTTTAGAACGATCTGGGGAGAAGGTTGGAGTGAGACATATTTTACTACAAACAAAAGTTGTCGACGAGGATAAAACAAAAACTTATAAGACTGTTGCTGATCTCTCTAAAAAAATAAGTACAAAAAATAATTTTATTTCAATAGCTAAAGAATATTCAAATGATGAAACAACAAAAGACAATGGTGGATTATTAGGGTGGATTAATACAGATATATATCAAATAGAGGAATTATCCTCTGTAATAGAAAACATTCCAGAAAACACTTGTAGTACACCAATTCTTACTAACTTTGGCTATCACTTGCTTTGGGTAGACGAAATTGAAGAAGGAGGTCTTCCAACTATAGAAAAAAATTGGATTGAATTAGAACAAATGGCTTTAAACAAAAAAAAATCAGATTGGTACAATAATTGGATAGAAAAAATAAAAACAAAAGTCTATATAAAAAGAAATCCACTTAATTATCCACAAATAACTAATTAAAAAAACAAAAAACATATTTTTTAGTTATTAACATTTTTTACACATTTTATCTTTATGATTATGTGTTTCCTTTTCTCGTCTAAAAAATTTGCCTTTTTAAGTCTTTATTAACATTTACACCTTATTATTAATATTTATCTTTTATATATAAGTATATAATAATTAATAAGTAACTTTTTCGAGAATAAAGTCTTCAAAATAGCTCTAAAATCCATTTTCTTTTATTTAGGCAATATAATATACCCTAATTAAGACTTGTTAAAAGCTAAGTATCTTTTTATAATTGATGGCTATTATATGAACATTTCAACAACAAAAAAAGAACTTCAAAGGGCATTCTCTAAATTAATAAAGACAACCCAAGCAAGATCACAAAATCCTCTTATAAATTATACTTATATATCTTCAGGGGCTCATGGAGTGACATTACACTCAACAGATTTAGAGGTTGGAATAAAAACAACTATTACCGCATCTGTTAATACTGATGGGGAAGGATTGTTTCCCACTACCGAACTAAATGATATTATATCAGTAATAGATGAAGGAAGAGTTGATATTGAAATAGCCGGACCACATATTAATATTAAATCAGAGAAGGGAACTTCTTTTGATATACCCACTCTTCCATTCCAAGAATATCCAAAAGTTCCAGAAAATAAGCATGAAACTATTTACAATATAAATACTAGCGAATTAAAAAAGATATTAGATGTTATAATTTATGCAATAAATAAAGATCAATTAAAGCCAGCATTAAGTGGAGCTCTATTTTCTTTCTCGGAAGAGGGATTAAATTTTGTTTCAACCGATGGTCATAGACTTGTTGTCGTAGCAAAGAAAAATGAATCTAACATTATAGAAGATTTTATAATCCCAAAAAAATATTTAAATATGTTAAGCTCTTTTATTCAAGGCCAAAAAGAATCTTCATTGATATTTAGTAATAATCATATATTCATTAATAATGATGGAGATATTTTATACTCAAGATTAATTGACGAAAAATATCCAAACTATAGTGCTGTTATACCTCAGGATAATTCTTATGTTCTCAAGCTTCAAAAAGAAGATTTTTTAAATAGTATAAAAGCAACATTCATAGCAACAAATAAAAATACAAATCAAATTTCTCTTAACCTTGCATTGGGAGAAGTTTTTCTAAAAAGTGTTAATCAGCCGGAAAGTAAAACAGTGCATGCTCCTCTTAAAACAGCAGAATATAATGGAGAAAAAATTTCTATTGGATTTAATGCAACATATTTGAAAGAAGCCATTACAAACTATCCATCAGAAGAGATTCTTTTTGTTTTTAAAGACGAATTATCAGCAACCCTGCTTTTGCCAAAAACAAAAAATCACAAGATAACTATTTTGTTAATGCCGGTAAGAATTAATGAATAATAAAAGTAGTTATACCGCAGAAAAAATTACAGTTTTAAAAGGATTAGAAGCTGTAAGAAAAAGACCAGCAATGTATATTGGGGATGTTGGGAAAAGAGGTCTTCATCATTTAGTTAATGAAGTTATTGATAATAGCATTGATGAGGCTCTTGCTGGTTTTTGTACGAAAATAATTGTTAGTATTGAGAAAGATGGATCTATTTCTATAGAAGACAATGGAAGAGGTATTCCTGTAGAAATTCACAAAGAAGAAGGTATTCCCGCGCTTGAAGTTGTTATGACAATTTTACAT
>Ga0310124_10000387_pt1 | contig 30165 bp, 22 predicted proteins | sample CB11b_AW_Bot5_MG_FD_203507 | JGI IMG/M metagenome (GOLD analysis project Ga0310124, IMG submission 203507) | Marine microbial communities from Western Arctic Ocean, Canada - CB11b_AW_Bot5 | ecosystem: Environmental > Aquatic > Marine > Oceanic | place: Canada: Western Arctic Ocean | collected...
ATCACGTCCACCGGCGCGATCGTCGCAAGGTCCAAGTCCACCGTGACGTGGTCGCGGGCGCTGAGCTCCGAGCCAGGCTCCTGACTGTCCACTTGGGCAAACAGGAGTGGCCCATTCGTCGCGACAGTGCGCCCGGCTCTGACCGCCTCGATCCACCTGCGCCAGCTGATCGGACCATCCAGCCGAGCGTACGTGCGTGCCGTTCCACCCGACGGATCCCGCCAGACGTTCGAGAAATTGTCGGTGCCTCCGGTGGTCGGTAGCCGAGCGCCGACGTTGAGCATGTGGTAGTACATGTCGGAGCTGGCCATCTCGTCCGACGCGATGGAGACGACATCGTAGAAATCACCACGCCCGAGGATCGTGTGGATGGGGATGTCGGACTGAGCGGCCCACTCCGGCGTACCGGGCGTCCGGCTGCCTAGGGTGTAGGGGTGCATGAAGCCGCCGATACCCCCGAGGGCTCGGATGCTGTCGAGGTACATCAGCTTCAGGCCGTCCGCCGGATAGGGTGAGCCGGAGGTGCCACCGATGAGCGGCATGATGAACTCGTCCACGCCGAGCAACCCCACATGGCCGAGCGACCCGCGGAACTCCTGTGTGTAGCGCAGGACGTAGTCGCCGGTGGACCCGGAGTAGTCCTCGCCCGTCAGGTCGCTCCACCTGCCCATGATCTTGGTGCCATCCATGTGGATCAGATCATTGGTCACGTGCAGATCGTCGGCTCGCAGCTGATCGAAATACTCCTCCTGACTCAGCGCGTAACGCCCCTCGTGCAGGTCGTGGACGTGCGTGTCGCCCGACACCCAGTTGGACTGGCGCGGATCGGCGAGTCGTTCCATGCGAAGCTCGACTGTTGCGGTCCGCCCCGCGGGCGCTCGTACGGTCTCGTCCGCCGGAATCCACTCGAAGCCCCGCAAGGCCTCGACCCTCACGTCCCCGGCCGGAACCATGACCTCGAACTCACCCGTCGAATGGAAGTAGTGAATCTCGTTGGCCGGGCTCACCCGGTGAAACGCATCGGCCGGCACGTAGCCACGTCCGTCCGATGCCAGGATTTGGATACGGGCCGGCACTGTTGCGCCGTCGGGCCCGAGAACCCGTCCGCGTAGGGTCGCGGTCTCGTACAGCGGCGACAGTCGCGCCGGCGTGATCGGTTGCCACGCCTCGTTGCCGCCACCGAAGCGGGACGTCACCCAGAGTGCGGTCGGTCCGGCCTGATTTCCGACGAAGGCCACCAGCCTGCCGTCCGGACTCACCGCCGGGGCGAATTCGTCGAGCGGCTGGGTGGTCAGGCGAACCCGGTTGCCCCCTGCAGACGGGACCGTCGCCAGGTCGTAAGAGCCAGCCGCGTCGGAGGCGAACACCAGGGCAGAACCGTCCGGAGTCCACGTAGGAGCAGCTCGATAGCTGGTCTCCTCGTAGTGTACCAGCGTGGGCTCGCCGCCTTCCATCGGTACCGTCCATAGGCCTCCGCTTCCCAAGCGTCCCCGGACGCCCGCGACGAAAGCCAGAGTCGAGCCGTCGGGCGAGGGAGCTGGCTGGAACTGGTTCCCTCGACCGCCGACCAGGATCTTAACGGCGCCGGTCGCGACCTCGTACTGCACGATGTCGAAATCCCCTCCGCGGGCGGAGGCGAACACGATGAATCGTCCGTCCGGAGTCCAGGCGGGCTGAACGTCCACCGAGGCATCGGACGTCAGGCGCCTGAACCCGGAGCCATCGGACCGGACCACAGCGACATCGAGCTCGCCTGATGTGTCCACCGCAAGTGCGAGCCATTCCCCGTCGGGGCTCCACGCCGGCTCGAAGTGGTAGCCCGGGCCCCGGGTGATGGCTCGAGCGTGCACCGTCCCGATGTCCTGGATCCAGATATCGCCGCGCATCGAGTAGGCCAGAGCCGAGCCATCAGGATGCCACGTCGGATCGAGCGGCCCACTCGTGACCGCCGGGAGCATGTGAAGCTCTACCCGGGTCGACAGCCCGTAGCGAGGTATCTGGGCGTTCGCAGCCGAGGCAGCGACCATCCAAGCCGTAACAGCGAGAAGCAACGTGTTTCGCATGGGGTTGGAAGATAGGGGCGGCCCAGCCGCATGACTATCAGGCGCATCGGTCCATGAATTCAATGACCGCCATGCAGAGTGGGCTCGTGCCATCGTTGAGGCCTTCGATCGCCGAGTAGTGGTGCTTGCCATCCTGGACCAGCAATTCTCCGCCGAGCCCATTCGCCTGCCGTGCCTGATGATATTCATCCGCCAAGCGCTGTATCTCAGATGTTTCCTCAGCACCGTACGAAATCAGGAGTGGTGGACCGAAATCCGGAACATCGAGACAAGGACTTTCCCGGACGGTTACCTCGTGGGTTAGCTGCAGACTTGGCTGCAGATAGGAGTACGGCAGCGCCCGGAGATCGTAGATTCCACTGATTGCGACACCACCCCTGAGTACATCGCTCGGCAGGCCGTAATCGCCGCTCCAGTCCGTACCCGACAACATCGCGACCTGCTGGCCGCCTGCCGAATGCCCCGAGACGAACATTCGGGACGCATCGGCATTGTAGTGCGCCGCTTTCCCGTGGAGCCAGGCGATCAGGGCTCGGCTTTGGCGCGTGATTTCCGAGATTGTGACCTTGGGGCAGAGCGTGTAGTTCATGACGGCGACCGTGATTCCATGGCCGACCAGCCCATTCGCCACCATGCTGAACTCCTTGCTGCTCAAACGGAACCAGTAACCGCCATGGATGAAGACCATCAACGGTGAGTCCGGATCTCGAGCCGGGAAGATGTCGACCGTTTCTTCCGTAGTCGGGCCGTAGCGGACATCCAGCGAGCAATCGAGGTCGCTTCGAGCGGCAGCGCTGTGCTCGACGTAGAAATCGGCCCAATCCTTAACGTCTGGCACCGTCAGCGCGAAATTGTATTGACGGTCGATCTCCTCTTGTGTCGAGAAGCCGCGGTACAGGTTCATTCTTTTTATCTGATCAGTACCGCAGTAGGCGAGTGATCTTCACCGCCAGTGCCCGCGTCCTCAGCCCGGTGCCGCCCGGCAACCGATCCCGCTCGTCTGTCCAGACGACGAAGAACTCGCTTCCTCCGCTGTACTCCCAGCGGAAGCGGAGATTGGTGGAGAGGATCCGATCCGCCGTGTTGTACTGCATGAGGGCGCTCGCGAACATCCGGGGAGTGAACGCGTAGTCCGACCGCAACCGCAGCACGGTCTGGTTGGCATCGCCCTGGGGCAGGTCGATGAGGTTGAGACTGACGCCGGGCTCGATGGAGAGCTGGTTGGTGACCACCAGCCTGCCCTGGTTCACGGAGATCGCACGGATCGTTCCGTCGTAGAAGTCTCCCCACTGGAACGCCACCGTTCCGGAAGCCCGTCTCTGCTCCCCCATTTGGTACGAGGCCCGATAGCTCGTGAAGGCATACGGGCCTACTCCGACCTCGAGATCCGAGCTGACCGGGAAAGGAGTCGTGATGTTCTCGAACTCTCGGGTCGCTTCCAACGTGAACCGGTCGCTGTTCTCGAGCTCGGCGTTGAAGCGAGCCTGCTGCTTGCGGGACTCGACCACTCCGAAGCTGTTCTCGAAGTAGTCGAGGCTCCCTTCCCAAGTGAGCTTCCGGATCCATTCGATCGACGCCGGGCGGGGGCTGAAGCGAAGGCTTCCTGAGGACTTCTCGAAGTCGCTTCGGCGCATGAACCCGATCTCAGGGTTGAAATCGGCTCCTACCTTGAGGCGTGCCGCGCTGACCCCGTACTTGTCCCCGTTGTATTGCCCCGCGAGCTGATAGCTCTCGTTGTCCCCAAGCAACGATGGCGTCTCGGTGCGGGCGTAGTAGCCACCGAGCTGGAGGTTGGTGAAAAGGGCGAAGGACGCGTCCGCACCGTACGTCTGGTTGGCGCCGCCCCCGTCCACGGCCAGCGAACGGTTCGTGAAAAGCGCCCCGATCGAACTACGTCGCAGGATGTCCCGCTTCACCCGGACGACGGAGTAGTTCGTCCTAGCGATCCCGACCGGCTCATTGGCGCCCGTCTCGATGCTCATGGCTCCGACGGCGTAGCCACCCACTTTGCCGGTCACGCGGCCCCCGGCCCGAATCGGTATGACTTCGCCGCGGTCTAGCCCGATCCGTCTCGAGTAGAAGAGGGTCGGTGCGTCGCTCCCACCTCGGAATCTCCGGCCCACACCACCACCTCGGAACCCGCCGGCTCCCCCCTGGCCGAACTCGAACGTCCCCCGTCCCTCGAGGAAGAAGTCGCGCTTTTCGGGGAAGAACAGGCTGAAGCGCGTGAGATTGACCTGCTGCTCGTCTACTTCGACCTGAGCGAAGTCGGTGTTCAGTGTCACGTCGGCTGTGAGATTCGCCGTAATGCCGTACTTGAGGTCGATGCCGACGTCGGCGTCGACGACGTTGCTCGTCGCGGGATCCGACAGACGGTTCGTTGTGAGGTCTGAGATCGCATATGGCTTGACCTCGAGGTTGTTGCCCGCCGGGGGCAGCTCCAGACCCACGATGGTGCCCGCCGACGAGATGCGGTTAAGTCCCTGGGCGCCGGCCGCGGAGGGCGGCACGGGGCTGAGGAAAGCCCACTCGTTCTTATGCCGAATCGACCGGCGGATCTGTAGTCCCCACAGCCGATCGGAGCCGGAAAGATAGCGCAGCGACTTGAACGGAATCGCCATTTCGACGATCCACCCGCCGTCGAAGCGGCCACCGGCGACGTCCCATACCGGGTTCCAGTCGCGGTTCATCTGATTCTCGTCGACGATGGAGTAGTCCGCTCGCCCGCCGAGTTCGTTGGCGTAGAACATGAAGCCGCTGCGGCGGTCGTAGAATGTGTCGAACATTACACCGAAGTGCTCATTGTTCCTAAGCCCGCCAGCGTCTCTACGGAGCTCGTTGACGACCCACTCCTCAGGCGGAGACGAGTCCCAGCAACGACACGTGACGTACACATGGGTGTCGTCGTAGCTGAGCCAGACGTCCGATCGTTCGGAGGCCGGCGCGTCCAGGACAGGCACGGCCTGAATGAAGTCGCCGAACGGAGGATGGTCCGAGTAGACCGACTCCTCGAGCCTGCCATCGAGGACGAGGGGATCGTCGAGCCGGATGGCGCGGACGGTTGGGCGCCCGAGGTTGTCACGGGTGATCGTCTGCGGAGCCACAGGGGGAAGGGAGCCGTCGATGGCGCGCCCACCCACAGCTGATCCATCGTCCGCTTGTTGCGCGGAAGCGCCGCTTGTTAGGCAAAGGACAACCGGCAGCAGTCCCGCTGCCAAAGCGTTGGCGCGCGAGCGTTTGCGAGTCCCATTCCGGCGTACGGCTTGCTGACCAAGATGCGACGCGGCTTCTCGACTGGTGCTCGATTTCATGGCCAGAAGTGTAACGGCGCTCCGCCCTGCAGAAACGCGTCGAAGTCAGAGGAGCGCAGGGTCACGACGATAGTCTCGCCCGGCTGTCCCCTGTACTCGTACAGGTCGAAGAAGGAGTCGTCGTCGAGTTGAGCGTCGCCCGTGTCGAGGCGGCCAGTCACAGTTTGACCGGGGCCGATCGGGGCTATTTGAGCGGCGGCGGGAGCGGTGATGAAAGCGAGGGGGAACGCTACCGCCACGAGCGGCTTAAGGAATCGGAGTCTCATGGGGCTCCCTGCCCTAGGGGGTGGACACTATCGGTGGCGCCGGGCTTGCACTGGCCCGCATTCAAAAATTGTTTCCAGCTCCACGGGGCCGCAAGCTTGCCGTGAGTCGCCGGCTGGGGAGGTTCGCGCGCTTTGGTTGCACAGGGCATGTTGGACGCGCAGTAGAAGCAGGGCGGTTTCATCAGTGGGCGAGAACTCTCACAAGCCGGGACCAAGGATCTGCCGTGGGGCATGGAGTCCATCACCGGCTACAATATCATCGAAGCCGAAGACCTCGACGCGGCAGAAAGGATCGCACAGGACAATCCATACATCGCAAGCATCAGGGTCTACGAAATCAGGTCGATCTAAGGCCCAGTCGTTTATGAAGGGGTATAGGGTGTGCCAGAGCCATGGGTAATGCCGGTAGCGAGACTCGACTCGATCCCACCACGGTGGAAGACTACGTGCGCGATGGTGCCGTGCGTATCCGAGGATTGTTCACAACGGAACAGATCGCCGATTTGGCTCGGGGGATCGAGGAGAACCTGCGCGACCCCAGCCCGCTCGCGCAGGTTGCCAGCCATGCCGACGATCCCGGTTGGTTTTTTGAGGACTTCTGCAACTGGCAGGTGAACGACGCCTATCGCCGATTGATCTTTGAGTCCGGCGTCGGTGAGGTGGCCGCCCAACTGATGCAAAGCCGCGAAGCACGCCTGTATCATGATCACCTGTTGGTCAAGGAGCCTGGTACTCGCCAGCGCACCCCGTGGCATCAGGACCAGCCCTATTACAATGTCGACGGCGGTCAAAACGTCAGCATGTGGCTGCCCGTAGACTCCGTCCCCCGGGAGACCAGCCTGGAGTTCGTGGCCGGTTCTCACCTTGGCCCATGGCTAATGCCGCGTACTTTCCTGAATACGGAAGCCAAGTGGTTCCCAGAGGGTAGCCTGGCGGAGCTCCCGGACATAGAAGCCAACCGGGACGACTACGAGATCATCGGGTGGGCGCTGGAACCCGGAGACGCAGTGTTCTTCAACATGCTGACACTGCACGCGGCGTCCGGTGTCGGCGGCACAGGGCGGCGTCGCGCCTTCTCGGTGCGCTTCCTGGGCGATGACGTGACCCACGCGCCGCGATCATGGACGACCTCGCCGCCGTTTCCCGGCCTCGAGAACGAGCTGGACGGGGGCGCCCCGATGCACCATCCGCTGTTCCCGTTGCTGTGTACGGCCGGGCCGTAACCACGGTCCCGCCCGAAGAGGATCGGACGCGATCCAACGTGCAGCGCCGCTCGATCATCGTGGCCCTCATCGCCGCGGGTGAGGCGGTTTTCCTGCTTCCCTTTGTCTTGGCTCGTGTTTTTCGCCCGACGTTTCTCGACGTGTTCGGGATCACGAACCTCCAACTCGGGACAGCGTTCTCTCTGTACGGTGTCGTCGCCATGGTGGCGTACCTCACAGGAGGGCCGCTGGCGGACCGGTTCCCGGCTCGCCGACTAATGACGGCCGCGCTTGTGACGACGGGCCTGGGAGGAGTAGTCCTGGCTGGCATCCCGTCGATCAAGGTGATGAATGTCCTGTGGGCAGTCTGGGGGCTGACTACGGTCCTCCTCTTCTGGGCGGCGATGCTTCGAGCGACTCGCGAGTGGGGAGGCGTCTCCGCGCAAGGGAAGGCATATGGGCTGCTCGACGGCGGAAGAGGGCTTTTATCGGCGTTGATCGCCACCTCTACGGTTCTCGTCTTCGCTGCTCTTCTGCCAAGCGACGTCGCCGCGGCTACACCAGACCAACGGGCGGCGGCTTTCCGGTGGGTAATCTGGGTGTTTACGGGTCTCACTCTGGTCATCGCTGCGCTGGTTTGGGTGGTTGTCCCGGACACAGCGCCGCAGAGCAACCGGGAGGACCGGCCGAAGCTCACGCTCGACGGAATACGTGAGGCGTGCCGCATGCCGGTGGTGTGGTTGCAGGCCGTGATCGTGGTATGTGCCTACGTCGGCTACAAGGCGACGGACGATTTCTCCCTTCTGGCCCGGGATGCGCTCGGCTTCGATGAGGTAGCCGCCTCGGCAGTCGGGACGTTGTCGTTCTGGATCCGCGCCGTCGCGGCGGTCGGCGCAGGCTATCTCGGGGACCGGGTGGACGCTTCGAGGGTCATCGCCTGGGGGTTCGTGATTCTCATGGCCGGAGGCCTTCTCATCGCCTCCGGCTGGCTGTTTCCCGGCGTCGCTTGGATGCTGATCACCACGATCGTCGCGACCAGCGTCGGGGTCTACGCCCTGAGGGGTGTTTACTTCGCCTTGCTGGCGGAAGGCGCGGTACCCTTGGCGTACACGGGTAGCGCGATCGGCGTCGTGTCTGTGGCCGGATTTACGCCCGACGTCTTCATGGGCCCACTCATGGGTGTCCTGCTCGACAACTCCCCGGGCGTGCTTGGCCACCAGCATGTATTCGCGTCAGTGGCGGTGTTCGCGTCCGTTGGCCTGATGGCTACGATCGCGTTCCGGCGAGTCACCCGCGGCTCCAACGCGTGACGCCCGAGTTGCCGACGAGTGACCATCCAACGATCGCAGCTATGGGGTGAGCGGCCGGGCCCTCGCATCACGTCAGGGGCGTAATCTCGAGCCGCTCCCTCAGGCGCTCGAGCAGCCGCGTCAGGGTCCGGGCCTCTTCGCTCGTGAGGGCCTTGGCAGTCCGTCGATTCATCTCCTCACTCGGCTGGTCCATCTCGGCGAGTAGGCTGAGCCCCTCTCGAGTTATGGCGATGTCCACGCGTCGCCGGTCCTCCTCGTTCGACTGGCGGCTCACCAACCCCCGCCTGCGGAGCTTCTCCACTAGGCGGGTCGCGTTCGCTGTCCGGTTCAGCATCCGCTCCTGCACCTCGCACAGGTTGTACGTGCTCTCGCGATTACCGCGAAGGATCCTCAGGACGTTGTACTGCTCGTTGGAGATATCGAAGTCCTTGAGATGCTCCTGAAAGACCCGATACAGCCAGTGGCTTGTGAAGTGTAAATTCAGCACGGCTTCGGCGTGTCGTGGAACGACAAGATCGATAGGGGGGGTGTCGTCGTTGGAGACACCGTATACATCACCATCGATGTCGAAGCGCTGATCGACGACGACTGAGCCGGACCGCGAGCGCGATGCTCGTTTGGACCGGTGGTCATGCTGGTCGGGTGGGATAGGCCACGATAGAATCGTCGGATGAGGAAAGCCTTACGGTTCATCGGGGAATTGAAGCGTCGCAGCGTGTACGGTGTTGCGGTCGCGTATATCGTGGTCGGCCTGGGAGTTCTTGGCGCAGCCGACGTGATTCTGGACCCGCTCGGACTCGGGGACGCTCGACCGATCATCGTTATTGTCACACTACTCGGGTTCCCACTCGCGATGGTCCTCGCGTGGATTTACGACCTGACGCCCGCGGGATTGGTGCGTGACAGTGAGACGAATCTTGAAGGGGCCGAGTCCGAGGCCCCCAAACCCGCCTCACAGAATGAGGAAGTGTCCGATGGCATCGTGGTCCTTCCCTTCGAGAATCTGAGTCCGCACAAGGAGGACGAGTACTTCAGCGACGGGGTGACGGAGGACCTGATCGCGCAGCTGTACAGGATTGGGTCGCTCAGGGTCATCTCGCGAACGTCGGCCTGGCAATACAAAGGAAGCCGCGTCGGCGCCAAGCAGATCGCCGCAGACCTCGGGGTTGCGTACCTACTAGAGGGAAGCGTCTGGCGAAGTGGCTCGCGGGTGCGCATCGTGGCCCAGTTGATCGACGCACGGCATGATCGGCATATGTGGGCCGAGACCTATGATCGTGAGCTCGAGGATATCTTCGGGATCCAGAGTGAGGTCGCGAATCGGATAGCATCAGCCCTGCACCTCACCCTATCAGATGTCGGCGGTTGGAGCCCAGAGGTTGCGGCAGCCATGGGTTGCGCGTTTGTAGCTGAGGGCCGTGAAGCACGGGGCCGGGAGACCGTAGACCTTATGCGCGTTGAGAGTGCCGAACGCTACGTGTCACCCGTTCGCCTGTCGTTGCTGGAGTCGGCTCTTTCCGATCATGAGGCGGCTCTCGATTCGCTGGATGAGGCCGTTACCGGCCGCGCTACCGATCTAATCTGGCTGGACGTCCACCCGGGCTTCGATGCCCTTCGGGACCATCCGCGATTCGGGGACGTTCGCCGGCGAATTTTCGCGGATGAGCCAGAGCGATGATCGTATTGACGAGGAGTGAGACCCAGGGGCTGCTCACGCTTGAGGAATGTGTCCCTGCCGTAGAGGCTGCCTTCGGAGAAAGGGGCCGGGCAGGAGGCCTGGAGGCGAAGCGTCTTCACGTCCCGGCGGGGAGTGGGGCGTTCCACATCACGGTCGGAGGGGTGGGCGACGAAGGGGGGCAGCCGAGTTTCGGCATCAAGATCAACGGACGCTATCCGCCCGCTGCGCAGGGAGGTGATCAGCGCGTCAGCGGTGCGATCCTGCTGGCCGACGCCTCGAGCGGGGAGCCGCTGGCGCTGCTCGATTCGCTGGTCGTTACGATCATGCGCACCGCTGCTGTCACGGCTGTGGCGGTGCGTCATCTCGCGCCCGCCGACAGCCGCTCCGCCCTTCTCGTTGGGGCGGGAACGCAGGCCGAAATGCAGGTCGAGGCCCTCGAACTCGCGGCCCCGATCGAGAGATTGGCCGTGTACGACGTCGCCACCAAGAAGGCCGAGGCCCTGGTCGAGAAAGCTCGCGATCGCGGGCTCGACGCTCGCGTCGTGGTGGACGTCGATGAGGCGGCTGCCGAGTCCGACATTGTGGTGACCGTAACGCCGGCGCGCTCGCCCGTCCTCCACAGACTACCTAGGGGCGCTCTCGTCGTTGCCGTGGGTGCCGATGAGCCGGGTAAGAGGGAGCTCGGGCCGGAGATTCTCGTGGAGTCTAAGGTCGTTGTAGACGTCCTCGACCAAGCGGTGTACGCTGGCGAACTGTCCAGTGCGATAGAGGACGGGTCGATGGCCCGCGAAGATGTGTACGCGGAACTCGGAGAGATCGTCGCTGGTGTGAAACCGGGTCGAACCTCACGAGACGAGACGTTCGTATTCGACGCGACCGGGACCGCGATGCAGGACGTGGCCGCGTCACTGCTCCTCATCGAAGCGGGCAGGAGAGGCGGACTCGGGACGGAGATTCACCTGGACCGGTAGTCCGAGAAGGGCACCCTACGGAACCCATTGTGGAGGAACCATAACTTGACGACGCTCCGAGCAATTCCGAAGCACGACCCCCATAGGATCTGGTTGATCTCGAGTGTCGCACTCCTACTTCCAGGGCTCTTCTCGTGCTCCTCACCCGCGAGAACTTGGGAAAATGTCAGTGAGGATGGGTCGTTTCTCGTATACCGAAGGCAATCGCTCATAGGAGAAGAGACCTACAGGATTACCTCCGACAACTCCTCCATCGTCATCAGATCTCTACAAGGCGAAAACGAGAGGGGGCGAATCACCGGGGTCGAGGCAGAGCTACACCTCGATATGGATCTGTCACCGACCTATTATCACAATCAGCGCCTATCGAATAGTGACACTACGAACATTCTCGAAATAGACGTCACCCCAACGGAAGTCTCTATCCGGGAAAAAGATAGGGAAGTCGTCACCACGGCTACGCTCGCGTCATTCTTTCCTGTACACAGCAACATCCCTGCAGCCGTGGAGATGATGCTGTATCACCGCTACCTGGAGCAGGGAGTGGAGACCCTGCCGACCCTGCCCAGGGGTGAGATTCGCCTGACCCATAGAGGCGAGGACATCGTTCGAATAGGGGGCGAAGAAGTAGCCCTCGACCGCTACGTAGTAGAGGGAATCAATTGGGGTTTTCGAACGATCTGGTTGGATGAGTCGAGGAACCTGGTAGCACTCGTACAGGCCAATACCCAAATCAGGGAACTGATCAGGAAAGGATACGAGGAAGCCCTACCCTCCTTCATCGCAGGGAACGTGGAAGAGCAGTTGCGGACGCTCTCCGACTACACGATGGAGCTCAAAGGAGACCCGGCGCAGGTCACGGCTCTGGTAGGAGGCGACGTGGTGGATGGGCTGAGCGACGTCACTAGAAGGGACATGACCGTAATCGTCGAGAATGGTCGAATAAGAGCGATCGGGAGCCGTTCTGAAATCGAGGTCCCCGAAAGCGCCGCGATTATCGACGTAACCGGCAAGACGTTGATGCCGGGCTTGTGGGATATGCATGCGCACTCTAATCAGGTGCAGTGGGCACCGGCCTATTTGGCTGGGGGCATCACGACGATTCGGGATCTGGGGAACGAGGTGGAGTTCGCCACGGCATTCAGGGATGCGATCGCTCTAGATGGCGCGATAGGTCCAGATATTCTTCTCGCCGGGATGGTGGATGGCGTGGGCATCACGGGCAATGGAGTGATTCGAGCGACGACTCCTGCGGAAGCCCGGGACGTCGTGGCCATGTATTACGAGCGAGGCTACAAGCAAATCAAGATCTACACGGCCATCGAACCGGACGTCCTCGTGGGACTCTCCGAGGAAGCCCACGCGAGAGGCATGACCGTCACCGGACATGTGCCACGTGCAGTGAAAAACGCCGTTGCCGCTGCGGAGAGCGGAATGGATCAGTTCAATCATAGGGGACTCTTCCTATCTGTGTTGTTCCCAGAGAGGAGGATGTCAGAGTTGGGGAGGTCCTACCTGGCGGAAGTGGGCCCTGAGCGCATCGACAATGCGATCGAGTTCTTGCTGGAACACGAATCCGTGCTGGATCCGACCATTTCCTTGGACATCATCAGGAACCTTCCCTGGGGCACAAGAGTCGAGACGGTAGAGCCGGGCGCTACGCGGATCGCCTATGAACTATTCGAGGGGAAAAGATTCTTGGGCGGTGTGAGTCCGTCTCGTGCAGAGGAAGTAGAGGAAGACGTAAAGAAAGCCATGGAAATCCTCGGCGCCTTCTTTAGGGCCGGAGTCCCCATTGTGGCCGGGACAGACAACGTCGTACCCGTCCACAGTCTCTATCTGGAAATCGAATCCTATCATGAGCTGGCCGGGTTGACCCCCCTGGAGGCCATTCGAACCGCAACCATCATCCCTGCCAGGGCGATGGGCATGGAGGCCGAAACGGGAACACTCGAGATCGGCAAGGAGGCTGATATCGCCATCTTGGAGAAAAACCCGCTGGTGGATATCAGTCATATCAGAACCGTGTCGGCGGTGATGACCAATGGGCACTATTATGAGAGCGATCCGCTGTGGCGTGCCGCTGACTTCAGGCCCAGCAATTAGAACCCAACCGCTCTCGTTCGAGAGTGCGCCTCGGTCTGGCGTAGAATCGCTCCGATCGTCATGGTGTGTAGCGATGCTAACGCCGCCTGTCCGTGTTGGTTCGAAGCGGACCCGATCGTCAGGAAAAATATGCGTCGACTAAAGCGAAGGAACTCGCCCCTTCTCATGCTCACCGTCGCTGCGGCGCTGCTCATGGCGACTCCGCTTTCTGCTACCTGGTCGATCATCGCCGTCGACACGCGAACCGGCCTCGTGGTGATTGCCTCGGCCACCTGCGTGACTGCGGAGGGGCTACGGACTCGGGGCGGTCTGATGCGTATCCAGGCCGTCGTCGTTCCGGGCATCGGAGTCGCGGCGGCGCAAGCCGGCGTGGACGGTACGCATGCCAACCAGACTCTGATCTTCGAGGAACTCCAGCGGGGCACCGACCCTGACGAGATCCTCCGGATGCTTTCCGAAGACCCGGACTTCCAGAGACGCCAGTTCGGAATCGTAGACCTTCGGGGGCGCATGGCCGGATTTTCGGGGCAGGGGAATGGGTACGCAGCGCTCGCCATCCAGGGCGAGGTCCGGGGTGAGGGGATTTTCTTCGCGGTACAAGGAAACATTCTCGAGTCGGACGATGTGGTACTCGACGCCGTCGATGCTTTCCTCGCCGATGACGGAGCCGTCGTCGACCGGGTGATGGCTGCGATGGAGGCCGCGGATGAAGCCGGTGGCGACAGCCGGTGCTCCTGCCGGACGGATCCAGTCCCCGAGACAGACATGCGCTGCGCGCACCGCACGGCCCACGTGGCATACATTGCCGCCGCCAAGCGCGAAGATCCGACGGGTGGCTCGCACAGCGGTGGGGACTACTCGCTCTTCATCGATGTCGACGATGAGAACACCGGAGCCGATGAGAACGCGAGCCCCGTCGGGACGTTGCGCCTCCGATACGACGCCTGGAAGGCTACGGGAGGGTTGAACGCACTCGGACTGGGGGGCCGTTAGAGCACGTTCGTCGAAAAACGGTCGAGGCTCGTCTGATTGCGCTCACGCCAGAAGGCCTCGATCCCGTCCTCGCCCTTATTGTCGGTCCACTTGTCGAGTGTGGAGCGGTCCTCCACGTAGTCGTACCTCGGCACTGCAAAGCCACATGAGGTCTGTACCAATCGGATCTGGTTCTATTCGCCGATCTCCACGGGTTGACGTAACCGGCGAGGGAGCTTGAGGATCCCTTGAGCTTACATTGGTGGGCGGAGCGGTGAGTTTTCCTCGTGGCGGTCACCCCCGACCACTGTTTTGGAGCGGATCGATGAAAACGAGTTGTCGACAGCAGCTTGGTCTGTTCGCGATCATGGCGGCCCTGAACGCGGGTTGTGGCCAGGCCCCCCCCGAAGCTGACATTGCTCTGGTGGTTGCCGGCCAGGCGTTAATCAAGATGGACCCGAGATTGTCCTGGGAAGACCCGTTCGGCTCACTAAGACCGATCCTTCGAAGTGCCGATGTCGCGTTCACCAACTTCGAGATGGCGGTGAAATCGGAGGCCGACGCGTGTGGCGTGCCCGACGATTACGTGGTCTTTCTCGGAGAACCGCGACTTACGCGCGAGCAGCGTCGAGGGAACTCGGGGGGACCGCACGCCGTCGATGCGGCGGTGATGGACTTCCTCGCGTCGTTGGGCTTTAACCTGATGTCGATCTCCAACAACCACGCGTGGGACCTGGGCGACTGCGGTGTGGCCGCCACGCGAGCGGCCGCGGACGCGAATGGCGTTACGTACGCCGGAGCCGGACCCGACATCGTCGCGGCCACGGCCCCTGCCTACCTGGAGGTGGATGGCGTGACGATCGGTCTGGTGGCAGCGACGACGAGCCATGACGAACGAGATGCGATTGGCCACGCGGTGAATGGGGTCTGGACCGGGCGCCAGGACGACTGGGATCGTAATATCGAGGCGGTTCGGGAGGCTGCGGCCCGCGCGGACTTCGTCATCTATTATCAGCATTTCCAGATCGACGTGGACGAGTTCGACTCGATTGTGGCGGGCGAGGCGACAGCGGACGGACACGTCCGGGTCGACGACGTTGCCGGATGGCAGACGGACTTCGCACACGCTGTCATCGACGCGGGTGCCTCGATGTACGTCGGTCACGGGCATCGCGCCTTCGACGGCATAGAGATCTACAAAGGGAAGACGCTGATCCGGCAGCTCGGTGGCTTGGCGTACCAAGGGCTCCAACCCGGAATCGGGGCCTACGACGAGTACCGACCATGGGATGGGTTGTTGGCCGAGATGACGATCCGCAATGGGGCCGTCGTGCGCATCGAGTTCGTGCCCCTCGAGCTTGACGAGGGTGAGGCGTACCGGCCCGACCTCGACGACCTCGCTTTTCTGACCCGTCGAGGGCTCGCGCAAGTCGCGACCGGCGAGCGCGCAGACTCGATTCTAGTCCGCCTCCGCGAGCTCTCCGCCGAGTATGGCACGGAGCTCGTCATCGCTGATGGGCGCGCGGTCTTGGACCTCCATGGTGGCGGCTAGATGGAGAGCCCGCGGCGTACTCCTACCTCGTGCCCCTGGTGACGAGCTTTTGCACGCGCCAGTTGATGAGCTCGCCCACCCAGATCTCGTCCTCGGATGGGCATGCGATGGCATGGATCCAGCCGAACTCGCCGAGGTTACGTTCGGGCTGCCCGTAGACGCCGAGCACCTGGCCCTCGAGGGACACCTTATAGATGCGGCTCGGGTACAGATCGCCGACGAAGAGCGCGGGGTTGGGTCCCGGCGTCATGCACAGGGCGTCGGGAGCTCCCGGTGACTGGGAGCCGGTCGTTCCGTTCGGATTTTCCCGCCCGTAGACGATCTTGCCCCGCGACATATCCACCGGAACGTCGATCGTGAATTGGCGCAGGTACGTACCGTCGGGATCGAACACCTGAATCCGGCGGTTGCCGCGGTCCGCCACGTAGATTTCGTCCTGAGGAGAGACCGCGATGCCGTGCGGCGTGTCGAACTCGCCGGGACCGGTGCCGAGCGATCCCCAGCTGGTTACCCATTCGCCGCGCGCGTTGGCCTTGCCAACCCTAGAGTTGATGTAGCCATCGGTGAAATACGAGTTGCCGTTCGAGTCCCAAGCTACGTCGGTGGGCTGGTTGAAGACGTTGTCCCGGTGCACCGGCAGCGGCCAGCGCGGGTTGTTACTCTCGGGGATGTCCATGTCTACGCCGGCGCGCAGGAGCAGTCTGGCCATCACGGTCTGGTAGTCGGGTGGCACGATGAGGTGCGAGGCCTCGCCCTTGCGGCCGAAGACCCAATCCACGTGACCCTCGGGCGTGAACCTGAGGATCATGTTGGATCCTTTGTCGACGACCCAGATGTTGTCTTGGGGATCGATGCGAACGGCGTGCGCGTAGGACCACGCATTCAGGTTCTTGCCGATCTCGCGGACGAACGTCCCGTTGGCGTCGAACTCGAGGAGCTGGGAGGCGGTGGCCATGTAGGACGGCCCGGTCGAGTTGCCGCGCGAGAACACGAAGACATGGCCCCTCGAATTGACCGCTATACCGGCGATCTCACCGAAGTGGATGTCGTTGGGCAGTGTCAGTGGGTTCGGCACCGACTCGAACGGAAGTTCTGGAACGGTCTGCGCGAACGCCGGGGTCACGGTCAGGCCGAGCACTACGGCCGCAAGCAGAACACGTCTCACAAGACACCTCCCTGGAACTCGTTTGTAACGCCCCCTCGACGGGTGACGGGCGAAGTCGTACCCGCCGTCCCAGTGGCCGGCAAGGGAAGACAGGGGAGGTGTGTGGGTATCACGAGCCTTGGCCGGGCCGAACAACGGATTGTTTCCCGGGGTATGGACAGCGTTCTAGTAGCGTGGTCAGCGTGATCCCCGAACCCCCGACTTGTCATGACATTGTCTCGACTGGCAGGATTCAGCATCCGCGAGATCTTTTGTGCCCGTGTGTCTTGGCTTCCGCTCGTTGCGTCCTGGCTCCCATTGATCGTCACCGTGCTTGCCATGGGCGCGATTCTGCCGATTCCGCTCGCAGCTCAAACGCAAGCGGAGTACGACGCACAAATCCGTGCGCTCATGAGCCATCCTGCCGTCCAGTCCGCGCTCGAGCACATCGAAGAGACCGACGACCAGACCATGGCCGACCTCATGGCGCTGACCCAAATCCCTGCCCCTCCGTTCATGGAGGGCGAGCGCGGGCGAGCATTCCTCGACATGATGCGGGAGATCGGGGTGGACAGCGCCTGGGTGGACGATGTCGGCAACGTCATCGGCGTGCGGCGTGGCTCTGGTTCAGGTCAGGTGCTGGCGATCGCTGGACACCTGGACACGGTGTTCCCCCCCGAGACCGACGTCTCCATCCGGGCGAGTGGCGACACACTGTTCGCGCCCGGCATCGCGGACGACACGCGCGGTCTCGCGACCGTGCTCGCGGTGCTGCGCGCCATGAACGACGGGAACGTCCAGACCGAGGCCGACGTGCTCTTCATCGGCAATGTCGGCGAGGAGGGAATCGGTGACTTGCGGGGGGTGAAACACCTCTTCCGTGAGGGTGGACCCCGCATCGACCACTTCATCTCCGTCGACGGCACCGGCTCGACAGGCATCACGCACATGGGACTCGGATCACACCGCTATCGGGTGACGTTCAGGGGGCCTGGCGGCCACTCGTGGGGTGCTTTTGGCCTCGCGAACCCGGCGCACGCCATGGGTCAAGCGATCGCGTACTTCCAAAACGGAGCGGACCCATATACGCGCACTGCGCCGTTCCGGACCAGTTATAATGTCGGCCGACTCGGTGGCGGGACATCGGTCAACTCGGTTCCCTTCGAGTCTTGGATGGAAATCGACATGCGCTCTGAGGGTGTCGGGACGCTGGTGGCAATCGACGCGATCCTGCAGGGTGCGATCCAGCGAGCGCTCGCGGAGGAGAACGACCTACGGACACGCGGTGAGCCGCTGACGGTCGATGTCGATTTGATCGGAGACAGACCCTCGGGTGAGCTCGCCGAGGGCGACCCGTATGTGCAACAGGCGGCCGCAGTGACGCGTGTCTTCGGTCTGGAGCCCACCTTCAGGCGTTCGTCGACCGACTCGAACATCCCGATCTCCATGGGTATCCCCGCGATCACGATCGGCGGTGGTGGGCAGGGCTCCGGTGCTCACTCGCTCGGCGAGTGGTTCCGAAACGTAGACGGTCCCACCGGCGTCCAGCGCGTGATGCTGATCGTGCTCGCGCAGGCGGGAGTCACCCAGATCAGCTGAGCCGGATCGCAGAGCAGGCCGCGAATGGTAGTAGCTCGAGGAGTTCCGGCCCCCGCTGGCAGAACGGGCGCCTAGGTGGCATCATATAAGCACGAACGCCTCTTAATGATGGATGTGTGGCCGGTCAGGAAGAGAAAGTGACCCTGCGGCGGTCCGAGAGTGGTCACAAGAGAAGTAGTGGGATGGTCACCGGTCGAGGAAGTACGCGGGCCTCAGCACGTAACGGAAGGACATGGAAGAATGAAGAAGTTCAGCGCCGCTGTCGTCGTCGCCCTGCTCCTTCTCGCGGGTCGCATCGGGGACCTTGACTCCACGCCGAGCCAAGAGGGAGCGGTCGCGTCGTCGGCCACCCCGGAAGCGCCAAGCACGTCCCCGTCCCAAATCTTGGCCGGAGCGGTGGAGGGCTATTTGGAGGGCTTCTCCGATCGAGAGGTGGTGGTTCGTGCCGCCGCGGCTAGGGGGCGCGGACGCGAGGCTCCAGCGGGTTCAGGACTGGACATCTCCACCGATGACCTGACCGATGTTGTTGGCCAGTACTGCGTGGTGTGCCACAACGATGTCATGAGGACTGGAAACCAGACGCTACAGGATTTCGCGGTCGAGCGCGCAGCCGAGTGGCCGGAGAAGGCCGAAAAGATGATCGTGAAGCTACGGGCCGGGATGATGCCGCCTCCTGGGGCGCCCCGGCCGAGTCCAGATACTCTGCTGGCGCTGGTCGAGAGTCTGGAGGGTACGATGGACGCGGCGGCGAGCGCCGATCCGAATCCGGGCTCTCGCAGGTTCCAGAGGCTCAACCGAACCGAGTACTCCAGGATGGTCCATGACCTCCTCGCGCTGGAGGTTGACGCCGGGCGCTGGCTCCCGGCCGACACGTATCTGGGCAGTTTCGACAACATGTCGGATGCTCAGGGACTCTCCGTCACGTTGATGGAGGGGTACATGAGGGCCGCGACAGAGATCAGCCGGATGGCCATGGGCAACCCGGGGGCACTGTCGGCCTCGAGCAAGTACACGAACCCCATCGAAGTCTCGCAACACGCGTGGGACCACATCGAGGGTACGCCCTTCGGAACCCGAGGTGGGATTGTCGTGACGCACAACTTTCCCTCGGACGGCGAGTACGTCTTCGAGGTGGAGACCCTCTTAGGCAACGGAACCGGGTTCGAGGACGTCGATTTCGCCATCGACGGGGAGGGTGTGGCGCTCCTGGCCCTGGTGCACGGCGGAGGCTCCAGCGTGCCCATCAGGACCGAGCCCATATTTGTCCGTGCCGGTCAGCACCAAATTTCTGCGGCTTTTGTCCGAAAGATCGACGGCCCCTACGACGATCGCTTTAGCCCGTTCAACTGGTCCATGGTCGGCGGAGAGGACTCGCAGTCCTGGGCGACCTACGGTATCACGGCGTTGCCGCACCTGAGCGAGTTCATGATCACAGGCCCGCGCGTCGCCGCCGGCGTCTCCGAAACGCCGAGTCGTGCAGAGATCTTCATCTGCTACCCGGATTCAGCAGACGCAGCCGAGGAGCTCGCCTGCGCGGAGTCCATCCTCTCGCGACTGGCCGGAGAGGCGTACCGGCGACCCGTCACCCCTGAAGATCTCGCCGGCCCGATTGCCTTCTACGAGTCCACTGCCGCAGAGCAGGGCTTCGAGGTCGGCGTGCGAACGGGAATCCAGGCGATTTTGGTGAGCCCATCGTTCATCTTCCGACTCGAGCGCGAGCCTTCCGGCCTGCAACCCGGGGAGAGCTACCGACTGAGCGATATCGAGCTCGCGACCCGCCTGTCGTTCTTCCTGTGGGCCGCGGGGCCGGACGAAGAACTCCTGAGCATTGCGGCCGAGGGCCGGTTGTCGGAGCCGGGAGTCTTGGAGCGACAAGTGGACCGCATGCTCGAGGACGAGCGTGCATCGACGCTGGCTACACGCTTCGCTGCCCAGTGGCTGCGACTACAGGACGCCGAGAAGAACCAACCCGAGCCATTCCTTTATCCGGACTTCAATAGTCAACTCAGCGCCGACATGGTGCGGGAAACGGAGTTGCTTTTCGAGCACCTCGTGCGGGAGGACCGGAGCCTGTTCGAGTTGTACACGGCGGACTACACGTTCATCAACGACCGGTTGGCCCGTCACTATGGAATCGCAGGTGTGTCGGGTAGCGAGTTCCGGCGCGTCCAGTACCCGCCCGATACACGTAGGGGCGTGCTGAGCCACGGGAGCTTCCTGCTGCTCACGTCGATGTCGGCGCGGACGTCGCCCGTGCTCCGGGGGAAGTGGGTGATGGAAGTGCTGATGGGCACGCCGCCGCCGCCCCCCCCGCCTGACATACCGGCGCTCGAGGAAACCGAGGGCTTTTCGGACGGTCGGCCTCTGACGACGCGCCAGCGCATGGAGAAACACCGGGCCGCCCCGACGTGCAACTCGTGTCACCGCTTCATGGACCCCATCGGTCTGGCGCTCGACAGCTATGACGTAACGGGCAGGTTTCGGTTCCGGGAGAACGGCGTGCCGCTCGACACGCGCGGCACGTTCTATGACGGCAGCGATGTGAGCTCTCCGAGCGAGCTCACGGAGGTGCTCTTGAAGCGACCGATCCCGTTGGTGAGAACTTTTACGGCGAATCTGCTCTCCTACTCAATGGGTAGGCGTGTCGAGTACTACGACCAACCGGCCATCCGGGCGATCAATCGGGAGGCCGAGGCAAACGATTATCGGATGTCCTCGTTCATTTTGGCGGTCGTGCGGAGCGACCCGTTCCAGATGATACGAGCTCGAGTTGTGACAGAGGCTGATCCCCAGCAAGAGAGGTAGGACCATGGAGTTCATCACCGGGAAACACCTTCCCCGCAGAACGTTCATCCGCGGCGCGGGCGCCGCGATTGCGTTGCCGTTCCTGGACGCGATGGTGCCCGCCGGGCGACCCTGGCGCGACCCGACACAGCAGGCCGCCTCGACGCGCCTGGTGTGCATCGAGGAGTCCATGGGCTCCGCCGGCTCGAACGATTGGGGAGACACTCAGGCCCTGTTCGCTCCTGCTCAGGTCGGTCGGGACTTCGACTTCGCGCCGAACAGTCAGCTGGCGCCGCTGGCGGACTTCAAGGACTACCTGACCATCGTGAGCGACACGGACTGCCGCATGGCGGAGGCCTACCGGCCCGAGGAGATCGGTGGCGACCACGACCGCTCGACGGGCGTGTTCCTGACGCAGTCCCATCCCAAGCAGACGCAGGGTTCTGATTTCTTTTTAGGGACCTCGCTCGATCAGCTGCATGCCAAACGCTTTGGAAGGGACACTGCGCTGCCTTCGTTGGAGCTCTGCATCGAGGGCATCGACCGTGGGGGCGGCTGCGCCTATAACTATCATTGCGCGTACACGACCTCGCTCTCATGGGCTTCACCCAACCAGCCGCTCCCTGCCATCAGAGAGCCGCGGGTGGTCTTTGAGCGGCTCTTCGGGGCCGGAGACACATCCGAGGACCGGGCAGCTCGACGACAGACGGACCGGAGCATGATCGACTGGGTCGCGACCGAAGTAGCGCGGCTGAGACGGGAGATCGGAGCTAGCGATCGCGTGGTCCTGGACGAGTACGTGGCGCATATGCGAGAGATCGAGCGCCGAATCGAGCTCGTTGAAGCGCGCAACGCGAGTGGTGAGGAAAGGGAGATGCCCGAGGCGCCTTCCGGTGTTCCCGACGACTGGGAAGAACATATGAAGCTGATGTTCGACCTCCAGGTGCTCGCGTTGCAATCCGATCTGACACGTGTAATCACCTTCAAGATGGGGTTCGATCAGTCGAACAGGAGCCATCCGGAGAGCGGCACGAACAAAGGCGTGCACGGGGCGTCACACCACGGCAACATCCCTGCGGACGTCTTGGACTTCAACAAGATCAACACGTACCGCGGGAGCCAGCTCGCCTACTTCCTCGCCAAGCTGCGTGACACGATGGATGGTGAGGCCTCTCTGCTGGACAAGAGCGCGATCGTCTTCGGCTCCCCCATGGGCGATCCGAACCTCCACAACCACCGCCGTTGCCCCCTCCTTCTGATGGGTCACGCGAATGGAGCCCTCGAGGGTGGTCTGCACCTGAGAGCCCCCCGGGGCACGCCGATGGCGAACGTCTTCGTGACGCTGATGCAGGGCATTGGGCACGACTTGGACAGCTTCGGCGACAGTACGGAGGCCTTCGATCTGAGTTTCCCACGCGGCGTGTCTTCCAGTGGAGGCAGGGGCGCATGAACACTGTGAAGGCATTTGTCGCCTTCGGCTTGGCAGCGCTGCTCGCTGCCGCGGCGCTTCCGACGGACGCACCGCTCATCGACGCGGCGAGGAACGGCGACGTTGAGGCCGTTCGGTCACTGTTGGCCGAAGGCGCCTACGTGAATACGGCGCAGGGCGACGGCATGACCGGACTGCATTGGGCAGCGGAAGGCGGACACGCCGCGGTCGCAGATCTGCTCCTGGCCGCGGGCGCGGCCGTGGAAGCAAGGACCCGGGTCGGTGGTTACACGCCGCTCCATTTGGCGAGCCGCAGCGGTCACGGCTCGATCGCGAATGCACTCCTCGACGCGGGTGCTGATCCTGGGGTGACCACGACGGGCAGTGGCGTCACCCCGCTCCACCTCGCGGCCGCCGCGTTCGACGGGGCGGATGCCGTCAGCGCGCTCCTGAGGAGCGGCGCGAAGGTGGATGCGCTCGAGTCCTCGTCGGGCCAGACCCCGCTGATGTTCGCCGCCGTGTATGGTCGCGCGGAGGTGGTCGCCGTGCTACTCGAGCACGGCGCCAACCCTGCCACACGCACCGTGACGGTCGACGTGCTCCGGAACCTCGCCGTCGATCGGGAAGCTAGCCGTCGCTTTTCCGAGGCGATCGCCGAGGCTCGTGAAGCAGAAGTGGAGGGACGGAGTTGGGAGCCCAGCCCGGAGCAGGTTCAGGCGGCTATCCTGGCGCAGCGTGACTTCGTCATGTCCGGCTATGATCCGGGAGAGGTCGACGGAGAGTCACTCGGGCGGGTCCGGGCCGACTATCCGGGGGGACCGGAGGTCGTGCGTCCCCCATACCGTGAGGTGCTCGTCGGGAAGACCGGCGGCATGTCCGCACTGCTGCACGCGGCTCGTGAGGGTCACCTGGAATCGGCGATCGCCCTGCTCGACGGAGGCGCCGACATCGATCAGGTCAGCGCCGACAATACCACCGCGCTTCTCATAGCTACGTTGAACGGTCAGTTCGACCTGGCGATGGTGTTGGTGTCGCGTGGCGCGGATCCCAATGTGGCGGCTTCCACCGATGGGGCGACACCGCTGTTCGCCGCGCTCCAGACCCACTGGGCTCCGAAGTCAAACTATCCGCAGCCCCGCGCGCACGACGATCAGCGGGCGGAGTATCTGGACGTGATGAGGGCGCTCCTGGAGGCGGGAGCCGATCCCGACCTGCGCCTCAACACGCATTTGTGGTACTGGGAGTTCGGCCTCACGAAGATGGGGATCGACCTCACCGGTGCGACGCCGTTCTGGCGGGCCGCCTTCGCCCAGGACCTGGGAGCGATGCGCTTGCTCACCTCCTACGGCGCCGATCCGAACATCCCGACGCGCTGGCCCTCTATTGGGATGCGGGAGCGCCGGCAGCAGGACGGCCGGCAGCAGGAAGACTCCGGGTTGCCGTCCATCCCGGAGGGTGTGGAGAACGCCTACCCCCTCCATGCCGCGGCAGGTGGGGGATACCTGGGGCTCGGAGCTTTCAGCGTTCGTAGCACACCCAACCAGTTCATGCCCGCGGTCCGGTACCTGATAGAAGAGCTCGGCGCCGACGTAAACCTGCTCGACTCGTGGCTCTACACGCCGGTCCACTACGCGGCCTCTCGCGGGGACAACGAGATGATCGAGTATCTGGTGTCCCAGGGCGCGGACGTGACGGTGATCACACGTCTCGGACAGTCTACGGCGGACATGGCCCGCGGGGGGCGCGGCGGTTTCTTCACCCGCGTGGCCTTCCCGGAGACCGTGGAGCTGCTACAGAGCCTGGGCTCGACGTTGGAGTGCCTGCATACGCACTTCCTCGACACCGGGGACTTCTGTGAAGGAGCCGGAGTCGGCGACCCCTGGCAACCCGGGCTGAACGGGCGGATGCCGGGCATTCGAAGAGGGGGCGGTCGCTAGGCAGCCGAGATACGTAGGTCCGGTCTCGGCACCGGGGCGTCCGCTGGGTTGGCTTGGGAGGTGACGTCTCGATTGTCACTACGCGTGACGGGCACGCTCATAGCCGCTTCTCTCGGTGCGGGCCAGCTCCAACTTGGCGGCTGAGAGCGACTGTCTTCGCTCGCCGCCACACGACTGGCCTTGTGCAAACCGGGCTGTGTCGGCAAAGCTATCTCGTCCGGAGCCGATATGAACATCGTGATTCCGAAAGGAAGTCACCGCCCCGCCACCGAGGGAGTTCCATGAAAACGAAGTTGATGGTCTTGGTTTCGATGTGCGTGTTCGCAGCAACCGCGGCGGCACAACAACCCGGTGACCAGCGCCGACGCCGGCAACTGACTCCTGAGCAGCAGGCCGCGCGGCGAGCCGAGATGAATGCACCGCGACCGATCGACGCGGTTACCAGCTTGTGGTTGGAAGAGCTCACCTGGATGGAAGTCCGCGATGCCATCAAGGCCGGCAATACGACCGCGCTGATCATGACCGGCGGCGTAGAGTCCAATGGACCTCACCTGGCGTCTGGCAAGCACAACTACTCGAATCAGCTCATGGGCCCATCGGTCGCGCAGGCACTCGGCCAAACGCTGATCGCACCTCTGGTCACGCTCGAGCCAGGCAATCCGAGTGGTCCAGTGTCGATCGGTAGTACGGGACCGAGGGTCTCCCAAGAAACGTACATCGCGTGGTTGACCGACATGGGCGACGGTCTAAGAGGAATGGGTTTTACCGAGGTCTACTTCCTCGGAGATAGCGGCGGCAACCGACGTGGGATGCAGGCGGCGGCAGATGCGCTGACCGCTAAATACAACGGGACTCCGACGCGTTTCCATCATGTTCCGGAATTCTACAACCATGACAAGGTCCGTCAGTACATCCAGGAAACGTTGGGAATACCCGAGGAGATGGAATACAGCGCGAGCTCAGGCTCCGACGGAATCCATGAAGAGCTTTCCATCACGTCGATCATGTCGGTGATCGATCCGACGTCGATCCGTTTTGATCAGCGCGTGAAGGCCGGACGGGCGTCGATCAATGGCATCAGTCTAGAGCCGCTCTCTGAGACGCAGGCACTCGGACGGAAGCTCATCGAGTTCCGGACGAAGCTCACGGTGGATGCGATTCAGGCACTGCGCTCGAACTAGGGCGCGGAGGCCAATCCCGCGCTGTAGCGTGGGACGCGGTAGGCTTTTCGGGCCGCGCGTTTCATCAAGAAACTTTTTGCCCTGGCTATCCCTTAACAGGTCAACACAAATAATCGACTAGAGCGCGAGTTCATATGACCAAGAAAAGTTCGAGAAGGACGTTTGGAGTGGTGGCGCTTGCGGTGACCCTGGCGCTCGTCGCTTGCGGCGACGATCCGGTCGACCCGGGGCCAAACCTGTTCGGCCCCAATCCCAGGGATGTGGAGTTTGCGGAATCGCTCGAGATCGACCTCGACAGCATGACCGAGACAGCGAGCGGGCTGTTTTATCGGGACGACGTTGAGGGGACCGGAGAGGCCGCCGCAATGAGAGACGTCGTCACGGTGTCCTACACAGGGTGGTTGGCGAAGGCCAACGAGTTCGATAGCGGTCAGCTCCAAATCACGCTCGGTGAGACCGCTATGATTGATGGATTCATCGAGGGCGTCATCGGCATGAAGCTTGGAGGAACGAGAACAATCGTAATGCCCTCCAGTCTGGGGTACGGATCGGGAGGGAGAGGGAAAATCCCGGGGGATGCGGTCCTCGTGTTCGAGCTCGTTCTCACCTCGCTGGTCAAGATCTAGGCTAAGCGACTGTCCGCGAGCGAATAGGGTGCGGGACTGTCGGGGAGGAGACGAGTGAGTGGTCTTTGGCCGGATGGCGGTATGCAGCGCGTAGCGTGCTTGGTCATGGGCGGCATGAGCCTGTCCTCCTTCGCCGTGCAAGGGCAGGTGGACGGATCCGCGGCCGAGGTAGAGGCCCGCGAGATCGCGTTCGCGAAGACCATGGCGGACCGTGATCTGGATGCTTTCCTCTCCTTTGTGTCTCCTGAGGCGGTCTTCTTCAACGGTAACGATCCGCTGCGAGGGCGTGACGCGATCGAACGAGGCTGGGCCCGCTTTTTCGAGGGTCCGGATGCGCCCTTCTCGTGGCACCCGGACGTCGTGCAGGTGTTGGAGTCTGGCCGACTGGCGCTTAGTTCAGGTCCGCGTTCAAGGCCAATGTGCGCAAGTTGAAGGGCCTTGGCCTAACCGAGAGCCTGAAGGTGGGGTATCTGTCGCCGCGTGGTGAGGCGGTCCTAGCCTCTTGTCTGGCTGGAGTATACCAGGCAGACTAGACTCTCGCTTCGAGAGCGAAAGACGACAGGCCAGTCGCTGGCCGACTCGTCTCCCGCCGCGCTCGCGAGCCTGATTTCGCCAAACAAATCGTGAGATTTTATGCCAGCAGTACGTTGGATTGTGCCTATTGCCATCCTTTCGATCGGGGCCACTCTAGACGCCCAACAGGGGCCCCAGGCGATCGGCGTACAGGTTGCCCTCGCGCCGACCATCGACGGCCGGCTGGATGACCGCGCCTGGGCTGATGCCGACGTACTGGCGGGCTTCGTTCAGCGCGAACCCATGGAGGGCAGGTCCGTTTCTGAGCGCACCGAGGTGCGCGTCGTCTATGACGACGAGGCGATGTACGTCGGAGCGTGGATGTTCGACTCCGACCCCTCGTCCTTGGTGGTGGGGCAAACGCTCCGTGACGCGTCGGTGAACGACTCCGACGCATTCGTGATGGTGATCGACACGTACCTCGATCGTCAAAACGGCTTCGTCTTCGGCACCACCCCGGCGGGCATCGAGTACGACGGGCAGGTCTCCAACGAGGGTCAGGGCGGTGGTGGTGGCGGTGGTGGTGCGCGTCAGCAGAGAGGCTCCGGTGGTGGCTTCAACCTGAACTGGGACGGGAGCTGGGAGGTGGCCACGTCCACCGACGAGCGTGGTTGGTACGCCGAGATGCGAATCCCCTTTTCGACGCTCCGGTACGGTCAGGGCGGTGAACAGAAATGGGGCATTAACTTCGAGAGGAACATTCGGCGGAGAAGTGAGCAGTCGGTGTGGGCGCCGATCCCGCGCCAGTTCAACCTCTACCGCGTTTCGATGGCAGGGACGCTCGACCTCCAGGCGCCCGCCAAGCGCATCGTGACGGTAAGTCCGTACGTGCTCGGTGATGCGTTCAAGGACTACACAGTTGCCGCCCCGGATGCTGATTTTGGCCAACGGATAGGTGGCGACGCTAAGGTGGGCATCAACCAGAGCCTCACGCTCGATCTGACGGTGAACACCGATTTCGCGCAGGTCGAAGTGGACGATCAGCAGGTGAACCTCACCCGTTTCTCTCTCTTCTTTCCTGAGAAGAGGGCGTTCTTTCTGGAGAACGCCGGGACGTTCTCGGTGGGGTCGGGCCGCTCGGCCGAGCTCTTTTTCAGCCGCCGTATTGGACTTGCGTCGGGGAGCGAGGTCCCCATTCAGGCTGGGGCCAGACTCACTGGTAAGGTCGGAGGCTTACAGATAGGCGTGCTGAACATCCAAACGGACGATCTCAGCAAGCTCAGCCTGTACGGGCCGCCCGAACAGATCGCTCCGACGAACAACTTCGGGGTCATTCGGCTGTTTCAGGAGTTCGACAATCGCACTCAGTTTGGCGGGATCCTCGTGTCGCGTCTAAACACGACCACCACCGACGACTACAACATGACCTACGGCCTGGATGGCCGACTCGGGGTCGGCCAGGCACTGACCTTCGACGGCTGGATGGGGCTGACTACGACCCCCGTACCCAGCGGTGAGGCCGATACGCGGACCGGGTTCAACAATGGTGAGTACGGGTTCAACGCTGGTTCGAACTATGTGACGCGGGACTGGCAGATCTCTGGTGGCTATCGGCAGATCGGGGACACGTTCAATCCGGAGGTCGGGTTCCTGAATCGGAGCGCGTATCGACAGGTAAACACGCGGATACTGCGGCACCTTCGGACGGACGGCATATCCTGGTTCCGAGAATTCCGCCCCCACATCAGCTGGAATCAGTTCTGGTCGCTCGGGGGCTTCAGTGAGTCCTACCTGGTTCACGTAGACAATCACTTCGCGTTCGAGAACGGCGCGTTCTTCCAACTTCCCGGCCTCAACTTCACCGGCGAGGGGCTCGAGCAACCCTTCGAGATTCGCGAGGGTATCGTGATCCCTGCCGGGAGCTACAACAACATCGACATGCAGTTCCGAGCGAATACCAACCGCGGTGCGCCGCTGTCGATCTCGGGTGGATGGGAGTGGGGTGGCTTCTTCTCTGGGACCCGCTTCGGGCCCAACGCGACAGTGAATTATCGGTTCCAGGATCGCTTCGCCCTGTCAGTGAGTGCCAACTACTTCGATGTGCGCCTCGACGAGGGCAGCTTCACTACGGCTCTCTACAGGCTCGCTGGGTCGTACTCCTTTACGCCGCGCCTGTACCTTCAGGCGAACGTTCAATACAGCGACGACACGGAGAACCTCGGCACCAACATACGACTCGGGTGGCTCGACACGGCGGGGACCGGTCTGTTCATCGTGTACAACGACACGGAGCATCTGGGTGAGTTTGCGCGGACCGGGATCGTAGCCGGCCCCCGGCAGCGGCAGCTCGTGATCAAGTACAGCCGTCTCTTTGATCTGACGCGGTAGGCTTCAGTTCGTTCGCTCGGGAGATCGAGCGTCATCTCGCCCGAAGTTTGGGCTACGACGTGGCGACGTTCATACGGTCTCCAGCGGAGCTCAAGGCGATCGCGGCTTTCGAACCTTCCCGGTCCGGGCAGGGAGGAGGATCAGCTTTGTCCCTGTACGTGGCCTTCCTATCGGCGGCTCCTGACGACGACTTGCGGTCGCGATTTTCCGACCTCGAATCTGACATGGACCATTTCAGCTTTTCGGGCCGTGAGATCTATTGGCATATTCAGGGGAAGGTCACGGACTCGCCCCTGTTTGGTACGGGGTTACAGAAGGCCACGGGGGACGTGCCGACGACGATGCGCAACATGACGACAGTGCGAAGATTAGTCGCGAAGCATGGCGCCTAGCAGGCTGCGGAGCTCGAGCTGGTGACGGGCCGACCGGCGAGACCTGGGGAAGAGCTCGCAAACAGTCTCAGCCATGGCGTTGGCTTCCTCTTGGCGCTGGCCGCGACGCCGATTCTCATCGTCGGCGCGGTGAACCGCGGGGGCGTGGCCGATGTGGTGGGCAGCAGCGTCTTCGGGGGGAGCATGGTGCTGCTCTATCTGTCGTCCACCTGGTATCACGCGGTGCCGAACGGGCGATTCAAGGAACGCCTACACAGGCTCGACCATGCCGCCATCTATCTTCTCATTGCCGGCACCTACACCCCTTTCACTCTGGGTGTCCTGGACGGAGCATGGGGATGGACCCTGTTCGGTATCGTGTGGGCCGCGGCCGCGGTCGGAGTGTATGACAAGCTGATTTCCGGGATTCGCCGTCCCCGGCTGTCCACCGCCTTGTACCTGATCATGGGGTGGTCCGTCGTGATCGTGATTCGACCGTTGGTGCTCAGCATGGATCCGCCCGGGCTGCGATGGCTCGTTGCTGGGGGGCTCTTCTACACCGTGGGTGTGGTGTTCTATAGGGCCCGCCACCTCCCGTACCACCACTTCATTTGGCACCTGTTCGTTCTAGCAGGTTCCACTTGCCACGTTTTCGCGGTCCTCTGGTATGCGACCTGAAATTGGTATGCGACGTGAACCCATCTCTAAGGGAACGGGCACGCCTCATTCAAGGGGCATGCCCCACAACTCGCCGCAGACCCA
>Ga0310124_10000389_pt1 | contig 30116 bp, 25 predicted proteins | sample CB11b_AW_Bot5_MG_FD_203507 | JGI IMG/M metagenome (GOLD analysis project Ga0310124, IMG submission 203507) | Marine microbial communities from Western Arctic Ocean, Canada - CB11b_AW_Bot5 | ecosystem: Environmental > Aquatic > Marine > Oceanic | place: Canada: Western Arctic Ocean | collected...
TGCTCATGCTCATGACCGCTGAGAATATAGATGTTCCGGTGATTGTGATAGCGGGATTCCCGGACTTCGAAGAGGACGAGCTGAAGCAATTTCCCAATGTCAAAAGGCTCTTTCGCAAGCCCTTTATTCCAGAGGAACTCCTGGCCGCCGTGCGCGAAGTGATCGGCGAGAAGGTGTAAGCGGGGAGGCCACCCTGCCGACAGTCCTTCAAATCAATCTTTCCGCCGTACTATGAGAAATCATTCTCCCGGTATTTTCAGGATTGCGCTGATGTCCGTGGTGGTCGTCGGGCCCGGGTGCACCGCACAAACTGATTCCTCGAACAGCACTCCTTCCGCGGAAGAATCAAGAACGGTTCAGGTTTCGGAGAATACTTTTGCCTCTGAGGTGGAGCGTGCAACGGAGCCGCTGGTCCTGGTTGATTTCTGGGCCACGTGGTGCGGGCCCTGCAAGATGATCGCTCCGTTCCTGGAAAACCTCGCCGGGGAGTATGCGGGCAGGGTTAAGATCTGCAAAGTGGATGTCGATCGGAATGAGGGCCTCGCCAGACGGTTCTCTGCTTCCAGCATTCCGTTGGTCATCTGCTTCAAGAACGGGGTTCAAATCGATAAAATACTCGGAGCTCGTCCCGAGAGTGCATACCGGCAGTGGATAGAAGAGAATTTGTAAATTCTGAATTTACTCCAACACCCAATCCCCCGCCGTTGCTTGTCTCAATTCTTCCTGCTACCCTGCCTTGATGATTGCCTACCTGTCCGGGAATCTCGCGGAGAAACAGCCAACGCGGGTCATCATTGACGCCGGGGGCATAGGCTACGAAGTTCTGATCCCCATTTCCACCTATGAACGTCTACCCGCCCCGAATTCGGCGATCAAACTGCTGATCTACGATCTGATCCGGGAAGGCGACCGGCAGTTGTTCGGTTTCGCAAGGGAGTCCGAGAGAGAGATGTTCGGCTGGCTTCTTGGCATCAACGGAATCGGTCCGAAAATTGCCCTCAGCGCCCTCAGCGGTTTGACTTCCCGGGAGATCAAGCGCGCCGTGGCGGAGGAGGATTCAAAGCGCCTCAGTGCTATCTCTGGAGTAGGCAAAAAGATGGCGGAGCGGATTGTCATCGAGTTGAAGCACAAGCTCTCAGCGACTGATCTGCTGGAGGCCGGCGCCGAAGAGATGGATCCCCTGGATTCGCGAACCCGCGATGTCGCTCTCGCCCTGATCGCGCTGGGATACAAGCAGATCGACGCCCAGAAACTCGCCAGAAATGCCGCATCAAAAGCCGGGGCCGAAGAAACGGTCGAAGATCTTGTCCGGTCCTCTCTTGTTAGTTGAGCCGGCGTGCGGGATAGGGTACATAGGTAGTAGAAAGCAGCAGAGATATAGGACGAACGCCTGTTTGAGGGTAGAGGTCTCAGTGTTCAGGTTTCAGGAGGGGCGAATTCCCTCCTGAAACCCGAAACCTTGTTTGAGAGACCCGGGAATGGCGGTTGACGATTACGGATTACGATTCGGATCTTCTCCTCGTCATCCGTAATCGTTGTCCGATTTCTCATGTATTAAAACACTGAGCGAAGCTCAGAGGCCCCACTGAAACCTGAATCTACCAGCGCGGATCTCAACCAACCCAATGCCGAACTCGACCTCTCGCTTCGGCCGGGCAGATTCACCGATTTTATCGGGCAGGAGAAAATTCGTGAGCGGTTGGAGCTTTTTGTAAAGGCTGCCCGGGACCGGGGGGACGTACTGGACCATATTCTGCTATCGGGGCCGCCCGGATTGGGAAAGACGACCCTGGCCTACATTCTTGCCGACGGCATGGAGGGGAATATCAAGTCGACGTCAGGGCCGGTCATTGACAAGCCCGCCGATCTTGCAGGCCTGCTCACGAACTTGGAGCGGGGCGACATGCTGTTTATCGATGAAATTCACCGCATGCAGAAAGCGGTGGAGGAGTACCTCTACTCGGCGATGGAAGATTTTGTGATTGATATCGTCATTGACCAGGGGGCGAATGCCCGCTCCATCCGTCTCGACATTCCGCGCTTCACCCTGGTGGGCGCCACCACCAGAAGCGGCTTGCTTTCGGCGCCGTTCCGGTCGCGATTCGGGATGACGGCTCGGCTCGATTACTATTCGCCCCAGGCGCTCCATGAGATTGTTACCCGTTCCTGCCGGATTTTGAATGTGGAAATCGATGCGGGCGGGTCCGCGGAGATCGGCCGGCGGGCGCGGGGCACGCCTCGCATTGCCAATAACCTGCTGCGCTGGGTGAGAGATTATGCGCAGGTCAAGGCGGACAACAAGATTACCGCGGAAATCGCCGACCAGGCCCTCACCATGCTCGACATTGATCAAAACGGCCTCGATGAAATGGATAAACGAATCCTGGAAACCATCCTGTTCAAATTCTCAGGCGGGCCGGTCGGCGTGAACTCGCTTGCGGTTGCGGTCGGTGAGGAAACAGGAACGATCGAGGAAGTCAACGAGCCGTTCCTGATCCAGGAAGGGTACTTGAAGCGCACCCCGCAAGGCCGTTCCGTTACCGAGCGATGCTATGAACTGTTCGGCGTAAAGCCCACCGACGGGCAGCGCAATCTGCTCTAAAGCAGATTCGGAACGGTGTGACATTCATGTCCCAGTGTGACGCGGCACGCGGAATAGTGGGACATTCTGGCGCCCAAATCGAAGGGTCACCGCCCTCGGGTCTCAGGAATGAAAATAATTTTAACTCACTTAACACAAGTGGCTTATGTGCCATGATGTGCGATGATGTGTGACATTGGCACACCCATTGCTACAGTTAGTATGAACGAGTTTTTGTACATCGGTATCTAATTAACGAAGAAGACCGAATTTTCCCGACAAAGGGAGGTAACAAATGGCCAAAGTTTTAGGCATAGATTTAGGAACGACGAACTCCTGCATGGCGGTCATGGAGGGGGGCGAGCCGGTAGTCATCCCGAATGCGGAAGGTGGCCGGACTACGCCCTCGGTGGTAGCATTTACCAAGTCCGGTGACCGCCTGGTAGGTCAGGCGGCGAAGCGTCAGGCGGTTACGAATCCCGTCAACACGATATTCTCGATCAAGCGTTTCATGGGTCGTCGGTTTGAGGAAGTGACCCGCGAGATCGGGCTTGTTCCGTATGATGTGATAAAGGCCGCCAACGGCGACGCCCACGTGAAGGTGGAGGACCAGATCTACAGCCCTCCCGAAATTTCCGCGATGATTTTGCAGAAGTTGAAGGCGGATGCGGAGGCGTATCTCGGAGAAACGATCACACAGGCCGTCATCACCGTGCCGGCGTATTTCAATGACAGTCAACGGCAGGCCACGAAAGATGCGGGTAAGATCGCCGGTCTGGAAGTGCTCCGCATCGTGAACGAGCCCACTGCCGCCTCGCTCGCATATGGGCTGGATAAGAAAATCGATGAAAAGATTTCCGTCTACGATCTCGGCGGCGGCACATTCGACATATCTGTTCTGGAGATCGGCGACGGTGTATTCGAAGTCAAGGCGACCAACGGCGACACCCACCTCGGCGGAGATGATTTCGACCAGGAGATTATCAATTGGTTGGTAGCTGAATTCAAGAAGGAGCAGGGCATAGATCTCTCCCAGGATCCGATGGCCCTGCAACGCCTCAAGGAAGCGGCGGAGAAAGCGAAGTGTGAGTTGTCCTCCTCGCAGTCCACCGACATCAACCTGCCCTTTATTACTGCCGATTCCGGTGGACCGAAGCACATGAACATCGCCCTTTCGCGGGCCAAACTCGAACAGTTGGTCGACGGATTGGTTGAGCGATCGATGGGGCCTGTTCATTCTGCCATGAAGGACGCGGGTATCGCCAACTCCGAGATGGACGAGGTGATCCTGGTCGGCGGTTCCACCCGGATGCCGAAGGTACAGGAGGCGGTTCAAAAGGCGTTGGGCAAGGATCCTCACAAGGGCGTGAACCCGGACGAAGTCGTGGCCATCGGCGCCGCGATCCAGGGGGGTGTGTTGAAGGGCGACGTAAAGGATGTCCTGCTGCTGGACGTGACTCCGCTTACCCTCGGAATTGAAACGCTCGGCGGAATTTCCACTCCATTGATCGAGCGAAATACTACGATTCCCACGCGCAAGAGCGAAATTTTCAGCACCGCGGCGGACAATCAGCCGCAGGTGGATATTCATGTCCTCCAGGGCGAGCGTAAAATGTCGGGGGACAACAAGACCATCGGGCGGTTTGCGCTTGATGGAATTCCGCCCTCCCAGCGCGGCGTGCCCCAGATTGAAGTGACTTTCGATATCGATGCGAACGGAATTCTCAATGTCAGTGCAAAAGATCTGGGCACCGGCAAAGAACAGAAAATTACGATTACCGCATCCAGCGGATTGTCGGATACCGACATCGAACAAATGGTGCAGGACGCGGATCAACACGCCGAGGACGACGAGCAGCGCAGGGAGGCCGCGGAGACGCGGAACCAGGCCGATTCGTTGGCCTACGGCGCGGAAAAAATGTTGTCCGAAAACTCGGACAAGGTTTCCGATGAAAAGAAGAAGCCTGTTGAATCCGCGATTGAAACTCTCAAGGGAGCGATCAAGGACGATGATGTCGAGCGGATGAAATCCGCCATGGAAGCGCTGAACGCGGCGCTGCAGGAAGCGTCGACGGAACTGTATGCGCAGGCGCAAGCCGAGGCCGAGAGCCAGCAGGCAGCAGGCGGACAGCCCGGCGGAAGCGCTCCTGGCGGCGATGAAAGCGCCGCGCCGGCGGATGCGGCATCGAAAGGCGACGACGTTATTGATGCCGACTTCGAGATGGTGGACGAGGAAAAGAAATAGTCGGTGATCGGTGTGTAAGATTTGAGAGGCAGCGGATCGGGGCGTGTGGACGCCCGACGACTGCCCTATATCCGGGTAAGTAACCCACAATCGGAAAATAGAAGGAGAAGAAGAGCAATGAAGATTCAACCACTCGCTGACCGTGTGCTAGTTGAGCCGCTGGACGAAGATGAACAGGTCAAAGGCGGAATTATTATTCCGGACAGCGCCAAAGAAAAGCCGCAGCAAGGCAAAGTCGTCGCGCTGGGAACCGGAAAACTTGATGAAGAAGGAAAGAAGATTCCGTTCAACGTCAAGAAGGGTGACACCGTCCTCATGCCCAAGTACGGGGGAACTGAAATCAAGCTCAATGGGAAAGAATACCAAATTACACGAGAGGAAGACATTCTGGGCATCGTTAACTGACGCGTCCGGGATTTTCTGAACACCTCTGAACCAAGATAGAAGGAAATAGAACAATGGCAGCAAAGCAGCTAAAATTCGATGCGGAAGCCCGGCAGTTGGTACTGTCCGGGGTTGAGAAACTGAGCCGCGCGGTGAAGGTCACCCTTGGACCGCGTGGCCGAAACGTGGTGTTGGACAAAAAGTTCGGCTCCCCCACGGTTACCAAAGACGGTGTTACGGTCGCCAAGGAAATCGAATTGGAGAATCCATTCGAGAACATGGGCGCCCAGATGGTCCGCGAAGTCGCGAGTAAGACCAGCGACGTGGCCGGAGACGGAACCACCACCGCGACCGTTCTGGCAGAGGCAATCTACCGCCAGGGCCTCCGGAACGTAACCGCCGGCGCGAACCCGATGGATCTGAAGCGCGGCATCGACGCCGCGGTGGAGGCCTCTCTGGTTGCGCTTGCGAAGGGCAGCAAGGGAATCAAGAACCGGGATGAGATCTCCCAGGTCGCTTCGATTTCCGCCAACGGCGATGAGGACATCGGCGATACGATCGCAAACGCGATGGAGAAAGTCGGCAAGGATGGCACCATTACGGTGGAAGAAGCCAAGGGCATCGAGACCACGCTGGATGTCGTGGAAGGGATGCAGTTCGACAAGGGCTACCTGTCCCCGTACTTCGTGACGAATCCGGACAACATGGAATGCATTATGGAGAATCCCTACATTCTCCTGTTCGAGAAGAAAATTACGAACCTGCAGGACCTGCTGGGTATGCTTCAGAATGTCGCGAAGTCCAGCCGGCCCCTCCTGATCATCGCGGAAGATGTAGAGGGCGAAGCGTTGGCAACACTGGTGGTGAACCGCTTGCGCGGTACGCTTTCGACGTGCGCGGTGAAGGCCCCGGGATTCGGTGACCGCCGCAAGGCCATGCTGGAAGACATCGGCGTGTTGACGGCCGCGAAATTCATCACGGAAGATCTCGGCATCAAGCTCGAAAACGTCCAGGTCAGCGACCTCGGATCGGCGAAGCGCGTTGTGATCACAAAAGATGAAACGACGATCGTCGAAGGCGGAGGCAAGACCAGCGATATCCGCGGGCGGATTGATTTGATCCGACGGCAGATTGAAGAGACGACCTCCGACTACGACCGCGAAAAACTGCAGGAACGGCTCGCGAAGTTGGCCGGTGGTGTCGCGGTGATCAATGTCGGCGCCGCGACCGAAACGGAGATGAAGGAGAAAAAAGCCCGGGTCGAGGATGCGCTGCACGCAACCCGCGCCGCGGTGGAAGAAGGGATCGTCGCCGGTGGCGGAGTGGCCCTGATCCGTTGCCAGAACGCGATTGGCAAGCTTGAGCTCAGTGGCGACGCCGCGATTGGAGCCCAGATTGTACATAAGTCCTGTGAGTCCCCGTTGCGCCAGCTCGTCGCCAATGGCGGCGGCGAAGGAGCTATCGTGGTCCAGGAAGTCAAGAAGCAGCGCGCTGCCTGCGGTTACGATGTTGCGACCGGCGAATACGTGGATATGGTCAAGGCCGGAATCATCGACCCCACGAAAGTGACCCGTACGGCACTGCAAAATGCGGCCAGCATCGCCTCCCTGCTCCTCACCACTGAGTGCATGGTGACGGAACTGCCGGAAGACGACAAGGCGCCGATGCCCGGCGGCGGAGGTGGACCCGGCGGCCCGGATATGGGCGGCATGGGGTACTAAACAACCCGAAATAAACACGATTGACGCAAATGAACGGGGTACATATAGTGCCCCGTTCATTTTTCACCTAATTCCCACTTGGAGGCCTTTGATTTTGAATACAACCTTGCTGCAACAGGCCAGAGAACGAATTAACAATATTCCGCTCCTGATTAACGTGATCAGCCGCCGTGTCCGCCAGCTTAATGGCGGCCAGCGCCCCCTGCTGAAGCCTGAGCGGGATATGTCCAATATGGATGTGGCGCTCGCAGAAGTCGCGGAAGGCAAACTCACGGCCGAAATCGCCTTCGCACCCAGCGTAAAGCCGGAGGCCGATAACCTCATCCAATTGTGAGGTTTGGACGGCCCCCATGGCGGCCGCCTCGTCAAACAGCTCTTCCGGCTCGCGCATTCTGGTTACTAACAGAAAGGCGAGACGGGATTTTCTTGTCCTCAAGGATATTGAATGCGGGATTGAACTGTGCGGCACCGAAGTGAAATCGGTGCGTGCCGCGAAGGCCAGCCTCGGAGAAAGTTTTGCGGAAATCCGGAATGGTGAAGTGCTCCTTCAGAGCCTCCGCATTGAGCCATACTCCCACGGCAACCAGTTCAATCACGACCCCGTCCGCCCCAAGCGACTGCTCCTTCACCGTCGGGAAATTAACCAGCTGATCGGCCTCGTGTCGGAAAAGGGGATGACCCTGATTCCGCTCGAACTCTATCTTCGTCGTGGTCGTGTCAAAGTGAAGCTGGGGCTCTGCAAAGGCAAGACGGGACTGGATAAGCGCGAAACACTTAAACGCCGTACCGCGGAACGGGAAGCACAGCGGGCGATTTCGGAGCATATGGGAAGGTAAATGGACAAAATCTGGCTAGCTGAATACGACGAGGGTGTTCCGGCTGAGATTGATCCGTCGATCCACCCATCCCTCAAGGAAGTCATTGAGGTGAACTGCGCTCGGTTCAGTGACCGGACCGCCTATTCGAATATGGGTGTCGCTATTACTTTTGCGGAGCTCGACCGGTTGAGCCTGCAATTCGGCGCCTATTTGCGCAGCGTCGCCGGCTTATCCCGCGGCGACAGGGTCGCCATCATGCTGCCGAACGTTTTGCAGTATCCAATCGCGGTACTGGGGGCGCTACGCGCGGGACTCGTTGTGGTCAATGTCAATCCCATGTACACGCCGCGAGAGCTTAAGTATCAGTTGGAGGACTCCGGTGCGCGGGCGATTCTGGTGATGGAAAACTTCGCCGCCACGCTGCAGGAAGTCGTAGACCAGTCGGATATTGAACGGATCATTACGACCCAACTCGCCGATATGTTTCCGCCGATCAAGAGGGCGACCGTCAATTTTGTCGTGAAACGGATCAAAAAATTGGTTCCGCCATTTTTGCTGAAGGATGCGGTCAAATTTCGGGATGCACTGAAGCAGGGGGACGACAGCGAACTTCCCGATGAGAGGTTGACTCACGAGGACATTGCGTTCCTGCAATACACTGGAGGAACTACAGGAGTTGCAAAAGGCGCCGTTCTCACTCACGGAAATATGGTGGCCAACGTGTTGCAGGCGTCCGAGTGGCTCCGGCCCGTCACGAAGGAGGGCGAAGAGGTCATCGTCTGCGCGCTGCCCCTGTATCACATATTCGCGCTGCTCGCCAATTGCCTCACTTACATGTCCCTCGGCGGGGAAAACATGCTCATCACCAACCCCCGGGATTTCAAGGGGTTCGTGAAGACCCTGCAAGCATCGCGCTTTACGGGCATTCTGGGCGTCAATACGTTGTTCAACTCGCTGCTGAACACGCCAGGTTTCGCGGAGTGTGACTTTCGCTCTCTTCACGTCAGCCTCGGCGGTGGTATGGCGGTACAGCGTGCGGTGGCCGAAAAATGGAAAGCAGTGACCGGGCAGCCCCTGATCGAGGCCTATGGCCTGACTGAAACTTCGCCGGCGGCCTGCATGAATCCGATGACGAACGATTGTTATAATGGTTCGATCGGCCTGCCAATTCCATCCACGGAAGTGACGATTCGGGATGATGACGGGAACGTACTTCCGATCGGCGAAGTGGGAGAAATCTGTATCCAGGGTCCCCAGGTCATGCGCGAATACTGGCATCGCCCAAAAGAGACCGAGAACGTCATGCTGGATGGCCGTTGGTTGCGAACCGGGGATATCGGTCGATTGGATGAGCGGGGTTACGTTTTCATAGAAGATCGGAAAAAGGACATGATCCTGGTGTCAGGATTCAATGTGTATCCCAACGAAGTTGAGGCCGTCGCGGCATTGCACTCGGGAATCCTGGAGGCAGCGGCGGTGGCCATGCCAGATCCCGGATCCGGCGAAGTGGTGAAGCTGTTCGTGGTTCGGAACGACCCAAAACTCACGGAAGATCACGTAATCGCCCACTGCCGGGGACAGTTGTCAGCCTACAAGGTTCCAAAGCAGGTCGAATTTCGAGACTCATTGCCAAAGAGCAACGTTGGAAAGATTCTGAGACGTGCTTTAAAGGGCCAGTAATACGCTCTCACCCGCCCGTTCATTCCGTTCCCTTGCCTCCAAGGGGCGCGAACGTTCGCCGGGGCCCTGTTTATTCAGCCTGTCCTGATTTGTAACACGCTCAAATGCAGCGTGTTGGAGTCCGTGCTTTGCCCGACTCCCACTGCTGTCGGGCTCAGTGGCCCACCAATCTGCTGATGAAGTCCCCGTAAAGCCCGCCGCCATGAGGAGGCCGCTTGGGTCATCATCTGTAATGAAAAAGGAGAATTCGAGTACCATGGAGCTCTGGGCAATCGCCGGCATCCTGATTGTGGTCGTCATATACCACTTCAGTATTCAACTGTCGGATGACATCCAGGTCTTCATGGATCCGGCAATATCCGAGCAAATCTCGAATGATCTCTTTGTCTGGACTAGAGGCGCACGGGGGAGAAATTGGTCTGATCAGCTCCGAAGGGGCGGGCAGTACTTTCTGGTTCACCATGCCCCCGGCCGCCGCCGGCGAACCTTCGCCTACCGTCGTCACGGGCTCGAATGCGGCGGGAGAATAATCCGAGATAAAGAAAACCGCGGACCGGGCAGGTTCGTTCCTGCCTCGATCCGCGGTGGGGAGAAGAATTTTAATTGTCCGGTTCTGAGAGATCGGATCCGATTCTAGATCTCTTCGCTGTCTCCATCCGGTCCGGGGCCCCGACCACGCTCGGGATGTCCTCCACCGCGCTGGCGTCGCTGTTTTCCCAATTCATCCTTGGTGAGAAGACCATCTCCGTCCTCGTCTATGTGCTCGAAGTGGGCCGCTGCCCGCTCCGCGTGGTGCGCGACCAACTCGTCCTCCGTCAATTCCGAGTTTCCGTCCTCATCGAGTTCATCGAAAGAGGGAGGCTTTCCGCCACGCGGCCGTCGATCTTGATCGCTTTTGCCACGCTTGCCCTTTTCGCCCTTCCCTCGGTGCGCACGCGCAGATTCAAACTCTTTATTAGAAATAACACCATTTTCATCGGAATCCATTCGATCAAGGATCCGGTCAACACGGTGCTCCGAGGCCAGTACAAATTCTTCGACCGAAATCTTCCCGTCACCATCCGCATCGATTTTTTCGAAATTCGGCTTTCCGCGGCGCCCTTCTCGCCCTTCTTCCCCGGGACCCGCAAACGCGGTGCCCGCACTTATTGTGATGCCTACCGTGGTGGTCAGGATAAGAGTTCCAATGCGATTCATGTGATTCATGTGATTCTCCATCTTTTAGTGGTTGTGCCCCTGGTCTCATGACTGGAGGGGCGTTTCTGTCTGCAAAACGATTCGGCCCAATAATTATTGCATGGCAAAGATCTCGAAGTTCCTGTTACCGGGATATTGGTAACTATTTGACATCTGACTTATGTATAAGTAAGTTCACTGAAGGCTCTCTTTTTATAGGAAATCAGCATGCCGACCAACCGTGATACCCGAAACGCGATTCTCGACCGAGCGGACAGGCTTCTCCTGGAGAGAGGATTCAATGGGTTCAGCTACAAAGACATTTCAAACCCTATGGGAATCAAGAATGCTGCTGTTCATTACCATTTTGCTACTAAAGAGGACCTTGGGGTTGCGCTGTTCGACCGGTATCGAGAGATTCTGCGGGACAAAACGACGGATTTCATGACGCGTGGAGGTCATCCTCTCAATCAACTCGAGAGCTATTTCCAGTTCACCATGGAGTCTTTCAAAGAGCGCGGGGAGATTTGCCCGATGGGCATCATGGCGGCTGACTACAATACAATGCCTCCCAGAATGAAGAGACAGGCCCAACTTCTCGTCGAAGAGATTATAGCCTGGTTGACTCGCGTTCTGGAGTTGGGTCGAGACCAGGGGTTTTACCGGTTTCCCGGACCGCCCCGCGATAAGGCGATCGCGGTAAAAAGTTGTCTGCAGGGTGCGGCGCAACTCGCCAGGATATCCGGCGTGGAAGTGCTCGAAGACGCGATTCAGCAAATTCGCAGAGACCTCTTCATCTGATATAACGAAGCTCGACATCACCTTGTGTAAATTTGGTATGAGGATACGAATAGTAGGAAGCACATAATATTTTCATCCTAAAAGAGTCAGGACACAATTAGTTATGAAGAAGCTGCTGCGAATTTTTTTTGCGATGCTCATACTACTCGTGCTCTTGGTGGTCTGCCTTCCCTGGCTATGTTCGACGGGATTTGTTAAGAGCAAGGTTCTCGGCATAGCCAACAAGAAGATCGACGGTTCGGTGTCGGTAGATGAGTGGTCGCTCCGCTGGACACGTAAAATTTCGTTTCGGGGGATCGTATTTGAAGATCCTGGGTCCGCCACGCGAGTCGCAGTCGATGAGGTGCGAACGGATCGCGGGCTGCTTGGGTTCTTGTTGAACCGCAAGAATCTTGGAACGGTTTACGTCGATGCTCCGTTTGTTACCGCAACGGTCCCCGAACACGAGCCGAGTCCCCCGGTAGAATCATTTGAGACGGAAAAGGGTTCGGAACCTGACGAAACCTCGCCGGCGCCAACGCCCGACAAGCCCTTCGCCATGCCGGACCTCGCGGTGCGCCTCATTATCACCAACGGGACCTTTGCCCTAGCCAATGCGGGACAAGCACCGGAGACCGTCGCCACGGATGCTCATGTTACTGCCGTTCTTGAAGGCGCTGAGTCAGCCGTGAATGTGGTTGCCGGATTCACGTCACCCGACGACAAAGGGCATCTGGATCTGGTTGCTTCTTTCCAGGCAGATCCGACCGGAGCTGCCGCCCGGCCCCGGGTACATGCAAGCATCGAAGCCAACGACCTCGATCTCTCGCCCTTGACGACGTTTGCCGCACAATTTGCCGAGGTGCCTGTCGTCGATGGAATCCTGAACGCAAAGGTCAATGTGGATGGGGCGGCAACCGAGGACCTCCGGATGTCAGGTGTTGTGAGCGTGCCTGATCTCCGCATGTCCGGTGGGCCGCTCTCCTCCGACACCCCGTCGCTCGGCGATGTTGTGCTGTCGGTGGAAGGCCTCGTGAGCTCGAACTCGATCCGAATTGACCGCCTCAATTTCGAAACTGCAGTGGCCCGCATCTCCACCTCCGGGGATCTGAGCAGCACGGAAGATAGTCAACTCAAGCTCGAAGGAAGGGTGGACCTGACCATGTTACTCGCTCAGTTTCCCGCCACCCTCGGCGTGCGTGAGGGGCTGCAGATAGAGGAAGGGGCGCTCGAGTTGGGCGCGGAAATCAGCACCAGCGGGGAGGACCTATCGGTGCGGCTTACTGCTTTGCTGCCGGTTCTGCGCGGCACGGTGGCAACAGAATCAATGGTGGCGGACATTGCCTGGGATCAACCCACGGTATTGAAGTTCGAGGGGCAGAAGCATGCCCAGGCAGTTACCATTCAAACCTTTCGTCTGGACGCCCCGTTTGCGTCGGTTACCGGGAAAGGAGATCTGAACCACCTGGAGGTATCGGTATCCGCGGAGTTGGGTGAACTGAGAGAAGAAATCGGGAAGCTGGTCGATCTGGAACCATGGCAGTTTTCCGGAAAGCTGATGGTTTCCGCGAAGCTGGATCGCCCGACGGCCGGTGACGTCCGGTTGGTTCAGTGTGACATAACTCTTAACGATGCGGAGATCGCCCATGGGTCGGAGGCCTTGATGCCTCGCGGTTCGTGGAATGTACAGATCGCGTCCGGGATCTCCACCAATCAGGATGGGTTCAAAATCGCGTTCCTCGATCCTTCACTCTCCTGGAAGCTTCCCGTCGGCCAGGGAAAGATCGCGGCGCAGTCGATAGGCGTACCTGAAGACGGGGGCGAAGGGCCGGAGATCATCGGTGGATCCATCAAGGCCGATGTTGATCTGGAACGCGCGTTCGCGGTCATGAACGCCATCGAAACGGCTCCTGAGGGGCTGTCGCTGCGAGGTGATGCACGAATGAATCTTGCATTCGGGATCAAGAACCAGCAACTGGACGTCGGACCATCCGTCCTTTCTGTTCAGCGCCTGTATCTGGAACAGGAAGACAAAACTCTGAGCGACCCGCAGATTTCACTTTCGGTAAAAAAATTCCGGGCCGGGCCGGATCAGTTGATTTCTGTAAACGGAGCACGATTGAAAACGACAATGGGGGAGATCGTCATAAGCGCACTCGAGGTCCCGATCAATCACCCCGCAAGCGCAAAGGCGTCAATGCAGGCGTCCTTCGCACTGAAATCCGTCCAGGATGTCCTGGGAGATTTTCTCACGCTGCCGGATCAAACCTCCATCGACGGAAGCGCCTCCATTCGCCTCGATATTTCAGACGCCCCGGCCGGTGGACGGCTGCTCGCCATGGATGCGGAGCTCGCCGAGTTCGACCTGCTGTCGGGAGGACAAGCCGTGCTGGAGAATGACGGCGCCACCGTGAAAGTGCGACTGGTCGCCGGCGAACCGCTGGGAAAGATCATCGTGATCGAAGAACTTGCGGTACACTCCAAGTTCCTTCAACTTGCCGCCGCAGGCGAATTTCAGGCGGGTGACACAGACCTGTCGGTTGATGTGAAGGGAACACTGGGTCTGGATCTGGAGGCGGCCGAGACCTATGTCAGAAACCTTGCCGGATTGGACATTGTCCTTCGCGGTAAGGGGAACGAGCCGTTCGCATTTCAATCAACGTGGTCCCCGGTGAATGGAGATAATGTTCTCACCCGCGCGAATCTGCAGGCGACCCTCCGTGCCGACCAGATACAAGCCTTCGGCTTTGACCTGCAGTCCATTCAATTACCCGTATCGATTGCGAGTGGATTGTTCCAGGGGGAACTGCGGGCGGACGTTAACCAGGGCAGCATAGAAGTCCTCCCTGAATTGGATTTTTCGCAGGAAAGTCGGACGCTGGTGTTGCGAAATCCCACGAATCTTATCTCCAACGTTGAACTCACGAAGGAAATTGCGGACGGATTTCTGGGGAGGATTCACCCACTGTTCAAAGGCGCATCGGTAATCGGCGGTCGGTTCGATATGGGCATGGACAATTTCAGTTGGCCGTTGGAAGCGGAGCGGCGGAATGAAGCAGCATTCCAGGGGGTCATGGAATTTCATGATCTGCGGCTCGGCGCATCGGGTCTTTCAAAGAAAATTCTGGCCGCCATGAAAGTGAAGGAACAGAGCGTGGAAGTCGGGGCGCGACAAATAGAGTTTCAGTGTGAGAATGGGAAGATATCCACGTCTCCCACAAGCTTCAAGGTGGAGGGGAACGAAGTGACTCTGTCCGGTACGGTCGGACTCGACGAGTCGTTGGACTATGTCGCCACGGTTCCGCTTACGGACCAACTCGTGAGCTCGAATTTATTGAAGTATCTGGAAGACACCACCATCAACGTCCCGATTCGGGGCACGGTCAGCAAACCCATTCTCAATGCGAGCGTGCTGACCGAAGCCGCCGCGGATCTCGCGGCGCAAGCCGGCAAGAAAGCGCTCAAGAAAGAGGCCGGCAAATTCCTTGAACGCGAAGGCGGAAATCTGTTCGACAAGTTCTTGAAGTAGGCCGTGACATTCGGAACGCTTTATTTCCGACTCCGCATCATGCGCAAGTGCCGGAGCATTCGCTCCCTCATGGGATCGTGTGCTGCATCCTGCGCCATGAGCCCGGATGTTTCCGCCGCGGGCGGCAGCGTTTGAAACCCCGGCTCCGGCGTTTCAATTCCGCCCAGCAGCGACCATAGCTCGTCCGGTGCGGGACATTCCACCTGCACGTCGTTCATGGAGAGAAGCTTCGCGGATAGCAGCTTCAGGGATACCGAATCGGCCGAACAGTAGCGCAGCAATTGCTGTCGCGCTTTCTCCTGGCCTTGGTTCTCCCAAAGTTTCCACAGCCAGACAGCTTCTTCGCCGTCCACGCCTTGCAGATCCCGGGGCCGGTTGATGCCCACCCTCTTTTCGATCGATTTAAGTCCACCGGGCATGGCGGCGTGATAGCAAAGCCACCGAAGATCGATGTGGGCGCAAGGAAGAGCTGGAATGTGATACAATCTGAGAATCTGCGGGACGTCGAATGAAGCTCCGTTAAAGGATACAAGCAGTTCCACGTCTTCGAGCAGATCCAGAAATGCTTCCATGTTCTCGCCATGCACAAAATTGTAAACGCGATCGCGGTGATAGCAGGAGACCACAGTTACGTGGCTGTCGAGATCGAGCCCCGAGGTCTCGATGTCGAAATAGGAAGCGGAAGGAAAGAAATGGGCGAGGATACGCCATTGATCGCTACCGCTGAATGATTCCACCAGGTAGTGCATATTCCGTTCGGCGATGGCGCGGTCGCATTGCTCAATCTCGGCGCGAAGCCGCGCCCGGCCCGTGTCACCCAGCGAAAGGTTGTCCGTAAAGGCCGCGAGCTCATCCCAGTCGCGAATCCCCGCTTCCTGCAGCCGCCGGAGCCGCTCAGCTCCGATGCCCCGGAAATGCTGAAACGCCTGCCGGATCAATGCTGCCGTTCCCGCTTTCGGGAAAGAATTGCAGAAGCTTTCTCCAGGCGGTTCTGGAGTTTTACGGCGTCCTCGTCCAGGGGCGGCGCCGTGATCGCGGACGGCCTGGATTCCCGGGAAATCGTGATATCCGGCATGACGATTTTTCCGTCGAGAAGCATCACCAGCAAACTGTGCGTGCATTGCACTGCCGCGTTGGATTCAACGAGAAAATCTTCCAATTCCTCGTCGTTGACTCCGGGCGGCAGGGGCGGAACACAGGACGGACATCCCGCGGGGCATTCGCACTCATTCAGAATCAGACGACACAGGGAGAGCGCCTCGGTAATTAGCTCGAATATTTTCTCTGCGTATCCGACGCCCCCTTCATGTGCGTCGTACAGGTACAGCGAGCTTTTCCATTGCAGCGCTGCTTCCTCGTGTAGAGACACGTCTGTTTCGATGTCCTTGATGTCGGCCATGCAGAGGCCGGGTGCAACCTGTTTCAGGATGTAACTCAATCCATAAAGTGCTGCATCGCGATACCGTTTGTCCTGCGTGGCCATGTCATCTCGCCAGGTCGTCGGCGGTAAAAGGGAGAATCCGGTCGTATCGTATTCGAACGCCGAAAGTGTGATGGGCCCATAGCCAATATTTTCGTAGCTTCGCTCACGAATCTTCTTGTAGAGCTTTGGCTGCTTGTTGACGTGTACGTATCCGAAACTCAGCGCTGCGCCCTGAACCTCTTTCTGCTCATCGACTTCGGTCATTTCGATCCGATTTTCCCATACCGCCTCGGTGTAATAGTCAACATTCACCGCATCCACGCGGCAGAGCTTCTTCTCCAGATCGAGATCCATCGATATGTACCGGTTTCCAAGATGCTGATAGATCGCGTCCTTATACAGGGTGCCGCGGGCTCCTATGGGATCGATTTCCCCGATGACTTCGGATCCGTGGAAGATCTCTACGTTGTAATCCGTCATGCCTCGAAGATTGACACCCCGTGCCGGGTAATCGGAAAGCGCATACCGGTAGCAGTCGTGGTAGGGGACCAGGGTTTCATCAACCGCGAGCACCTGGGTTGCGACACCAAAGGCCGGGCCGTCAAAGAGAGGCTCTTCGGGCCGCAATGGGTGTTCATAAGCGGCGCAGGGAAGGTGCTGAAGGATGATGTAGGGATTATTTGCGTTTAGCCATGCGCGTTCAATGGGCGCTTCGAAAATGAAGGCAGGATGGTTGACCAGATACTGGTCGACCGGCGTATCTTTCGCGGCAAAAACAATGACCGCCTGTTTCCCTTTTCGACCCACTCGGCCCGCCTGTTGCCAGAAGCTGGCTACGGATCCGGGGTGTCCGGAAAGAAGGCATAGATCCAGATCCCCGATGTCGATTCCCAGTTCGAGAGCGTTCGTGGTGATGATGGTGTTGATTTTTCCCTCGAACAAATCCTGTTCGAGTCTTCTGCGTTCGTTCGGGAGAAGTCCGCCGCGGTACGGTTTGATTTTAGTGCGCAAATGCGGGTGCCCGTCAACGACGGCGCGATAGAGCCGCTCTACTTGCTGGCGAGCACGCGCAAAGCAGATCGTTCGCACGCCGGCATCCGCGGCGGCGCGAATCAGGGGGACGAAGATGGAGCCGGTACCCTTGCGATACATGGCCGACCCCTGGCCCCGAACAAGTTCGGGGTTCACAAAATAGAGATCGCGTCGCGGCCGGGGCGCACCGTCGCGCGATACGATATGAAACGGTCTGTGAAACAGCGCCTGCACATGCTCCCCCGGATTTCCTACGGTTGCGGAACAGCAAACGAAAACCGGCCGGCTCCCATGAATCTCGCAGGCCCGGAGCAAGCGGCGGAATACGTTCGAAACATGTGATCCGAATGCGCCGCGATACATGTGAACCTCGTCGACCACAATATAGCGAACGCGTCCCAGAAAACTTTTCCAGCCGCGATTGTGATTGGGGAGGATTCCGGCGTGGAGCATGTCCGGATTGGTGATGACAAAGTCCGCGGACCGCTGAATGTTGCGCCGCTCCTCCCGCGGGGTATCCCCGTCGAACGTTCCGAGCTTGCGTTGACCGGTGGCGGCGTGCATCAGTCGTCCCAGGGTTCCTTCCTGGTCCCGGGAGAGCGCCTTGGTCGGGTACAGGAGCATGACTCCGAACGGTGCGTCGGCGGTTATATATTCATTCAGAATCGGCAGCAGAAAGGAGAGGGTTTTCCCGCTGGCGGTGTGAGACACCAGGAGCGTGTTCTTGTTGCTGCCAATTGCGTCGAATGCCTCGGCCTGGTGCGAATAGAGAGTGCTGATTCCATCTTCCGCAAGAACCCGCATGAGGCGGGGATCGAGCGAGGACGGAAAAGGGCTGCAATCTCCATCGGAAGCATCAAGCACATGATGCGCCTTGATCTGCTTCTCAAATTTTTGTTGCAGAAACCGAGTAACTTCCTGCAAACCCGGCATGATTACGACCTCCTGCTCTTGGTTGTAGTGGATCGGGGAGGGGAGGTCACGGGAAAACGGGGGTCAAAACGCAAAGGCACGCCAGCTCGCTCTAATCCGTATCCAGCACACATCGGAACCCCATATTTCCCGTCGAACTGTCGGGCGTGTTGGACGTGCGGGCCGCAACGCGATAGCGGTTACAGTAGGATTCGTGACACAGGGATGAGCCGCCTTTTATGACTTTTCGATCATCCCCCTTGGCGGGGCCATGCGGATTGATGCGGGGGCCATCAAGGTGAAACCTGGGGCACCACCAGTCCATGCACCACTCCCAGACGTTTCCCGTGATGCAGCGGAGGCCGAACCCGTTCGGGGCGAAGGAGTTTGCGGGAGCTACACCGGAAAACCCGTCCTCACCGGTGTCCTGGTAGGGAAAATCACCTTGCCAGATGTTGCAGCGGTGCCTTCCTCCCGGGGTAAGTTCGTCTCCCCAGGGATATCGCTTCCCCACCAAGCCGCCGCGCGCCGCGTACTCCCATTCGGCTTCGGTTGGCAAGCGCTTTCCTGCCCACTCACAGAATGCCTGGGCATCTGCCCAGGAAACGTGGGTCACCGGATGATTCCAGCGGCCTTTGAGCTGAGATCCCGGGCCTTCGGGCCGCCGCCAGGACGCGCCTTCCACTTTGCACCACCACTCAAGTCCATGCACGGTGTCTTGCACGAGCTCGCGGGAACGGCCTCCGGGAACTTGCGAGTGGAAAACGAAGGACCAGCCGAATTGATCGGCTTCCGTCCGGTAGTGTTTCGCCTTAACAAAATCGGCGAATTGCCGATTGGTCACGGCACAGAGATCGACGAAAAAAGGATCGAGCTCGACCTCTCGAACCGGGCCCTCCCCGTCTGCCGGGAACCCGATATCTTCATCGGTCCCCATCAGGAACTTCCCCCCGGGCAGCTCTGTCATCCCTGCCTTGCTACCGGTCCGTACGCGGAGCAGTCCGTCTGAATGGGCTGCGGGGGTTTCCCCCGAATCGTATCTAAGCGCCGAGGGCGTGCAGCAGGCTTCCGCTCCTGGGCTTTTGCTCAACGATGAATCAGTCTCTGCGATCGCGGGGCGGCCGATCTTCACGGGGACGAGCTTCGTTCACTCGAAGATTCCGCCCGTGCACCGGCGTATCGTTCAGTTGGTCAATCGCCGCTTGCGCTTCGGCACCGGCAGACATTTCGACGAAGCCGAAACCCTTCGAGTCTCCGCTCATCTTATCGATGATCACGGATGCGGACGACACCTCGCCAAACGGCTCAAACATTTGACGAAGTTCCGTATCGTTTACCTGGTAGGATAGATTGCCTACGTAGATGTTCATTGCGCCTATTTCTCCAAGTGCCGTACTTTCATCTCTATAAACTTCCGTTTCGCGACACCCGAATCGGAAATTCTTACGCGAACAGATCCGCTGTTCGTGCTTTCCAAACGATCAGTTGCTATCTACGCCCAGGCTAACAGGCCCAACATAAGGCGCTTTTGAAACAAGAATCTGCTGTCGACTCCCAAGGGGGAGAAAACCAGCACCTTGCTTCGCGGACAACCTCTCACGCCCAGAGCCTAGGGGACCCGGCAACAGAAATCACCAAAAAAGACAAAGAAATTTCGCTCCCTAGGTCAAATCCGGTCAGACTCCGGCCTGATTTCGTCGAAGGATTTGCTCCGGAATCTGCTGAGTTCGGACTTCGTGCCCCGGAAGGGGCAGAATTTGCTCATGAATCGCATCAACAATCCAATCCGCCTGCGGAAAGAAACTCTCCTCCATTTCGGCGGACGGGGTGATCCAGTTTCTCGATCCCACCACCGCCGGCGGCGCATCCAATTCGTCGAACGCGAGCCGGCAAAGGTTCGATGCGATTGTCTGCATCACCGAGCCCCGCTCGCAGGCATCGCTCGCGAGTACCACCCGTCCGGTCTTGCGTACCGACTGGATCAGGGGGTCGTAATCCAGAGGATTGATGCTGCGACAATCATAAATATCACACGATAGACCATATTTCTCCGCGATCAGGTCTGCCGCCTCGATCGCCCGGTACAGCGTGGCGCCGACGGTGACGAGCGTAATGTCGGAGCCCTCCCGGCGACACGCAGGGGGTCCGAACGGTACTTCGTAGTACCCTTCGGGGACTTCAGGCTCGAACAGTTCGCCGATGTCGTAGAGCCGCTGGCTTTCGAAAAAGATCACCGGGTCGCTCCCGTTCAGTGCGGTATTCAACATACCCTTGGCGTCGTAAGGCGTCGCGGGGAAGACCACTTTGAGGCCCGGGATATGATTAACCAGTGCGGTCCAGTCCTGCGAATGCTGCGCACCGTACTTGGAACCCACCGACACGCGAACCACTACCGGCATTTCCAACAGCCCCGCCGACATGCTTTGCCACTTGGCGAGCTGGTTGAAAATTTCGTCCCCGGCCCTGCCCATGAAGTCGCAATACATCAGTTCGACAAGCACGCGCCCGCCCTCGAGACCGTAGCCGACCGCCGTGCCGACAATGGCCGCTTCCGAAATCGGCGAGTTGAAAAGGCGGTGATATGGAACCGCTTCCGTCAATCCCCGGTAGCAGGCGAATGCCCCGCCCCAATCCCTGTTTTCCTCGCCGTACGCTGCGAATGTCGGGTCGACGTGGAAGCGATGAAGAATCGCTTCGAACACCCCGTCCCGAAACTGATACACCTTGTTTTTCGACACCGGCTTTCCGTCTACGATGCCGGCACGCGATTTTCGCGCCAGGGCTTTGATCCTCGGGTTTTCCTGCATCGGCATCAGGGTTTCGGGCGTCCGTGTCGTGTCGTAAGACGCTTTCGGCGCATTGGAGAACATGACGGCGCCTATCTCTTCGCCGCCGATCCGGGGGGATAACTCCAGGTCGCTCGCGAGACGGCAGGCTTTGGTGACAATTCGAACGGCCTGTTCCTTCAATGCCGTGATGTCCGCCTCGTCCGCGATACAGGTCCGGATCAACTCGCCCTGGTACCAGTCAATCGGGTCTTCCTTCTGCCACAGCGCAACCTCTTCTTTCATCCGATAAGACGATGCGTCCGACGGAGAGTGGCCCGAGTAACGGTAGGTTACCGTTTCGAGCAGGATCGGCCCCTGACCTTCCTCTAAAACTTTTCGTTTGCGGCGAATGGCATCCGCTACCGCCAGAGGGTTATACCCATCGACACGCTCCGCGTGCATGGCGTCCGCGTTGATGCCGGCGCCCACCCGAACCAAATAGTCAAATGCCATCGTTTCGCCGGAAGTTTGGCCTCCCATACCGTAAAAATTGTTCATGAAGTTGAACACGATCGGCAGGCCCCCTCGGTGCGCACCTTCCCAGAACTGGTGAAACTGGCCCATTCCGGCAAAGTTCATTGCCTCCCATGTCGGTCCGCATCCCATGGAAGCATCCCCGATGTTTGCGATCACTATCCCGTTCTTCTGATTCACCCGCTTGAACAGGGCCGCTCCCGCTGCGATATCCGCGGACCCTCCCACGATCGCGTTATTCGGGAAAACGCCGAAGGGAGGAAAAAATGCATGCATGGATCCCCCAAGACCCTGGTTGAAGCCGGTGCGCCGCCCGAAGATCTCCGCCAGCGCCCCGTAGGCGAGAAAATCCACCGCCAACTCCGGGACCGACCCCCCGTGTCCCTTCTCAACGACCGAGAGGCATTTCCCGCCGAGGAAACCCTGCATGATTTCCAGCAGCGCGTCGTCGTCGAGCTTCCGAATCGCCGACATTCCTTTCGCCAGGATTTCACCGTGAGAACGGTGCGATCCGAAGATGTGATCTTCGACCGACAGGTTCAGCGCCTGGCCGACTGCCGCCGCTTCCTGGCCGATCGAAAGGTGGGCCGGCCCCTTGTGTTCATATTCGACGCCCTGGTAAACCTCTTCCGTCTTAATGGTCTGGAGCATTGTTTCGAATTCGCGGATCAGAATCATGTCCGCGCAAATCGAGAGAAGCGATTCTTTCCCGTACCGGTCGAGCTCTTGTTCGATCGTACCTGCATACTGGTTCAAGGGGATTTTCGGCGACTGAATGAAGCCCGCCTTCCTCTCGACACTCGGTTCAACAATATGTGCTTTCGGCATCCGCAAAGTCCTCGTAAAATTTGGAGTCCTAATGGTTCGTGTATTTCGTGGTTCAGATTTTTGGTTCGAGTCCTGCCGTTCCGGGGGCTGTTTTGTGGCTTTGTCGGGCTGGCCTGTCGCCGAGCGGAAGTCTCGGCGACTTCCGCTACTTTACGGATTTACCCCAAGACTGAAATTCCACTCCGTTCTCTTCGTTTCCTTCTGTTCAAAATCCGTTGACCCCGATCTCTGGATCCCGCATCACATCATCATCGCCAATTCCGGTTCTGCCAGCGATTCCGCAAGATCTTTCAAGTACCTCGCTCCCGGCGCGCCGTCCACTGCCTGATGGTTGATGGTCAGGCTGAGATGGATGGAATCGACAAATTCGACGTCCCCGTCCCGTCTCACGGGATTGAGCCGTATTCCACCGACACCGAGGATCGCAACTTCCGGTGGATTCAGAACCGGGGTAAAGGACTCGATCCCGAGAGCTCCGAGATTTGTCAGCGTAAATGTGCCTCCCGACATATCCTCCGGCCGGATGGAGCCGTCCCTGCACCGTTCCGCGACCGCGCGAATTGCCTGGGATAGCTCGGGCAGCGACATCGCGTCGGCGTCGTGTACCACCGGCACCAGCAGGCCGCGCTCGGTATCGACAGCGACTCCAAGGTTTACGCCGGCATAGCGAACGATACGATCGCCGAGAAAATGCGCATTTACATCCCGGTGGCGGCGAAGCGTCCGTAGTACGAAATAGGAAATAATGTCATTAATGGTGAACGCGGGGATGCCGAGCTTTTCCGCCTTCGCTTTCATTTTCGTCCGGAACGCCAGAATCGATGTCACCTCCGCGGTTCTCGATAAGGTTAGTTGCGCGGTGGTGGCTAGCGATTCATGCATTCGGCGGGCAACGACTTTGCGAATCCCCCGAATCGGAATTTCTTCCGGGTCGCGCGCGACCAGCCCGGGATCCGCGACCGGGGTTGCAGGTGCCGCGGTCGGTTCCGGTGGGGATGCCGCTTGCAGGACGTCCCGTTCAAGAACCCGTCCCCGCGGTCCGGAACCGGTCAGCGTCGCCGGGTCAACCCCGGCTTTCTCGGCAGCACGACGCGCTCGGGGGCTGACCGCGACGGCATCGGCATGTGCCGGCATTTTTTCGACGGGTTGCTCGCCGAGTTCTTTCGCTGCTTGAGGAGTTGGAGCCTGCGGTTTCTCCTGTTTTTCAGGCGCCGGTGGCTCGTCGGGTTGCGGTGCTTCCGGCTCTTCTCCGGGCTCGCCGATCGTCGCGATTGTCGTCAATACCGGTACGTCATCGCCTTCCTGAAAGAAGACGTTGAGCAAAGTTCCGGCTTCAGGAGATTCCAACTCGAACACGGCTTTGTCCGTTTCGATGTTTGCGAGGATCTGGCCCTTATCGACCGTATCCCCGGGCTGTGCAAGCCACTCAACCAGGATGCAGCTTTCAACGGATTGCCCCTGGCGGGGCATGATGACAGGAGTAGACATAATCTCTTATTTTCAGTGTTCGTTGTTCAACAGCCGATCCGGAATACGAATAATACCGGGGCGGACAAAAAATTCTCACCGTAAACCAATCAAGAACTTCCCTTGATCGACCCGTGCCCCGCACGGATCTATTTCGTCACAATGACTTCGATGCCGAGTCCCTTGAATTCCTTTCTTATCGCGATAGGAATAGCGCTGTCCGTGATGAGGATATCTATGTCGGAGAGTTCTCCGGCCCGGGAGAACGAAATACTGCCCTCTTTCGAGCTGTCCGCGAGGAGCACCACCGTTTCCGAGTTTTCCATCACCATCATTTTTGTGAAGGCCTCGTTCGGATCCGTGGTCGTCATTCCGCTTGCCGCGGAGAAGCCCATGGTCCCCATGAACGCTTTGTCCACGTGAAGCTCTCGAAGAACCGGCCGGGTCAACGTTCCCACCAGGCTCTGGCTTCGACGCCGAAGCTCTCCTCCAATGAGAATCAGCCGGGGTTCAGAGCCGGAAAGTTCGAGCGCCGCTCTGAGTGAATTGGTGACTACGACCAGATCAGCCCTGTCCCGTACCAGTCGGGCCAATTCCAATACCGTGCTGCCTCCGTCTAGATAGATCGTTTCCCTTTCGCGAATCAGGGAGAAGGCACGCCGCGCGATCTGCTGCTTCTGGGTCGATGCAAGTGCGGTTTTGTCATCGAAAAACGGCTCGTCGAGACGGGACTCGGTCGAAAGGGCGCCCCCGTGTACCCTTCGGATTCTTCCCTGCTGTTCGAGCGCTTCAAGATCCCTCCGGACCGTCGCCGGAGAAACGCCCAGCGCGGTGCAGATTTCGTCCACCCGGACGATGCCTCTTTCACGCACCAGGCCTTGAATTCGCTGCTGCCGCTCATGCGCCAGCTCTCTATGGTTTGCAGATTTGATCATAGTTGATTGTTTTTGAGTAAATTAGATTATTTCCGATCAGCCGTCAAGGGGCAACAGAGACGAATCCCGCATTTTCGATTCCTCCGGCCATATGATCGCCATTCCCAATGCGGCCGGTCTGGTGGCTCCGTATCCACAATTTCGGAATTCGAAATTCCCATCGTCGGCGACGAGGCCCGGATTCTTTGTCGTTGTCTTCGCCCTAATCTTCGTCGACAAAGACGGCAGCGGAAACCCGAGAATTCAAGAGATGGGGGTGTGATCCCATGGCAGTCAGCATTACTCTGAAAAATTTGACGAAGGTATTCGGGTCCACCCGGGCGGTGGACGGGATCGACCTGGTGATTGAACCGGGCGAACTTTTTTTTCTGCTCGGCCCCAGCGGATGTGGCAAGACGACATTGCTTCGGTGCATCGCGGGATTTAACGATCCTGACTCCGGTACAATTCACATCGGAGATCAGGACGTCACCCAGCTTTCGCCGCATGAACGCGATACCGGAATGGTTTTTCAGAGTTACGCGCTTTGGCCGCACATGAGCGTGACGCAGAACGTGGCGTTCGGGCTCGAGATACGAAAAATCGCAAAAGCGGAAATTGACCGCCGGGTTACCGATGCTCTTGAAATGGTAAAGATGACCGACCGTGCCCTCTACAAGCCCAACCAGTTATCGGGCGGTCAGCAACAGCGCGTTGCCCTGGCACGGGCCCTGGTGGTACATCCGAAATGTCTGCTGCTTGACGAGCCACTCTCCAATCTCGACGCCAAGCTGCGGCTCGAAATGCGCTCGGAGATTCGTCGAATATGCAAGGAGGCGGATCTCACCGCCGTCTACGTCACCCACGATCAGAAGGAAGCGCTCTCAATCGCCGACCGAATCGCGGTCCTGGATGAAGGAAAAATTCAGCATTGCGGACGGCCCAAAGAGGTGTATTTGCGTCCGGCGAGCCGTTTCGTGGCGGGCTTCATCGGGGAGACAAATTTTTTGCAGGGTACCGTGTTGTCGCGAGACGGCGGGCGCATGGTGGTGGACACACCGATAGGCCAGGTAGCCAGTACGGTGCAGGTCGATGGAATCGATACCGGTGATCCGGTAACCGTTTCTTTGCGGCCGGAGGTAGTGCATCTGAATCATCCTCCATCGGGCATGCCGAACGTATTTCCGGGAATGGTGCATGACTCCGTCTACCTGGGGGAGGTGGCGCAGCACCAGGTGACCCTGCCGGGGTCGAGCGAAAGCGGGGAACGTTTCGACATGAAAGTGTTCGAATTGAATCCGCAGATCGTGGCTCGTGATGAGTCGGAGGCTGCGGATGTGTGGTTCCAGCCCGAGGATGTGGTGCTCCTCGCGCCATGACGAAACATGATTCGTAACATCACCATTCTCATTCTCGCAGTAACCGTGGTGGCGCTCCCGTTTATCTTCCGGCATAAACCGGAAGCGAGCCGGTGGAAGCCGGGAGACCCTGAGTTGATTGTCATTTCCGCACACAATGAGGCCATTCGATTCGAATTCGGACGGGCCTTTTCTTCGTGGCATGCGGCGAAATTCGGGCGGCCGGTAAAGGTTGATTGGCGGTCCATCGGCGGCACGTCGGAAATTATGCGCTATCTCGCCGCGGAATATGTTTCTGCGTATCGTGCCTGGTACCGTTCCCTGGGAAACCAATGGCCGGCCAACGGCGGTTCCATGATGCTGGACCGTCGTTTTAATCCTGACCGAATTCCGGAGGGAGACGACCCTGCCGCGCGGGCCGATTGGGAAACGAAGAAGGCGATCTGGGCCGGTTTTCGTGATCATGACGATCCCGCCACTTTTTCCGCAAGAATCGACCTGTTTTTCGGGGGAGGGGAATACGATCACAACAAGGCTTCTCGCCAGGGCCTGACGGTCGCACCCTGGGCGGATGGAGAAATCCCCGAGGGCCTCGTTGCGGACGGGAGTGGTGCAGAACTGATTCCATCGGGACGAAGCGGCGAGAGATGGCGCACCTCCTACCTCTATGGCGTGGCGTTGAGCACATTCGGAATCTGTTATAACTATGATCGACTTGAACAGTTGAATGTCGATCATCCCCCTCGCGAATGGAAAGACCTGACTGATCCTGCCTACATCGGACAACTCGGCGCGGCGGATCCCACAAAAAGCGGAAGCATCAGCAAGGCTTTCGAGATGATCATCCACCAGCAATGCTATGAAAGCATTCTTGACGCGGGTTATGATGACGGTCGCATCGCGGAATACGAGGCCGCGATTCGCGCGCACAAAGGAGCCGGGGAAATGCCTGGGTCCGTTCCTGACGCATATCAGGAGGCCCTGGAGAGGGGATGGCTGCAGGGGGTTCTTCTCGTACAACGCATTGGCGCAAACGCGCGGTATTTCACGGACTCTTCGAGCAAGATACCGATCGATGTAAGCATGGGCGATGCGGCGGTCGGTTTGGCGATCGACTTCTACGGCCGGTACCAGGCCGAAAAGTCACGTGGTCCGGACGGACGTGAACGAATGCAGTATGTCACCCCCAATGGTGGATCCAGTGTCAGCGCAGATCCCATCAGCCTGATGCGCGGCGCGCCTCACCGCGAAATTGCCATTCGATTCATGGAGTTTGTGCTGAGCGAGGACGGTCAGCGACTGTGGAATTACCGGCCCGGTACGCCGGGTGGGCCGGTCAAGTTTGCGCTTCGAAGATTACCGGTTCGCCGCGATTTTTACCCTTCCGATGACACGGCGATGAACGCGAAGGCCACCGAGCACGCGGCCCACACGTCCGACGATCTTCTGCACGACGATGTGAACCCCTACCAGCTTTCCAAAAGGTTTACCTACTACTCCCGCTGGACCGCGGGGCACTTTAACATTCACCGCGATCTGATTCGTGCCATGTGCCTGGACGCGGGCGAGGAGTTGCGAGCGGCATGGAGGGCGATTGTGGAGAACGGCGGGCCGGAAGTGCAGGTGGAGGCCATGAGCGTGTTGACCCAACTTCCCGACAACCCGGTTCCGTTGTCCTGGGAATCAGCTCCTGCGATTCCCAAGGATCATAGCCGGCTGGACTACATGCGCGAATGGACAATTTTCTTTCGCGACAATTACCGGCAAGCAGGCCGGTTGGCGGCGGGGGAGGGCTGAACGGATGCGCCGCTGGAAAGCGTGGTCCATTTTCATCCTCGCGATGCTGGTTTTCGGGCTGGTGTTCATCTCCCCTCTGTATCTCGTGGTACGGGGAGGATTTTTCGATGGCGAAGGCTTTACGCTGAGGTATCTTGCCGGTGTATTTCGCAACCCCATTTACTCGGAAGGTCTGCTTAACAGTCTCCTGCTGGCGCTGGGCACGACGTCCCTGACCCTGTTGATCGCACTCCCGCTCGCCTGGATAGGCAACCGATACGATTTTCCCTGCAAAGGGCTTTTGAGCGGGCTGATTCTTGTTCCGATGATTCTTCCGCCCTTTGTCGGGGCGATAGGATTGCAACAGATACTCGGTCAGTACGGTGCATTAAACGCGCTGTTTCATCTCGGCCCGATCGACTGGCTGGGACGTGGCCGCTACTTCGGCGTGATCCTGCTGCAGTCCCTTGCCCTCTATCCGATCATGTACCTGAATGTTGCTGCCGCGCTGGCGAACATCGATCATGCGATGGAGGAAGCCGCGGAGAATCTCGGATGTTCGGGATTTCGAAAATTCCGCCGTATCACTTTGCCGCTGATCATGCCCGGTTTGTTTGCGGGCGGAACCATTATCTTCATCTGGAGTTTTACGGAACTGGGGACTCCCCTCATCATGAATTACACGCGCTGCGCTTCGGTCCAGGTGTACGATGCGCTAAAGGAGATCGGTTCGAATCCGTTTCCCTTCGCACTGGTGTTCGTGATGTTGATGGCAAGCGTACTCCTTTATTCGGCAACCAAGCTGATCTTCGGCCGCAAGGCCTACGCAATGCAGGGAAAAGCGGCCACCACCTTCAGCACGACGCGCGTATCCGGATGGCGCGCCATTCCCGTGATGGCTCCGTTTCTGGGTGTGATCTGCATCGCGCTCCTCCCGCACTTCGGAGTCATTCTCACTAGTTTCAGCGAGCCGGGAAGTTGGTACCAGACCGTAGTTCCCGCCGCATTCTCATCGGGAAATTACGTGGAAGCGCTGGGCCATGAAATGACCGTGAGCAGCATCAAGAACAGCCTGTTGTTCGCGTCCATCGCCGTGCTGTTCAATGTGTTTTTCGGTGTTGCAATTGCCTTCGTCGTGGTGCGCTCGGATATCCCCGGGCGTGGGTTGTTGGATGCGCTGGCGATGCTTCCGCTGGCGGTACCGGGACTGGTAATGGCTTTCGGGTACCTGTCTATCAGTTCGATCCTCAGTAATATTAGCTGGGTAAAGTCGAGCGAGCTGTTCACTTCCCTGTTCGACGTGCGCACGAATCCAACTCTGTTTCTCGTGGTGGCGTATGCCGTGCGACGGCTCCCCTACGTCGTGCGCTCCGCGGTCGCGGGGCTTCAGCAGACTTCCGTCACCCTGGAGGAGGCGGCCTCGAACCTGGGATCCAAACCGCTCACCACGATCCGCAGAATCACGATGCCGCTGATTACCGCGAATCTCATTGCCGGCGCGTTGCTCGCGTTTTCATTCAGCATGCTGGAAGTTTCGGACAGCTTGATGCTCGCGCAACGGCAGGATTTCTATCCGATCACGAAAACAATTTACGAATTGTTTCAGCTCATTGGGACCGGAAAATATGTCGCGGCCGCCATGGGGGTGTGGGCCATGGCGTTCTTGGCGGTAACGATCATCGGCAGCAGCCTCATCCTCGGAAAAAAGATGGGTGCGTTATTCAGAATCTGAACGGAGTGAATGACGAAATGGGCGCCATTCCAGGCCGACCCTATTTACTTGTCAGCTGGGTTCCCCGACCCAGGTATCGGAAAGCCGATTGCAGGTAAAGGACCGGCGGATGTTCTTTTCAAAGAAACTTTCGTGAGAATCGGTGCTTACGAACTCTTTGTATAGTTCGCTGGGCACGTCCTGGTATGCGTAAAGGCGTCCTGCCTTGAAATAGACGTAGAGCGTCTGGTTTTCATGTGAATATTGAATGCTGTGGACCAAAACGGAATCCAGGCGAACGAGTGATGATGAAACATTGTTCCTGATTACTCGGTTTGAATTCACAGGGGTCCCCGCATCGTAGGACATCCCAGCCGGGTGCGCTAACCGACTCCAAATCCTCATATAACCTCCTGATGTATGTATGCAACCTGATGAAGGAACTGGCCAACTCACCAAGTGCTAACTCCTCATGCGTC